>Ga0335079_10000798_pt1 | contig 35807 bp, 31 predicted proteins | sample Lox_Sample_33_FD_206719 | JGI IMG/M metagenome (GOLD analysis project Ga0335079, IMG submission 206719) | Soil microbial communities from Loxahatchee National Wildlife Refuge, Florida, United States - Lox_Sample_3.3 | ecosystem: Environmental > Terrestrial > Soil > Wetlands | place: USA...
CGGCGGCATTCAAGAAGGCTCATGGCGGCTATCCCGTGGACGGCAAGGCGTGCACGCGGTGCCACAGCCCCCATGCGTCGACGGAACAGAAGCTCCTGAAAACCAGCGTGCATAACCCCGTCGCAACAGGAGGCTGCGATTCCTGCCATCAGCCCGCCGGAAGCGGCACGCCCTTCGCCACAACGCAGCAGGGCGCGGACCTCTGCTACCAGTGCCATGACGCGTCGGCCCTGAAGGCGGGGGGCACGATCGAGCATCCGCCGTTCAAGGACGGCATGTGCCTCTCCTGCCACGATCCGCATTCCGCGGAAAGTCCCAAACTGGTGGTCGAGAAGGGCAACAAGCTCTGCTTCAGCTGCCATCCCGACAAGGAAGCAAAGAAGGCGTACGGCCATGCGGCGGTGACCTCGGGCAGCGGGTGCCTCTCGTGCCACGCCCCCCATGCGGCAAAGAACAAAAAACTCCTGCTTGCAAAGGAGGGAGACATCTGCTTCACCTGCCATGCGAAGACCGCACAAATGAAGCAGGCAAAGGACGTCCATCCTCCCTTCGCCCAGAATATGTGCACTTCCTGCCACGACCCCCACGGAACGAATTTCGCCGGGATGCTCCGGACACGCATGGACTCCGTCTGCTATTCCTGCCATTCCGATCAGGAAACGGCGTTCCAGAAGGCGACGATCCACAAGCCGGTGGCCGATGCGAACTGTACGGCATGCCACAGCCCCCACGGCTCGAGCGAAGCACGGCTCCTGAAGGCGGCGGGCCCGACCCTCTGCTCCCAGTGCCACGCAGACCTCATGAAGGAGGCGGTCGGCGGCACGAACCATCAGCCCTTCAAGGACCAGAAATGCCTTCTCTGCCATGACCCGCATGCGAGCAACCTCACCGGCATGATCAAGGCCCGGCAGGACAGCCTTTGCCTCCAGTGCCACACGCCGATCAAGACGGGGCTCGAAACCGGGAAGAGCAAGCACGCGCCCGTCGCAGGCGGCGAGTGTACAAAATGCCACAGCCCCCACAAGTCGAAGCTTGCCAAGCTGCTCCTGGTCGAGGGCTCGGACCTTTGCCTGAACTGTCATGCGAACCTGAAGAAGAGAATGGCAGAGAGTACGGTCCATCCGCCGGCGGCCAGCGATTGCGTGCAGTGCCATCAGCCGCATTACTCCAAGGAATCGTCTCTGAACACCCAGGCCGTTCCCGCCCTGTGCGGCAATTGCCATGAGCTGGACGGCAAGGACTTTGCCAAGGACCATATCAACATCCGCTCGTCCGACATGGACTGCCGGGTCTGTCACGATCCGCATGCCTCGAAGGACCCGAAGCTGTTCAAGGAAAACATCCATCCGCCCTTTGCCGCACGGTCGTGCGAGGAATGCCATATCGTAGGAGAAAAGCGATGAACAGAACATACATGCGGAACTGGCTGATCCTGCTGGCGGTCGCCGCGGCGGGCATGTGCTGCACCAGCGCGTTCGCGGAGGCGCAGCAGAACAAGTTCAGGCTGAAGCCCGGTGGGCAGGGTAAGATCTGCCTGACCTGTCACACGACCTTTGAGGACAAATTGAAGCTGCCCTATGTCCACACGCCGGTCAAGGCCGGGCACTGCTCGGACTGCCACAGCCCCCATGCGTCTTCCCACCCCAAGATGCTGAACGCGGAGGTGAACCGGGTCTGCTTCAACTGTCATAAGAACATCGTTCCGGCGGCAGCGGTCAGCGGCCACAAGGTCGTCATCGAGGGCAACTGCGTCGCCTGCCATGATCCCCATGCGTCCAAGAACAAGTTCAACCTGGTGGCGTCGGGGAACACGCTCTGCTTCGGTTGCCACAGCGAGATGGGAACCGCCGTGCAGGGCGCGAAGTTCAAGCACAGCCCCGTCACGGGAGGCTGCCTGAACTGTCACAACCCCCACGGGTCCACGGATGCGGCATCGCTGCTGAAGAAATCCGTGCCCACCCTCTGCCTGGGCTGCCACAAGTCGGAAGCGCCTATTTTCAAGAAGCAGCACATGAACTATCCCGTGGCAAAAGGGCGGTGTACGACATGCCACAACCCGCACGGCTCGGACCGGGCCGGCATCCTCTTCACGAACGTCCACCGGCCGGTGGCCAACAAGATGTGCAACCAGTGCCATGAAGAGCCGACGTCGCCCACGCCCTTCGCGACAAAACGGCAGGGGTTCGAGCTGTGCCGCACCTGCCACAGCACCCAGCTGAGCGAGATGTTCAGCAAGAACCGGGTCCACTGGCCGCTGCTGGACAAAACGGGCTGCCTCAACTGCCACAGCCCCCACGCGTCGACGGCGAAATCGCTTCTCAAGAGCACGCAGATCACGGTCTGCGGGCAGTGCCACGCCGATTCCATCGAGCGGCAGATGCGCTCCGAGACAAAGCACGCCCCGATCAAGGAGGGCCAGTGCACCGCGTGCCATTCGCCCCACGCCTCGAACAACGTGTTCCTCTTCGAGCAGGCATCCTCGATCGACCTGTGCAAGAGCTGCCACAACTATGCACAGCATTCAACCCATCCTCTGGGCGAAGGCGCCATCGATCCGCGTAACCGGAACAGCTCTGTTGCCTGTGTCAGCTGTCACGGGACCCACGGGACCGAGAACAAGCATATGCTCTGGTATCCAACGGCCACGGACCTCTGCGTCCAGTGCCATACTCAGTATAAGAGGTGACGCCATGATGAGAAGCCTGTTCCTGATAATGGTCCTGACGCTGCCGTCGGCGGCGTTCGGGGCAGAAGTGATCCAGTTCCGCTATGTTGTCTCGGCGATGACCGACACGGCGGGTGTGAGCATCAAGCAGCCCGAAGGGGTCGCCTGTAATGACAACTCCCTTCTGGTCGTCTCCGATACGGCACGCGGCCGCCTCCAGCCCTTTACCGTGCAGGAGGGGTCGCTCAAGCCGGGGGCGGAGATCAAGGTTCCCTATCCGCTGCATGTGCGGCTGAACTCGAAAGGGGACCTTTTCGTACTCGACGGCAAACAGCGGAAGATCCTGCACTTCGGCCCGCAGGGCGAGCCCAAAGGAGATGTGCAGCCCCAGGGCATTCCTGCGCCGGCCGCGTGGATTCCCAAGAACTTTGCCGTGGGGCCGGACGATTCCCTCGCCATCCTCGACATCTTTTCCGCCCGCGTGGTCGTTGTGGACGCCGAGGGCAAGTTCCAGCGGCAGCTGCCGCTTCCGGCAAAGCACGGGTTCTTCTCGGACGTGGCCGTCGACCCCCAGGGCACGATCTTCGTCCTCGACAGCGTGGCAGCCGTCGTCTATGCGGCCGGCCCGAACGACAAGGAATACGCTCCGCTGACCAAGGGGCTGCACGACTACGTCGCGTTCCCCACGTCCATTGCAGCGGACAAGCGGTTCCTCTATGTCGTCGACCAGAACAGCGGGAGCGTCCTGGTCCTCGGCAAGGACGGAGCCATCAAGGGCCGCAAGCTGAGGATGGGCTGGAAGGAGGGAGAGCTCCGGTATCCTGCGGACATCTGCATCAACGGGAAGGGAGAGGTCTTCATCGCAGACCGCGGCAACAACCGCGTGGGGATCTATGCGTTGGAAACCGAGCATAAGTAGGCTGTCCGGTCGCCAAACGCGAGAGGCGCCGCTTTTCTTGGGGCCGGGTCTCCCGGCGAGGGAGAGGGAAAGACGTGCACCAGGCACCTCCTGAGAGGACGGGCGCGCGGCGGGAGCAACACCCCTGGCCGGCTCTTGGCTGGACCACGCTGTACGTGCTGGCGGCGGGCGCACTGCAGCGCAGCATTCCTTATCCGTGGGACAACGACACCGCGTACCATGCCGCTGTCGGACGGCTGATGCGGGAGCACGGGCTCCTGCATGCATTCCCCTGGACGCCGTTCAGCCTGTTGTCCGACCGGTACGCGGACAAAGAGCTGCTTTTTCATCTGCTCTTTGTCCCGGTCGCCGGACTCGACTGGGTCGTTGCATCGCAGATCATCGGCACGCTGGCCGGAGCGGCGCTGCTTTCCTCCCTTTATTTCGTGCTCCGCCGGGAGGGCGTTCGCTATGCCGGGCTCTGGGCGCTTGCTCCCCTGCTGAGTTCGGTCATATTCATCTATCGCTTCGTGCTGGTCCGTCCGCACCTGCTTTCCATCGCCCTGGCGCTGGTATTCCTTTGGGCGGCCGTACGCGGCAGGTATATCGTACTCGCGGCACTGTCGGCCCTGTACCCCTGGGTCTACGTGGCCTTTTGGCAGCTTCCCTGCCTGCTCCTGATCGCGGCAGAGACAGCCCGTTTTCTTTCGGAAGGGCGTGCCAGCTGGAAGCCCGCGGCAATTGCTGCCGCAGGCATTACAGCAGGGGTTGCGGTCCACCCCGATACGGCGAACCTGCTGGCCGTCAATTGGATCCATATGGCCGATGTCCTTTTCAGGAATTCCTGGATGGGCCAGCAGGGCTTCGACCTGGGAGCAGAGCTCGAGCCCCTGCCCGTTGCCGCGTGGGCGGGCGGGCTCGGCGCAAGCGTGCTCATGACCGTGTTCGCGGCCTGGGGAGCCTGGAAAGCCCGGCGGACGGACATTGTCCTGATGGCCTTTTCCCTGGCATCGCTCGGCTTCTGCGTGCTCACGGCCAGGTCGGGGCGGTTCGTGGAATATTTCGTCCCCTTTTCCGTTGCCGCGGCCGCGCTCGCCTCACGCCTGATCGCCTGGCGGTTCTTTTCACCGGCGGTCATCGGTGCTTCGGCGGTGCTGACACTGGGGATGGGGGCCGGGTTCTTCGCAGGGCTGACACAGAGGCCGAACGAGATGCCGGCAGACGTCGCGTCCTATCTGCGGCAGCAGATCCCCGAGGGCGCCCAGATATTCACACCCGATTGGGACCATACGGGATGGCTCCTGCTGACCCTGCCTGACCGGCGGTTCATGGTCGCCCTCGACCCGACGCTCTTCTATCGAAAGGACCCGGAGCGCTACCGTCTGTGGTACCGGATCTGCCACGAGGCGCAGCCCGATGCGGCAGATGCCATCCGGCGGTATTTTGGCGCACGCTATGTACTGGGCCTTCATATCGCCCAGAACAACGAGCTTTTCTATCAGTTGAGCCGGGACCCGGGCGTAAAGAAAATGCTCTACTCCGACAGCTGGCTGCTGTTCGATCTGGGCCAAACCGCGCGCCCGGAAGAGCCGCACGGACAGCTGCCGTCATCGGCAGGGACCCCCATTCAGAGATAACAGCGAGGATGCACAGAATGAAACTGTCAGTGGTAATTCCCGTGTACAACGAAAAGACGACCATCGAGCAGCTCGTCGACCGTGTCAAGGCCGTCAAGGTGCCTAAGGAGATCATCATCGTCGATGATTGCTCCTGCGACGGCACCCGTGAGATCATCCGCGGGCTGGCCGACGACATGGTCTCGGTGGTTCTGCATCAGCGCAACATGGGCAAGGGTGCCGCCCTGAGGACCGGCCTGCGGCATGCAACGGGGGACATCGTCGTCATCCAGGATGCAGACCTCGAATACGACCCCGGGCAGTACCCGAAGCTGATCCAGCCGATCCTCGAGGGCAAGGCAGACGTGGTGTTCGGCTCCCGTTTCGTCACCGGCGATTACCGCAGGGTGCTCTTCTTCTGGCACATGGTCGGCAACAAGTTCCTCACGCTTCTTTCCAACATGCTGAGCAATATGACGCTCACGGACATGGAAACCTGCTACAAGGCGTTCAAGCGGGAGATCTTTGATAAAATATCGATCGAGGAAAACCGGTTCGGATTCGAACCGGAGATCACCGCGAAGATCGCCAAACTCAAGCTCAGGGTCTATGAAACGGGGATCTCCTATGCCGGCAGGACCTATGCGGAAGGCAAGAAGATCAGCTGGAAGGACGGGTTCTCCGCGCTCAGGTGCATCATCAAGTACAATCTCCTGCGGTGATGCCGCGGTGTGCCCTGGGGCGGCACGAGAGGCCAATGCGCAGAAACTTCCTGACTCACCAGGTAACGGTCATCGTTCTCATCCTCCTCGTCGGGCTGCTGGCCTATGCGAACAGCTTCACCGTGCCCTTTCAGTTCGATGACGACAGTTATATCGTCAACAATCCCGCGATCAGGTCGTTCCACTTCATTTTTCATCCCGCCGCCGTCGACAGTCTTTTCGAGCGGTCCCCCACCGCCCTCCCGATCGCCCTGCGGTATGCCTTCACGACGCGCATCGTGGGATATCTTTCCTTTGCCGTCAACTATCAGCTCCACGGCCTGCACGTCGTTGGCTACCATGTCGTCAACCTGATGATCCATATCGCCTGTGCCGTGCTGGTCTACCTGATCATCGCGGCCACGTTCAACACCCCCTTCTTTGCCGCGTGGGGACCACGGGACGACGAGGCCCTCCGCGGGCTCATGGCGGCTGCCCCTGCGCTGCTGTTCGTAAGCCATCCCCTCCAGACCCAGGCCGTCACCTATCTGACCCAGCGATTCACCTCGCTGGCGGCATGCTTCTTCCTCCTGTCCCTGCTGCTCTATATCAAGGCCCGGACCGGCCTGCCGGGGTCCAGGCGCTTTGGCGCATATGCGGGGTCGCTTCTGGCCGCCGTCGCAGCCATGCTGACCAAGGAGTTCACCGTTACCCTGCCCGTTGTCATCGCGCTCTACGAGCTGTCCTTTCTGGACGGGAAGGCGCGGGACCGCGTGAAGGTCCTGGCGCCCTTCGCGGTCACGCTGGCGATCATCCCGGCGCTGGTGTTCTTCAAGCAGGGTTCGCTGAGCGCCCTGGACAGCACCATGCGCACCTTTACCGCGGCCGATGTGACCAACATCTCCCGCACCGACTATCTGCTCACCCAGTTCCGTGTGATCATGCTCTACCTCCGGCTCCTGTTCGTGCCCGCCGGTCAAAACGTGGACCACGATGTGCCGGTGTACCACTCTCTGTTCGCGTTGCCGGTGCTTGCCTCGTTCCTGGCGCTGCTGGCGCTTTTCCTGCTGGGAGCCTTTCTCTACGCACTATCCCGGCGGAACAGGGCATATCCGGAGCTCAGGTTTGCGGCGTTCGGGATTGCCTGGTTCTTTATCACCCTTTCCGTGGAATCCAGCGTCATCCCTCTCGGCGAGCTGGTGGCCGAATATCGCCTCTACCTCCCCTCGGTCGGCATGCTGGCGGCCGTTGTTTCTCTCGCATCCTTTGCGGCCCGGAGGTATTCGCGCGTAAAGGCATTCTCGCCCGTCGTCCTCCGTGTCCTGCTCGCCGCGTGCGTTGCCGTGTTTTCTACGGCAACCTTTCAGCGGAACCTCGTTTGGGCCAGCGAGACCGCCCTCTGGGAGGACGCGGCCCGGAAAAGTCCGGGCAGGGTGCGGCCCCATCAGAACCTCGGGCTGTATTACGAAAGCGAGGGCCGGTTGGAAGACGCCGAGCGGGAACTGCGGGCAGCGCTGCTGCTGGCCCCGGACAATTTCGAGCTGCACAATAACCTCGGCGTGGTCTATAAGAAACGGGGAGCCTACGAACCCGCCGCCCAGGAGTACCGCACCGTGCTGGAGCTCGCCCCCGGGGACGTCATGGCCCGTTACAACCTGGGCAATCTGTACCTGGAGCAGGGCCGCACCACGGATGCCGTCCGGGAATACGAGATCACGGTCGGCCTGATCCCCGATTATGACGAGGCGCACAACAATCTGGGCATCGCGTATCAGCGGGCGGGCCGGACCGCTGAGGCGGTCCGGGAGTTCGATCGGGCGCTGCAGCTTAATCCCAACAACGAGCACGCCCGCATGAACCGGGAGGCATGCCTCGGGAAGGCAGCCCCGGCAGCGACGGGGAGGAAAAAAGAGGCGCCCGGTCCGGCGCGCGCGGCCGGCGGTCGCTGAACACGGAAGGAATGCTGTCCATGCAGAGAAAAACGCTCAACGTGCTGTTCCTGATATTCACGCTGTCGGGGTTCTCCGGCCTCATTTACGAGTCGATCTGGACCCATTACCTCAAGCTGTTCCTGGGGCATGCAGCGTATGCGCAGACGCTCGTCCTGGCGATCTTCATGGGAGGGATGGCCATCGGCTCCTGGATCTGCGGCGCCTGGTCGCTCCGCTGGCGGAACCTGCTCCTCGGGTACGCGGTCGTCGAAGGCGCCATCGGGCTCATGGCCATCGGCTTTCACACCGTGTTCGACGGGATCGTCCGCTATGCCTATGTCAGCGTCCTCCCGCAGCTCGGCTCCCCCGCCCTGGCGGGCGCGTTCAAATGGACCGTGTCGGCCCTGCTGATCATGCCGCAGTCCCTGCTGCTGGGTATGACCTTTCCGCTGATGAGCGCCGGTATCCTGCGTTTGTCGCCCCGGGAGCCGGGCCGGACCATTTCGCTGCTGTACTTCACCAACAGCCTGGGTGCGGCGATCGGAGTGCTGACGAGCGGCTTCGTTCTCATCCGGCTCATCGGACTCCCCGGAACGATCCGGATTGCCGGTCTCATCAATATCGCCCTCGCCTGTGCGGTCGTGCTCGTGATGAGGCAGCAGGGAGCGCAGGGCCGGGCGGACGATGCGCCCCGGGATCCTGCGGAGGCCGCACCGAGGCGGGGCAGGACCGCCCTCTTCTTAGCCGCCTCCCTGATAACCGGCGCTGCCTCGTTCATCTATGAGATCGGGTGGATCCGGATGTTGAACCTGGTCCTGGGGACTTCCACCCACGCCTTCGAGCTCATGCTGAGCGCGTTCATCCTGGGTCTGGCCCTGGGCGGCCTGTGGATCCAGCGGCGGATAGACCGGATCGCCTCGCCCGGGCGGTTCCTCTCCTTCGTGCAGGTCATCATGGGGATGCTGGCGCTCTCAACGCTCGTGCTCTACGGGCAGACCTTCTCGGTCATGCAGTGGATCGTCAAGACGCTGAACAAGACGGACGGCGGCTACGCCCTCTTCAACCTTTCGAGCAACGCGATCGCGCTGGTCATCATGCTGCCGACGACGTTCTGCGCCGGGATGACCCTTCCGCTCATTACCTATCAGCTGCTCAAGCAGGGCAGAGGGGAGGGCAGCATCGGCGAGGTGTACGCGGCCAATACGGTCGGCGCCATCATCGGCGTTTTTTTCGCCATCCATGTCGGGCTGCCGCTCCTCGGCCTGAAAGGCCTTCTGGTCGTCGGAGCCGGGCTCGATATCGGGCTGGGGGTGGTCCTCGCCTGGCGCTTCGCGAACGCGGCCTCCCGCCTTGTCCCGGCGGCCGTGACCGCGCTGTCGCTGGGTGCGATCGCCGCCTCGCTCCTCTTCGTCGGCCTTGATCCCTATCAGATGGCTTCGGGAGTCTATCGCGACGGCCATCTCCACTCGTCCCGTAACGTGGACATCAAGTTCCACGCCGACGGCAAGACCGCGACGATCAGCCTGCTCTTCATGAAGGGCAGTGGCGAACTGGCGCTCGCCACGAACGGAAAGACCGATGCGGCATTGAACCCCGATGGCGCAGGACGGGCCACGTCGGATGAACCTACCATGATCCTGATGGGGGTTCTGCCCATGGCGCTGCACCCGCAGGCGAGGACCGCAGCCGCTATCGGGCTCGGGTCCGGCCTGACGACGCAGACGCTCCTGAGCAATCCCCGTCTTCAGCAGGTCGACACGGTGGAGATAGAGCGGCGCGTCGTCGAAGCATCCAGAATGATCGGCCCGCGCGTGGGGGCCGTGTTCAACGACCGGCGCAGCAGGATCTTCATCGACGATGCAAAGACGTATTTTTCGCTGCATAACGCCGCGTACGACATCATCGTATCGGAGCCGTCAAATCCCTGGGTCAGCGGCGTTGCCAGCCTTTTTTCCGAGGAGTTCTACCGTCTGATCACCCGGTACCTGTCCGATGATGGCGTGTTCGTCCAATGGATACAGCTCTACGAGATCGATGCCGACCTGATCATCTCGGTCCTGAAGGCCGTCGATGCCAATTTTGCCGACTATGCGGTCTATGCCACCAACGATTTCGACGCTCTGATCATCGCGCGGAAAAAAGGAAGGATGCCGGCCCTGGCCCCCGAATTCCTCGCGCAGCCCGCCGTTTCCGCGGCCCTTGGCCGCATCCGGGTCAGCAACGTCCAGGACATCGAGATCCGGAAACTGGGCGACAAGGGTTTCCTGCACAGGCTGCTGGATGCCTCTCCCATCCGCGCGAACTCCGATTATTATCCGGTCCTTGATCAGAACGCGGCCCGGGCACGGTTTCTCAAGGCCGATGCGTATGCATTTCACACGCTCACCAGCGCCATGCTGCCGGCCTACGAACTGCTGACCGGGAACGCTCCCTCCTGGAAGACTACGGACGTCACGCTTTCTCCGTACCTCACGAAATCGGAATTTGCCTTTACCGCGATGGCGCTGCGGGATTACAACCTGCAAGGGCATTTCGGCCCGAGGTACGGCGCGGTGCCTTCGGGTGTCGAGCGCCAGGCACGGACGCTCAGGCAGTCCTTTTCCGAATGCCTGTCGGGGCCGGACCAGACCAGGCACACGAACCTGTTCAATGTCAGTGTTGAAATGGTCCCCTATCTGCGGCCCCAGGAATTGAACGCCGTCTGGACGAGGCTCGAAACAGGCGCCTGCAGACGTGCCCGATGGGCCGAGGACCAGCACTGGATCGCGCTGTTCAAGGCTGTCGGGCGCCGGGATGGCGGCGGGATGGCGAACGAAGCAGAGGCGATCCTGGCGACGGGGGGGTCCTTTGACCCCCTGGAGGAACGCATGCTCGTTGCCAGCGCCATGGTGGGCTCCCTGATGCAGGGGGACCGGCCGGTAGCATTCGGGTACTGGAAAAAGTATCGCACCGCCCTGTTCAGAGCGGGCGAACCCGATCTGTTCTTTCGTCTGCTCGCGGCCGAAAGCACCCGTCCCGATTGACGAACCTTCCTGCCGAGGTGCGGATCGAGCAGGCGGCAGGAGACGGCCTCCAGACGGGGATTATTCGCATGACGGAGGAGTGAAGGGGGAATCATCATGCACCAGCTCATGTTGCGTCTTATCTATGCGATCTTTTTTCTGTCCGGGGCATCGGCGCTGATCTACGAAGTGGTGTGGGTACGGTACCTGAGCCTGATATTCGGGGGCACCCATCTGGCCGTAACAACGGTCCTGGCCGTTTTCATGGGCGGTCTTGCTCTCGGGAGCTATTGGATCGGCAAGAAGGTGGACAACTCCGGGAACCTGCTGCGCCTCTATGGATTCCTGGAACTGAGCATCGCCGCATCGGCCCTGGTGTTCGCGCTCCTGATGCGATTCTATCCGACGCTCTACGTGCCGGTCGCCCGGCTTGCCGACACCTCCCTCCTGTATCTCTCCGGTGTCCGCATCACCTTTGCCGCTGCTGCCTTGATCGTACCGACCACGCTCATGGGAGGAACGCTCCCCGTCCTTTCGGCCTTCATCACCAGACGGGTACGGGGACTCGGAAGCCGGCTCTCGTTCCTGTATGGTTTCAATACGCTCGGCGCCGTCGTCGGCGCCGCGGCCGCCGGCTTCCTGTTCCTGCCCCGGTTTTCGGTCGGTACGACACTTTTGATCGCCGTGCTGACAAATGTGCTGGTCGGCGTCCTGGCCATTGTGCTGCAGGGCAGGGCGCAGGCAATTTTCGACAATGTGGTCGCCGGAGAGGGCCGTCCCGAGTCTCCCGAGATTCCGCATGCCCCGGGAACGCAACCGACGGACCTTACTCCGCTCAAGCTGGTGCTCTGGGGCGTCGGGGTCAGCGGGTTTTGCGCCCTCGGGTACGAGGTCCTGTGGACCAGGATCCTCAGCATCGTTATCGGAGCAAGCGTGTACGGATTTACGATCCTCCTCATGGCCTTTCTTGCGGGAATCGGGCTCGGGAGCGCCGCCTATGGGCTTTTTCTCAAAGTGGCGGGAACCCGGGGGAGGGAGGCGACGGATCGCATCGGCGTATCCATTGTCTGGTTCGGCCTCGTGCAGATACTGATCGGCCTGTCAGCCCTCGTCGCGTCGATGTACCTGAGGAGTTTGCCCACCCATGCGTTTTCCCTGTACGCATTTTTCAAGGCCCATGTTGCGCCCGCGGACCCCTTTGCCTCCCGGCAAGTGGCGAGCTTCGTCATGGCTTTTTCCCTCATGTTCGTTCCGGCGTTCTTCATGGGCATCGCGTTCCCGCTCGCCGGGAAGATACACGGCCAGTACAAAAAGAGGGTAGGCCATGCGGTCGGCGAGGTCCTTTCCTTCAACACGATCGGGGCCATCCTCGGGTCGGTTGTCAGCGGTTTCGTTTTTGTCTATCTTCTCGGCATCCAGCGGTCCCTGCAGGTGATCATTCTGATCAACATCGGGTTCGGCCTTCTGGTGCTCGTGAGCACGAGGAACAGGAAACTGCTCACGGGGGGAACGGCGGGCGCCGTGACGATCGCGCTCCTAGCCCTGGTCCTGAACCCGAACCCGTGGAACCTGTGGGACACCAAATACTTCGCCGTCTATCAGTCCCACGCTCCCGAGATGTACGCAACGCCCGAGAAAACCCGGGAAACCCTGGACAATACCGATGTGCTCTATTATGCCGAGGGCGCCGAGGCCATCGTCAGTTCCGTAAAGGCGGGGGAAACCCAGTTCTTCATAACCAACGGCAGGGTCGAGGCATCGAACAGCAACCAGGAGATGCAGTGCCAGTACACCCTGGGCCATTTGCCCATGCTGCTCAACAAGGACCCGAAGAAGGTCTTTGTGCTCGGCACGGGCAGCGGGATGACCCTCGGAGCAACCGAGGTCCATCCCGGCGTGGAGCAGGTCACCCTTGCCGAGATCGAGCCCAAGGTGCTGGGTGTGGCACGGACGTTCGGGATCTACAATCATTATGCGCTCGACAACCCCAAGCTGAAGATCGTGTTCAACGACGGCCGCAATTTCCTGCTGACCACGCGGGAGAAATTCGACGTGATCACCGCCGACCCGGTCCATCCCTGGTTCAGCGGGGCCGGGTACCTGTACACCGCCGAGTATTTCAAGCTTGCCGCACAACATCTCAACCCGGGCGGCATTATCTGCCAGTGGCTCCCTCTCTACGAGCTTACGGAGGAAAATCTTAAATCCATTGTGAAGACGTTCCGGGAGAACTTCTCGCACGTCATGGTCTGGCTGTCCTACGCCGATGCGGAGCTGGTCGGCAGCAACTCCCCCATCGTCATCGATGAAGAAGCACTCGACAAGCGGATCAACGCGCCGGGGGTGCGCGATGACCTGAAGCGGATCAACATGGGGTCGGCGGAGGCGTTCCTGAGCTACTTCCTGACGGGAACCCGCGGTGCAGACGCGTTCAGCGGCCAGGCGAGGATCAATACCGATGATAATCTGTACCTTGAGTTTTCCGCGCCCCATAATATCGGGCGGACGTACCTGCTGGGCCCCAACGTCGGCATTCTGACCGGCTACCGGGAAAGCATTCTCCCCTATCTGCGCAGGCCGGACGCCGCGGCCGCGCGTGAAAAGCAGCAGCGAAGATGGGAGCAAAACTTCCGGGCCGCTGCGCTGGGTGACCGCGTCCACGTCCTGAATCTCGCCGGACGCTTCGGCACGCCGGAGTATACCGCGCTGGCCGCCGAACTGGAATCACGGTATCCCGCGTATGCTCCCTGGCGGTATCTCGTCAATAACGAACCGGATGAACCGGGTGGAAACCCGCGGCTCCTGAAGCAGATCGAACTGGGCCTCGTCAATAATCACGGGGAGCCTGTGCATGTCCGTTTCTCCGCCGTCTTAATTCGGAGCAGCGCAGAACGGGCGCAGGTGTATTTTGTGGACAATAATGCACGGACCGTCTTCGGAAAGGTAAGGGTACGGGGAGCGAACAGGGACGAATTCATCGCCGGCCTTGTCGATGATGTGGTGAGCAGTGTCCAGTCCCTGTACGATGAGGAGCGGACGAAAACCTCGCTGCAGGGGGGGACGTATCCCCTGGCCCCCTCGCTGCTGCCGCAGATCAAGGCTCTCGTCGACGCAAAGGCGGACGAGGCGCGGCTGTGACATCCTCTCACTTCGCGGATCGGGCGCAGCAAGAGAGGGATTGGCTTGCCTATGACGCGCGACGAGCGTTCAGTTCACCGGCAAAGGTAGGAGGAACCGTACCGTGAAAAATGCAGCACGCATGAAATATGCACTTGCCGCTTCTGTTGCTGTGGTGACCTTTCTCGTCTATCTTCCCGCTCTTCAGAACGATTTCGTCAACTGGGACGACGATCTGTATGTCATGGATAACACCCATATCCGCTCCCTCAGCCCGGCTTTTTTCAAGTGGATCTTCACCGATTTCTACGCATCCTATTGGCACCCCCTGACCTGGGTATCACATGCGGTGGATTACGCTCTCTGGGGACTGAACCCCTGGGGGCATCATCTGACCAATATCATTCTCCACGCCGTCAATTCCTTCTTGGTGGTAATTCTCATCATGCGACTTCTCGAAGCGTGGAGCGGGATGTCGCAAAAGGCGGGGCAGTCGGCGGGTTTCCAGTCGAGGGAGCTGCTCATAGCCGGTGGAACGACGGGCATCCTGTTCGGCCTTCACCCCCTGCATGTGGAATCAGCAGCGTGGGTCGCTGAGCGGAAGGACCTGCTCTGTGCGCTGTTCTTCCTGCTCAGCATTCTCCAATATGCGAGCTATGTCCGGAGTGTCGCCACGGAATCGGTTCAGGAACATTCGTTCTCCCGTTATCGCAGCAAGCACTACTTCATCGCTATCGGGTTTTTCATCCTTGCCTTATGCAGCAAACCGATGGCGGTTTCCCTGCCCGTGGTTCTCCTCATTTTGGACTGGTATCCTTTTGACCGGATTCGCTCCCTGAAGGACTTTCGAACGGTTTTTGTCGAAAAAATCCCCTTTGTTCTGTTGAGTCTCATTTCATCGATCGTGATCATCGTGGCGCAGAAGACGGGAGGCGCTATGGCATCGATCGAAAGCATACCGTTGCCGACTCGACTGCTCGTTGCTGCCCGATCGCTTATCCTGTACCTGGTAAAGATGGTATGGCCCTTGAACCTTTATCCCCTGTATCCTTATCCGGCAAACGTATCCCTGGGATCGTTCGAGTATCTTTCGGCAATCGTGCTTCTGTCCGCGATAACGATCACGGGTATCGTTCTGGCAAAGAAGGGGACGCTGTGGCTCGCGGTGTGGGGGTATTACGTTATCACCCTGCTGCCGGTGCTGGGCATCGTCCAGGTCGGCCCGCAAGCGATGGCTGACAGATTTTTCTATTTGCCGAGCATAGGACCATTTCTCCTCTGCGGGGTAGGAGCGGCGTGGCTCTCGAACAGAACACACAGAGTCGAACAACACCGGCTGGGCATCCAGCTATTCATCGTTGCGGCCGCGCTCCTCGTGTCCGCTGCCATGATTGTTTTAACTGTCCGGCAAATAGGCCTGTGGAAAAACGGCATAATCTTGTGGAGCCATGTCATCGAACAAGAGCCGGCGGCATATGCCGCCTACAACAACCGCGGTGTTTCTTTTGAAAAAACCGGCCAGATTGACAGGGCATTTGAGGATTACAACAAGACGCTTGCATTGAATCCCGCTGATGCTCAAGCATACTTTAATCTGGGTGTGCTGTACATTGGGGCTCATCTGTTCGACAAGGCGATAGCATGTTTGAGTCAATCTATAGCACTCAAGCCTGAAAGAGCCGATGCCTATCACAATCGAGGGGTCGTGTATTCCTCTCTCGATCGACTCGATGAGGCTTTGGCTGATTTTAATAAGGCCATTTCATTGGATCGGAACCTTGACATTGCTTATTTCAATCGGGGCAGGCTCTATCTGAGGTTGGGCAACGAGGGGCTCGCTCAGGCGGATTTCCAGAAGGCATGCGACCTGGGATACCAGGACGCGTGTATGAAATTGCGTGAATAGCCCGTCTTGTCTGGTGAGAACCAGGCAGGTGCCTCAGGCATTTTCCCGTTGCAATACCCGGTGCTCTGTACTAAAGTAAATCATGTCGATTGCCCGTGATGCCGCTATGCGTGATAGAATAAAAGGCCTGCTCCTGGCCATCACTTCGGTTCTCATCTGGCTCCTGCTGGGCATGGTCTATGCCGACCGGTTCTTTCCGCCCTTCACGGGGCTGGAGCTGCTGCTTATGCCCTGGAAGGGGGCGACTCCCCCCGAAGCAGGACTGGACCAGCGGCTCGCGATCATGCAGGGCCAGCTCGATGGCGCCATCCGCGTCTCTCACTATGCCTTGGTGGTCATGATCCTCGCCTTCACCTGCTTTACCTTATACCTGTCCATCATCTATCAGCAGAAACAGCGGAGGTCCCGCGAGAACATGCTGCTGGTGCTGAAAAACCAGGAGATCGCACGACGGAACGAGTTCATCCGGTATATTTCCGCGACCATCGGACATGAGTTCAAGAACAACCTCGGACGGATCAAGCGGCGGGTCGATCTCCTGCCGGGAATACCCGGGGACTCCAAAGAGCGTATTGACGAGAACCTTGACAAGCTGTTCGCCGATATCGATATTTTCAAGAGGATCGCCGATGAACGCGAGGCAAGCCTGGTCGAATTCGTCAATATCGATCTCAGGGGAATGCTGGACGAGCTCGCCGTTCAATACCGGGACCTTGCCGACCTGACGATTCCCAGGAACATCCCCGTCCCCATGATCTACGCCGCTCCGCCCCTGCTGAAGACCGTATTCGAGAACGTGATCGACAACGCCGTCAAGTATAAGAAGCCGGACGAGCCGCGGGCCCGCGTTCATGTTTCCTGTTCGACGGACCGGGATGGAACGAGGCGGTACGTGACCATCTCCATCCTGGACGAAGGCATCGGCATGGACGAGCAGCAGGCGGACCAGTGCTTTTACAAGGGAAGAGGCATCGGCGAGAACTGGGGGCAGGGGCTGTATTTTTCCAAATACGTCATCGGCCTCCATGCGGGCAAGATCAGGATCGGGAAGGAGTACACGGCCCCGGGCAGGGGGACCGAGGTGATCATAAACCTGCCCTTCGTTGTGGAGCGGCTCGATGTTTAGAGTATTGATTGCCGACGACGATTATGAGGACCGGGAGCTTCTGAAGCTCGAAATCCGGAAGATCCTGGCCGCCGAAGAGCCGGACCTCCGGATTCAGGAAGCGGTCAGCGTCCGCGATGCCGTCCGCATCCTGACGAATCAGGTCTTTGACCTGATGACCCTGGACATCGAGTTCGACCGGATGAACGAGGGGATCGACGCCCTGCCCGAGCTCTTTGAGACCTACCCGGCGCTGAATATCATCGTCGTCAGCGGAAAGCTGGGCAAGAGCGAGGTTACCGAACGCCTCTTCCGTTTCACCAAGGACAACGTCCTCAAGGGGAAACGCTGGGCGCGGCACTTCGATGTGCTCGACAAGAAGGACGACAAGGGGGAGGCGCTGCGACGAGCCTATGCCTTTGCCGTCGGTCAGCAGAAGGGCGCGGACAGCCTCCGGGAACTGTTCCTCCTTGCTGAGTCCTATCTTGAGAAGAACATGATCGATAAATGCCTGGAGGTCTATCAAAAGATCCAGCAGCTGGCGCCGGGTGAGATCGAGTCCACCGAGAACATCCACTTCATGAAAGGCAAGGTATCGGCGGAGCAGGCGCTGGAATACTACCGGGCGGGGGAAAGAATCGTGGCATCGCTCCTGCTGGGCTATTATCTCGAAAACCGGATGAAGGCCTTCACGAACGCGGCGCTCGGCCGGACCTATGCGATCCTGTCCGAGGGGCTGAAAGAGATGGTGCAAAGCCGTAGCATCAGCCAGGCCAAACAAAACCTGTTCAGCGACCTGCTGGGTTTGAGAAACAAGGCGATCCATTCTCCGGCCACCCTGTCCGAGGCTGATATCCGGACCGCGGTCAAGAAAATCGGCCTTCTGGAGGAACATTCGGTATGAAGGATACAACCCTGTGGAAGTTCGTTCCGCCGCCCGGGCCTCTCCTCAGCGTCGTGCTGATCGGGCTGGTGCTGTTGAGCGCCCTCCTGTACTATCGGGCTGTCAAGATACAGCGCTTTCTCGAACCCGCCCTCGCCCTCTCCCAGCCCCGCAACGAGTTCTCGAAGGGCATCATGACGGTCTTCGAGAAGGAATTCGGAACTCAACCGGTCAAGGGTCTTGCGGTCAAAATGCAGTCCATCGTGATAGAAAAATCGCTGCTCATTTCGGCTGACGGAAAGCTGAAGGCATCGGCGCAGCGCGATTTGCAGAAGCTGGCTCGCATTTTTCTGGCGCTCATGAAGGATGATCACCTGCGATCGGAGATCAATCTGGTCCTCATCGTTGGCCGTTTCCCCTCCTATGGGACGGCCGGGGCGACCATGGCAGCACGGATGGAGGTCCAGCGATTGGCCGGATTCATCCAGGATGCATTGTTCCACCTCGAGCCGGAACTCGGTATCCGGTTTTCGACCTACTTCGCGAGCGCCGCTCAGCCCATTCCTCCCTCTCAGCGGAACGTGGAGAGGATCGAGTTCCGTATTATTCCATCGGAGTTCCTGCACATTGAAGTGCTTGAAAAACTCGAAAAATATTCCATGTAAGGCCGGACGCTGGCCAGGCGCCACGGTTACCCATCATCAGCCTACCCGAGTGGCCGGATATTTCGCTGTCATTCTATGCCGTGAAGTTTAACGGCATCCGCTGCCTGTGGATTCGGGTTTTGCGCGTGTCTTCCCGCCAGCACTTGAAAAGTATCCTATCTCGGTTGACAACAGGACCCCGAGAGATTATGATTGTCCAGAAACATTGCATTCTGCAACGGCTTGTCAGGGTATCGTCTCCGCAGGGAAATCACAATCTACCCTCGGGAGGTCTTTTTCATGGCTGAACTATGTCCCACAACAGGCGTCGACAGGATCTTGCTTTTTACGGACGGGTCGCGGAGTACAGCGAAGGAGCCGCTCGTGAAGCGATCAACCTCTCCAGGAAATGCCGAAGCAAACTGGTGATCCTTTCCGTTGTGGACGCGAATCCCGAATTGGATGCCCTGGCGCCGCAGATATCGGAAAAACAGGAGCGGGCTGCCAGGCAGAACCTGGACGCGCTGCTTGACCATGCACGGAAACAAGGGGTCGAGGCGTCAACCGTGGTAAACAGGGGCGAGGAGTCCTATAAATATATCGTCGAAGAGGCGGTCAAGAATAACAGCACCCTGATCGTCATGGGACGGAGGGGGCGGGCGGGGCTTAAGCGTCTCATGATGGAGAGCGTCACGGCGCGCGTCATCGGTCACGCTCCCTGCAACGTGCTCGTGGTTCCCTGGGCCGCCGAGCTGGGATTCAGGACCATCGTCGTCGCCACCGACGGCTCACGGTATTCAACGGCCGCATCTGCCGAGGCCATCGGCCTGGCCAGGCGGAACGGGAGCGCACTGACGGTCATTGCCGTGGTCCCCGCAGAGCTCGCGACTCCCACGGACATCGACTTTACCATGAAGGAGGCGCTTTATATGGAAAGCACAAAATCGCTTGATGCATTCAAAAGGATCGCTCTGGAGAATGCGAGAAACGGGATACTAGCTCAGGGGGTGCGGGATGCTGAGCATGATCACAGCGCGGGAGTCGCTCTGAATGGCCGGTCGCCATCTCTGTTGAATCTTGGCAGGTCTTTTTTTAAAAGAAAAAAACAGCATAAGGATTGACGAACCATGCATACCTTGACAGAACGAACCGTTGACCGGGACAGCCTGCAGAAGCTCTATGTACAGATGTATGCCATTATCAAGGAAAAGATCGAGACCTTGGAGTGGAAGAACGGGTCGCAGATTCCGACCGAGGAGAACCTCTGCAGGACGTACCAGGTGAGCAAGGCCACAGTGAGAAATGCCGTGTTGGAGCTTGCCCGGTGCGGCTATCTCAGGAAACAGCAGGGCAGAGGCACTTTTGTCACCTATGCCAGGCAGGATCTCGGTGTCGCCATGAAGACGACGTTGACGGAAAACATGTTCGGAGAGGGCATGAGGGCGGAAAAGGAGATGCTCGCACAGGGGCTCCAGGCGCCATCCGAGGATGTCACGGCCGCCCTTGGTCTGAAGGGGTCCGGGAGCGACGTATACTACATCCTGTGCAAACGGATCGTGAACGGAGAAACGGCGTATCTTGAAGAATCCTTCGTGCCCCTCTGGGTATTTCCCGGCATCGAGGATGAAGAAGTGTGCAGCAGGCCGTTCTACGAACTGATCCAGGAGAAAGGGGAGCGAAAAATCTTCAAGGTCATGCAGACCATTGAGGTGGCCGAGGCCCGGGGGGAAGCGGCGCTGCTCCTTAAGATCCCCGAAGGATCGCCAACGCTGTTGCTCCATCGACTGCTAATCGGACCGCATTCGATTCCCATCGCCTACACCCGCCTGCGCGGCATCGGTAAACAATATAAGATCATGACCGAGTTCGAACGTCTCAAATGAGCGTTGAGCGCGCTTCGGAACACCGGTATCCTGCTGAACAAAAAAGCTCCTGGCCGACGGCTCTATCGCCGCCCGGCGTCTTCTCTTCCTTTACGCAACTTCTCGCGAAGCTGAGGCGGCCGTTCACAGACCTCGCGCCCATTCATAGTATGCTGCGACGTAGGTCGTATGAGGACTAAATCCATCCTTTTTTACTCCTCCGGTGCTATACTAGTGTGTGTAAGGAATTGTGCAAGGTGTTGAGCGAGGAGGTGCTTATGGCAACGGTAATGGATAAAAAGGGGGGCTATCCCCTCTGTGACGAAGTGTATTCCGAACTGTCGGGGATGAAAGAAGGGATCATGCGCCTGATCAAAAGGACGGAGGGCATTGGCCCGGTACGGGAAGGCGCCGAAAAATTTAGCCGGCACTTGAAAGAGATCGCCGACGAGATTGACTGGAAGCTTCAGATTCTGGCCCATTCCTGTTCGTATGATTGGACCGGCTCCGTTGATTTCGAGGGTGCGGTTCAGGTGAAAGAGGTCGAGCAGCGGCTGACAGAGCGGGACTTCTCGCCCGGGTATGTAGGCGGGTAGCGATGCGCGGAGATCCACGAGAAACGGCCGGCGATTTTGATCGTCGGCCGTTTCTTTTAGGAGGCCCAAAAAATCCAGGAGTCGTGCCTGCGATTAGGAGCAGTTTTACTGACGTTCATGCGGCGAGGGGCACGTGAAGGACAAGAGGGCGGTCAAAGGCAATTAAAACGCCATATTCCCCGCTATGATCGAATAAAGGCCGAAGGCCATCAGGATGCCGCCGGTTATGTAGCGAAGGGCGCTTTCATGCCGGACAAAGGCCGTCAGCCTGCGCTGGAGGAGATGGGATGAGTAGGCAACGGTCAGCATGGGGATCGCAAGGCCAAGAGAATAGAAACCGAGCAGGATGATCCCCTTTGAAAGCTGTCCGCTCGTGCCGACCAGCGTGAGGATGCTCGACAGGAAGGGGCCTATGCACGGGACCCAGACAAGACCGAGAGCCATACCCAGGAGGAAGCCGGAGAAGCGACCCCCGCCGCTCACCCGCACGTTCGAAAGCCGGTAAAGCCTCTTGAAGACGTTCAGGTCGAAGATGACGAAAACACCCATGACGAGTATCACGAAAGCACCCGCGAGCTCAATATAGCGGGTGCGGCCCACGAGCAGCGCGCCCGCGAGCGACGATACGGCGCCCATGATCATGAATGCGAGGGAAAGTCCGAGGACGACGAGGAGGGGACGCAGCGGATCCTTTTTTTCAGCTCCCGCCGCAATGACCGGTACGACCGGGAGAACGCAAGGAGACAGCACGCTGGCCAGGCCTGCGCCGACTGCCAAGGCAATATTTGCAATGCCCAGTTCCATTTATTTAAGTGCATCCAGTCCGGCCGCCAGCGTCTCATAGCTCTGGATGCCGGGGGGGAAATAATTAGCAATGGCCCCCTTCTTGTCCACCAGAACAATGGTGGGGAGGTTCCTCACGCCGTAGTCATAGAACGCCTGCTGGTCCTCGGCCTTCATGGTGCTGATATTGGCCACGTTGAAGCCGTTCTTCCTGTCTTTCAGCAGACGTTGTACAATCTCCTTCTGAGCCTTGCAGGGACCGCCCATGGGGTTCTGGAAAAAGACGAGCGTATGCTTCTTGCCCGAACCGATGACCTTCCGGAGTTCAGGGGTGCTGAGCGGTGCAGGTGTACCTGCGCCCGCGCCGCCGGCGGTAATAACCACGGTCAGCGCGATCAGTGAGGCCAGCGCAAATGCCTTCTTCATGCTACTCCTCCTCATGCGGAAATAAAAAAACGTCTGACATACTACCAAATGACGCGAAGGCTGTCAATGATCCCGAGGGGAGTGCGGCGGTTTTAAAACAGGGTTCCATTCGCTGTATGTCGTAGCTCAACAGGAAAGGCAATCGGCCGCTGGTGATACTGCCGGTAGGACTGCAAAAAAAGCCGCTCTCCCGGTTAGCTCCAGATGAATGACTTCCGGAACCATTACGGGAAAAGCGGCCTGGTTTTCAGTGTTGTTACTGCGCGTTATTCTCTTCCATGCCTTTCGTATCCGTGGTCCTCTCCGCGCTCATGGTCCCTTCCCTGGTGTTCACCCCGCTCGACTCGCGCGTGCTGCTCGTGATCCCACCGACGGTCGCGCTCCCAGGTGCGCCAGTTGTGCTGGACCTCGCCATAGGGCATGCGGGCATAACGGGGAGGAATACGACGATAGTCATGGGGTACTCCGAGGATTACGCGTGGCACCCGGCCGGGACCAACGGTTCTCCACGGACCATTATAGTCGTGCGCGATATACCAACCGCCGCGGTACGGCCGGTACCAGTTTCCATGATAGAAGAATATGTCCACACCCACTTCAGGAGGATAGTAGACATAACTGCCGGGGATCACGACCAGCGGAGGCGGAGCCGGCAAGACCAGCGGCGGAAGCGGGATGGTGACGTTCACGCTCACCCCAGCCCCGACCGTCGCGGGCAGACTCAACCCCAAGGCAAGGATAAATACAACTGTTCCGAGTGCGGTAACTGATTTTTTCATGGAAGTTCCTCCTCTTCTTTGCCTACTTTGACACAGTGCGGAGCGGTTGGTTGAATCGAAGCCCCCCGTTTTTATGGGCCGTCACGGGCCATCGGTCACGAAGCAAGAGCCGCGCCATCGTGGACCGCTGTGGCCCGGCACGCTCCGTCTTCCGGCTGCAAAAAAGAAGGCGATACGAGCTGCCGCAGGTCATAACAAGGGGGTCACCTTCTCGTTTGGCCGGGAGAGTGAATAACAGAAGCACGGTAATCAGAACATTGCCGGGGTTTGCGAGCTGAACGCTACGCCTGCCGGGCGGGTTGCTGCTGTTGACCAGTGTCTTCGGGGATGAGCAAAAACAGGAGCAAGGGGAGGGTGATGAGGTTGAGCTTGTTACGGTGTTCGATTGCTCACCAGCTTGAGAGCATGAAAGGACTTCGCCGGACGGATGCCGATGTTGCGCCCGGCGCTCACTTCAGAAAATCAAAGAGCGACTGCGAGAGGACCTTTGTTGCCGTTGCACGGAGGGCCTGCAGCGCCGTATCGGTCTGCTGGAGCTGCATGGCCGTTTCGTTCATGTCTGCGCTTTCCGTGGCGTCAAGCGAATCCTTCACCGAATTGCTGACGCCGGTGAGCAGTGAGGTTTGGTCCTGCATGCCGCTCAACCGGACGCCCACATCGGCCTGGACGACGGCCAACTGGTTCTGCGCATTCGTGAAGGGGTCCATGAGCGCCTCGATGCGGCCCGTGTTCTTGTCTCCAATGGCCGAGCTCAGCAGGTCCGTCATCTGGATCACGTTCGAGAAACTGAAGTTGTCGACCACGGTGCCGGTCGCGTCGCTGATCGCGACATTCACCGTTTTGGTGCCCGCAACGTGGGTATAGGACGCGCTCTGGCCGTTGCCGAGCTGCTTGACGTAGTCCGCGCCCGGCGTGTAGCTGAACGCGCTGTCGCCCGTGACGTTGATGGGGACGGCCGCCCCGTCGCCGATCATCGCATTGATGACGCCTGAGTCGCCCTGGTACGCATAGGTACTCGCCGAAAAGGACGCGACATTCGATTGGAATCCCGAAAAGAGATAGCTGTCGCCGTTTTTTGTGTTTGCGTAGTCAAGCAGCTGGTTCCGTAAGTCGGACGCTTCTTTTGCGAGGGTCGCGGAGGTCATGGCATCGGTACCCGTGAGCGTCGTCTGCGCAAGATCGACGATCTTGCCCACGGTGTCGTAGGCAGAGGAAAGGACCGTGCTCGTGACGTTCAGGTTCGCGTTCGCACCGTCGATGTTGCGCTGGTACTGGTCGTTATTGTTTATGGTGACGCGGTAATCCATGGCCCGCATGGTGCCGAGCGGGTCATCTGAGGGGGCAAGGAGCTTCTTGCCCGTCGAAAGCTGATTCGTCAGAACGGAATAATCCGACTGCCCGCTCTGGAGGGCCTGAAGTATCTGATTGTACATCATGGAGGATGTCACGCGCATGGTAAAACCCCCTGCTGATAAAAGTCCCGGAACGCGCCGTTGCGCCGAAGCAAACCGCGACAGGTACCCTGCGTCTCTCGCCGATCACGGAGCACCCGCGAAGCGGCAGATTGCAGACATCCCGAAATAGTCAGGGCCATCTCCCCAGCGACTGGATGAAAATTAGTCTAGCTGCTAGTAGCACCCGATCAGAAAGCCGTTTTAGTACCTGTGTGCCCTTTGGAAAACAAAGCATGAATCGGCCCTGCGAAAACAACGTCGGTTGTCCAATTCCCTCCAAACCAATATGTCTTCGGATGTCTGATTGCAAAGAGCCTATAACAGCCCATATATTAATACGCGGCAGATGATCCCATATTCAAGACATCCTGAAGAAGCTGGTCCGCTACGGAGATCACGCGGGCACCGGCTTCATAGGAGCGCTGGTACTTCAGCAGGTTCGCCGCCTCCTCGTCAAGGGATACCCCGGAAACGGAGTCGCGCCTGTTCTGTATATCCGTCATGAGGTTGTTGTTGAAGGTGAGGCTGTCCGCGGTCGAGCTCTTCATCGCGCCGACCGTCGATACCAGGCCGCTGTAAAAATCCGAAAACGTCGTGCTGCCGAGATCGGCCATGGGCGCAGACGTGAGCTGAGTTATCGCTATTGCATTTGCATTATCGCCGGGAACGCCTGCGGCTGTCGAGGACGCGGCCACCTGGCTGGGATCGGTCAGCGCCGACTGGAATCCGCTCACGGCTGTCGTCAAGGGGCTGACGAAAATGCTGTCGGCGTTCGTCACGGCGCCCGAGATCGTGAGGTTCATGCCGCTCAGCGCGATCGCTGTTCCCGCGGGATTGTACGCGCCCGACGCAACGGCCGTGCCCGTCTGCTTGTCCGTAACCGTGTAATTGCCGCCGCTGAAGGAGACCGTGTACTCATCAAGGGTCAGGGCGGACTGGTTTGTGATAACGGAGGAGATGCTCGCGGCTGCTGAATGATTGACCGTTGTCAGCTGCAGGGGGCTGAAGAAATCATTGCCCGTGGAGCCGTCCAGGCCGAAGCCCTGCTGGTGCAGCGTGTTCACCTGCTGGGTGACGGAGGCAACGAGCCTGCGGAGGGGCGTGAGCGCATTGTTCTCGATATCGTTCCGGGAGGCGATCATTCCGCCCAGCTGGCCGCCCTGCACTGTGGAAGTTATGTTCACCCCGTCGAGTGTGACGCTCCGGTCCCCGCTGCTGTCCAACGCGCTGGTCATGGTGTTCGTCCGCGTACCGGCCACGAGATTCCGCATGCCGACCACGACGGTCAGCGAGCCGGTATTGTCCTCGTAGGACGTGAAGTCGACGAGCTTGGCAAGGTCGGTCAGCTTTGCGTCTCTCTGGTCGCGCAGGTCGTTTGCGGTCACCCCGCTTGTACCGGCCTCCACCTGGGTAATGCGGCTGTTCAGCGAAGCGATGTCCGAAGCGATCTGGTTGATCTGGCCTGCCGCAGCGGCTATGCCGTCGTTCGTGCTCTTGAGCGAGGATGTTATTGCATTTTCAATGGTCTTTGCAGAAGAGGTCAGGGAGGCCGCCTTCTGGAGCAGTACGGTGCGCGGGACCTGCGAGTCGGGGTTTGTCGCAACATCGTTCCAGGCATTAAAGAAATCGGCGAGCGGCTGGGCGAGACCGAGGCCCTGCTGCTCGTTAAAGACCGGCTCGATCTGGCCCCAGGCCTGGTCCATGGCCGCGGACCGGCCCTGGTCCTGCTGCGATCCAAGGAGCTGCGCTTCAAGGAACTGGTCGTAGCTGCGGACGATGCCGCCCGTGGTTACGCCCCTGCCGACGGAGCCGGCGCTGGTGGTGACGGGATTGGCGATGTCCAGCACGATGTCCTCGCGCGAATAGCCGGGCGTGTTCACGTTCGCGATGTTGTTGCTCGTTACGCTGAGCGCTGCCTGGCTGGCAAAGAGGGCGGACTTGCCGATGTCGAACAGGCCGAGAATGGACATCTATGCCTCCCTCGTGAGCAGCGAGCCGCTGTTCCGGTTCTTGATGCTGACGCCGCATGAACCGAGAAAGCTCAGGGAGTTCCTCACAATGGCGGAAGAGCGTTCGATCAGCACCTTGTTGAAGTTGTTGAACTCCGCGACGCCCTGCAGGAGGGAGAGCAGCTGAAGGCGGAGCGCGTGGAGGGATTCGTCGCCGGTCAGTTCCGCGATCTTCTGGAGCGCCACGGTCCCGTCAAGGCCTCGGTCTGTCGAGAAGGCCCGGACGAGCCGGATGCGCTCCTCTTCAAGCAGCCTGAGCTTCAGGACGATCGTGTCCTTTTCCTTGGAGAGCTCCTCCACGCCTGCCGCATCGATCTGCACAAGGCATTCCCGCTCGCGCCGGAGCACCTCGAGAAGCGCGCGGTAGCCGATGACCTGCTCGGACAGGATGGATTTTATGCTCTCAACAATTCCCATGGCATTCTTTTACAAGATTTCGCTTATCATCTTCTGAGCGACCTTGGCCGGATCAACTGTATAGGTCCCGGCCTCAACGCTCTGCTTGATCTGCTGGACCTTGGCCTCCCGCACATCCGGCAGCTGATTGACCGCCGCCATGAGGTCGGCGACCTCCCGGCTTTTACCAGAAATGTCAACCGTATCGGCCGGACCCGCATTCTTGGCCTGGTTGACCTTGATATCCCGTTCATCAGCGCCAGAGGATTTTTGGGTGCTCTGGACACTCCGGTTCGGCCCCTGGTTTTCAGGCGGCTTGTTCGAATAGATCTTCATAGACCCTCCTTACGAGGCAAAGATTTGTGGTTTTCTTATCGGCGGATTTCCCGAAAACTTTAATGAAATTTTCGCCTTACCTCTTTGCCAAAAGGGTCTCTGGTGGTACCTTTTCTCCCTTGTACTGCACCTCGAAATGGACGTGGGGACCGGTTGCCCTGCCGGTGCTGCCCACGCGGGCAATGATCGATCCCCGGTCAACCGAATCACCGACAGCTACCGTATTTTCCTTATTATGCGCATACTTGGAGCTAAACCCGTCCCCGTGATCGATGATAACGACGTTGCCGTATCCCGGTTGCTCACCGCTGAATACCACCTTGCCGGGTCTGACGGGATGAATATCGGTGCCCGCCGGTGCAGCAATGTCAACGCCATGGTGGAATTTCTGGTCGCCCGTAAACGGGTCCTGGCGCATGCCGTAGGCCGAACTAAGCCGGCGGGAACTATCATCAGGCAAAATCGCCCTGATCTCTGCTGTGAGCGAGGGCTCTTTTTCAGCAGACCTGGCCCCCGTTGTTCGAGTCACATTCCCCTGGCCGGCTTTTGCGGCGGTTGCGGTCAGCTGCTTCACGAACATGTCCTGGAGGCCGAGCCCGCGTTGGGCAAAGATCTTCGAGAGTTCCATGTCGAACATACTCATGTACGTGTCCTTGCCGAGACCGGCCTCGCCAGGCTGGCCCGAAGCCTCCCGCATTGCCTTGATCATTTCATAGGCGAAGAGGGACTCCATCTCTCGGGCCACGGCCTTGATCGCCTCGGGGTCGCTGCTGCTCCTGCCCCTGAGATCCTCGATGGAACGGATCTGAGGTGCTGCAAGGCGTGGAACGTCCTGCATCAGATGATCTCCACCTGGGCGCGCAGCGCACCTGCGGCCTTGAGCGCCTGGAGGATCGAGATCAGGTCACGCGGGGTGACGCCCAGGGCGTTCAGCGCACGCACGACCTCTCCCAAGGTGGCCCCCGATACGGTGAACAACGATCCCGGCTGCTCCTTCACGTTCACGGTTTTTTCCGGAACCACCACCGTGGAAGCCTTCTCCGGCGCCATGGGCGGTGGCTGGGAGACCTTGTAATCCGTCTTGATCTCGATGGTCAGGCTCCCGTGGGCGAGCGCCACCGGAGCGATCCTGACGTTTTCGCCGATCACCACGGTGCCGGTCCGCTCGTTGATCACCACCCGCGCCGGCGTGTCCACCGCCACGTCAACAGCTTCGAGCGACGCGATGAACTCGACCACCTTGTTCTGGAACTCCTGCGGGATCTTGACTTTGATTGTTGCAGGATCCATGGTCACAGCCGCATTGGCATCGTTCAGCTTCTCATTGATCCTGGCAGTCACGCTGCTCGCCGTGGTAAAGTCCGGGTTGTGCAGGAACAGCCTGATTGCATCGCCGCTTCCCAGCGAGAACCGGGGCTCGCTTTCGATCGTCACGCCTTCAGGCACTTTACCTGCCGTTGTATGGTTCTTCTGGACCGTTGTGCCACCACCGCCGCCGAGGAAGCCGCCGACCGAGAGGGGGCCCTGCGCGAGTCCGTACACCTTCCCGTCGGGTCCCTTGAGCGGCGTCATCAGCAGCGCCCCTCCCTGGAGGCTCTTGGCATCGCCGATCGTGGCAACAAGCGCGTCGATGCGCACGCCGGGCTTGGGGAACGGCGGCAGCGAGGCGGTCACCATGACCGCCGCAGTGTTCTTGGCCTTGATGTCGGACTCCTTGATGGTCACGCCCATGCGCTGGAGCATGTTCACCATGGTCTGCAGCGTCTGGTTGCCCTTGTCGCCGGTGCCGTCCAGCCCCGCAACGAGGCCGTAGCCGATGAGCTGGTTTTCGCGCATTCCCTCGAAGCTCGCGATGTCCTTGATGCGTTCGGCGGAGGTGACTGATGAGAACAAGAGGACGGCGGACAGAGCACAGATGACGGACAAAAAAGTCGGAACAAGACCGGGCGCCGCTGGCTGCCCGGGCATGTGCCCGGCTTCCGTTCTCCGATTTCCCTGTGCCGAATCTAGAATGGCCATACGCTGCTCATGATCCGCGTGAACCAGCCGGGATTCTGTTTTTCCTGGACCACGCCGTCTCCCACGAAGAACACCTCGGCGTCTGCGACCTTGCTGCTCAGGACGGTATTGTCGATCGCGATGTCGTCGGGCCGTACGATGCCTTTCAGGATAAGGATCTGTTTCTCATTATTAATGGTGATCTCTTTTCTCGACTCGAGGGAGAGCGTGCCGTTCGGCATCACCTCGACCACTTTTGCGGTAATCGTGCCCACGAGGTTCCCCGCCCTGTTCGTGGAACCATTGCCGGCGAAGTCATCCTGGGCCGTCGCCTTTACCGAGGGGGAAAGGCCGTAGCGGCCGTTGAGCGACATGCTGTTTATCGGCAGGCCGAAGAACGTGTCGATCCCGGCATTCATGCTTGACTTCTTCGCCGCGGACGTATCGGCCGTGCCGGAGCCGGAGATGCTCTCTACCACATTGATCGTGACCAGATCGTTCAGCCTCCGTGCCTTCACGTCCTCATACAGGCTGGCGGTGTCGCGCCAGAGCGAATTGGCCGCGGGAACCGGCTGGCTCGGCTCGTTCCTGGCATAGACATAGCGCGGCGGAGGCGCGGGAAGCTTGGGCGTGGTCGCGCAGGAAGCGAGGATAGTCAGCAGGGAGAGGACCGGCAAAAGAAAATAGGGGACAGCGCTGAGATTGCGGACGGAAGAAGAGTCGATCGTTCCGCTCCCATCTTTTCCGGAGCAGGTCCTTTTCCTGATGTGGGCCTTTTTCATCTCAAAACTCCACGCGTACGGTGTTCTCGTCCACGAGCCGGCCGAAGACCGTTTTCTTTGACAGCAGGTTCAGCGCCTTCACGGAGTCGCCGACCGCTGCATCAGCCTTCATCTCTCCCAGGGCCTTGATGGAGAAGCCTGCGGACTCTACGAGGATTGAGACCTTGTGGCCCCGTCTGACGAGCGGTGTGTCCGAGACCATCATATCGGTGACCGGCACATTGGGAACAACGGACCGGAGGAGCGGCCTCCCGATGATCTTCTCTTCTGACCGCACGGCGCCCTTGGGGATCCGTCCGCTCTCCATGAGCGTCGGGTAAATGTCATCGGGCTTGAGCACATAGCCCTTCCGGAAGGCGGACCGTGTCATCACCACACGGTCAAAGGCCCTGACGTGGGCAGCCGCCAGGATCGTCCCGCCCCCCCTGAATTTGAACCGGAATAGGGAATTGCCAGGAGGCGTCTTCTCAACGGCGATCGAGACAGGCCTGCCTGCCGGCAACTCGGCGCTATACTCGAGATTACTGATGTCCACGTCCGCCCAGGGATAGGTGCTGAGGAGATAGCTCCTGAGTTCGGCCTCCGGACTCCAGGGGTCAGCCAATGCCGGGACCGGACCCGCGAGAAAGAAACAGAAAAGAACAAGCCCCCAGACCGTGGACTGCGCCGGTAAGAAGGGAAGCGAGAGCGCTTTGTCATGCCCTGCCCGGATGCATGCCGAAGCCATGTATTTTCCTTGCCGTTCCATCATATTATTGTCTCAGATTGTTCGCCACCTGGAGCATCTGGTCCGATGCCTGGATGGCCTTGGAGTTGACCTCGTAGGCGCGCTGGCTTACGATCATGTTCACCATCTCTTCGACGACGTTCACATTGCTCATCTCGATGAAGCCCTGCGACAGGGTCCCGAGTCCGTTGGTTCCCGGTTTGCCCGTGGTGGGGTCGCCGGAAGAGGCCGTCTGCTGGAAGAGGTTCTTCCCGAGTGCGTTCAGTCCGCCGGGATTGATGAAGTTCGCAATCTCGATCTGGCCGATCTGGGTGGGAGTGGCGCTGCCCGCCTGGGTCACCGACACGATGCCGTCGGAGCTGATGTTGATGGAGGTCGCGCCTGACGGGACGGTTATCCCCGGTTCGAGCGGATAGCCGTCTGAGTTCACGATCCTGCCCTCGCTGTCGAGCTTGAAGGCGCCGGCGCGGCTGTATGACGTCGTGCCGTCGGGCATCAGGATCTGGAAGAAGCCGTCGCCCTCAATGACCATGTCGAGATTGTTGCCGGTCTGGACGAAATCCCCCTGCTGGAATAATTTCTGGACCGCCACGGGCTTGACGCCCATGCCCACCTGGATGCCTGAGGGGATCTCGGACCCTTCCGCCGACGTCGCGCCCGGCAGCCGGAACGTCTCGTAGAGGAGGTCCTGGAAGTCGGCCCTGCTCTTCTTGAAGCCCGTAGTGTTGACGTTGGCCAGGTTGTTGGATATGATGTCGATGTTCAGTTTTTGCGCCTCCATGCCGGTGGCAGCGATGAACAGTGAGCGAAGCATGTTTGAGCCTCCTTAGAGTGTTCCCAGCTGGTTCGTGACTTTTGATGTGGCGTTATCGAAGATCTGGATCGCTTTTTGATAGGATTCGAACTCCCGCATGGTCTCGATCATGCGGACCATTTCCTTTACCGTATCGACATTCGCATTCTCCAGGTAGCCCTGCTTGATGGTCGCCGACGCGGCCGTGCCCGGGCCGCTGGCTTTGAACATGCTGTTGCCCACCTTGGTCAGGGTCACGTCGGGACCGAAATCGGTGACCCGTATCGTGTCGATCTCGGTCGGGAGGGTCGCGTCCGCCTGCAGGGCGGACACCTTGCCTTCCAGGTCGATGCTGATCTGGACGCTGTCCGAGGGAATGGAGATCGGCCCCCCCGAGCCCATGACTTTGACGCCGTCATGCGTTGTGAGGTATCCCTCGCTGTTCTTCACCAGGTCGCCCCGTCTTGTGTACTGATCGCCTTCGAGCGCGATGAAACCGCTGCCCTCCACCGCGATGTCCAGGGGATTGCCGGTCCTGACCGTGGTACCTACGGTAAAGTCCGTCTTCTCCGCGGAGAACTCGCTCATTACGCGGCCGTCCGGGCCCGAGCCTGTGCCGTCCTGGGGCATGAGATAGTCCTTGAACGTGACGCCGTCCTTTTTGTAGCCGGCAGTGTTAGCATTGGCGAGGTTCTGCGTGATGACCTCGAGCTGCGTCTGCTTCAGGATCGCTCCGGACGCTGCTATATACATGCCTTTATACATTGACTCTCCTTCCCTGCTGTCATAGGGTTCAGCAAGTACCGTGCCATTCAGCCGAAAGTCCGAAACGAACCGCAGCGAACCGGGGGACGACAAAGGTAGATGCCTCATTTCTTGAAGAATCGCTCTTCCCCGTCGAGTCTTTCGCCACCCGTCCCATTCGCCTCCTCCGCGCCTTTACGCTCCGCGGCAAGATCCCGGTATCGGAAAAATTTTCCCTGTGGGCATGATTTGCCCTATCGCCTCTGCAGGTTCAGATCGAGAATGAGCTCGACCTCGCCCGCCTGCATGCCCAAGACCTCGGCGATCTCGTCGTTCCTGAGGCCCCGCTCCTTCAGTGCAAGGACTTCCTGCTGGCGGTTCATGCCGGTCCCCGGTGCGTTCAGGGCCTCGGCGCGATGGATCAGCCGCTCGAGAGACGCCATCTTCTTGTCGACGGTCGACTCCATCGCCTCGAGAACCTTGATCTTCGCTTCAAGCTTCTTAAAGATAAGGTCCGAGATCTCGCGGATTTCCGCCAGTTCAAGGGTCAGGAGGCTTTTCTGCTGTTCGCTCTCTGCCCGTGTTTTCGATGTAAGGAAGTTCTTGACCATAACGGCACTCACTCCCGCGCGTGCGCATGCAGACATCCCGGGATGAACTCACGCAGGTGCGGTAAGGTTGTCATTCCCCGCCCTCCGGCAAACGGCTCTTCAGATCTTGATATCCACTTTGCCGGGACCCGTTGGTTCCTGTTTCGGCTCATCCTTCCGGGGTTGCTGTTTCTTTTTCTGCTGCGAACCCGTTCCCTCTTCCCGTCGGATGATCGTCGTCCCGGTTATTTTTCTCGGCGGTTCTACTGCCATAAGAGCTCCGTTGCAGCCGGCAAGGGATGGGGCGTGAACAAAAAACGTGGCTGCTTGCGCTTAGTGCCCCCGCATTTCACTGATGAACAGATGTCTGTTTTATGACAGACATCGCTGTCGATCTTATATTTTGCAAAAGTTTTGCCATTCAATTTCGAGGGCATAAAAGGAAGGAAAAGGGTGGAACCAGAGAGATGCGGCAGGAAATCTCAGTCAGGAGTAATGGATAAACAAGGGGATAGACGGTAGTAAGGGATAATTCTTCAGCTGGGCAAGACAACGGACGTTGCAGCAGCCAATCTCCTTCCCGTCAGGATTTTGACCAACAGGTTCAAGAAAGCGCCTCAAGTTGAATGATCGTCTGCCCGATGGCCTGAAAAAGGAAGGGTCTTCTGCAGACGGTAACGGGATCAGGTTTTGGATGGAGCGAAGATCTTTTCGATCTCCGGCCTGGACTCCCTGAAGCGCTCGGCGAACAACCGGAGATCCGCATCATGCAGGGAGAACTCCAGCAGGATCGCATCATGTTCGGGCGTCCATATGCCGTCGTCTTCGAGATGGGGGCTGAACTGGCGGGAAAGGCCTTCGGCGAGCGATACGATGGACGCGACTTCCCGGCCTTCCCGGACCTGGGACGGCTTGTGGTGATACCGGATGGTCGAGACGATCTCACCGGGAAGGCCGATCTCTTCGCCGAACCAGCCGCCGGCTTCGGCGTGGGTGCACCCGAATGCCGCAGTCTCCTGCTCGAGCATGGTGTCCGTGGTCTCGATCCCTGCAAAGCGGTCCCTATCCAGGGTATAGAAGATGATCCTTCCCACATCATGCAGCAGTCCGGAAACGAAGCACTCCTGCGGTTGCGTGATCGAAATGCCTCCGGAGATGACCGAGGAAAGAAAGGCGACCTCGTAGCTGTGCACCCAGAGGTTCTGCACGTTGATCGACGCGCGGGCCGGGAAAACATCGAGCACGGACATGCCGAGAGCCGTGGCCTTCACCCGGTTCACGCCGAGGAACAGGACTGCCTGGTGGATATCCCTGATCTGTCCTGAGTGGCCGAAGAACGCCGAGTTGGCCACGCGCAGGACGCGCTGGGCAAGCGCCTGGTCGAAGGAAATCGCGTCGTCGAGTTCGTCGATGTCCGAATTCTCATCGTTGGTGAGGGTGATGATCTTCTCGAGCAGGACGGGCAGCGTGGACAGGTCCCTGAGGCCTTTGATGAAGCGTTTGACGTCGTCTGCGGTCATGGGTGAGCGGGCCCCCCGATCGCGCAAGGAAAGGCCCCGCTGGTTATCTATCGGCAGGATAGGGAAAAAACTTTAACGGGGTGAGAAAAATTTTCCGCGGGACTGCACTTTTTTCAAGAGCGGACTGCCTGTCCAAAGACGGCACGCCGCGGAAGTTCCGAATAACATGAGAAGACCGAACACCTGAAGAATGCAATTGGCCCCTGGCATGGTAGTTGCTTTTTCGATGGGCATGGTGAGCGGTCCGATCATAGACAACACCGTAGAAACCGGGACGCCCGGCGCCTCTTCCCCTGAGAAGAGGGCGGCTGGTGCAGGGGCGGACTGTTTCAACCTGCTGCTTGGGCAGCTGCTGGGTTCGATGGTCTTGGGCGTCCCTATCCAGGACGCACCGAACCCGGAACCTCCCGCCCCGGCGGGCGCCGCTGTCAGTGATACTAACCCTCCGCAGAACACACCTGCTTTGGCTTCGGCCGCAAATGATCAATCTGACCAGAAGCAGGGCATTACCCGGTTTCTTCTGGGTGTTGACAACGAACCGGGGGCGGCAAAGGCCGGAGACACGGCCGCGGCAGTTTCCACAGCGCCTCTCGACGAAGAGCAGCAGGATGGAAAGTTTTTTGGTGCCGTACAGGATGCTGCCGGAAAGAACCCCAAACACGGGAGCGAAGCCCGCGAGGACACTGCTGCACCGGAATTCGCGGCTGCGAAAAAACCAGCTGCGGAGCCGGCCGCGCCCCAGGGAAGCAACGCGAATCTTCCCCTGGTCACGGCAGAGAACAAACATTCAGCCCAAGAGCCGGCTTCGGCCGGTCAGCCGGATATTGCGCTCTCTCCCGCCCTGCACCAGAGCGCCGTGCTGCAGCATGCATCCGTCGTGACCGCGGAAGGAGCGCCGTCGATTCATGCGCAGGAGGCCGGATCGCCCCCCCCCGCGCGCGCGGCGGACCCCGTCGAGCCTTTCGATCATACCGTCTCGATCATCAGGGACGGGAACCGTCTCGCGGTCAAGCTCGAACCGGAAGGCCTCGGCAAGCTTAACATCAACCTCAGCCTCGACCGGGGAACCGTCCATGCGCACATCCAGGTCGCCGATGATGCGGCCAGGAATGTGATCCAGGACAATATGCAGCAGATCGTCGAGTCGTTGATGAAGGAAGGTCTGAGCGTCGGGGGGTTCTCCGTGTCATTGAAAAACGGGGGACAAGAGGCCGATGAGCAGGCACATGAGGCAGGACAGCATCAGCCGCGGACGGCAGACAGCGTTCAGCCATCCGCGTTCACCGCTTCGGCTGCTGCCAGAAGCGGGATCAATCTATTCGTTTGAGAACAAGGAGGTAATATGGATATTGGAAGCACGACAACGACCACTGGCGCGGCATCCGGCAGTTCGACGGTCCCGCCGAGTCAAGAGCTCGGCAAGGACGATTTCCTCAAGCTCTTCATGGCCCAACTCCAGGCGCAGGACCCGCTCAACCCGATGGACAGCAGCCAGTTCACGACTCAGCTGGCGCAGTTCAGTTCTCTCGAACAGCTGACCAACA
>Ga0335079_10000799_pt1 | contig 35786 bp, 33 predicted proteins | sample Lox_Sample_33_FD_206719 | JGI IMG/M metagenome (GOLD analysis project Ga0335079, IMG submission 206719) | Soil microbial communities from Loxahatchee National Wildlife Refuge, Florida, United States - Lox_Sample_3.3 | ecosystem: Environmental > Terrestrial > Soil > Wetlands | place: USA...
CCGTCACCTCGGGGGATGTCGCCGAAGCCCTGGAGAAGAAGAGTTTCAACGTGGATCGCCGCAAAATTCAAATCCACGAGCCGCTGCGAACCTTGGGCGAGTTCACCATCCCCATCAAGCTGCACAGAGATGTGACCGCGCATCTGAAAGTGGTCATCGAGAAAGAAGCAGGGGAATAAGATGGCTGGGGAGCGTTCTTTTGGACGCTCCCAGCCAACCGCGTTACCTTGGTTTGTGATGTGTATCACAATCTCACAAAACACACGCTAAAACCTTTCCCGACAATACCGTGCCCTCAGCAAAAATCCTGCGCCGTCCCCTATAATCCTGCTCACGGTTCTCATCCTGACACGTCCATAGCTATGCAACCGGGAAAGGACGGCAAAGGCGCCCGGTGCAGTCGAGGACAGAGAAAATATGCCGGCCGATGCGTTGGCGATACCATTTGCGGTTGGCGATTGTTCCCATCGGGAACAGGACTTAAGGGGCGAGGTTGGCGGGACCCAGGACCCCAAGCGACGGGGCCACATGGCTGGGCAAGGTCTAGGCCGCATTGACGACACAGTGCTGGTCCGCGAGGCGCAGCGTGGCAACCGCGCAGCCTTCGAGGAGCTGGTGCGGCACTACGACCAGGCCGTGCTGCGGCTGGCCATTCACCTCACCGGAAACGAAGCCGAAGCCCAGGACATTTATCAGGAGGCGTTCCTGAAGGCGTACAAGAGCGTGGCCCACTTCCGCTTCGAGTGTTCTTTCTACACTTGGATTTACCGGATCGTGACCAATCTCTGCCTCGATCACCTGCGGCGCAAGCAAGTCCGCAAAGAAGACGCGCCGGTGGCGACGGATTCATCGGGAGAGCAGTACGATGTGCTCGAACAAGTTCCCGATGCCCGGGCCGGGGCCAATCCCGAGCGCGATCTGATGAGCCGCGAGTTAGGCGGGCGGATCAGCCGGGCGCTGGACAGATTGACGCCTCGCGAGCGCATGGTTTTTGAGTTGAAGCACTATCACGGACTCAAGTTGCGGACGGTGGGCGAGGTGCTGAATACCACCGAAGAGACCGCGAAGAATACGTTGTTTCGGGCGACCCAGAAGTTGCGGGGAGCGCTGGCGGACATGAGGTGAGAGGTAAGCCGAGGAGATTCCCCAAATTGGGGTGTGACTATGAAATGTGACTGGGTCAAGGAAAACGTTCTGCTGTACGTTTACAACGAGCTGCCCGACGATGCCCGCTATGAGTTGGAGCAGCATCTGGCGCGCTGCACGGACTGCGCCGCTGAACTGAAGACGACGCGCAAGTTTCACGCCGTGCTCTCGGAGTTGCAAGTGGAAGAGCCCAGCCCCAACCTGGTGGCGTCCTCTCGCATGCGGCTGCAGGAAGCGCTCGAGACTACCAGCCAGGGCAACTGGTGGCATCGCCTGGTGTTCGATCCAGCCATGTGGCTGCGGCAGATGCGTTTCTCGCCCGCACTCTCTGCCGCGATTTTCATCCTTGGTTTTGCCAGCGGAATTGGGGCCACCTACAAAATCGTGAACAACGGCGGCGCAGGCACGATTTCGATCGGCTCACTCAGCCAGCCGGCTGAGTCTTCAGTTGCGGGCATTCGCTCGATTTCGCAGGAGCCCGGCTCGAACCAGATCAGCATCAAGTACGACACGGTTTCGACCCAGCAGGCACAGGGATCGCTGAACGATCAGCGCATCCAGCAGTTGTTGCTGTTCGCAGCGCGGAACAATTACAACTCCGGCGTGCGCATGGATTCGGTGGATCTGCTGACGCAGCAGCCCAATGACACGCGCGTGCGTGAAGCGCTGATCTTTGCCCTGCGTTATGACTCGAACCCGGGAGTGCGGCTGAAAGCCCTGGGGGGACTTGGGGCCTACGTGAAGGGCGATCCACGCGTGCGGGACGCCGTGCTCGAGGGTTTGATGAACGACTCCAATCCAGGAGTGCGGACCGAGGCCCTGCATTTGCTCGAGCCGGTGCGGGCCGATGGCAGTGTGCGCGCCGTTCTGCAGAAGCTGGCGGAAAACGACCAGAACCAGTACATCAAGATGCAAGCGCGCAATATGCTGGCCCAGATGCCGGAATTTGATTGATTTCGACGAAGATGAGAAGTGAGGGTGGGATAGTGAAAAGTGCTTTCAAACTCGGAGCGGTTCTGCTGCTGATCCTGCCGGCGGCCACGGCACAACAGACCCGCGTTTTCGGTGAGGGGGGCAACTGGACCCAGGAGATCACAGGATCGCTGGCCGCGGTGCGGAATCTCAGGGTCAAGGTGGATGTGGGGACGGTGAAGGTGGACGGTGGTTCGCCGCAAGGCATCAGTTACGTCATTCGCAATCATTCTTACAGTTCGTCCGAAACCAAGGCGCGGCGCGAATTCGATTCCTACAAGATCACAGCCTACGTGCGCGGCGACACCGCGTGGATTGTGGGCGACTGGGAGGGCGGCAGACCGCACCGGTTCTCCGGAGAATTCTCCATCAGCGTGCCCCGGGAGATGGACGAAATCAAGGTGGAGACGGATGGCGGCAACGTAATCACCACCGCGGTCTCCGGCCGGGTGGACGCCCAAAGCGGCGGGGGCAACATCCACTTCGATGACATTGCGGGGATCATCAACGCCGAAACCGGAGGGGGCAACATCGACGTGGGCAATGTAGCCTCTGATGTCAGTCTGCACACTGGCGGCGGCACCATTCGAGTGACCTCGGCCAAGGGGAAGATCGTCGCCGAAAGCGGCGGTGGCAATGTGATCGTCCTCTCGGGTTTGCAAGGTGCAGAACTGGAAACCGGCGGCGGCAACATTCAAGTGGATCATTGCGCCGGCAAGGTAACGGCCACGACGGGCGGCGGCACCATTGATCTGGGCGATCTCAGCGGCCCGGTGGAGATCGAAACCGGCGGCGGCAGCATCCGGTTGGCGTCGGCCAAGGGCCCGGTAAAGGCAGAGACCGGCAGCGGGAGCATTGAATTGCTGGGAGTGCCTTCTGCGCGAGCTGAGACCGGAGCCGGCGGCATCGAAGCCCGGTTCGTCGCTTCCGACGTGGGACGCAGCGATTCCGTGCTGGAGACTTCCGCCGGCGACATTACGGTTTATGTGGCTCCGAATGTGAAGCTGAGCATTCGTGCGTCCATCGAAGTCGCCAACGGACACCGCATCGAGTCAGAATTTCCCGAAATCCGGATCACCACCGAAGGCGGTGAGGACTATGGTTCCAAGACCGTGACGGCCGAGGGCGATTTGAACGGCGGTGGCCCGGTGCTCAAAGTGCGGACGACCACGGGCGACATCTCATTTCGCCGCAGTGTTCACTAGAAGAAATTATGGAGGTACATATGCGGAATATCGTTTTCATCACATTACTGACCTTACCGCTGGTATCAGTTGCGGTCCGCGCGGAAAATCTCCCGGTCGACTCCAAGAATGAAATTTTCGGAATTTCCAGCGAAGACGTGGGCGGCAGCTCGTATCTCGGCGTGGACACGCGAGACATCACTTCCGACCGTCTGGGCGCGCTGAAGCTGAAAGAAGAGCGTGGTGTGGAAGTCACCATGGTGGATCAGGACGCGCCCGCGGGCAAGGCCGGCCTCAAGGAGCACGATGTCATCCTTAGCGTGAACGGCGCTGACGTGGAAAGCGTAGAACAACTGCGGCGCATGATCCGGGAAACGCCGCCGGGACGCGTGGTGACCCTGGGTCTCAGCCGTGATGGCCAACCCATGACCCTCAAGGTGCAGTTGGCAGACCGGAAGAACAGTTATGCCTACGGCTACTCTTATGGACCCAAGGGCAAAGATTTCCACTTCGAGATGCCTCCCATTCCACCCATAGATATTGGGGATATTGATGTGCCCGTGTCGATCGTGGTCGTGCATTCCTCGGCGCGCAGTGGATTGATGGTGGAAAACCTGACCCCGCAGCTCGGAGATTTTTTCGGAACCAAGAACGGCCAGGGAGTGCTGGTGCGCTCGGTCGAAAAGGGGAGCCGCGCCGAGAAAGCCGGATTTCGCGCCGGGGATGTGATCGTCAAGATCAACGGCGAAGCGATTCACGACAGCAGCGATTTCAGTCACGCTTTGCGTTCGCGGAAGGACAACACCGCGAGCGTCGGCGTGATTCGTGACAAGAAAGAAGTCAACATCACCCTCACCTTGCCAGAGCGCAAACAGTCGGAATACCGTGAAAGCCTGATGTTGCCGGAAATTGACGCGGAAACTCGCGAAGAATGGAGCCAGCTGCAGTCGGAAATGGCTGAGATCCAGCCGGAAATGGAAGACGCGGTCAACCGCGCAATGGAGCAGGTTGGGCCTGAAGTCGAGCGCCAGAGCCGGGAGATGCTAAGACAGAAACAAGAACTTAGGCGGCAGATGCGGGACCTGGAACGGTCCTTCCGTGATCACCAGCGGGAATTCGAGAGAGAATTCCGAAAGCAGAGCAACTTGTTCTAGACGAGCAGCTTCCTTTACTACTTATTTCGCGCCCGCCTGGGCCAACCCACGCTGGGGCTCAGGTGCCAGACAAACCCGGTTTCTTCCGGACTGCTTCGCCGCATACAGGCCGGCGTCGGCGGCCTTTACCAGTTCATCCCGTGTCGTACCATGATCGGGGTAATTTGCGGTTCCGGCGCTGATGGTGACGGGGCGAGGCACGCCGGGAAATTGCCAGGTCTCCACCATGCGCCGCAGCTTCTCCGCCACCGCCAGCGAGTGCTGGGGGCTGGTTTGCGAGAGCAGGATGGCGAATTCCTCTCCGCCATAGCGGCACACCACGTCAATCTTGCGAAGTTGTTGATGCAGAATGGACGACACCTGACGCAGCACCTCGTCTCCCAGCAGGTGTCCGAACTCATCGTTCAGACGTTTGAATTGGTCAATATCGATCATGATCACGCCCATGCCGGAGCCGTGACGGCGGGCGCGCTCGATTTCCTCCACCATGCGCAGTTCGAAGAACCTGCGGTTGAAGATCCCGGTCAATCCATCCAGATACGCCAGCTGTTTAACCCGGTCTACGTAATGGGCGTTTTGAATGGCGTTGGCGCAAATGTCAGCCACCGATTCCAGCGGTTGAGTGTCATTGCTGTGAAAGAACCCGGCGCGTTCGCTGTCCAGCGCCAGCACACCCAAAGTCTGTCCGAACGACACCAGAGGGATCGACATGCGCGACTCCGTTTCGTGGTAGAGACCGGTGTCGGAAGTGGCCTTGGCATTGTTTTCCACCAGGGTCTTCCCGGCCTCGAGTGCGCGTCCCCACGGACCCGCTCCTGAAGGCAGACGGCCGCCTTCGGAAACCCGCGGCGTCAGCTTGCCGTGACTGGCGCGCAGGACCAGATCGTTTTCGTCCTTCAGCAGCACGGAAACATGCGATACCTGGAAGGCCTGCTCAATCAACAAGCAAACTTTGGAGAGCAGTTCTTTAAGGTCCAGAACTGCGGTGGTCTGCTGCGCGATTGCGTTGATGGCCTCCAGTTGCGATGCCCGCCGCCGTTCCAGGGAGTACAGCCGCGCATTCTGCAGGGCCATTGATGCCTGGGTAGAAAATAACGTCAGCATGTCAGCGGTTTCGGGATCAAAATGATTGAGATTCGCGCTCTGGCAATCCAGCACGCCCACTACCTGGTCTCGGACCATGAGTGGGACGGCCAGTTCCGACCGCGTAGTTTTGGCCGCCATGATGTAACGTGGATCCTTGCTCACGTCGGGTGCATAAACCGGACGCTTTTGCTGGGCTGCCGCTCCCGTGATCCCCTTTCCCAGCTTGACCCGGGCTTTGTCCTGACCTTCATCCCAACCCACCTGTCGGCGCACGTACAATTCCCCGCTCTCCTTATCCAGCAACAAGATGGCGACGTTCTGCAGATGGAAATAATCACGCGCGATGACCAGAATTTGCTGCAGAACCTCGTCCAGGTCGAAGGTGGAAAGCACCGCTTGGCTGGCATCGTAGAGGATGGCGATCTTTTGCATAGTACTGGCGGGATTCTATCGGGTTTAGGGTCCGGTACCGAGGTTCCGAAAGTAACCTGAAGGCAAGAGCCGAGTGTGGTCTGGGGTCAACTCTTGGGCGGGCGGGAACGCTCCCGCCACGCCGCAAAGGTCTTGATGATCCCAAAGACCACCAGGCAGAACCAGAAGTCAACCAGGGTTCCGAGGTCCGTCCGGAAGCGAATGTGCCGGGCTGGCACGGGCAGGTGTTTTTCCAGAAGAAAATACGTGGCATTGCCTACCAGCACAGCCAGTAGGGCATGTAAGAAATTGGTGGCTGACTTAGACATGGCCTTTCTTGCAGCACCGTTCCAACCCACTGGCCCGGCGAGGTTCCGCCTCCTGCTACCATCTTTTCAGATGCTGGATCCTTCCACTTCCGTCCAATACGTGAAAGGCATCGGCCCCCGCCTGGCCGAGGTCCTGGCGGGCAAGGGCATCCACACCGTTGACGACCTGCTGCATTATCTCCCCTTCCGTTACGAAGACCGTCTGAACCCGCGCACCATCCCCGAACTGCGCGCGGGGGAAATGGCGACCGTCATTGCTGAAGTCCGCAATTCCGGTTTGTTCCGCACCCGCCGCATGCCCATTTTCCAAATGACCGCCGGGCAGGGGCGAGCAAGACTGAAGTGTATCTGGTTCAACGCCACATATCTTCGCGACAGGTTCCAGCCCGGACAGATCGTGGCTTTGTACGGAAAAGTCGAAGCCGACAATCGCAGCGGAGAACTGCAGATTGTGCAGCCACAATTCGAGATTGTGGGTGAGGCTGGGGACGAGGAATCGCGGGATGCCACCCAACAAAAAGTTGCCGAGTCGCTGGAAATTGGCCGGATCGTGCCTATTTATGAGGCGATCGGGCAAGGACGCCTGACTTCGCGCTGGTTCCGTCGTGTGATCCACACTGCCCTGGAAAATCTGCCGTCAGATATGCCGGACGCGATTCCGGTCGCCGTGCGCCATCGGCTGAAGTTGATCCCGCCGCGCGAGGCGCTGCGCAGGGTGCACTGGCCGGAGGCCGGAGAGAGCCTGGAAGGCTTGCAGTCCTCGCGCACGCCGGCTCACGTCCGGCTGATTTTTGAGGAACTGTTTTTTGTGGAGTTGGGACTGGAATTGAAGCGCCGTGAACAGAAAGCGCAAACCGGCATCCGCTTTCAATTGGATGATCGCGTGCGCTCCGCCATCAAGAAAATCCTTCCCTTCCATCCCACCACAGCGCAGAAGCGCGTGCTCAAGGACATCGCCTCCGACATGGAGAAGCTGTCTCCCATGCGGCGGCTGTTGCAGGGCGACGTGGGCTCGGGGAAGACCATCGTGGCTTTCGAGGCTGCCATTATCGCCATGGAAAACGGTTACCAAGTCGCGCTGATGGCGCCCACGGAGATTCTGGCCCAGCAACATTACTTTTCGGCCCGCCGTATTTTGGAGCGGGCCGGCTACCGGATTGTGCTGCTCACTGGCTCGCTCGAAGACGACCGCAAGCGCGAGATCCGCCGCCACATCGCGCAAGGGAGCGCGCAACTGGTGATTGGAACTCACGCGCTGATTGAGCAGAAAGTCGAATTCGCCAAGCTTGGGCTCGTGATCGTGGACGAGCAGCATCGCTTTGGCGTTCTGCAGAGATTCAAGTTGATGAAGAAGTCCGGAGCTGCTGCTGCTCCGGAGCCGGAACCCGACGTCCTGGTCATGACAGCGACGCCCATTCCGCGCACCCTGGCGCTCACGCTGTACGGCGATCTCGACGTCAGCGTGATCGACGAGCTGCCGCCCGGACGCACACCTATCATTACCAGCATGGTCTCAGGCGATCGCTCTCCCGAAGTCTGGGATTTTGTGCGCAAGCAGGTGGCCGCCGGACACCAGATCTACATTGTTTATCCGGTGATCGAAGAAAACGAAGAAACCGAGCTCAAGGCCGCGATCAAAATGTACAAAGAGCTGGGCCAGCGCGTGTTCCCCGATCTGCGTGTCGGCCTGTTGCATGGCCGCATGGAGGCCGATTTGAAGGAGCAGGTCATGCGCCTCTTTCAAAAGGGTGAGCTCGACATTCTGGTCTCAACGACTGTCATCGAAGTCGGAGTCGACGTGGCCAACGCAACCATGATGGTCATCGAGCATGCCGAGCGTTTCGGGCTGGCGCAGTTGCACCAGTTGCGCGGGCGTATCGGGCGTGGCGCAGCCAAGTCGTATTGCGTGCTGATGACCGGGGGCAAAGTGTCGGAGGACGGCGAGCGGCGTCTGGATGCCATGGTGCGTACCAACGACGGATTCCAGATTGCCGAGCTGGATCTCGAACTTCGCGGGCCGGGAGAATTTTTCGGAACGCGCCAGGCGGGAATGCCCAGCTTCCAGGTGGCCAATCTGATTCGCGACCGGCAATTGCTGGAAGTCGCCAAGCGTGAAGCGGCGGCGGTCCTGGAAGGCCCGAACCCCGAGATCTCGCAGGAAGAAATCAACAACGCGCTACGCCACATGCGCACCCGCTGGCAGAAGAGCTATGGGCTGGTAGAAGTTGGGTGAAAGGCCTTCTCCGCGGTCCCTGGCAAAGCCCTCCCGGCAAGTGCAATCCAAAACCTGCTTAGGCACGTACGTGGAGATAGTGCAATCTCACCCTGAAAAAAGGAGACGATACGATCATGTCACGGTTCAAGTGTTTGCTGGTGGTGGCTTTAATGTTGGGGTTGTCGGTGGGCGTGCTGCAGAGTTTTGCGGCTCCTGCGCCGCAAGCGGCCTCAGCGCAGGATTCTCTCTACAAACGGCTGGGCGGCTATGACGCTCTGGCGGCAGTGACTGACGACTTTCTCACCCGCCTCGCCACCGACCCCAAAGAAGGCCGCTTCTTTGTCGGCCTGAGCACCGATTCCAAGACGCGCGTCCGGCAGCACGTTGTGGACTTTCTCTGCGTGGCCACCGGCGGCCCCTGCAAATACACCGGACGCGACATGGTGACCGCACACACCGGCCTTGGCATCACCGACGAGGACTGGAACATCGCAGTCAAGTCCCTGGGAGACACTCTGAACAAATTCAAAGTGCCTGCCAGGGAGCAGCAGGAAGTGGTAAGCGCCATTGCACCGCTGAAAGGGCAAATCGTAGGCCACTGAGAGCATTGGTTCACAGGCCGGCCCTGGACTTGGGCATCCCGCTCCCCAGATGTCATAATCGTGGCGGGTGAAAACCGAAATCAGGGCCGGCTTGTATCGCAAGCTTCCGTCGGTGGATGAAATTGTCCACCGGGCGAGTCTGCAATCCCTGGTTTTGCTGGAGGGGTTGGTCGCGGTGACCGACGCCGCCCGTACTGTGCTGACAGCCTTGCGCGAGGAAATTGGCTGCGGCCGGCTTGACCAGAACGGCGTCGACTTGGCTCTTTCCGGGCTCGACCATGCAGTGGAACGGAGCGTGCGGCAGGCGTTGAGCTACTCTTTGCGGACGGTCATCAATGCCACCGGTGTAATTCTGCACACCAACCTGGGGCGCGCGCCGCTGGCGTCGTGTGGGCTGGATCACATCCGCGAAACAGCGGCGGGTTATTCCAATCTTGAGTTTGATCTTGCCGCCGGCGAGCGCGGCAAGCGCGACGTCCACGTAGAACGCCTGTTCCGCAAGGTTCTGGGCGAAGCCTTGCCGGAAACTTCTACCATCGTAGTGAACAACAATGCCGCTGCCGTGCTGCTGGCACTGAATTCGCTGGCGGAAGGCGGTGAAGTCATAGTTTCGCGGGGGGAATTGGTTGAAATCGGCGGCTCCTTCCGCATCCCCGATGTGATGGCGAAGTCGAACGCGATCCTGCGCGAAGTCGGGACCACCAACCGCACTCGCCTCGCCGACTACGAACGCGTCATCACCGATAAAACCCGGCTGCTGCTGCGCGTGCATCGCTCGAATTTCGAGATCACCGGATTTACCGATCAACCCGCGCTCGACGAACTTGTCGGACTCTCGCGCAAGCGCAACATCCCGCTTATGGAAGACCTGGGCAGCGGCTCTCTGGTTGATTTGCGCTCGCTCGGCGTGAGTGGCGAGCCCGGCGTGCTCGACAGTTTGCGCAGCGGCGTCGACGTAGTCGCCTACAGCGGTGACAAGCTGTTGGGTGGCCCGCAGGCAGGCATATTGAGCGGCCGCAGTGACCTCATCGCCCGCATGAGGTCGAACTCACTTTTCCGGGCCCTGCGCGTGGACAAGCTGACCTACGCCGCCCTTGAAGCTACTTTGATGGCGTACGCAAAGGGCGATCACGCCGCCATTCCTACCCTCCGTATGATGCGGCTTTCGATAGAAGAAATCGGAAAGCGTGCCGCGGCCGTCGCCGCGAAGATCCAGTCACCAAAGCTGGCGATTGAGGTAATCGACGGCGAATCGGTAATTGGCGGAGGAGCTGCTCCCTCGGCGGTGCTGCCTACTCGCCTGCTGGCGGCAAGCGCCCATGGCCTGAGCGCCGACGAGCTGGCTGCGCGTCTGCGGCTTTCAAATCCGCCAGTCATCGCCCGGGTCGAAGAAGGCCGCGTCCTGTTGGACCTGCGCACTGTATTCCCCGAGCAGGATGAGGCTGTAATCCGCGCCCTGGGGCAGATCGCTGCATGATCGTCGGCACTGGAATCGACATTGCGGAAGTGCCTCGCATCGCGGCCTCGATCGCGCGCTTTGGAGATCGTTTCCTGCGCCGCATCTTTACTGAGGGCGAGATTCGCTACTGCGACGCGAAAGCCAATCGAGTGGAGCGCTACGCCGCCCGCTTTGCCGCCAAAGAAGCCGCCATGAAGGCCATTGGCACCGGATGGAACCACGGCGTGACTTGGCGTGACGTCGAAGTCAGCCGGATGCCGGGAGGACGGCCAACCATCGCGTTCCACGGCAAAGCCGCGGAGTTTGCCGCCAGGCTAGGGACGAAGCACGTCGCGCTGTCGCTGACTCACACCGCCGAGCACGCCATCGCGCAAGTGATTCTGGAGGATTGAACAGCGTTTCACAGTGGCAGCCAGGTTCCGACTCCCCGCTCCAAGGCCCGTTTGCAAATCAGCGGCGCGGTCGCGATGTCATCGAGCGCCAGGCCAAGATTGCACGCGAAAGTGCGTTCTGCGGGCGTTTGCCGGCCGGGCTTGCGCCCGGTGACCAGCTCTCCAAGATCGGCATAAATCGGCGGGAGGCTCTGGAAATATCCGATCTGGCGATAGTGTTCGAGCTGGGGCACATCGTCGGTACAGAACTTGTCGGCTTGGTGGAGTGCGTCGGCATGCCAGTAGGAATCGAAATCCACCAGCGACGCGAAGGCTCCTTCGCTCAGCCATCCGCGCTGAATGGTCGCGTGCGGCTTGCGCAAAATTGGGCCGGCAGTGACGACGATGTCGCAGCCTGCCACAGCCTCGCGCGCGCTTGCCACCGGAACTGCTTCAATCCCCAGGGCTGATCGCATTTCTCGCGCGTATTCAGCGCTACGCTCGGGATGCACATCGTACGCGCGGACCTTCCTGAGGGGAAACAAAATCTTGAGTGCTTCCACATTGCTGCGCCCTTGCACTCCGCAGCCCAGGATGCCGACACTCTCTGATTCCTTGCGCGCCAGATATTTAGCAGCGACCGCGGTGGCCGCTCCGGTACGCTGGGCGGTGATCCAGGTGCAGTCCATTACTGCCAGCGGCATGCCGGTTTCAACATCGTTCAGGATAAGGAGGCCGGCGATATACGGCAGTCCGCGTTTGCTGTTTTCAGGGTAGCCGCTCACCCACTTCATCCCTACTGCCTTCTGCGCCGCAATATAGGCGGGCATGGCATGAATGAAGGCGTCGGGGAGGGTGTGAACCCCGATCTTTGGCGGCATTTCCACCCGGCCTTCACCCTTTTCGCGAAACATGGCTTCCAGCGCGTTGATGATCTCGGCCATGGTGGGGCTGATGGCTTGTACGTCCGCGTGGGAGAGGTAGAGCAGTTGATTCTCGCGATCCCGGTCCATGCGTGAAAGAGTATAGCGTGCGACGGGTCAAAGCGGATTTAGCCCGCACTTCTGTTAGACTGTCGCATTCTTCGGCGAAGCCGCGAATGTCTGCCATCAACGAAACTCTTCTGCCTCCTGCGCTCAGTGCAACCGCAAAGAAACTCCCCCCCGCGTTTTTGATCGGCGTGGCGGCCAGCAGTTGCGGAGCGCTGCTGCTCGAACTCGCCCTCACCCGGTTATTTTCCGTTGTGCTTTTCTATCATTTTGCTTTTCTCGCGATTTCGATTGCGCTGCTTGGGCTGGGCTCAGGCGGAGTGTTTGCCTACCTGCAAAAACCGTGGCTGGCGGGCGTCGAGACCCGCAGATTGCTCGCCCTGCTTTGTGCTGCCAATGCCCTGGCGGTTCCGGCGGTGCTTGAGGTGTGCTTGCACATTGGGGTTTCGCTTGAACTTTCGCGCAATAACTTCGCCCGGCTGACGGCGATCTACTTGTTCTCGGCAGTTCCATTTTTCATAACCGGGGTTGAATTTTCGGTCCTCTTTGCCCGGCAGGCGGAGCATATTCCGCGGCTCTACGGCGCCGACCTTGCCGGAGGCGCCTTAGCCTGCCTGCTGGTGGTGCCGCTGTTGAACTGGCTGGGCGGTCCCAACACGGTCTTGTTCGCGGGCGTCTTGGCTGCGTTTGCGGGCGCGGTATGGGCAGCCAGCCCGGGCCTTAGAAGGCTCACGCTCGGGCTGGCGGCGGTGCTCCTGCTCTTGATGGCGGCCAATCATTCCGGAAGGCTAATTGACATCGTCTACGCAAAAGGCGTGTTTCGGGACCCTGCCTGGGTTGAGTTCGCGCGCTGGAACGCAATTTCGCGCGTGGAAGTAGATCGCCAGGGCGACGCTAAAGCCATAGTCATTGACGCCGACGCTTCCACCTACATCATGAATGCCGACCCCAGGCAGTGGACGGGAACGGAGTGGGAGGCAAATCTGATGTCCGCCCCGCCCGCACTGGCCAATGTGCTGCGCCCGCAAGGGGAATACGCCATCATTGGGCCGGGCGGCGGTGTGGACGTACTGCGCGCGCTCGCCAACGGCAGCCCCAGCGTCACCGGAATCGAAATCAACCCCATCATCGCCAACACCATCATGCGTGGCCGTTACGCAGATTACGCCTTTCATCTTTATGAACGGCCCGAGGTCCACATCCATGTGGGGGATGGCCGCTCATCCATCCGCAACTCCACCCAGCGCTTCGATGTGGTGCAGATGACGCTGGTGGATACCTGGGCCTCCACCGGAGCCGGCGCTTTCGCCCTCAGCGAGAACAGCCTTTATACCGTGGAGGCATTCCGTGAATATTTCGAGCATCTGAAGCCTGACGGCCTGATCGCCATCACGCGCTGGGAGTTTCACCAGCCGCGCGAGGCATTGCGCGTGGTCGCGGTCGCCATGCAGGCATTGCACGAACTCGGAGTCAGCGATCCAGCCCGGAATTTCATGGTGGTCTCTCAGGGTCAGCTCGACGAAGACGGCATTCCGGTCGCGGTCTTGGCCAAGAAGAGCGCATTTACTGCCCAGGAAGAAGCTGCCGTACGTAACCACATGGACGCTTACCGGGCGTTGTCGCCGATTTATCTGCCGTCAACTTTCGCGGCGACGCCTTTCTCCGCGCTGATCACCGGCAACGATCCTTACGCCTTTGCCAGACAGTACGCCTACAACGTTGCTCCGGTTCGCGATAACGCTCCATTCTTTTTCTTCACTCTGAAACTGGGGCAGATTCTCCATCGCCGTCAGGGGATGGAACACAGCATGGACTGGAAAGTGAACGTCGGCGTGGCCGTCTTGGCCATGGTGCTGGTGATTTCCGCGGCAGCGGTTGTGGCCTTCCTGGTGGTTCCTCTGGCGTTGCGCGGCGGATGCACAGGCCCAAGCGTCGTTCCCCTCTTTTATTTTGTGGCCGTGGGGTTGGGCTACATCCTGGTCGAGATCGCCTTCATCCAGCGCTTCGTGCTGTTCCTTGGTCATCCCACCTATGCGCTCACTGTGGTGGTTTTTCTCCTCCTGCTCTCGAGCGGCGCCGGCAGCCTGGCTTCCCGCCGGTGGCTCGGCAAGACCGGACGCAGCTTACTTCCCCTGGCCCTGATTACGTGCGTGATTCTGCTTTACGTGCTCATACTGCCGCGGATCCTGAATGCGCTGTTCGGCCTGGCTTTCCTCGCCAAGCTGGCGGTGAGTGCAGCCTTACTGGCTCCCCTGGGCTTCGCCATGGGCATGCCGTTTCCCAGCGGATTGCGGGCGCTGGCCAGCTTGCAGACCGGCGAAGCCAAGGACAACGCCGTAGAATGGGCCTGGGCCATGAATGCCGGTTCCAGCGTGCTCGGATCGGTTCTGGCCATGGTGATCGCCATTCAGTTTGGACTCAATGTTACTCTGGCCTGCGGAGCCGCGGCCTATCTCGCAGCCTTGCTGGTTGCGGGGACATTGCACCCCACCACTGCGGCGTGAAAGATGACCCGCGGCTCTGCTATGATGCAGGGCATTGTTCGGTGCTGTCGACCACTTGGAAAAACGTTGGAATGACATTCTTACGGAGAACCAGTGCCTAGTCAAAAGCAGTTGAAGTGGTCTCAACTGAAGGTCGGAATCACGGTGCTGGTTGCCAGCATCACGCTGGCCATTCTCATTCTGTTGATGAGCGGCACCGGCGGCATTTTCACCCGCAAGATCACCCTGATCTCGTATTTTGATAACGCCGGCGGCCTGCGCGAGGGCGCGCCGGTACGGCTGCAGGGGGTCGATATCGGCAATGTCACCAGGATCCGCGTGGTGGCGGACCCCGCCCGCCAGCTGGCCCCGGTCGAAGTAACCATGAAGGTCATCACCAAGTACCACAACAACATTCGCAAAGACTCAGTCACCACGCTGGCGACCGCGGGAGTGCTGGGAGAGACCTACATCGACATCAACAGTTCCCTGGCCAAAGGGCGGGAGGCGCAAGAAGGCGACGTGATGGCCACCCGCGAGTCGCCGCAGATTGAAGACGTGGTACGCGCCAGCCAAAGCACGCTGCAGAACATGGACGGACTGCTCAAACGCGTCGACCGCATCATGTCCTATGTGGAAAGTGGCCAGGGCTCGATTGGCAAAGTCATCTACGATCCCACGCTCTACAACCGCTTGAACGCGACCGTGGCTCAATTTCAAGGTTTGGTTGCCAATGTGGCCAACGGCAAGGGCAGCCTGGGCAAGCTGCTGGTGGATGACCAGCTTTACAAAAGTGCCAATGACACCGTCGACAAGTTGAACGCCATCATTGACGATCTGAGGAAGGGCAAGGGCACCGCCGGCAAGTTCTTGAGCGATTCCACCCTCTACGACAACGCCAACAAAACCATCGCCAACGTAAAGGCGATGACCGACGACATTAACGCCGGCAAGGGCGCGATCGGCGTGATGGCCCGCGACGAGGAGTTCGCCAAAAAGCTGAAGGCAACCATGGACAATGTTGCCGAGCTGAGCAAGGAACTTAACAACCCCGAAGGCTCAGTCGGCAAGCTGATACACGATCCTTCGCTCTACAACAACACCAACGACCTGCTGACGGAAACTCGCAGTTTGATCAAGGCCATGCGCGAGAATCCCAAGAAGTATCTCACCATTCACGTCAAAATCTTCTGACCGGAGCCGCGCTCTCAGAACGGCGTGCCCCGTATCTATTGGTCAAAGCGGTTTTATTGCTCCTCCCATCCCTGCGTTTTAGAATAACCTGATGAAACTCCTGAAGACGCTCAGCAAACCTGCAGCATTGACCAGTGGGTGGACAAGTGCAGTCCTTTGTTTCAGTGCGGCCAGCGGATTTTGGCTAGCTGGGGAGCGTGGGAGGGCAATCTGCTGGGTTGCGCTCGGTACCGCCGAAGTGGTGGCTATCCTTTTGTAAGAACCAACCTCATGACGGAATCATCCGGTCTAGGCGCGAGTGTCCTCGCCAGTACATCAATATGGCGGTGATCCAATAGACGGTGGGGGTAAATCGCCTAAACTCTCGCCGCCGCATCCGCATGCTCATGCGCGTGATAGCTCGAGCGCACCAGCGGCCCCGACTCCACGTGGCGGAAGCCGTATTCGAGGGCAGCGTCTTTCAGGGTGCGGAATTCGTCGGGAGTGTAAAAGCGGGCGATGGGCAAGTGGTCGCGCGAGGGCCGCAGATATTGGCCGACGGTGAGAATGTCCACCCCACGCGAGCCCAGGTCGCGGAAAACCTCGATTAACTCGCTGATGGTTTCTCCCAGTCCAACCATGACGCCGGACTTAGTCGCCATACTGGGAGCGAATTTCTTGGCGTTCTCGAGTAGACGCAGCGTGCGCTCATAGCGGGCGCCGGAGCGGACCACGCGATAGAGACGCGGCACGGTTTCGGTGTTGTGATTGAGGATGTCAGGCTGGGCGTCAAGCACGATCTGGAGAGCTTCGTCCAGGCCCTGAAAGTCGGGAATCAGGACTTCGACGCGGCAGCCGGGCGTCAGCTCGCGAATCTGGCGGATGGTTTCGGCAAACACGCGAGCGCCGCCCAGATTGTCGTCATCGCGATTAACGCTGGTTACAACGGCATGCCGCAAGCCGAGAGTGGAAACGGCTTCGGCAACCCGCGCCGGCTCCTGCCAATCGATCGGCCCAGGCTTGCCTTTAGGCACGGCACAAAATCCGCAGCGGCGGGTGCAGATGTCGCCCAGCAGCATGAACGTGGCGGTGCGATGGTTCCAGCATTCGCCGATATTAGGGCATTGCGCGGACTCGCAGACGGTGTGCAAACCCAGTCCGCGGGCCAGCTTCTTGAGGTGATGGAAGTTGTCGCCGACCGGAGCTTTGGCGCGGAGCCAATCCGGTTTAGGCTGCCGGACCGACGGCGCAACATCGATTTGCACGAGTTGGGCAGCGCCAGCCATCGGTCTTTAGATTTTACACGTTGACTGCTGACAATAACCACGAAGGGCACTAAGGTCCACAAAGGAAGCGAGAGGCTTTAGAAGACGGGGGAAATCCTTTGTGATACTTCGTGTCCTTTGTGGTTAACGACCTACTGACTCTCTACGTAAGCGTCGATCCATTCTTTGATTTTGTGGCGGCGTTCGTCCTGCGGGTCAAAGCGGACTCCGAAGGTTTTCCCCGGCCCGTTGCGCCAGCTTATGGATCCACGCACCCAGACGCGAGGCAGGGTGAGCAAGGCAAAGGAGATTTCGACAGCCTGTCCGGGTGAAACGTCTTCGGCGCTGCGCATGGACATGCCGCCGGAGCTGAGTTCCACGCTGGTGGTGGTGAGGCGGCGGCCGTCGCCCGCGACGATCACCGTGATTTCGGTGATGACCGGAATACGGACGTAGCGGCGCAGCTCGTGCAGCACGAGCATTTGGGTGGCGCGCACCAGCTTCAGGGCCGCGTGGCGCTCCAGGGGTTCCTGAAAGACTGCATTGATGCCGTACTTGGAGAAGCGCATGGCATCCTGGGCGCTGCCGCCGACCCCGTAGATCACCATGCGGCTGTTAGAAAGCGACGTGCGGGCCGCCTCCATCACGGGTTGGGCGGCCGGCCCAAGCTTCAGAACGCAGGCCTCGAATTTCTCTTTCTGCAGTCGCTCGGCGGCATTTCCAGGCATCACCACGGTCTCAATCCCAAACTGGCGGAAGCAGTCGGCAAGCAGAAGTCTGGCGGGCTCCTTGAGATCGACCAGGGCTGCCCGGGCGCCAGCCTTCTTGCCGGCAGGCAGGGGATTCACGGCCGTTCCGATGGCTTTTTCCATAGCGTGATCTTGATCGTGCCGGGTACCCCTATTGTGGCCCGCATCCCCTGGCTTGGCAAAAGGTTAGAAGGACAACCCCTGAGTACCAAGGTGTTATTACCCCGAATGGCCCGTCGCGCGGCATTGGGTACTTGCCAAACTCATCGGCTTTTGGTGGGTCAGGCTTTATGGATTCAAGCAGAAGTGGCGAAACCGGGGATTTCTATTCGGTCCAGCGACGGAAGAGCAAAGCGCCATTGGTGCCGCCAAAGCCGAAGGAATTGGACATGGCATACTCGAGCGACGCTTTGCGGGCGTGGTTGGGCACGTAGTCCAGATCGCACTCCGGTTCGGGGTTGTCCAGGTTGATGGTCGGGGGCAGCATCTGGTCGCGAAGAGCCAATGCAGTGATCCCAGCTTCCAGCCCTCCAGCACCGCCCAGCAAGTGTCCAGTCATCGACTTGGTCGAACTGACGGCGAGCTTGTAGGCATGGTCACCGAAAGCTCGCTTGATGGCGGTGGTTTCGATGCGGTCCCCGAGCGGGGTCGAGGTGCCGTGGGCGTTCACGTAGCCCACCTGCTCGGGTTGCACTTTGGCATCGCGCAGAGTATTCACCATGACGCGGTAAGCGCCATCGCCGTCTTCGGCGGGGGCGGTGATATGGTGGGCATCGCCGCTCATGCCATAGCCGACCATTTCTGCCAGAATCTTGGCGCCCCGCCGGCGGGCGAATTCCAATTCTTCAAGAATCAAGATTCCGGCGCCCTCGCCGATCACGAATCCGTCTCGACCTGCGTCCCAGGGTCGGCTTGCCTTCTGTGGCTCATCGTTGCGCGTGGAGAGCGCGCGCATGGCGGCAAATCCGCCCACGGCGAGCGTCGTGACAGCGGCCTCGCTGCCCCCGGCAATCATGGCGTCAGCATCACAGCGCGCAATGATCTTGTAGGAGTCTCCTATGGAATGGGCGCTGCTGGTGCAAGCCGTGCATGCGGCTTCATTGGGCCCTTTGGCGCCGTAGCGGATGCTGACGTTGCCAGCTGCCAGGTTGACCAAAATGGCCGGAACGAAGAAGGGCGACATTTTGCGGGGGCCGCCATTGATCAGGTTGCGATACTCACGCTCCACGATTTCGAACCCGCCGATGCCCGACCCCAGGTGTACGCCGATCCGGTCGGCATTGTCGGGGGTGATTGGCAAGCCCGAAGTCTTCATCGCCTCAGCGGCAGCGCCCATGGCCAGATGGATGAAGCGGGCCATCTTCTTGACATCCTTCTTGTCGATGAACTGGAGCGGGTCGAAATTCTTGACCTCAGCCGCAATTTTGGCGCTGTGCTGGGAGGCATCGAACTGGGTGATGGGGCCGATGCCGGATTTTCCGGCGAGCAGGTTAGCCCAGGTCTCCTCGGTGGTGTTGCCCACCGCCGAGACGAGACCCACGCCGGTAACTACGACGCGTCGCGCCAACTACTTCCCGCCTTTCGCATGCTTGCCGATGTAGTCCACCGCATCCTGCACGGTGCGGATTTTCTCCGCGTCCTCATCGGGGATCTCCAACTCGAAGGCCTCCTCAAACGCCATCACCAGTTCCACGGTATCCAGCGAGTCCGCGCCCAAGTCGTCCACGAAGGATGCGGTCGCGGTCACTTCACCCTCTTCCACGCCCAGTTGCTCCACAATGATCTGTTTCACCTTCTCATCAATGGCTGCCATGAGTTCTCCTTATGCTGAAATGATACGGATTTTGTTTCCAGATGTCCGGATTTCGCCAGCGAACCGGATTCGGTCTTACCGGCCCCTCGCGTGCTTGTCGACATAGTCGATGGCGTTCTGAACGGTGAGGATTTTTTCTGCGTCCTCGTCACCGACCTCCATATGGAAGGCTTCCTCCAGCGCCATCACCAGTTCCACTTGATCGAGAGAATCGGCTCCCAAATCATCGATAAAGGATGCGCTCGGGGTCACTTCGGCCTCATCCACTCCCAGTTGCTCACTGACAATCTGCCTGACTTTCTCGACGATCTCTTTTTTTGTGGCAACGGCCATTGAACGTCCCACCTTCCTGAAGGCAAAGAAAAGGGAAGAAGTAGTGTAATGGCCCGCACGAATCGGTGTAAAGAAGGACCCTTTCGCAGGCAACCGTAAACGCGGCAGGTCCGGCCCACCTGCATCCTAACTGCTGGCTGCTGGGGCGGTCAAACCCCGGCCTATCATTGCTCATTGGCCAGAAAACTGATCCCGCAGGCGTGTCTGGCGGCTGGTCATGGGGACTTCCTGCCCGGCAATGAAAACCTGTTTCACGTCGGTACGCAGCTCCAGAGGATCTCCGTTGGCCACCACCACGTTGGCGGTCTTGCCTGGGTCGAGTGATCCCAACTGGTCGGCCACGCCCCAGGTTTCGGCAGCATTCAAAGTGATGGCCTTGAGCGCCTCGTCATAGGGCAGACCGAAAGCGGTCGCGTACCCTGCCTGGTAAGGCAGGTTGCGCACATTGTGGGCATCGTACGACGCGAAGACGATCTTCACTCCTCTTTTGTATAGTTGCGCCGGCAGACTATAAACCGCGTCGTAGCGTTCGTAGGGCTTGGGATCCTCGTAGATGGGGCCGACGATCACCGGAACCTTGAGCCCAGCCACGTAGTCGAGAGCTGATTGCGATTGGCTGATGTGGTTCAGCACGAATTTCAGATTGAACTCATGCGCTAGCGACACCGCGGTTTGCAGATCATTGGCTTCCTCAGCCGCGAGAACGATTGGCTTCTTGCCCTCGAGATAGGGTAGCAGGGCTTCCAGTTTGAGATCTCGCTTGGGCGGGGTGGGCGGCTTCTTATCTTTGTCGTCGGATTTGTCGGCAGGCTTCTGCGCGGCCTCGCTCTTCTTTTTCTCGTACTCGGCCCAGTGCTGGGCATAGTCCTGGGCATCGAGAAATGCCTGGCGGAGTTGGGCGGCCATACCCATGCGGGTCTGCGGGAATTTTCGTTTCTCCCAGTCATTGTGCCGCTGTTCGCCGGTGAAATTCAGAGGCATGGCGATGTCGCGGATCAGCACCATTTCTTCTGAGGACTTGCCCGCCAGTTGCACGAACGAATCCTGGCCGGGCAGCGTGTCTTTGCTGTCGGGCGCGATGACGGCGTTGGTGACGCCGTTCAGCCGAGTGACGGGAATCAGTTCTGATTCCGCATGGAAGGCGTCATAGACGTGCATGTGCGGCATAATTTCGTCGCTGGATTCGATGAGGTCATTCGTGCTCTGTTCCGCCGAAATCTCCGTGAGACCAAGATTGTCTTCCGAGTCGATGAGCCCAGGATAAATAGTCATACCAGTGGCGTCGATGACACGGGCGTCTTTGGCAATCTTGATCGAGTTGGCCGCACCGACGGCGGTAATCTTGCCGTTCTGCATCACCAGCACGCCGTTCTCGATCGTGCCGTGGGAGATGGTAAGGAGCTTGCCGCCCTTCAGGACGATAGGCTTCTGCTGGGCGAATACAAGAACGCTAGAAAAGATCAGGCCGACGACCAACGACCAACGACCGACGACGCTTTTCATTGTCCCTCCGTGTAGTGCGGCATGCCGAAGCCGGGCAGTGAGCGGTCGAAGTAGACGTCACCGTCAATGAATACCTTGCTGGGAACCCCGTAGCTGGAGAGCGGATAACCGTCCCAGATCACCAGATCAGCGTCTTTGCCGACATCAATCGATCCCACTTTGTCATCGACGCCGATGATCCAGGCGGCATTCAGCGTAACCATCCTGAGGGCTTCTTCGTCGGTGGCGCCGCCATAGCGGATAGTCTTGGCGGCCTCCTGGTTCAGGCGGCGGGCAAAGTCCTCGGAATCGCTCTTGATGGCCACGCGCACGCCCTTGCGCATGCACATCACTGCGTTCCATGGGATCGCGTCCCAAGCCTCTTGTTTGTAGCCCCACCAGTCGGAAAATGTCGCAATGGCTACATTGTTCGCCGCCAGCTTGTCGGCCACTTTGTAGGCCTCGAGCGCGTGGTGGAACGCTCGTACTTTGTAACCAAACTCTTTTGCTATGGACATTTCAGTCAGGAGTTCATCGGCGCGATAGCAGTGGATCTGTACCAGCAGATTCCCACGCAGCACATCGGCCAGCGCTTCCAGTTTCAAGTCGCGCTTGGGCGGACTGGCATCTTTATCGCCCTTCTTGACTTTGGCGTTGTAGTCGTCCCACTCGCGCATATAGTCCTGGGCCTGGACTAACGCCTCCCGTTGCACCTCGAAATTTCCCATACGCGTGGAGGGGAGTTGATCTTTGCCGCCATATACTCGCTTGGGATTCTCGCCGCTGGCAAACTTGATGGAGCGGGGCGCTCCGGGGAACAAAAGGGCGTCGCGATTCAATCCATACTTGTGCTTGATCACCACGGCCTGGCCGCCGATCATGTTGGCGGAACCGTGCAGCAGCAGAGAAGTAGTGACGCCGCCGGCGAGGCCGCGATAGATCGCCTTGTCCTGATAATCGAAGGCGTCGATCATCATCATCTGCGGCGTGACCGGGCTGGTGGCTTCGTTGACGTCGTCATCGAGTGCAATGTGAGAATGGGAGTCGACGATGCCGGGCGTCAGATATTTGCCTCCGGCATCGATGACCTTGGCGCTGGAAGGCGCGCTGACGTCTTTGCCAATCGCGGCGATCTTCCCGTCTTTGACGTAAACGCTGCCATTCTGAACGATGCCGTGGGTGACGGTCATCACCACGGCATTCTTGATGACGACTTCGTTATGCGCGACCGGCTGTTGCGCTTGCGTGAAAGCGGAGAACGCCAGCAGTAGGAAGACGACGCGGATCGCGATGCGATTCATTTGCATCCTTTGACGAAAATGGAAGTCGGCGGAAAGCGCAAATTGTAGGAGGGAACGGCAGGCGGCGTCAATCAAAACACGATGTGAGAACATGTCAGGGATTGTTATGTTGAGGAGTGTGTGCGATGCGGGCGGTAGTGCAGCGGGTAAGCCGGGCTCAGATCGCGGTGGGCAGCGAGGTGGTCGGCAGGATCGAGCGTGGGCTGCTGGTCTTGCTCGGAGTGGCAGGTACTGATCAGGAAGCGGATGCCGACTATTTGAGCGAGAAGGTCGCCGGCTTGCGAGTATTCGAGGATGACGCTGGAAAGATGAACCGGGCAGTGGGAGAGATCGGTGGCGCGGTGCTGGTGGTTTCGCAATTCACCTTGTATGGAGACGTCCGGCGGGGAAAGCGCCCGTCGTTCGACGCTGCGGCCCCGCCCGAGCAAGCCCGCCGGCTTTATGAATATTTCGTGGAGCGCATTCGGGCTGCCGGGCTGCGCTGTGAGACTGGACGTTTTCAGGAGATGATGCAAGTCGAACTGGTGAATGACGGGCCGGTGACCATTCTGCTGGATTCGAAAAAAAACTTCTAGTACGGCGATTACGTCGAGCATTACAACAACGTCCGCTTGAACACGTTTACGCACCGCAGTAACTCAACACTCGTCGCCGTTTTGATCTACGCTGAAACTGTTGCCGGCTTGGGTTTTCCCGCCAGCAACTGCCGCAGTACGAATTGCAGAATGCCGCCGTGGGCGTAGTACTGCGCTTCTTGCGGCGTATCGATACGCAGCAATGCCTCGAAGTCCTTATGCTTACCCTTCACGGTGGCCCGCACCTTCACTTGTCGGCCGGCGGCGAAGTGCTCGACGACGTCACGGACTCCGCTGATCTCGAATGTTTCTTCTCCGGTTAAACCCAGTGATTGCGCCGTCTCGCCCTCGCGGAATTGCAGTGGAAGAACGCCCATGCCGACCAGGTTCGAGCGATGAATGCGCTCGTAGCTCTCGGCGATGACCGCACGCACACCCAGCAGCCGCGGACCTTTGGCGGCCCAATCGCGCGACGACCCTGAGCCGTATTCTTTGCCGGCGAGAATCACCAGCGGCACGCCTTCAGCAATATATTTCTCGGAAGCGTCGTAAATCGTCATCTCGGCGCCGTCGGGCAGGTGGCGGGTGAATCCGCCTTCGAGATTCGGCACCATTTTGTTGCGCAGGCGCACGTTGGCAAACGTGCCCCGCACCATGACCTCGTGATTGCCGCGGCGCGAACCATAAGAGTTGAACTCAGCCGGCTTCACGCCGTGTTCGATCAAGTACTTCCCCGCCGGACTGTCTTTCTTGATCGAACCGGCGGGCGAAATGTGGTCGGTAGTGACGCTGTCGCCAAGCACAGCCAACACTCGGGTGTTCTTGATATCGGTAATGGCTCCCGGCTTCACGCTCATGCCGTCAAAGTACGGCGCCTGGCGGATGTAAGTAGAATCCGTTTCCCAGGCATAGGTTTCGCCTTTGGGGACGGCCAGCGCGCGCCAGCGGTCGTCACCGTGGTAGACCTCGCCGTAGCTGCGGCGGAACATATCCGGCGTAATCGACTTGCTGATGGCCTCTTCTACCTCGCTCCGCGACGGCCAGAGGTCGGCGAGATACACCGGCTTGCCGCTCTTGTCCTGTGCGATGGCGTCTTTTCGCAGGTCGAGATCGATGCGTCCGGCCAGCGCGAAAGCCACCACCAGCGGCGGCGACATCAGATAGTTGGCGCGAACGTCGGGATTGATGCGGCCCTCGAAGTTGCGATTGCCGGAAAGCACCGAGGCTACGACCAGGTTCTTGTCGTCGATCGCCCGTGAGATTTCCTCCGGCAGCGGGCCAGAATTGCCGATGCAGGTGGTGCACCCATAGCCGACAATGTGGAATTTCAGCTTCTCCAGATATCCCGTAAGACCGCCGCGTTCCAGATAGTCGCGGACCACTTTCGAGCCCGGAGCCAGCGATGTCTTCACCCAGGCAGGAATTTGCAGGCCGCGTTCCACCGCTTTTTTCGCCAGGATGCCGGCGGCGATCATCACCGACGGGTTCGAAGTGTTGGTGCAACTGGTGATGGCGGCAATCACCACGCTGCCGTGATGGAGATTTCCGTTGCCAGAAGCCGCCGTGCCTTTGCCCGGCTTGATCAGCGAAGGCAGCGCTTTGTCGAACGATGCCTTGGCTTGGGAGAGTGGCACGCGATCCTGCGGGCGCTTGGGGCCGGCGAGGCTCGATTCCACGGTGGCGAGGTCGAGCGCCAGCAATTCAGAATATTGCGCCTCTGGCGTCTTCTCATCGTGGAACAGGCCCTGCTCACGGCAGTAGGCCTCGACCAGCGCAATCTGTTCTTCGGAACGCCCCGTCAGGCGCAAGTAGGCGAGAGTTTCTTTGTCCACGGGGAAGATGCCGCACGTAGCGCCGTACTCGGGCGACATATTGGCGATGGTGGCGCGGTCGGCCAGCGGCAACTCCGGCAAACCGGGGCCGAAATATTCCACGAACTTACCAACCACGCCGTGCTTGCGCAGCATTTCGGTGATGGTAAGAACCAGATCGGTGGCGGTGGCGCCTTCTTTCAGTTTTCCAGTGAGCTTCACGCCCACAACTTGTGGGATCAGCATGGAAACCGGCTGGCCCAGCATGGCGGCTTCGGCTTCGATTCCGCCGACACCCCAGCCCAGCACGCCCAGGCCGTTGATCATGGTGGTGTGCGAATCGGTGCCGACCAGCGTATCGGGATAAGCAGTTTTCTTTCCGTTCGCATCGCGCACAAACACCACCCGCGCCAGAAATTCCAGGTTCACTTGATGCACGATGCCGGTGTCCGGGGGAACGATGGCGAGATTGCGGAAGGCGGTTTGTCCCCAGCGCAGGAAGCCGTAGCGCTCTTTGTTACGAATGAATTCAAGCTCAGCGTTCAGCTGAAATGCGTTGGGTGTGCCGAACTGATCAACTTGCACCGAATGATCGATGACCAACTCCACCGGTTGGAGGGGATTGATCAGCTTGGGATCGCCACCCAGTTGCTTCATGGCGTCGCGCATCGCGGCCAGATCCACCACACAGGGTACGCCGGTAAAATCCTGCAGCAGCACGCGGCTGGGCGTGAAGGCGATTTCTTTCTCCGGTTTCGATTGGCTGTTCCAGTTGGCCAGCGCGCGAATGTCGTCTTTGGTCACGCTGCGGCCGTCCTCAGTACGCAGCAGGTTTTCCAGCAGGATGCGAAGCGAGAACGGCAAATGCTTGGTGGAAATCCCCTGCTTGTCGAGAGCGTCCAGACGGTGAATCTCGTAATCGTGGCTGCCCACGCGGAGAGTAGAGCGGCTGCCAAAGCTATTCATGATAATGGCCCTTCTACCCTAGTTTAGTCGTTCGCCATGGGTTCTGCCAAAAGGGGAGAGCCACTCGATTAAGGCGCTGGGGGCAGCGCGTATTCAAAATCGTAAGAGTGTTTTCCCGCGTTGATGATGATATCCATCTTGCCGGTCAGGCCGACCAGTTGGCCAGTGCCGGAGTCGGGTACGACGGTGATGCTCAATTGCGGGACGCCGCGCGTCATGGTGGCGCTGTGCTGCAATACGAAGCTGCCACTGCGGCCATTCAGGGTTCCGGTGACCCGCTCCATGGCGACGTAACCGGCCGAGCCTTTGACCTCGGTCATGGCGGAGAGCATCTGGCCCTTGCTGGTGGCTTCGAGATCGCCGTGAAACTGTTTGTCGATGGTCATGCGGCTCATGGTAGCGTCTTCGAATTTGCCATCCGGCGTCTGCGGAGTGATCTTCGCTTCAAACGTTCCTTTGGCGTGAGTCGTCGCGGGTACGCCTTTTGAAGATGGGGTTGGGCTCGGCGAGGTGGTTTGGGCATCGGACAGCAAGACAAAGGACAAGCCAATGGCCATGGTGACTGCAGCGGAGGATCGAAGGCGTTTGTTCATGACTCCATTATGCCTGCCGTGGCAAGACGACGACCCCGGACGAAAACTTCACGGGAGGTTTACCGGGCCGCCATCCACGCCTGGTAGCCGACCACCGCCATCATGAACAAAAGGTAGATTCGGAGCGCCCAGAGCACGAGCAGTTCTGGGCCCTTGAGAAGCCGCCTGGGAATAAAGTGCTTCTTGGCCTTTACCAACTGATCGTGTTCGAGCGTCGACAAAGCCAGTTTTTGATCCGCACTGGAGATCAAAACCGGTATTTCTTCTTTGTGGGTCATGAACTCTCCTACCCTCCGCCCAATGCCGCAAAGATGTTGGGCGCAATAATGCTGATCCCGAAGAGCACGCCTGCGGTGGTCAACACGAATACCACTCCCGTGGACAGGATATTCGCCCACAGCGGACTGACCAGCTCGCCCATAACTTCCTTGTCATTCACCAGCATGAACAGGAAAACGAGCGCGGGCGGCATGGCCAGCACTGCAACCACATTGACGATCAGAACCACATACACCAGCGGCAGCCCGGGGATAAGAACGATGGCCGCCGCAGCAACCGCGCACAACGTCAGCACAGAGTAGAAGGCTTTGCCTTGTCCCATGGGGAGATTCAGGCTGTGGGGTTTATGCGTGACTTCTCCGAAGGCATACGCGGAAGAAGTCGAAATGGTGATCGAAGCCACAATGCCAGCCTCCACCATCCCGAGCGCAAATAGCGATGCTCCAAACCGGCCGATCAGCGGCTGCAGAGCCTGGGCAAACTCGGCTGCCTGAAAAGTGTCCGCCGACATCTGATGGGCGAATAACGGCGCCGTCGCCAGAATCGTGGCTACCGCTGCGGCCGTTGCCAGGGCAGCTCCCAGTACCGTATCCACGCGGCCGAAGCGAATGTCTTTCGTGGTCATTCCTTTGTCGACGGTGGCGCTCTGCTGGAAGAAAAGCATCCAAGGCGTGACCGTTGCCCCGATGTCGGCGAGCACAATCAGCAGCGTGTCTTTGTTGAAGCCGGGCAGCGGTCGCCAGGCGATGAACGCATGACCTACCGCGTGCCAACTGGGGTGGGTCATGAGCGCCACCGGAATGAAGACCAGGTTGAAGAGTGCGGCCGCCAGGGTGATCCGTTCCCAGGTCCAATAGCGGTGACTGACCAGTGCCCCGTACAAGATGATGAGCGCACTCAGAATTGCCAACCAGGGAGGCACGCCAAAGAAACCCAGGCCGGCGCGGATGGCAATGAACTCGGTGATCAGCGTGAGGAAATTCCCGATGCCCAGATCAATCATCGAAAACCAGCCCCAGAACGGCCCAAAACGCTCGAAGATCAGTTCGGCGTGTCCGCGATGGGTTGCGGCGCCGAGGCGCACCGTCATCTCCTGCACCACAATCGCCATGCAAAACGTAAGCGCGACAAAGGGAAGGAAAAAGCCGATGCCAAACTTCGCGCCGGTCGCGGCGTAGGAGAGCATGCTGGGCCCATCGTTCTCGCCCAGCATGACCAGCACCCCCGGCCCCACCAGCAACCACAACAGCCGCGCGCGGGAGAAAAGCCCGCGCTGCGCCCGCGCCGCTGATACCCGCACACGATCGTGCGCGCGATCTACGTCTTCATGGGTGATGACAACGGCTTCGTCGCCATTGGCGATGCAGGCCGTCTGCCGAAACTGGGAACTCATGCTCATGCCAGAGTTAGCGTGAGTATACATCAACGGGTAAACTATGGTTAATTACTTTGGAGAGCGAAAAGACGGCGGAAGCGAAGATGAAGTCAGGTTGCGGAACGTTTGCGGCCGCGCGCATCGCTCGTGACCCAGACCCGCTCCGCGGCGGAGCGGCCAAGAGCCACAGTGCCGGCACCGGTGGCCAGAGTCAGAGTTTGATCATAATTTCGTCCCGTCACATGCAGGCGCGCCCCGGGACGCACGCCCCGATCTTCGAGGAATTCCAGCAAGCGGCGATCGCGCTCGTAGATGCCGCTGACCAGGTAATGTTTCCCCGCTTCCGCGTGGGCGAGAAGCAGCAGACCACGACGGCGGCGGCTGGCGGGGCTCTCCATCTCGCTGAGATTGCCGTGTGGACACGCGCCCGAGCGCCCCAACCGCGCCAGCAGCTTGGCTTCAAAATCGGGCGAAACCGCATGTTCCAGCCGCTCGGCTTCGTCGTGCACCTTGTACCATTCCATGCCGAACATCTCGGAAAGCATGCGTTCGATGAGGTGATGCCGCAGCGTGAGCTTGCGGGCGATCCTGCGGCCGGCGGCGGTCAGGGCGACGTGGCCCTCGGCCTGCACCCGCACCAACCCGTCTTTTTTCAGACGGCGCAACGCCATGGTGACCGCGGGTGGAGAAACCGCCAGCCAGTGGGCCAGCGTGGCGGAGATGACGGGTTCACCCTCGCTCTCGGCTTCCAGAATCGCCTTGAGATAATCCTCTTTGGAGCCGGTGATCATCTGCCGAGATTATACGCAGTTAAGCATGGTTAATGAATCGTGGAAGTGAGCCATTGAATCAAGCAGCCAATGACTCAAGTTCCTACGTTTGACATCACGCGCGGCGGCCACCTAACCTTAACTGCTCCCATTTTATGAAGGTTCTCGTCATCGGAGGCGGCGGGCGTGAGCATGCGCTGGTGTGGAAACTGCGCCAGTCCCCGCGTGTCTCCGGGCTTTACTGCGCCCCGGGCAATGGCGGAATCGCCGCCCAGGCCGAATGCCTGCCGGCTGATTTGAAGAGCCTGGCTGCGCTCCTGGCGCTGGCTGGGCAGATCAAGCCTGATCTCACTGTGGTGGGCCCCGAACTGCCTTTGACCCTCGGGGTGGTGGACGAATTCACCCGACGAGGCTGGAAAACCTTCGGGCCTACTAAGGCGGCGGCGCAGCTGGAGTCGAGCAAGAGCTTTGCCAAGGAATTCATGCGGCGGCACCACATTCCCACGGCGCATTACGCCATTTGCGATTCGGTGGAACAAATACGCGGCGCCCTGCCACATTTTCACATGCCGGTCGTAGTGAAAGCCGACGGTCTGGCCGCGGGCAAGGGCGTAGTGATTTGCAAAACCAAGGAAGAGGCCAACACCGTCGCCGCCGAGATGCTCAGCGGGAAAATGCTGGGCCCGGCGGGAGCGCGGGTGGTGCTCGAAGAATGTCTTAAGGGGGAAGAACTCTCTTTTCTTGTGCTCAGCGATGGGGAGCGCGTAGCGCCGTTAGTGGCGGCCCAGGATCACAAGCGCGTGGGCGACGGCGACACCGGTCCCAATACCGGCGGGATGGGCGCCTATTCCACTGCGACCATACTGGATGAGCAGATGCAGAACTGGCTCATCCAGCACGTTGCACGTCCTGTGGTAGACGGCATGAAAGCCGAAGCAGCGGAATACAAGGGCGTGTTGTACTGCGGGCTGATGATGACCGCCCGCGGGCCCATGGTGTTGGAGTTCAATTGCCGCTTTGGCGATCCCGAGACTCAGCCGATCCTGATGCGCCTGGAAAGCGACCTGGTGGAGGCCCTGGAAGCGTCGATCGAAGGCCGGGTCAGCGAGGGTGATTTTCGCTGGTCGCCGGACGCCTCGGTTTGCGTGGTGATGGCGTCTGGAGGTTATCCGGGGGCGTTTGAAGCCGGGCGCCGCATCACCGGGCTGGCGGATGCGGAGAAGGTTGCGGGCGTGCAAGTGTTTCACGCAGGAACCACGAAACATGACGACGCATACTTCACTTCGGGCGGGCGGGTGTTGGGAGTGACGGCGCGAGCCGCGGAGCTGAAGACCGCGGTCGACCGGGCGTATCAGGCGATCGCCAGGATTGGATTCGAGGGAGCCCACTATCGCAAGGACATTGCGGCGCGGGCGCTGAAGAAATAGGGAGGAATGGCATGGATAGAAACGAGCTTCGCAAAGGCTTGATCGCACCGTTTTTGGTATTCCTTCTGGGTTTTGGAGCGTTCTTGCGCACTCCCGGATCAGAGAATGTCCGGGCATGGCAAGTGGTGGCACTCCTCGCCTCCGGTATGGGGTTGGGGATGGCGCTGGCCCACATAAGAGTGCTGGTCGGGATGGGATCTCGGAAATAACCTCTAACCAAGGAGCCACATGAGCAAACCACAAGTTTCTATTGTGATGGGCAGCGATTCGGATCTCGACATCATGCGCGAGGCGGCCAAGGCGCTGGAAGAATTCGGCATTGTCTATGAGATTGACGTGACTTCGGCTCACCGCTCTCCGGACCGGACGGCGGAATATGCACGCAAAGCTGCTGGCCGCGGCATTCGCGTGATCATTGCGGGCGCGGGCGGTGCGGCGCACTTGGCGGGCGTCATCGCCGCCCATACCACTTTGCCCGTGATCGGGGTTCCCATTCCTTCCACCTCGCTCAACGGACTCGACTCATTGCTGGCAACGGTGCAAATGCCCGCGGGTATTCCGGTTGCGACGGTGGCGATCGGCAAGCCGGGAGCCACCAACGCCGGCATTTTGGCGGCACAGATTCTGGGCCTCTCCAGCGCCGCGGTGGAAAAGAAGCTGGACGCACACAAGGAAAAGCTGGCCAACGGCGTAGAAGAAAAATCGAAAAAGCTGAGGATCACGCTGGGGACCTAAGTGATTGCCGGCATTGAGTTCGCGGAGCTGCTCGATTACACGGCGCAAGAAACGTCGCGGTGGAAAGAATTGTTCGTCAAGAACCCGGCTGCTCTCGACCTGGCCATCGACATCGCGGGAACTGGCACGGTGCGACGGTTACTCCAGCACATCTTTTTCGTCGAGCTGCATTTTGCAAACGCAGTCCTGGGCCTGCCGCCGGTAAGCTTCGAGAGCTTTTCAGCCGGCAACGTGAATCAGTTGTTTGCGGTCAATGAAGAGGCGATGCTCAAATATCGGCAATTTCTTTCCACCGCGAAGCCCGAAGATTGGACAGACAAGGTCGATCTTGGCCCGCGCGTAGACTTCAAGCCCAGCAAGCGCAAACTGGTCACTCAAGCCCTGACTCACAGCATGCGTCACTGGGCGCAAATGGCGACGTTTCTACGGCAACAGGGGTTTAAGCAGGACTGGGTCCACGATTTCCTGCTGAGCAATGCGATGGAATAGCCGGCTCGGCTAGAGTTTCAGCGTCTTGAGATACTCGCGCATCGGGCCGCCCAGATCTGGGCGCTTCAGCGCAAATTCGATGGTGGCCTTGAGGAAACCGAGTTTATCGCCGGTATCGTGACGTTTGCCTTCGAAGACGTAGGCATACATCTTTTCTTTTTTGAGCAGAGCTTTCATGCCGTCGGTGAGCTGCAATTCGCCACCAACACCGGCCTTGGTTTCGGCGAGCGTACCAAACAACCCCGGCGTCAACACATAACGTCCGATCACGGCCAGGTTGGAGGGCGCATCCTTGAGCTTCGGCTTCTCGACCATGTCCAGTATTTCGTAGAGGCGACCACCGAACCTCCCATCCGCAGGTTTGACTTTAAGCACGCCATAGGACGAGATGGCCGGGCCTTCAATCACCTGCGCGGCCAGCACCGAACCATTCACTTCGTCGAATACATCGATCATTTGCTTCAAACAAGGGACCTCGGAATCAATGACATCGTCGGCCAGCAGCACCGCAAACGGTTCGTTCCCAATCAATTCTTTGGCCATAAACACGGCATGGCCGAGGCCGAGAGCTTCCTTCTGGCGGACATAGAAGACGTGGATCATGTCCGAAATACGGCGGACGATCTCCAGCAGATCGGTCTTCTTGCGATCTTCGAGCATGCGCTCGAGTTCATAGCTGACGTCAAAATGGTCTTCAATCGCCTGCTTGCCACGGCCGGTGATGATGATGATCTGGTCACAACCCGAAGCCATGGCCTCCTCGACGCCGTATTGAATGATGGGCTTGTCTACCAGCGGCAGCATTTCTTTGGGTTGGGCTTTGGTGGCGGGCAGGAAGCGTGTGCCCAGTCCAGCAGCGGGAAAAACGGCTTTACGGACTCGCATGGTCAATCCTGATTGTACCTTTTGCGCTTACAGGCTGACCAATGGGATGCCCTGCCAAGACGATCACCGCTGCGGGAGCACAGGATCACGCAGGAGACGCCAAAACCGCTACGCTCTGGACAACTGCAATGCGGCGTTTCCCCCAGCCATGCGTGTTAGAATTTCAGTGAGTCCTGTGTCTCCGGAGCTTAACTTGATAGAGCTGGCACCTTCGATTCTGTCGGCAGACTTCGGCCACTTGGCAGAGCAAGTTCGGGCGGCGACTGAAGGTGGTGGCACCATCATTCACGTGGACGTGATGGACGGCCATTTCGTTCCCAATATTACGATTGGGCCGCCAGTGGTGCGATCGCTCCGCAAGGCGACAGAATTGCCGCTGGATTGCCACCTGATGATCGAAAACCCCGACCAGTACATCTCCGATTTTGTGGAGGCTGGCGCGGATTGGATTTCGGTCCACCAGGAAGCCTGCCGGCATCTGAACCGGACGCTGCATCTGATTCGTAGCCACGGCGCGCAGGCGGGCGTGGTGATCAATCCGGCGACTCCGGTGGAAACCTTGAACGAAGTGTTGGATCTCGCCGACTACGTGCTGGTGATGTCGGTGAATCCCGGTTTCGGCGGGCAGAAGTTTATTCCAGCGGCGGTGCATAAGATCCGCAAACTGGCGGACTTGCGGGCAGACCGCGGCCTGCACTATCGGATCGAAGTCGATGGTGGAATTGCCCTGGACACGGTGGCGGAAGTAGTGCGGGCGGGAGCCGAAATTCTGGTGGCGGGCAACGCCGTGTTCGGTGCCGGTGATCCAACTAGCAATGCCCGAAAGCTGCTCAAGGCAGCCACAGAAGCTACATTGCAAAAAGTCTAGTTTCTAGTTTCCCGTTTCTAGTTTCCAGTCTCGCTGCCGTCAGTTGTAGCAGTTACTAGAAACTGGAAACCAGAAACTAGAAACTGAATTTTCGAGGTCCCATGTCACGTCGTATTGTGGCCATCGTGCTGCTGGCCGGGTTGGCATTCACGGTTGCCTGCACCACCAACAAGAAGGCCACTAACCCGCTGGCGGACGTGAGTTCGAAGCAGCCGGACAAAGTGCTGTTCGACCGCGCCATGGATGCCCTCAAGCACAATCGGTATGACCTGGCCCGCCTGACCCTGCAAACCCTGATCAACACCTATCCCGACTCGGAATTCATCGCCCGGGCCAAGCTGGCCGTGGCCGACTCCTGGTATGACGAGGGTGGTTCCACTGCGATGGCGCAGGCGGAGATCGAGTACAAGGATTTCATCACCTTCTTCCCCAACATGCCGGAAGCTGCGGAAGCCCAGTTGAAGATTGCCAATATCCACTACCAGGAGATGGAAAAGCCCGACCGCGATTACACCCACGCCATGCGCGCCGAGGAAGAATACCGGCAGCTCATCATGCAGTGGCCCGACAGCAAGTTGATCCCCGAGGCCAAGCAGCGTCTGCGGGAAGTGCAGGAGGTGATCGGGGAACGTGAATTCGGCGTAGGGCGCTTTTATTATCTGCGGGAATCGTATCCCGCGGCCATCGCCCGGCTGCAGTCTCTGGTCGACAAATACCCGCTGTACAGCAAAGCCGACGAAGCCTTGTACCTGCTCGGGCAATCGTATGAAAGCGAGATCGCGAGAGTGCGTTCGCATGCTACCTGTTCGGGGGCGCTAAATCATCCGCCGGGATGCACACCGGAGAATATCAAGGCATTATTCATCCAGGAGTTCACCAAGAAAGCCACCGAAGCTTACTCCCGTATCATCACCCGCTATCCGGTGATGGAGCGAGCTGACAGCGCGAAGCAGCGCCTGGTGGCACTGCACCAGCCGGTGCCTAAACCCACCAAAGCGGCGGTGGCACAGAATAAGGCGGAAGAGGACAGCCGTAAGGAAGACAACACGCTCTCCAAAGTGATGAGGGCCTTTGCCAAACACCCGAACGTCGCCGAGGCCGCAAAAGTTGGCGAGCCGACCCTAGTCGATCCAACCCCGATTAGTGCCGGCGCGGTTGTGCAGCCTAACCGCACTGCGCCAGGAGCCCTGGGCGGCGATAAATCGGTTACCATCGAAACCGTCAACGGCGCACCCGCGGCCAATGAAAACACTCCGCGTTCCGACGCTCCACCAGCTCCTGACACCACCCCCGCACCGGATGCCGCCAGCAACGCCGCCTCTGCGCCCCCGGATGCCAACGAACTCCAGCCCAATGTTGCGCCCGCAGATGCCAACGAACTGAAACCCAACGTACCCCCCGATGGCAGCCAAGCGTTGCCTCCACCCCAGCAGGTAAATGAGATCCAAGGCGGAAGCCAGCCGGCAGGCTCCGCCACGAATGCTGGCACCAGCACCAGTTCAACCTCATCAACTGGGGACCAGGATACTGCCGACGACGCCACTGCGGCCTCCAGCAAGCATAAGAAAAAGAAGGGTATTCACAAGATTGTTCCCTTTTGAGTTGCCGCCTTGCGGAGAGTCCTGCGGGCCCACTGAGCTGGCCTTGGGAAGTTTGTCTCAGCCGGTGGATACTGTCCGCTCGTAACCTGCTTAATCGGTCTATTCTCATTGACTTAGCGTTCCGGACACGTTACCTTCGCCCTATCCTCCGAATACTCACAAGGACATAGCTTGGCGCGCAAAATCCTGCTGGCCGATGACAGCGTGACTGCTCAGAACATGGGCCGGAGAATCCTCAGCGATGCCGGCTACGAAGTGGTCACGGTCAACAATGGCTCCGCCGCGCTCAAACGCATTGCCGAGTCAAAGCCCGATCTGATTGTTCTCGATGTCTACATGCCGGGCTACGGAGGGCTGGAAGTCTGCCAGCGTCTGCGCGAGTCGCGCGAGACCGCCCGCATTCCGGTGCTACTGACGGTCGGGAAGCTGGAGCCCTTCAAGCCGGAGGAGGCACGCCGGGTGCGGGCCGACGCCTTCATCGTGAAACCCTTCGAAGCCAGTGAGCTGCTTACGGCTCTCACCAAATTGGAAGACCGGATCGTGCCACAGCCGGCGCCCTACAAGCCCGGTCGATTTGCCAAAGCGATCGAGGCCCTCGAGACCGACCCGACTTCGAATGAGTACGGTGACCTCGAAAAAGGTTGGAAGAACCGTCTGAAGATTCCCGTGCCCCAGAGCCACGGTCCCGATTTGGAGATCGAAGAACAGACCGAGCAGACCGAGCCCGCAAAACCGGACGCCCGCACCGGGCAGAAGCCGGCTGAAACACCAGCCGCGGTGCCTCGTGACATTACGCCTGAAGAGATCGCAGCCATCAATGCAGCCGCGGCAGCATTCGGAGTGCAAGCGGAAAAACTGGCCGCAGAGCCGGAAGCAACGAGTGTGGCCCCGGTCG
>Ga0335079_10000800_pt1 | contig 35702 bp, 27 predicted proteins | sample Lox_Sample_33_FD_206719 | JGI IMG/M metagenome (GOLD analysis project Ga0335079, IMG submission 206719) | Soil microbial communities from Loxahatchee National Wildlife Refuge, Florida, United States - Lox_Sample_3.3 | ecosystem: Environmental > Terrestrial > Soil > Wetlands | place: USA...
CGGCTTGTTTTCCTCGATCGGAGGCTGGGGCAGGAGTTCGAAATTGGTCACCGCGATCGCTCCCTGTCGTATAGAGGTGCCGATACAGTCGGAACCGGTATCGCCTCCGCCGATTACCACGACGTGCTTGCCTTCGGCAGTAAGCTGGTTGGAAACTTTATCACCGGCATTTACCTTGTTCTGCTGAGGCAGGAATTCCATGGCGAAGTGAATCCCGTGCAATTCCCTCCCCGGCACCGGCAGGTCGCGGGGATGTTCTGAACCGCCGGTCAATACTACGGCGTCAAATTCATCGAGCAACTTCTTTGCAGGAATATTAACCCCTACGTGCTGGTTGACACGGAATTCCACGCCCTCGACGCGCATTTGCTCCATACGCCGGTCTATATGGTGTTTTTCCATCTTGAAATCCGGGATGCCATAGCGCAAAAGCCCCCCGATACGGTCGTTCTTTTCGAACAGCACAACATCATGGCCGGCGCGCGCCAGTTGCTGTGAGCAGGCCATTCCGGCAGGCCCGGATCCGACCACTGCAATCCGTTTACCTGTTTTGTGCGCTGGAATCTGCGGCACCACCCAACCCATCTCCCAGCCTTTGTCGATTATCGTGTGCTCGATAGACTTGATGGTGACCGGATCATCGTTAATGTTTAGTGTGCACGCTGCCTCGCAGGGCGCGGGGCAAATGCGTCCGGTGAACTCCGGGAAATTATTGGTCGAATGCAAAACGTCGAGCGCGTCGCGCCAGTTCTGGCGGTAAACCAAATCATTCCAGTCCGGAATGATATTGTTGATGGGACAGCCGGTCTGGCAAAAGGGAATGCCGCAGTCCATGCAGCGCGCGCCTTGCTTTGCCATCTCGGCATCGGGCAGCGGCAGATAGAACTCGCGGAAACTGCGCACCCGCTCCTCCACCGGGAGGGCGGGCAGATCGTGCCGCGCGATCTCCATGAACCCAGTGACTTTACCCATGCTGCGCGATTTCAACCTTGGGTTGTGCTTGCTCCTGGGCTGCGGCCATTTCCTTCAGGGCGCGCCGATATTCGGTCGGCATTACCTTGACGAACTTGGGCAGATATTTCTCCCAATGTTCGAGGATCTTTTTGGCACGCTGGCTGCCGGTATAATGGAGATGCTTTTGAATCAAAACGCGAAGCAGCCGCTCGTCCGACTGCCCGAGTTGCTTTACGTTGACTCGGCCATGGCTCTCCGGATCTCCGCCGCCGAGTTGTTCCATGGCCTGCGCTTCCTCGGGCACGGCCTCCAGTTCGACCATCGCCAAATTGCAACGACGCTCGAAGTCACCTTCTTCGTCTAGAACGTACGCGACGCCGCCGCTCATGCCGGCGGCAAAGTTGCGACCCGTGTAACCGAGTATCACCACGGTGCCACCGGTCATGTATTCGCACCCGTGGTCGCCTACCCCTTCCACCACCGCAACTGCACCGGAATTGCGCACCGCAAAGCGCTCGCCTGCGACACCGCGGAAATAGCATTCGCCGGCAATCGCGCCATACAGCACGACGTTGCCCACAATAATGTTATTCTCCGGGACGATAGGGCAGTCCGCTGGAGGATAAATGACTATGCGTCCTCCCGACAGCCCTTTTCCAACGTAATCATTGCCTTCACCTACAAGTTCCAGGGTTACGCCGTGGGCGAGGAACGCGCCGAAGCTCTGGCCGGCCGTGCCTTTAAACTTGACGTAAATCGTATCGTCGGGCAGTCCTTCATAGCCGAAACGTTTGGCGACTTCTCCCGACAGCATTGCGCCCACCACCCGGTTGGTATTGCGGATAGGACTCTCGATTGCGACCGGCTGCCGATACTCGAGCGCCGGCTTGGCTTCAGCAATGAGCTTGTGGTCGAGAGCTTTTTCCAGGCCATGGTTTTGTCGCTCGCAATGGTATCTCGCGACGTCAGCAGGCATGTCAGGGCGGTGGAAAATTTTCGTGAAGTTCAATCCCCGGGCTTTCCAGTGGTCCACGGCTTTCTTCGTATCCAGCATGTCGGAACGCCCGATCATCTCATTGAACGTGCGAAACCCCATCGTCGCCATGTATTCGCGTACCTCCTCGGCGACGAAGAAAAAATAATTCACCACATGCTCCGGCTGGCCGGTGAATTTCTTACGCAGCTCTGGGTCCTGAGTGGCTACGCCCACTGGGCAGGTATTAAGATGACACTTGCGCATCATGATGCAGCCCTCTACAACCAGGGGTGCCGTGGAAAATCCGAATTCATCAGCTCCGAGTAAAGCGCCAACGACGACATCGCGCCCGGTCTTCATTTGGCCGTCGGCCTGCACCGTGATGCGACCGCGCAGGCGGTTGAGCACGAGCGTTTGCTGTGTCTCCGCCAGCCCCAGCTCCCACGGCGTTCCTGCGTGCTTGATCGAGCTCCATGGGGAAGCTCCGGTACCGCCGTCGTGGCCGGCAATGGTGACATAATCGGATTTGGCTTTGCACACGCCCGCGGCAACTGTCCCCACCCCGACCTCGGATACCAATTTGACGCTTACGCTGGCGTCGGGATTAACGTTTTTCAGATCGTGAATGAGTTGCGCAATATCCTCGATCGAATAGATGTCATGATGCGGCGGTGGTGAGATCAATGCTACACCCGGTACCGTGTGGCGCACTTGAGCAATGTAAGCGCTTACTTTGTGGCCTGGGAGTTGCCCCCCTTCGCCGGGTTTCGCGCCCTGGGCAATCTTGATCTGCAGTTGATCCGCATTCACCAGGTACTCAGTAGTGACGCCGAACCGGCCGGAAGCAACTTGTTTAATTGCCGAGCGCAAAGAATCACCCGCTTTTACCGGAATATCCACCAGCACGCCCTGGACATAATCGGCGAGCATTCCATCAGCTTCGATTTTCCTGTAGCGCTGCGGATCTTCGCCGCCTTCGCCGGTGTTGGATTTGCCTTTGATGCGGTTCATCGCGATCGCCAGCGTGGTATGCGCCTCCTGCGAGATCGAACCCAGCGACATGGCGCCCGTAGAGAAGCGTTTGACGATTTCTTTGGCCGGTTCAACTTCGTCAATGGAAATCGGGCTGGCGGATTCTTTGATCTCGAACAAGCCGCGCAGCGTCATGAGGTGCTTGCTTTGCTCATTGATGAGCTTGGCGTAGTCCTTGTAGGTTTTAAAATTATTAGCGCGGGCCGAATGTTGAAGCTTTGCTATGGATTCGGGCGTCCACATGTGCTCTTCGCCGCGTACCCGATAGGCATATTCGCCACCCGGATCAAGCGCATTGCGGTACAAAGGATGATCGCTAAATGCCAGCCTATGCATGCGCACCGCTTCTTCAGCTACTTCGAGAATTCCAATACCCTCCACCTGGCTGGCGGTACCGGTGAAATATTTTTGCACGAACTCGGTGTTCAGCCCTACCGCCTCGAAAATCTGTGCGCCGCAATAGGACTGGTAGGTCGAGATGCCCATCTTGGACATCACCTTGAGTAATCCCTTGTTAATTGCCTTGACATAGCGCTTCACCGCATCCTTGTACTTTAGGTCCTTGGGTGCGAAGTCACCGAGATGTGCGAGCGTTTCGTACGCGAGATAAGGATAAATCGCTTCAGCGCCGTAACCCGCAAGCAGAGCATAATGGTGCACTTCGCGCACCGAGCCCGTTTCAACCACTAAGCCGGTACTGGTGCGCAGCCCTTTTCCAACTAAATGGTGATGTACCGCCGAAGTCGCGAGCAACGCCGGAATGGCGATGAAATTGGGTGCAATGTCCCGGTCGCTCAATACCAAGATGTTGCAGCCTTCGCGCACCGCGTTTTCGGCTTTGTGACACAACGTATCGAGCGCGCTCTCCATCCCGGCTGCGCCTTGAGCAAGCGGATAACAAATCGAGAGAGCGCAAGAACGAAATGCGCCAGCAGTTAATTCAGCGATGCGCAAGATCCTGCCCATATCCTCGCCCGCGAGCACCGGCTGTTTGGCCTCAAGCCGCGCCGGTGGTGCGGCAAGTTCAATTCCTAGAAGATTAGGACGAGGGCCAATGAAGGATACCAGTGACATAACCGATTCTTCGCGGATCGAGTCTATCGGCGGGTTGGTCACCTGCGCGAACATCTGCTTAAAATAATGGTAGAGCGGTTTTGGCCGGTCAGACAGCACCGCAAGCGGTGAATCATTGCCCATTGAGCCCACGGCTTCCTCACCCGCTGCCGCCATGGGTGCGAGAATGAATTTCAAATCTTCCTGGGTGTAGCTAAACGCCTGCTGGCGGTCCAGCAGATCAACCCTGGACTCAATGTTGTATTCCTGACTGGGCAGTTCTTCCAGCGCGACCTTGGACTGATTGATCCACGTCCGATAAGGCTTGGCAGCCGATAATTGCGCCTTGAGCTCGACGTCGTCAATGATGCGCCCCGCCTCGAGATCAATTAGAAACATCTTGCCAGGCTGGAGCCGCCATTTCTTGACGATTCTATGCTGCGGTACGTCAAGCACACCCATTTCCGATGCCATGACCACGATGTCGTCGTCGGTAATGAGGTAGCGCGCGGGGCGTAAACCATTACGGTCGAGTGTAGCGCCAATTTGCCTGCCGTCAGTGAACGCCACCGCCGCCGGACCGTCCCAAGGCTCCATCAGCGCCGCATGATATTCATAGAATGCGCGGCGGCTCTCATCCATTAACGGGTTGCCCGCCCACGCTTCAGGAATAAGCAGCATCATGGCATGGGCAAGTGGGTAACCGCCCGCAACCAGAAGCTCCAGGGCGTTGTCAAAACAGGCGGTGTCCGATTGGCCTTCGACAATCAGCGGCCACAGTTTCTCGAGATCAGCGCCAAGCAAATGCGAGCGCATTGCCTGCCGCCGCGCTGCCATCCAATTAATGTTCCCACGCAACGTGTTGATTTCCCCGTTGTGCGCAATCATGCGGAACGGGTGCGCCAGCTCCCAGGTGGGAAACGTATTGGTTGAGAAGCGCTGGTGCACCAAGGCGAGTGCAGAATCCATGCGTTCATCCTGCAGGTCCCGATAATAGGTCCCCACCTGGTGCGCCAGCAGCATACCTTTGTACACTAAAGTGCGGCTCGACAACGAAGGAACGTAGAACATTTTTCCATCGGCGAGATTGAGTGCTCGCACCGCATGTTCGATGCGCTTGCGTATCACAAATAATTTGCGCTCGAAACAGTTCTGGTCGGAGCAAGAGGCGCCGCGGCCCACGAATATCTGCCGGATTACTGGCTCCTGTCGCTTGGCATCTTCGCTGATGCACTCATTATTGGTGGATACGTCGCGCCAGCCGAGTACAGACTGGCCTTCATCGGCAACCATTTGCTCGATCACCCGCTCACAGGCGGCGCGGCTTGCGCGGACCCGCGGCAGGAAAACCATTCCCACTCCGTAAGCTCCCGACTCCGGCAGCAAAAATCCGGCCCTTTTGCATTCCGACCTCAGGAAAGTATCGGGAATTTGAATCAAAATACCTGCGCCGTCGCCTAGCAGCGGATCCCAGCCGGTCGCGCCGCGGTGCGTGAGGTTATTGAGGATCTGAAGGCCCTGCTCGATGATACTGTGGCTTTTCTTACCCTTGATATGAGCAATGAAGCCCACCCCGCACGCATCGTGCTCCCGGGCGGGGTCATACAAACCCTGTTTTGGGGGCGCTTGACTCACTGTTTACTCTCGTGAATATGCAATCAGGACGACCAGCGGAGCAAAAACTTCGAGCAAGTATCCTGTGCTCTGGTAGAACCGAAAAATTACACTGAAAGCGTTTAAGTCTACATCTTTCAATAGCCTACTTCAACTCGCATGCGGAGGCGCCGGTATAGCAGCGTTAGAATCGCGACATCGGATGCGAGCAACCCACAAACAATAAATAGCTTACGACCATAATTCTTCGACTGCGAACAGTCGCCGGTGCTCGCGTATAGCGTAGCGGTCGGTCATTCCAGCAATGTAATCGGAAATTGTTCTTGCCTTGTCGCCGCCGGCTTTTTCCTGAAATTGCGGGGGCAACAATTTAACATCCTCAATGAACGCGTGATACAGGTCGAAAATGATGCGTCTTGCCTTACTGCTCATGCGCGCTACTCGATAGTGTTGGTACAGCTGCAGGCGCAGGAACTGTTTCAGTTCTTGTTGTTCTTCGCTGATACTCGCGCTGAAAGCGATCAGCGGCTTTGCCATGCGCGCCTCATCGGGGTTTTTCGGTGAGATCTGCCGAATATTTTTCAAGCTCTGCCCAGTAACATCAGATACGAGCGTATTGATCATATGTCGTACGGTCTCATGGATTAAGCGCCGCTCCGGTATCGCCGGGTACTGTTTCCGTACCGCATGCAAATGGCGCCTGAAGATGTCGACCTCCAGAAGCTGCTCCAGACTGATTAGACCCGAACGCAAGCCGTCATCGACGTCGTGGTTGTTGTAGGCGATCTCATCGGCCAAGTTACACAACTGCGCTTCCAAAGAAGGTTGCCGCTTGCGCAGAAAGCGTTCACCCAGCTCCCCTAAGGCCTTGGCGTTTTTTCGCGAGCAGTGCTTGAGTATGCCCTCGCGCGTCTCATAGCACAAATTCAGCCCGTCGAATGCTGCGTAGCGTTCCTCGAGCAGATCAACCACGCGCAATGATTGCAAGTTGTGCTCGAAGCCGCCACAGTCTTTCATGCATGAATTAAGAGCATCCTGGCCTGCATGGCCGAAAGGAGTGTGGCCAAGATCATGTGCGAGCGCGATTGCTTCCACAAGATCCTCATTAAGGCGCAATCCGCGAGCGATCGATCGCGCAATTTGCGCCACTTCCAGACTGTGGGTGAGGCGCGTGCGGAACAGATCACCTTCATGGTTGACGAACACTTGGGTTTTGTATTCGAGGCGACGAAATGCTGTGGAATGGATGATTCGGTCTCGGTCGCGCTGGAATTCACTGCGACCTTGAGGCGCTGCCTCCGGGTAGCGCCTGCCGCGGGAATGTTCAGGGCGGGTAGCGTAGACCGCCAATTCAGGCATTTTCAGGGATTGCGTTAAGGGTAGCCGTAACAACGTCTTTGGGCACGTCCGCGGTTAGGAATGCTGCGCCGATTTTCTTTAGGAGTACAAATCGCAACTTCCCGCTTTCGACCTTTTTATCCAGTGCCATTAATTGCAAGTAGCGCTCCGCACCAAGGTTAGGTGCGGAAACGGGAAGCCTTGCCCTGCGATAAAGATCGGTTATGCGCCGCACCTCGCTTTCCCGGATTAAGCCCATGCGCAGCGACAGGTGCGCGGCAAGCAAAGTTCCAGCAGCCACCGCCTCTCCATGCAGCCAGGTTCCATATCCTTTACCGGTTTCAATTGCATGTCCGAATGTATGTCCTAGATTTAAAATCGCACGCATTCCGGTCTCGCGCTCGTCGGCCGCCACAACTGCGGCTTTGTTCTCGCAACATCGCTTAATCACGTACGCAAGCGCTTCGCTATCGTGCTTGAGGAGTTTTTCCATGTTGCTTTCCAGCCACTCAAAGAATATCCCGTCTCGGATAAGCCCGTATTTAATGACCTCGGCAAGCCCCGCGCAGAACTCGCGTTCCGGAAGAGTATTCAGTGTAGCGGTGTCCGCCAACACTAATTTCGGCTGGTAGAAAGCGCCTATAAGATTCTTGGCTTGCGGATGATTTATGGCGGTTTTCCCGCCGATGGAAGAATCGACTTGGGCGAGCAGTGTGGTCGGAATCTGGATGAATGGGACTCCGCGCATGTAAACCGCAGCCGCGAAGCCGGCTAAATCACCAATGACCCCCCCGCCCATGGCGATTACCGCCGTTTTGCGTTCACAATGGTGCGAAAGCAGCGCGTCGAAAATCAGGTTCAACGTTTCCCAGTTCTTATATTTTTCGCCGTCTGGCAGCACTATCGGAACTACTTCCACCCGCTGCTCGCCGAGTACGGCTGTTAACGGGTTCAAATAAAGGCGCGCCACCGTAGAATTGGTAACAACTGCGGCTTTTTTTTGCACCAGGGCAGGTAGCAGCAATTCCGAACGATTTAACAGCCCGTCACCGATATATATCGGGTAGCTGCGTTCCCCCAAATCAACACTTAAAATCAGCATCGACATGCTTCAGATCGTGCGTTTCGCGCACCTTTTAAAATTGAACCAATCTTTTCTCAATTTCCCGGGCCAGCACACGCACGCTCTGTTTGCTCGTGTCAATTACAAGGTGCGCCACTTCTCGATATAACGGATCGCGCTCTTTATACAATTGCGTGAGCCTGGCGAGGGGGTCTGCGGTTTGCAAAAGCGGACGATTTTTGTCGTAGCGCGTTCGTTGCAGCAAATCGGCTGCGACGGCGCGCAAATAAATAACCGTGCCGCTTTTGGCGAGAATATCACGGTTTGTTTTGCTCAATACGATGCCGCCACCGGTAGCCAGCACTATATTATTGCGCTTTGCCAGCTCCCGTAAAATGGCTTGCTCGCGGGCGCGGAACCCCGCCTCACCCTCGATCTCGAAAATTAGCGGGATATTGACACCGGTGCGGCGCTCGATTTCGTGATCGGTGTCAAAGAAGGATTTGTTGAAGTGCTTGGCGAGCAGCTTTCCCACGGTAGTTTTCCCGGCGCCCATTAAGCCCACCAGGAATATGTTGCCGGAATTAGAGCTGGGTGCGCCGCCTTTGGGATGATCTGGGCCACCGCTTTCCATGAGCGGGAATTGTAACGGAATTCTGGCGCGCGACGAAGTGCCGGGTAAACGGAAGCTGCAGCACAGGGACCCGTCAGGGCTCGCGTGTCGGGTGGCCTAGCGTACTGTCAGGACATCCTTGAGGATTCGAGGCGTAATGAATATCAACAGTTCCGATCGGTTATCCTGAGTGCTGGTGTTTTTGAATAGCACGCCCAGGACGGGGATATCGCCTAAAAGGGGAACCTTATTTATCGTGGTTTGCAGGTTTTGAATGTAAATTCCACCGATCACGACGGTGCCGCCGTTTTCAACCAGCGCTTGCGTTTGAATGGCTTGAGTATTAATGGCTGGCCCGGCTGTCGTAGACTGCCCGACTGAGTCATTGTGGATATCAAGACCCATGATCACATTATCATCCGGTGTGATCTGCGGTTTGACTTTTAGACTGAGCGTGGCGTTCTGGAAGGCGACGCTGGTTGCGCCACTCGAGGTTGCCTGCTGGTAGGGGATTTGGGTTCCCTGCGAGATCGTAGCCTCCACCTGGTCCGCAGTTACCACTTTCGGGCTGGAAAGGATTTTCCCCTTTGCGTCAGCTTCAAGCGCGCTTATCTCAAGGTTGAGAAAGCGAGTAGCGGCGTTGTTAAAAAGAATCAGCGAAAGTGCGCCGGGTTGAGCGCCCGCTATGCCGGCTGCCGGCAGGTTAATATTTAGCGATTGCGGAATGGCTATGGCGGTTGAGTTGGGTTCCCCGATCCCTGCTGCATTCGTGCCTAAATCGCCGCCTGCTGAGGTTCGCGCATTGCCCGGAATGGCTAAACTTCCCGTGGTGCCGCCAAACTTGACTCCGAGATTCTTGCTAAAGTTATCCGTTGCGTTGACAATCCGTGCTTCAATCAGCACTTGTCGTACTGCCACGTCAATCTTTTTTATGAGCGCGCGCACTTCCTCGAGCTTGGCCGAAGTATCCTGCACAAAAAGCGTGTTGGTGCGGGCATCACCCACCACGCTTCCCCGCTTCGACAAGATTCTCTGTTGAGGATTAGTCAACAACTTTTCCATTGCATCGGTTTTTTGATAGTTCAGTTGAAAACTCTCGGTATGAAGCGGTTCAAGTTCGGAGATCTGCTGCCTAGATTCGAGCAAAAGTTTCTCCCGTGTCGCCAGTTCATCGCGCGGCGCTATCCATACCACGTTGCCCGTTTTGCGCATATCCAGCCCCTTGGCTTGCAAGATGATGTCCAATGCTTGGTCCCAAGGCACATCTTTCAGGCGCAACGTCAAGTTGCCGGTAACGGTATCGCTGGTAACGATGTTAAGGCCGGTGAAATCAGCGATGACTTGCAGCACTGCGCGTACTTCCACATTCTGAAAGTTCAGCGACAGCTTCTCGCCAGTGTAACCGGGTTGCACCAGCTCGTTCGGTTGTTCCACGACCGGCTTCAATTCCAAGGTAAATCGGTTATCCGTCTGGTATGCCGATTGTTGCCACAGCCCGCTCGGCTGCACCACCACGTGTACGTTATTGCCTTCGCCGTAAGCGTCTATCATCTGAACTGGGGTTGCAAAATCAACGACATCGAGACGCCGCTGCAAGTTACTAGGAAGCGAGGTCTGGATCAGGTCGATCACAATATTTTTCCCCTGGCGCCGCAAGTCAATTCCGGTAGAACTATCCGAGAGGTCGATTATTACGCGGCCCTCGCCATTGGGTCCCCGGCGGAAGTCGATATCAAGTACGCTGTGCTTGGTTGCGCTGGGTTTGGCTTCTGCAAAACGCGTCGTAACTGAAGTGGCACCCGCGCCGGCCTCCACCGGTTGGAGTGTAACAACCAGATCTTTTCCATCAATTTTCGTATCGTAACCAAAGGGTTGTGTCAAATTCATCACCAGCCGGGTGCGCCCGCCTGCCTGCACAACGTTGATGCTTCGCAAACCGGATTTTTCGAACTCCTGGGTACTTTTGCCAAGCGCGTTTGCGGTATTCGGAAAGTCAAAAGCGATTCTGGGCGGGTTATTAACGGTAAACCCGGCGGGAGGATTGGCGAGCGCCTGATCTAAGGTAATCCTGACTGATACTGCGCCACCTTGCAAGCCGGTAACATTTATTGCTTCGATGCTATTTTGCGCCGCGCTCTCGCCACCGCTTGCGGCAGGCGCAGGGTCAGCAGCATAGCTGGAACAATACAGCATGGCTCCTAATGCAAGGCAGGACCACCGGTTAAACAGAACCACTGATTTAATCATTTTTTGCCCCCTTGATCATCCAACAACTGCAAGCTGCTATCCCGTTCAGTCCAGTCGCCTGTGCTATCCTGGACCAGTTCCTTGAGTTTCAAGGATGATTCAGTTACCGCCGTGACAAGTCCAAAATTTTGACCCATGTAATTGCCGGTTGTGACGCGGAAGAGATTATTATCCGGAGACTTGATCAACGCATAGATGACCTTGCCTCGCTCCAGAGTTCCGACCATCCTCAGATTTTCGAGAGGATATGCTTCTAGCGCTTCCTTGCGCCGGTTCAAATCCGGCTGCAACTTGCTACCTCCTGCGCCTTTAATGGGCTCGATTTTTCGCGGCTTGAAAGGATCCGGCAGATCGAACGCGCTATAAATAAAAGGCTCGTACGGCTTGACTTCAGGCAACGGTTCGACCCTTGCCCTCGGTCCTTTTTCTGATTCCTTGACGAAGTCCTTGAGATCCTGGAATTGCTCGCTGCACGCCGTTAGCAGTAATCCCAGCAATAAAATAAAAACACCGCGCTTCATTTTTTCTTGCCTTTAGCTGCTCTTTTTTGCTCAGCCATCTCGTTTTCGTCGAGATAGCGATAGGTTTTAACAATTCCGTCCATTGATAATGCGCCGTCTTTAACCGGATTGATGTTGATATCACTCAACGTTACGATGCGTGGCATTCTTGCAATATCGCTTGCGAACGCCCCGAGCTCATGATAATTGCCGGTTATCCGTATATGAATCGGCAATTCGGCGTAAAACTCTTCAACTTTTTCGTGGGGGTCCGGCCTGAACAGTTCAAATTGCAGGCCGCGGCCAAGACCGGCTTGATTAATATCGGTTAGCAGCGCGTCCATTTCCGATTTATTGGGCAATTGCTTGAGCAAAGTTCCGAACGAGTCTTGAATTTCCGCGAGCTGCTTTTTATAAATTTCAAGATTAATTGCTTGCCTCTTTTTGTCGAGAAAAGTCTGACGCAGTTGCTCCTCCTTATTCTGGCTTTTTTCAAGATCAGCAAGCTGGCCTTGCCAGTCAAACCAGTAGCCTGCGAATACGATGCACAAGAGACCGACCAACAATAGCCCTAATCGCGGCGCGATCGGCCAGTTGCCTATGTTATTGGGGTCTAGGGATTTTAAGTCGTCTAAAGTCATCCTGGCTTAAGCTCCATGTTTGGGACCAGGTTTGAGCGAGGGTTTGGTCTCTTCTTTTGCGCGCGCGAGGATAAAGTTCAAATTAAATTCGCTCAGCCTGTTAGTACCTTGGATGACGGTTTTGATTTCCACAAGGTTCGGAGACTCGAACTGGGGCGTTGATTCAAGATTGCGCAACAAGGTGGAAACGCGAGCATTGGTCTGGGCGTAACCGGTGAGATCAACCTTGTTGCCGGTTTCCTTAACACTCTTTAAGTAAACACCCTCGGGAAGCTGCCGCACCAGCTGATCGAGCAAATGAACCGTTTCCGAGCGGTTAGTTTGCAGCGCTTCGACCACTCTTTTGCGTGCCAGCAGCACCTGGATTTGCTCTTTGAGCTTTTTAATTTCATTAATTTGTGTATCCAGAATAGCGATTTCCTTTTCCAGGAAGTGGTTGCGCTCCGCTTGGTAAGAGATTCGGGCGCTGATAATGCCGTGCACAAAAAAGACAATAAGCAGCCCCAAGCCAACAGTCATGCCAGCTTGAATGTAAAAGTGGCGTTGCCTGGCGCGCCGCTTAAGCTCACGGTGGGGCAGCAGGTTGATGCGGATCACTGATCGAACCTCCGCATGGCAAGCCCGCACGCGACCATTAACGCGGGCGCGTCGGTGCTCAACTGGCGCGGCCGTACCTTGCTGGAAAGCGCCATGTTTGCAAACGGATTGGCAACCATTGTGTTAACCTGCGTGCGGCTCGCCACCACGTCATCGAGACCCGGAATCATCGCGCAGCCACCGGCCAGGAGAATGTGGTGGGTTTGGCTGAATTGCGTGGACGTGAAAAAAAATTGCAAGGCGCGCGCAACTTCCAGTGCCAGCGTATCCATAAACGGTTGCAGCACATCGGTTTGATAATTATCGGGCAACGACCCATCTCGTTTTGCTTTTTCCGCTTCTTCCGAGGAGAGATTGAACCTGCGTTGGATTTCCTGTGTCAATTGATTGCCGCCGAACGGTTGTTCTCGGGTGTACACCGACTGGTTGTTATGCAGCACATTGATATTCATGATCGCAGTGCCGATATCGACAATTGCCACAACTTGATCCCGGCCGCCGTCCGGCAACTGCGGTTCTATCAACTCGAAAGCAGTTTCCGTGGCAAAGGAATCCACGTCCATGACTATAGCTTTGAGACCGGCCGCCTCGGCCGCCGCTACGCGGTCTTCAACCTTTTCCTTGCGCGATGCCGCAATAAGAACCTCGACTTCATCAGGATTGTTAGGCGCCTGCCCCAGCACCTGGAAGTCCAGATTGACTTCATCGATGGCAAAAGGGATGTACTGGTTGGCTTCGGCCGCAACTTGCTGTTCCAAGTCTTCCTCGCGTTGCCCGCCGGGAAGAACGATTTTCTTGGTAATCACCGCCGCTGCAGGCAATGCCATTGCAACGTTCTTTATGCGCGTGCCCATGCTTCTCCATCCACGCTTGATACCGTCGCTCACCGCTTCCAGATTGGAGATATTGCCATCTACTACCGAATCCTTAGGCAGCGGCTCGATCGTATAGCGCTCGACCCGGTACCCGCTTTTTCCTGCTTCGGAGATTTCGACCATCTTTACTGCGGACGAACTGACATCCACGCCGATCAAAGGCGGCGTGGGCATTTCAAAGAAATTGAATTTCCCTTTAGGCATATACCGGTTAGAGGCAATCTATATAATTTACATTAAATCCTAGCAACAAGCCCAAACCATGTAAAGTAAATTTTTGGCAAATTTCTTTTGGAGCTCAGTGCGCCTATAATCGCCCAAATTCATGAATCTTACCTTTAAGATGAAAACGTTATGATCGTTGCTCGTTGGTTGGGATTCCTGTTGCTTGCGATACTTGGAGCGGGCTTACTTGGGGCGCTACTCGCGGCCTTTGCCGCGATAATTGCGTACCCCAGCCTGCCGTCACTTGAAACCTTGACTGATTACCGACCCAAGATTCCGCTGCGGGTATATACCGCGGACGGTTATTTGATTGGCGAATTCGGAGAAGAACGGCGTAACGTGGTCAGAATCGAAACTGTGCCGAAACTGATGGTACAGGCGATCTTGGCTGCTGAGGACGAGCGCTTTTACCAACATGGTGGCGTGGATTACGTTGGGGTGCTGCGCGCGGCCTATTCCAATTTTTCTTCTGGGGCCGCCCGCCAGGGGGCTAGCACCATTACCATGCAAGTTGCCCGCAATTTTTTTCTAACCAAGGAAAAGACACTGGCACGCAAATTCAGCGAAGCGCTGCTAGCCTTGAAGATCGAACATATTTTGAGCAAAGACAAAATCCTCGAGCTGTACATTAACCAAATTTACCTGGGACAGCGCGCCTATGGCTTTGCAGCTGCCGCGCAGACCTATTTTGGCAAACCACTGGACCAACTGAACCTAGGCGAAATGGCGATGCTCGCCGGCCTGCCGAAAGCGCCTTCGCGCGATAACCCGATTGATAATCCAAAACGCGCCAAACAACGCCAGCAATATGTGCTGCGCCGTATGCTGGACCTTAAGTTGATCACTGACGAGCAATATCGAACCGCAGGCGCACAACCCATAGTGGTAAAGCAAGAACAGCAGGAATTCGCGGTGAAAGGCGACTACGTCGCGGAAATGGTGCGTCAGGCCATGTACGAGCAGTACCAAGACGAAGCCTATACTCGGGGCTTCAACGTATATACCACAGTGCTCAAATCGCATCAGGATGCTGCTTACGCCGCGTTGCGCGACGGGGTGATGGAATATGACCGGCGCCACGGCTATCGCGGGCCGGAAGGATATATCGAATTGCCGCGCGATCCGTCCCAGGCGGAAAATATTATCGACGACGCGCTTTCAGAGGTTAGTGAAAGCGGTGATCTTATTCCCGCCGTGGTGTTAGAGGCGAGTCCGAGATTGGTGAAGGCCTACGTCAAAGGCGGTGAAACAGTGGATATCAGTGGTGAAGGGCTTAAGTTTGTGAAGGAAAATATCGGGGAACGCGTCAAACTGCGGCAGCGTATCCGGAGGGGGTCGCTAATTCGGCTCCAGAAAGATGAACGTGATCAGTGGCAAATCACGCAACTACCGGCCGTTGAGGCCGCGCTCGTGTCATTGAATCCAAAAGACGGGGCCATACTCGCGCTGGTTGGGGGATTTGACTTCAATCACAATAAGTTTAACCACGTCACTCAGGCTTTTCGCCAGCCTGGCTCGAGTTTCAAGCCCTTTATTTATTCTGCGGCACTGGAGAAAGGATTTACGCCGGCGACAGTGATAAATGACGCCCCACTCGTGGTGGACCCTTCTCAAACCGGCGACGAGGACTGGGAACCCAGAAACTTCGAAGACCAATACTCCGGACCGATCCGGTTTCGCATTGCTTTAGCCAAATCCAAAAACCTGGTTTCAGTGCGCATATTGCAAGCCATTACCCCGCAGTACGCGCAGGATTACATCACCCGGTTCGGATTCGATCCATCGCGCCATCCGCCGTATCTGACGATGGCCCTGGGCGCGGGTACCGCTACCCCGTTGCAGATGGCGACTGGCTACGCAGTGTTCGCCAACGGTGGATACCGAATTACTCCCTATTTCATACAGCGCATTGAAGACGACCGCGGCAATGTGCTGGTGCAGGCCAAACCGGAACGCGCGGGAGACGGTGCACCGCGCGTTATTGATGCTAGAAATGCTTTTATAATGACCACGCTTATGCAGGATGTTATCGCCAAGGGGACCGGGGTGCGGGCGAGGGAGCTTAAGCGCACGGATTTGGCAGGCAAAACCGGTACTACTAATGAAAACGTGGACGCATGGTTTGCAGGCTATCAACCTAATATCGTCGCGGTGGCTTGGATTGGTTATGATCAGCCCAATACTCTCGGTGAGCATGAAACGGGTGCCGTTGCCGCGTTGCCGATGTGGATCGAATACATGGGCCAAGTGCTGAAAGGCATGCCGGAAGCAAGCTACTCGGCGCCTGAAGGTGTTGTTACCGCGAAGATAAACCCGGATACCGGTTTGCGGGACCCGGAAAACAAAAACGGCATTGTCGAATATTTTTATGCGGAGAATCTGCCCCCAGAACAGGAAAATGGTTTTGGCGGATCACCGGGAAATTCAGGCCGACCCGCTGAAGAAATTAAGAACCAGCTCTTTTAAGCGGCGGAAATCATGCCGAGAGTTCCTGGCCCAAAACGACAACAGCTGCGTGAACATATTGCCTACCAAGCGGCGCGTCTAATGGCTAAGGACGGCATCGCCGACTTTGCATTGGCAAAACGCAAAGCGGCGCGACAAGCCGGCGCTTCCAACCTGCGGGAGCTCCCCACCAATGAGGAAGTGGAACAGGCTTTGCGCGCCTATCAGGAACTCTATCAAGGCGAAGAACAACGGGCTGTACTCGTGCATCTAAGAAGGCAAGCCATTGCAGTAATGCAATTGCTTACCCGTTTTAATCCACACTTAACAGGATCGGTCCTCTCGGGCACCGCGGGCAGGCACTCCGAGGTCAGTTTGCAGCTGTTTGTGGACAACGTAAAGGATGTCGAACTATTTTTACTGAATAATCAAATACCTTATCGAAGAGCCGAAAAGCGCATGTATGTCGGCGAAGCATTGCGTGTGATTCCGGTGTTTGCTGTAGACGGCAAGGACGCGGTTGTGACAGTTGCGGTTTTTTTGACGGATGACCAGCGTCACGCGCTTAGGTCCTCAGTCGACGGGAAACCGATCGAGCGCGCCCGGACTGAGGTGGTGGAGACCCTACTGCAAAGGCTATGAGCCAAGTGTTTTAGAAGCCCTCTTCGGCAAGCCAAGACGCGGTATCCAGTGCAAAATAGGTTAGTATCCCGTCGGCGCCGGCGCGTTTGAAAGCGAGCAGCGCTTCCAGTACGCATTCCCTCTCATTCAGCCAACCTTTTTTTGCGGCGGCCTTAAGCATCGCGTATTCACCGCTCACCTGATAAACAAAAGTTGGCGCTTTGAACGTTTCTTTTATCCTGCGCAGCACATCGAGATACGGCATACCCGGCTTGACCATGACCATGTCCGCGCCTTCCTGCAGATCGAGAGCTACCTCCCGCAGCGCCTCATCGCTGTTAGCGGGATCCATTTGATACGTGTGCTTATTGCCGCTGCCAAGATTTCGCGCCGAACCTACTGCCTCGCGGAACGGGCTGTAAAAATTCGATGCGTATTTGGCCGAGTAAGCCAAGATGAGTGTATGAATAAAATTCTCTTCCTCGAGTGCCTTGCGGATTGCTCCTATGCGCCCGTCCATCATGTCCGAGGGGGCTAGGATATCCGCGCCGGCACGAGCCTGCACTAGCGCCTGCTTAGTGAGTGCCGCGACGGTTTCATCGTTCATCACATAGCCGGACGAGTCGATCAGCCCATCCTGGCCATGGCTGGTATAAGGGTCAAGCGCGACGTCGGTGATGATACCGAGTTCCGGCAAGCGTTCTTTCAAAGCCCGTACCACTCGTGGTATGAGGCCGCGAGGGTTGAATGCTTCCTTTGCATCCGGCGTCTTCCGTTTCTGCGCAATGACCGGGAACAGGGCGATTGCGGGGATGCCTAATTTCGTACATTTTTCGGCCTGGTACAGCAATCGGTCCAACGTTTGCCGCATGATTCCCGGCATGGAGGGTATTGGCTCGGATCGGTTATTTCCGTCAAGCACAAATACGGGATAGATCAGATCCTCGGCGCAAAGACGGTTCTCGCGAACCAACCGGCGCGAAAAATCATCGCGCCGCAACCGCCGCATTCTTACATTTGGAAATTTGCCCGGCTTCTGCATTATTGTGCCCGGATACTATAAATTTTTATATTGACACAATATTCTGATTAACGGAAAGGGCACAGGCTTGAATTAACTTGAGCGCGAACGCCTTTTTATGCTCAGGCGCAGTACGCTTTTTTGATTTTAGGCTATTGATAATAAAAACGATAATTTTTTCCGGGTGAACGGAACTTATACCATCCCCCGGAGAACTAATGTTGCAGACGGTTGTTTTCGTCTCCCGCTTCTCCTCCCTGAGCGGGTGCCTTAAATCTAATTAAGGCGTTTCGCCCCCGGTTTGTTCCCCTTTAACCGGGGGTTTTTTATTCTTGAGACCGACGCAAAATTGCGCCAAAGCGGCGGGGAGGGCGGCAACGGGTTCAGTAATCCCGGTTCTGGAAATGGCTGGCAACGAATTGCACCTACATCGGTACCCAAACCGGGCTAACGTTTCAGCAACATTGCGAAGCAGGTCTTTTACGCCTGTTTGTTCGACTCGGTGTCCAAGTTCAGCAGGGTATGAACGGTGTTCCGGATCGGCGGGGAAACCGAGCGGCAATTTTGTACCCGGTCCAATCAACTATTTTCTGGTTTGCAGCTACTCGCTTAACTGCAGTTCTCCACGCCGCAGAGCGGCAGGCGCCGTCACATAACCCAGTCGGTCGGATCCAAACGATAGCTCGCATCCCACTAGCTCAAAAAAATTGCCCAATGGCCGCGGTTGATCTGGAAATGCAAATAAGCCATTTGGCATTTGCAAGCGCACTTTTTTGCGCTCGATTTTGCGAGTTTGCAGCAATCTACAATAGTTATCTCTTTGCCAAATGACGCGTGCCGATCGGGCGGGTTCCGAATACAGGAAAGGATTTGGCGCGCTGAAACCGGGAAATGAATAGATTCGACGCACGTAGTTTAATAGCGCGATTGACAATGGCTGATATAAAATGAGCCGGTTATTGGAACGGGGATTTTTAGGGAACTGATCAGAGAATGAAACCTACTATGCTGTTGCTCGCTGCGGCCGGCATGCTGTGTCCGGCTATCGCCGCCAATCCGGCGCAGGGCGACGCAGCAAAAGTGCAGCAAATCGCGACTCAAGTATGCGCCGCATGCCATGGCGCGGACGGAAATAGCCTGCTCCCGGCGACTCCCAATCTTGCCGGGCAGTACCCTGAGTATCTTACCAGCCAGTTGCTGAGTTTTAAGACGGGCGCGCGCAAGAACGCGGTGATGTCCGGGATCGCTGCCACTCTGACTCCGGATGATATGAAAAATTTGGGGGCCTACTATGGTGAACAGCCCCCAAAGCTCGGCACTGCCACAAACCCCGAACTGGTTGCCCTCGGAGAAAAGATATATCGGGGCGGCGTTGCCGCGACCGCCGTTCCCGCGTGCGCTGCCTGCCATACTCCTGATGGCGCCGGTATTCCCCCGCTGTTTCCGCGTCTTGCTGGCCAGCACGCGGAGTATGTCCTCGCGCAATTAAAAGCGTTCAGCAGTGGCGAGCGTGCTGATGACAACAGCAAAATGATGCGTGCTATCGCGGTGAAACTTAGCGACAAGGAAATGCAGGCCGTGGGCCAGTACATTTCGGGTCTACATTAAAGCATATCTCCATCAATCAAAGTTTCTACCCGCATACCTTCCAGCCGCTTTAGCCTAATTCATTTTTTCGCGTTATCGCCCGTGCGAATTTCCTGGCGGATAGAAGCTGCGCTTTCATAGCAATATCCCATAGCGCAACCTTATCCTGTACCAACTCGTTCGCAACGTTCGCCGCATCGGGCGGCGGCAATTCCAGATGCGCGTCGGTCTCACCAGCGCCCGCGGCGACCACCCGCATTCCCGACTTGGCCGCAATGTGCACCATGGGCCGGTTCTCGCTGAGGCAGTGCATGAAAAGAATTTTGATATAGTGGTTACGCGCATGCGCCTCGGCGCGCTTAAATAGCGCCGTACCGATACCTTGGCGGCGATGTCCGGGCAAAATGCTTACGCCAAGCTCGGCGGCGTCGTGTTCAGGATCAAGTGCCAAGTGCGCGACTCCGGCAAGCTTCAGACTGTCATCGAATACGCCGAACACCGCGTCCTTTTCGAAGTTGATTTTGTCCACATAGGAATTCAGCGCTTCCTTGCTCAACGAGCTGCCAAAGCGCAATCGCAGGTCTTCGGGCGGAAGAGCGAGGAAGTGCTGGCGCAATGCCTCGTCGCTGAGTGCCGACAACTGTTTGATGAGCGCCGTCATAACTCGGCAAACACCTGCTCGGCCGCCGCGAGCGTTGCATCAATTTCCCTTTCGCCGTGCGCAGCAGATACAAAACCCGCTTCAAATGGCGACGGAGCGAAATAGAAGCCTTTTTGCAGCATGGCGTGGAAAAAACGCGTGAACCTGGATGTATCGCACTGTCTGACTTCGCTGTAATTTTGCGGCGGATTTTGCCGGAAATAAATGCCAAACATGCCTCCTACAGCTTGTGACGAAAATGCTGCTCGGCGTCTGCGGGCGGCCATGCTCAAGCCTTCGCACAGTTTTTGCGTAGCTGCGGAGAGCTTTTCGTAAAATCCGGGCGCTTGGACCAAGCGCAGCGTCGCCAAGCCCGCCGCCACTGCCACTGGATTGCCTGAGAGCGTGCCCGCCTGATATACCGGGCCGCACGGGGAAATGTCCTGCATGATATCGCGTCTGCCGCCGAACGCGCCAAGCGGCATGCCGCCTCCAATTATCTTGCCCAGGGTAGTGAGATCAGGAATGATTTTGTAGAGCCCCTGTGCACCCGTCAGCGCAACCCTAAATCCGGTCATCACCTCGTCGAAAATGAGCACCGCGCCATTTTTTGTACACAGACTTCTAAGCAGCTGCAAGAATTCCATTGTGGGTTTGACTAAGTTCATATTGCCGGCGACAGGTTCCACTATCACTGCAGCGATTTCCCCGCCCATGTTATTGAAAATTCGCTCCAAGGCTTCGCTGTCGTTAAATTCAAGCACCGTGGTCAGGGCAGCGATTTGCGTTGGAACGCCGGCAGAATCGGGCTGGGCCAAAGTGAGTGCGCCCGATCCCGCCTTCACCAGCAACGAGTCCGCGTGGCCATGATAACAACCGGCAAACTTGATGATGCGGTTTCTGCCAGTAAAGCCGCGCGCAAGGCGAACCGCGCTCATCGTGGCCTCGGTACCGGAGCTCACCAGGCGCACCTGTTGCAGTGACGGTAATAGCTGACACAGAAGCCGCGCCATTTCCAGTTCGGTTTCAGTTGGTGCGCCAAAGCTCAGGCCTTTAGCGGCCGTTCGGTCGACCGCGGCGACGACATCAGGATATGCGTGGCCAAGAATTAGCGGACCCCAGGAGCCGACGTAATCCACGTAGGCCTTGCCGTCCGCATCCCATACCGTTGCACCCTGACCCCGAGTCACAAAAAACGGAGTGCCACCGACGGATTTAAATGCTCGCACCGGCGAATTTACTCCGCCCGGAATGAATTGTTGCGATTGCTCGAATAGTTCCTGGTTACGCGACGCCATGACGTTGATGCGCAAACAAAGAAGCAAAAATTTTTGCCGTTTCCACGATGTCGGAGGCATTGAAAAGTGCGGAAATGACGCCAACCGCGTCCGCACCCGCTTCTATCAGCAACGCGGCGTTTTGCAGATTGATTCCTCCAATTGCCACGACGGGCACGTTCAGCCGCAATTTTGCGTTCCGCAACAATTTGAACGGCGCTCTGACTGCATCGGGTTTGACAGTGGAAGAAAAGAAACGTCCGAACGCTACATAATCTGCTCCCTCGGCCTCGCATTGGAGCGCGCGCTGCAAATCGTTGTAGCACGAAGCGCCAAGGAGCTTATGCTTGCCAAGCCTGATTCGCGCGTCCGCGATCGGACAGTCGCTCGATCCAAGATGTACACCGCCGGCGTTAATTTCAAGCGCCAGTTCCAGGTCGTCGTTAACGATCATTGGCACTGCGGCCTCGCGGCATACGCGCATAAGTGCGCTTGCCTGCTGCAGCTTAAGTGATTGATCGGCGCTCTTGTTACGGTATTGAAGGGCGCGCGCGCCGCCTTCAAGCGCCAGGCGCACTTGTTTAATTAATTTCTGGGTATCAGCCAGGTCGGGAGTTATTGCGTAAAGACCACTAATCCTGCCGTTCATCTTCTTCGCGCGCCCAGAACAGGCGATCGGGTATGTACTGTCCCATCCCGGGGCGAAATGCCAATTTGAGCGCATGCCAGGTGTATTCCTGCGCGTCTCTGACGGCTTCAGAAATAGTCAGGCCGTTGGCGATGGTTGCCGTTACGGCAGCGGCAAGCGTACAACCCGAGCCGTGGTAACTGCCCGGCAAGCGCTCCCAGGAATCATTTCGCAAGATGCCTTCTTGCGCGTACAAAGTATTAATAACCTGTGGCGTATTTTCGTGCGTGCCGGTAATCAGCACGTATTCACAGCCCATTCCGAGAAGCCGTTGTGCGCAATCGCTCAAAGCCGGTTCGTCGCCTTCGTTGGCATCGTCCAGCGCCAAACGTCTTGCTTCCACGCTGTTGGGCGTCATTAAAGTTGTTTGCGGAATTAAAAGCTCACGCATAGCTGCGATCATTTCATCGGTAACCAGTTCATCGCCGCGTCCAGACGCCAGCACCGGATCAAGTACCAAAGGAATGTCCGGGTAGTCCGACACGACTTCAGCGATGGCAGCGATGATTTCCACGCTGCCAAGCAGGCCGATTTTGAACGCGGACACCGCCATGTCTTCGAGGACACAACGCGCTTGGTCGGCGACCCAATCCGCATCCAGTGCAAGTAAATCTTCCACACCTGCGCTGTCCTGGATAGTGACAGCAGTTACCACTGAAAGCGGATGGCAGCCCATGCTCGAGAGCGTCATGATATCGGCTTGCAAACCCGCGCCGCCAGAAGGATCGGTGGCAGCGAAGCAAAGAACCATCGGAGGGGGCTGAGGCATGTGGAGTTTCGTTATAATAATGGCATTTTAGCTTAAACGTTGCGCCGCATGAAAACTTATATGTGCCTGATTTGCGGTTTTATCTATGACGAGGCCGCAGGTTTGCCAGAAGAGGGCATCGCCCCGGGCACGAAGTGGCAGGATCTGCCGCCTAACTGGTGCTGCCCCGAGTGCGGAGCGCGAAAAGAAGATTTTGAGATGATCGAGATATAGAAGTTCTTTAGGAGAGCACAATGCGGATTATGCATACCATGCTGCGCGTCGGCGATCTCGAACGCTCGATAGCGTTTTATACCCGGGTGTTGGGCATGCAGGTCTTGCGCAAGCAAGATTATCCCGAAGGCAAATTTACCCTGGCTTTTGTGGGTTACGGCGATGAAGCGTCGCAGGCCGTTCTTGAGCTTACGCATAACTGGGAAATTTCCTCCTACGACCTGGGCAACGGCTACGGCCATGTAGCCATCGAAGTACCGGATGCGTATGCGGCGTGCGCGCAGGTAAAACAGCGCGGCGGCAAAGTTACGCGTGAACCCGGCCCCATGAAGCACGGAACGACGGTGATCGCATTTGTCGAAGACCCGGACGGCTACAAAATCGAATTCATACAAGGGAAAGGCCGCGGATAGAGCACACGCTGCAGGTATTTGCTCAAGTCGCTTTCGAGGTTTCTTCTGCGATCATGAGGCGATTGCGACCCGCTTGCTTGGCACGATAAAGAGCGGCGTCCGCAGCCTGAATCAACTCTTCCGCAGTGGCCCCGTGCTGGGGGAATAGCGCCAGCCCCAGCGAAATGCTGACCGGGCCCAGCGTTTGTCCGTTTAACGTTACATGCATGCGCAGCGCGGCCTCGCGCAACAGTTCGCCGCGCTGGCGTGCAATACTTAAAGACGCTTCTGGCAAAACCAATATAAATTCCTCTCCACCGTAGCGGCAAGCAATATCGCTGCCGCGAATCTGACGCTCTATCAGGTGCGCCAGGCTTCGCAATACAGCGTCGCCAGCTTCGTGCCCGTAGGTGTCATTGAAGCGCTTGAAGTAATCTACATCGAGAACAATTACCGCCAGCATGGTTTTTTTGCGTTCAGTACGCGCCAGCTCGCGTTGCATGACTTCCTGCAGATAACGTCGGTTATGCAGGCCCGTCAATGGGTCGTGTATGGACTGCTGCCGTAACGTCTCGCGCAACCGCAAATTGGTAACCGCCAGCGCCACCTGGTCGGCAAACGTTGCTGCTAATTGCTGAAGCTTGTCTACGCGCTGCGCAGGTTCGCCGCGAACTGAATCCATGTCCAGTTGCAAATGCAGGAGGCCCACTGTTTCGGAATGCACCACCATCGGCACGCACATGTAAAACAATTGCGGAACACCGGCTGCTTTTACATGATCGCACTGCAGGCCGACGCGGGGATCGTCCACCAGGTGCAACCTTCCGCGGCGCAGTGCCCAGCATTCCTGTGGGGCGAACAGTGGTCCGCCGATTTCAGGTTCGCCCCAAGTGGCGCCAGCTTCCAAATATTCACGAGAATCGTGCATTACGAAGAACACACCGGCCTCGCCCGGGAACAAGCGCTTGCCGAACTGCGCAATGGCGTTATAAGCCTCCTTCACGTTCATACAGGATTGCAATACTCCGCTCATCTGACCCAATACTAGTTTTTCGTGCTCCTGTTGCTGGAGCAGGCGCGTGCCGTTTTCCAGTTTTTCGCCGAGATCCTTCAGCGCCCGCTGGTCCTGCGCGCGTTGGCTAAGATCGCGGTAGGCCGCGTAAAAGATCAACGTCAGCAGGAACAGATTAGTGAGCGCGCTGGCCGCAAACAGGATATAGGTATCGCGTGAACTCATGCGCGCGGCTAGACTGCTTTGGTTCAACAGGTCCTGTTCCTGCAGTTCGATCTCGCCGATCAGGTGGCGGATTACGTCCATGGGCGCCTTTGCTTTGCCGATTGCCATGGCTTTTGCGGCGGCTTCAAATCCGGATTTTTTACGCAGGATAATAGACTCGTTTAGTTCGCCAATTTTGGTGTTGACCAGCGCAATCAGCGAATTAAAATTTTGTGCGTCCACGGACGCACCGACCGACTTCAGCAGCTCGAGCCTGGCGCCTATGCTAGCAACAGCCGCGTGGTAAGGTTCCAGATAGCGTTCCTCTCCGGTAATGAGATAGCTGCGCTCGCCGACCTCGGCGTCAGCAAGCAGCTGCAGAATGCCAGCCACGGCTTTCAGCGCCTTATGCTGCGCGCTTGCTAGGTCGACGGAAGCGACCAGTTTGACGGTGTTCCGGTAGGCGACAACGGAAAGTGCAATGTTGACGGAGACAAGCAGGGTCGCTAAACCGAACGCGAGCAGGCTTGTCTTAGGAAGGTGCCACTTCATGCGTGCGTCAAAGCGCGCAACAGCAAGCCGGTTTTATGTTCCAACTGTTTTGCCAAGGTAGTTGGATATGCGCGCAAAATCGGCGCAAGTCAGATTCTGCGCGCGCCAGCCGGGATCAATTCCCAGCGCCGAAAAATCCTCACACGCAAGATAACGGCCCAAGGTATTACGCAAAGTTTTTCTGCGCTGTGAAAAAGCACTGCTCACAATCCGCCTGAAAAGATTTTCATTTTCCGCCTGTAATTCCCCCAAAGGGCGCGGAAGCATGCGTACGAACGCGGATTCGACGCGGGGTGCGGGCCGAAAGGCATGACTTGGTACGTCCAGCAGTTTTTCCATGTCACAGCGATATTGTAACATCACAGACAGCCTGCCATAGGCGGTGCTGGACGGCGCGGCCACCATGCGTTCGACCACTTCTTTTTGCAGCATAACATGCAGGTCGCGGATGCAATTTGCGAAGCGCATTAAATGAAACAGCAATGGCGAAGAAATATTGTAAGGCAGATTTCCAACGACTCGAAGGTTTTCGCCCAGCACCGAAAAATCGAAGCCGAGGGCGTCGGTAACGTGTACCGTGAGTCGAGGCGCGGCAAACTCGCCAACCAAGCGGGCAGCGATATCTCGATCGATTTCCACGACGTGCAGATGCTCAAGGTGTTCCAGCAATGGACGGGTCAGCGCTCCCCTGCCGGGCCCAATTTCCACCATGCGATCGGAGCCCTGAGGTGCAATTGCTGCAATGATCGCATCGGTAATTTCCGGATCAATCAGAAAATTCTGGCTAAACCGTTTTCGTGCCGCAGGTAGCATCGTTCAATGATCGGAATTCGGAGCAGGCGGCGCTTGATTATTCTATGCCGGCCGGCACAGCGTGAATTGCGCTTCGCGTTTCCCGGCGCCTGACATTATTTGAAAGCTGCCGGGCAAGCCTGATCGCCGACCACAGGCTGCCGCTGTCGATTTTGCCTGTTCCTGCCCGCTCGAGGGCTGTGCCGTGATCGACCGAGGTGCGGATGACCGGCAAACCCAGCGTAACATTGACCCCGGAACCAAAACTCGCGTATTTCACGACAGGAAGCCCCTGATCGTGGTACATGGTGAGAACGCAATCACAATTTCTGAGGTGTTCGCGAGTGAATAAAGTATCGGCCGGGAGCGGTCCTTGAACGTCGATACCATCGATTCGCAGCTTAGTTAACACGGGGATAATTACTCGTTGTTCTTCATCTCCCAGATAACCGTATTCGCCAGCATGAGGATTTAAGCCCGCAACCAATATGCGCGGAGCAGCAATTCCAAATCTCGAAGCCAAATCATGTTGCAGAATACGCAATTTGCACTCCAGATCGTTCCGGCTAAGAGCGGCCGGCACATTCTTCAAAGCGAGGTGGGTGGTCGCAAGCGCCACTCGTAAACCGCCCCCGACAAGCATCATGACAACGTGCTTGGTGGCGGTTTGTTGGGCCAGATATTCGGTATGTCCAGTAAATGGAATGCCGGCATCATTGATTACGCCTTTGTGAACAGGCCCGGTCACCATGGCATCGAATTGTTTCTCAAGGCAGCCCTGGAGCGCCCGTTGCAACGTGCGCAGCACGTAGCCGCTATTGGCCGAGTCCGGCTTCCCCGCAACCGCGGGCTTGGCAAGCGGTTGGTGAAGAATCAGGAGACTTCCCGAAGCCGGGGTTTTCATGCCCGCGGCAAAATCCACGAGATTGATTTTTTTCTTCAGCATCAGCGCCCGTTCGGCAAGCAGCGTTTTATCAGCGATCACCACCACCTGCGCCCGGAATTTGCGATGCGCCAATAAGACGCATAGATCCGGCCCGATGCCTGCGGGTTCACCGGCAGTCAGGGCAAGGGTCGGAACCGAATTAGCGCGCGCCATGAGCATGCTTAAAGTGCATATAAATAAGCGCAGCGATCATTACCGATCCTCTCTACGCCACGATGAATTTACTTGTCGTTCAAGTGGTATTCCACGTAGGCGCTGTCGCGCAACTGCCGGAGCCATTCTTCGTAGGCTTCATCGGCCTTGCGTGCCCGTATGGCTTGGCGCGCGAGCAGCCGTTCGCGATCATGGGTAACATCCTGTTCGCGCCGTGCCAACACCTGAATGAGGTGCCAGCCGTATGGCGACCGCACCGGATCGCTGATTTGTCCGATCTTGAGCGCATTCATGGCGTGTTCGAAATCGGGCACGGTATCGCCCGGAGAAATCCAACCCAAATCGCCACCCTGCGCAGCGCTGCCGTCTTCGGAGTTAAGGCGCGCCAGTTCCGCGAAGTCAGCACCGTTCTCGAGCCTCTCCTTGAGGTTGAGCAGGCGCGCGCGCGCTTCGCTGTCCGATACCAGCTCGCTGGTTTTAACGAGAATATGTCGGACATGGGTCTGTTGCACCTCAATCGTAGCGTCCTTGCCACGCTCGTCCAGTAATTTGATGATATGAAAGCCGTTGGCACTACGCAATATGCCGCTTACGTCGCCCGGCTTCATCGAGCGCAAGGCATCAAGAAATAGTGTTGGTAGCCGGCCTGCTGGACGCCAGCCCAAAGCGCCACCTTGCAATGCGTCCGCCGCGTCAGAATAACTCACTGCGATCTGCGCAAAATCCGCCCCGTTTTTTATCTGCTCCAGGGCCTGCTCGGCGCGGGCGCGCTTGGCCTGGATCTGTTCCGGGCTTGCCTGCTCCGGCACCAACACCAGAATATGCGCCAGGTTATATTCATCCTCTTTGCCCAGAGCCGCTTGGGATTTCAGGTAATTCGCGATTTCGCTGTCGGTCACTACGATTTTATTGTCCACATCCCGTTCCTTGAGCCGTGTCATGATGATCTCGTTACGTATCTCCTCGCGGAAATGATTGAAATTCACGCCATCGCGCTCCAACGTGTCACGCATTTGCTGCAGACTCATTTTGTTGTTCTGGGCAATGCGCTCCATAGTCTTTTCCAATAGCGTATCATCCACGCGCACACCGGTTTCCTTAGCGTACTGTAGCTGTACGCGGTCGTTAATTAAGCGTTCCAGGAGCTGTTTTTCGAGTACGTTCCGGGGTGGCAGCGGAGTCCCTTGTTTTTTGAGTTGGTTGACCACCAGATTGATGTGATCGTCAAGCTCATACTGGGTAATCACATCGTCGTTGACGACGGCCACGATGCGATCGAGCGGAATGATCTTTGTGTTTGCGGCGTCGGTCTGGGCGGCACCGATAGGTGCAATAAAGTGCGCGTTTACCAGCACGATCCAGCACGCGCGTTGCAGATAAGTCTTGAGCACGCTCATTTGCACAGCACTTCGGGCATCGTTATAGAATTGCTACTGTTCGGTGCTGCCGAGCGGCTGATTGGTTTTGGTATAGCCCGGGATTTCACGTTTTAGAATCGAAAGTGGATTAGAGCCCAACTTGGTAAGTCCGTTCAACTCAAGCTGGAAAAACACACCGGTTGTCGCCTGCGATTGCGCGGTGGTCAGTCGGTGTGCAACAAAGCGAAACGTCCAGCAGCAGCTATTATATTCAACTCCGAGCAGTCCCTCCAAAGTCGTACTGTCGAAAAGCGAATAATTGAAGCGACCCACTCCATACCACCCGCCACCGAGGTGCCACTGCCCGCTGAGATCCGTCTGTTCAATCGAACCGCGGATATAACGGTAACCCAAATTGAGGACTTTTCCCGGTTCAGGCTGATAACGGAAGTTGATGTTGTATTTTTGGATGTCGCTGGAGGACGGCGTATACTCCACGCCGGATTCAGCGGACAACTTGGGGATCACCGTGGCGCTGAAGGCGGCAACGATATCCGAAGCTGTGTTGACGGTGGTAGTGGTGGTGCCGGGCCCCGTCAGTGAATTGGGCACGGTGCTGCTCAGAGTGACCCGCTGCTGACCGATGAGCAGGCGCTGCCCGATGTCAAAGCGCAGCCGCTCGTCTCCGTTGTTGGAAAGTAATCGCGAAGTGACCCCTAGCGTCATCTGATTGGCGTTATTGATGCGGTCTCCGCCGCTGAATACGTTTTCTGTGAATATGCGCGAATAATTGACGTCGGCTTGTGCGCTGTCAAAGACAGGAATCTGGCTCTGCTCGCGGAACGGGATATTGAGGTAGTAAACCTTGGGTTCGAGGGTCTGCGTTAAGTTTTGGCCGAAAATCGAAGCGGGGCGCTCAAAAATGAGCCCGGTCTCGATGCTGGAAATCGGCATTACACGGTTGGTGTCAGGTGGAGCAGTACCATTTTCGCTAAACGTATAGTGAGTAAAATTGACACCGATCTTAGGCGTAAAAAAGGCGTAGGAATTCTGCAGCGGATAGCTGATGCTCGGATACGCTATGAAGCGTTCGCCGTTGACGAGTGTAGCGTGGTAGAAATTGGTGTATTGGCTGGTCAGCGACAGATCAAATCCGCCGACATCCTGGCGCGCCGCGTTATAGTTAAACTGCGGCAGCGGTTCGTAAGGGGGAATTATTGGTGCCTGCGGTTGCTGTAGTGTTTGATAGCCTAACGCGGTCAATGTCGCATTCCAATATGGCTGGCTGTAGCTCAGGGTTCCTTGCTGCGGCAAAGTGACCTGCGATGTGAAAGCAATGTTGGTACTGAGGTCGCGGAAATAATTATCGTCGGAAACCCTTTGGTAATTCACAGATCCGGTAAAACCGCTCCCGAGGTCCTGCATGTGATTGAACAACAGCGCGTAGCGCGTTTTATCTTGGTCAACCTGATCGTCGGGAAGTAGATCCACGCGATCGATCCCGGAGTAGCTCGGCTGCAGATAACGGAATTCGGAATTAAACTGAGCCCCACGCTTTGACATCACCCGCGGAGCTAAAGTCGCGTCGTAATTCGGCGCGATGTTCCAGTAATAAGGTAGCGTAAACTCGAAACCGCTGTTGCTGCTATTGCCCACTGTAGGCGGCAGAAATCCAGATTTGCGCGCGCTGGTCACGGGAAAATCTATCCACGGCGTGTAAAGGATTGGAACCCCCTTGAACACGATGCTGGCGTCGCGCGCCACACCGATGTTATTGGCTTGGTCGATTTTCAGATCGCGCGCACGCAAATACCAGTCGTCGTTGCCAACGGGGCAGGTTGTGTAATTTGCCTGTTCCAAGTGGTATATCTCGGGACCTTCCAACAGCAAATTCCCCGCGCTTCCCCTGCTCTGGTTTCTCTGAAGACTGAATTCCGGGGATTCAAAATAGCCGATGTCGCGTTCGATGTTAAATTTTGCCTTCGGACCCTGTACCGAACTGCCTCGCTGCTCGAGGCGTACATGGCCTTCAGCCTCAATTTCGTCTTCGGAGATAAAATAGGTCAATCGATCCGCGAATACCGCTTCCCCGTCGCGGCGCAACACCGCTGACCCTTGCGCCGTTATTTTCTCTTGGCCCGTTCCCTCGATGCGGTCGGCTTCCACGAAAACCGGCAGCGCTTCTTGCAGTTTAGGTGACGGGTTTAGGCGCATATCCAATTTCAGTTTGAGCGCATCTTCATCCGCATTCGAAGTATGGGAAAAAAGACAAAGCAACAAAAAGGCAATAGAGGTAGGACGGAGTTTTTCCATCGCGCATTGAATGGCCGGAGGCAGTTTTGATTTTTAAGTGCTAAAATCGCACAAATTCAGCATTATGGCAATTAAGGTACGCTTTTGAAACGTTTTGTTTTGCTGAAGAACTGGGTCGGTTCGCAGTTTCCCGGAGCCTCATTTACGCTGGAATCGGCGTCAGAAGACGCCAGTTTTCGCCGTTACTTCCGTGCGACGTTTGAGGACCGTTCGTTGATGGTCATGGATGCGCCTCCGTCGCATGAAGATTGCGCGCCGTTCATAAAGGTGTCGGAATTGTTTTATGCCGCGGGTGCGCATGTACCGCGAGTACTTGCCAGCGATTTGAAGCATGGCTTCCTGCTGCTGGACGATCTCGGCACGATCACTTATTTACAGGCCCTGCAGGACGGAAATGCTAATCGCTTGTATCTGGACGCGATCGAGTCCTTGATCAAGATTCAACGGGCGAGCCGCGCGGGCGTGCTGCCGGCTTATGATGAAGCTCTTTTATTGAGGGAAATGCGTCTGTTCCCTGATTGGTATGTGGCCAAAAAACTGCGAATTGGATTAAATCCCGGGCAAGCAGATGTGCTGGACTCGATGTTCGAGCGAGTGTTGCAGAACAATATTGCGCAACCGCGGGTATATGTGCACCGCGACTACCATTCGCGCAACCTGATGGTGGGTGATCCCAATCCGGGTATTCTGGATTTTCAGGACGCAGTATACGGGCCGATTACCTACGATGTGGTTTCACTCTTCAAGGATGCTTATGTATGCTGGGACGAAGAGCGGATCCTGGACTGGGTGGTGCGCTACTGGGAGCGCGCCAGGAAGGCGGGACTCCCGGTAGCCGCCGACTTTGCGGAATTCTACCGCGATTTCGAATGGATGGGGATCCAAAGACACCTGAAGGTCCTGGGCATTTTCGCCCGCCTTTATTACCGCGACGGCAAAGAGGGGTACCTTAAGGATCTACCTCGGGTGATGCAGTACTTGCGCAAAGCCTGCGAACGCTATTCGGATTTCACGCCGCTGCTCAAGCTACTGGACGAGCTGGAAGGGCGGAGTGCGCGCGTCAGTTACAACCTTTGAGTTCGCCAAAGTGCGTGCCATGATCCTTGCTGCCGGCCGGGGCGAGCGCATGCGCCCGGTTAGCGATCTCCTGCCAAAAGCTTTGTTGCCCGCCGCGGGCAAGCCGCTCATAGTGTGGATTTTGGAAAACCTTGCGGCGGCGGGGTTCAAGGAAATCGTCATTAATCACGCGCATCTCGGAAACCTCATTGAAACTGCGCTAGGAGACGGCGCACGCTTCGGGGTACACATCACTTACTCTCCTGAAGCGCAAGCGCTGGAAACGGCGGGCGGGATCGCCAACGCGCTGCCATTGATCGGAAATCAGCCGTTTGTAGTGGTCAACGCGGATATTTTTTGCGAGTTTGATTTCAAGTTGCTGAAGTCGAAGGCAGGCAACTTCGTTGCAAGCGGATGTGTTGCCCACTTGGTGCTGGTGGATAATCCGGACCACCACCGCCAGGGCGACTTTGGCCTAGCCCGGGGCAAAGTGACTCTGCAAGGCCAGCCGCAACTTACTTACAGCGGTATCGGCCTATATCATCCCGCGGCATTCGCGGGTGTTGCGCCTGGCGCAAAAGCTAAACTCGCGCCGCTGTTGCGCGCCCAGATTGAAGCCGGAAAAGTCACTGGCGAACAGTTTCACGGACTGTGGATGGATATCGGCACTTCAGAACGTCTTCGTGCACTCGATACTCTGCTGCGTGCCAAACGTGCGGGCTGAGCAGGGTTTCGGATTATAATTTCTTGTGCATCAACTGTCGCCGATGAGCAATTACTCCATTTACGCGCAGCGCCGCGCCAAACTGTTAGATGAAATGCAAGCCGGAGTTGCAATTATACCGACTGCAGCCGAGCGCGTGCGCAACCGCGACGCGCACTATCCATATCGCTTCGACAGCTACTTTTATTACTTGAGCGGCTTTGCCGAGCCGGGAGCAGCGTTGGTGTTGATTGGCGGCAAGAAACCCAGATCCATTCTGTTTTGTCGCGACAAGGACCCCGAGCGTGAAGTGTGGGACGGCTACCGTTACGGCCCGGAGGGAGCGCGCGAGCACTTTGAATTTGACGAGGGCCATTCGCTTGCCGCGCTTGACGAAATTATGCCCAAGCTGCTGGCTGACCAGCCGGTTCTGTACTATGCAATGGGAACAGACGAACGGTGGGATGCGCGCATCGTCGGTTGGCTGAACAATGTGCGCAGCGAGTCGCGCAGTGGCGTCACCGCTCCCGGAGAAATTAAGGACGTGCGCCGAATTCTGGACGAAATGCGAATCATCAAAGACAGCCACGAACTTGTACTGATGCGCCAAGCCGCGGAAATTTCCACGAGTGCGCACCGTCGGGCAATGCGCGCGACCCGCCCCGGCAAGGGGGAATTCGAAATTGAAGCAGAGCTGATACACGAATTTCGCCGGCGCGGTGCGCAAGCTCCGGCTTATACGCCCATCGTTGCAGGCGGAGCCAATGCGTGCGTATTGCATTACGTGGAAAACAGCGCAAGGCTTAAGGACGGCGATTTATTGCTCATCGATGCCGGCTGCGAGCTCGACGGCTATGCTTCGGACATCACCCGCACTTTTCCGGTGAACGGCCGGTTCAAAGGCCCGCAGAAAGATGTCTACCAGTTGGTTCTCGAAGCGCAGACAGCGGCAATAGCTGCGGTAAAACCCGGCAACGGCTGGGACCGGCCGCACGGCGCGGCGCTCAAGGTGTTAGCGCAAGGCATGATCGATCTGGGTCTGTGCAAAGGCAGTCTGGACAAAGTGCTGGAGTCGGGCGACTACAAGCGGTTTTACATGCACCGCACCGGACACTGGCTGGGATTGGACGTGCACGATGCGGGTGATTACAAACGCGGCGGCAAATGGCGCGAGCTCAAGCCGGGAATGGTGTTGACCGTTGAACCGGGCTGTTACGTGCGTCCGGGAAAAGGTGTGCCGCAGAAATTATGGAATATCGGCGTGCGTATTGAAGACGATGTGCTGGTCACGTCAAAGGGCCGGGACGTGTTGACCGACGCCGCGCCTAAGAAAATCGAAGTTATCGAGAAGCTGATGCAAGACAATGCCGCCTGAGTCTGCAGATATCGTGATCGTCGGTGGCGGTCCTACCGGCGCCGCCTTGGCGCTCGCCTTGCGCAGCAGTGGCTTGAGCGTGGTGCTGCTTGAAGCAAAGGACTCCTTAGCCAGTGATTCCCGGCCGCTCGCGCTGTCCTACGGCAGCCGCTTAATACTCGAGCATTTGGGGGTCTGGAAGCGGGTGGCGGCCCCGACCCCGATACTGAACATCCACGTTTCTCAACGCGGTGGTTTCGGTCGCAGCGTGCTGAGTGCTGCGGAAGCCGGCGTTCCGGCCTTGGGCTACGTCGTTGCCTACAGCGAACTGCAGTCAGCTTTGCAGCATGACTTGAACGGCTGTTTAAGGGGCGCGACTGTTTTGCGCATTGAAGCCGGCGCAGAATCGGCAAAGGCGGAGTTCACCTACCTCGGCAATATGCGACAAGTCAGCTGCAAACTTCTGGTTGTGGCCGAGGGCGGACGCAATCTCGAGGGTGTCGAAGGGGTGACGCACAGGGAAAAGGATTATCATCAAAACGCCGTGGTAACACAGGTCAACACGCGCGCGCCGCATCGCAATGTCGCCTATGAGCGGTTTACGTCTCAAGGACCCATCGCGCTGCTGCCGTTCGGCGAAAAATTAGCGTTGGTCTGGACCACCAGTCCCCAAGTTGCCGAGAAGCTGTGCGGCCTGAACGACGCGTTGTTTTTGCAGCGCTTGCACCAACACTTTGGCGACCGGCTTGGCGGATTTACAGGGACCGGGAAGCGCGCCAGTTTTCCGCTAAAACTCAAGTATGCGATCAGTCCTACCCTGCAGCGGACGGTGATTTTAGGGAATGCCGCGCAAACCCTGCACCCCGTTGCAGGGCAGGGATTCAATTTGGGATTGCGCGACTCCTGGGAATTGAGCGAAATAATTCTGCGCAGTACGGTGCAACAACTTGGCGCATCGGAAATGCTGAGGTCTTATCGCGGGCGGCGGCGGCTTGACCGTTACGGAGGAATTTTCTTTACCGACACGCTGTTAAGGCTGTTTACCCGCGACAGCGCGCCTTTGTCCGCGGCGCGCGGTTTTGCGCTTGCCGCCCTAGATGCAATGCCGGCGGCAAAACGTTTCTTGATGAGACGTATGATTTTCGGTACGCGGGGTTGATTGCAGCATTTGTTTTGGCGCTTGCGTGCGCTAATACTCTTTAGCTTCTTGTACCTTGTAGTGAGTTCTGCAAGAAATTTCTAATCCACTTTTCTAACGCATAAAATTGCGATTACAATTACACCCCTGCCACGAAGTAAATATCATGCAAATTGGCGCTCATCAACTCAAGAACAATCTCATTGTCGCTCCAATGGCTGGCGTCACCGACCGTCCTTTCCGCCAGCTGTGCAAAAAAATGGGCGCGGGAATGGCGGTATCGGAGATGGTGTCGAGCAATTCCCTGCTTTGGGGTTCGCAAAAGACCTTGCGCCGGGCCGACCACCAAGGCGAGGTTGAGCCAATATCGGTGCAAATCGCTGGGGCAGATCCGCAAATGCTTTCGCAGGCTGCCAAATACAATGTGGACCAGGGGGCGCAAATTATTGACATTAACATGGGATGCCCGGCAAAAAAGGTCTGCAATGTTATGGCCGGATCGGCCTTAATGCAGAATGAGCGGCTGGTCGGCGAGATCCTCGATGCGGTGGTGTCGGCGGTGCAAGTTCCAGTTACTTTGAAAATCCGTACCGGCTGGGATCGCCAGAACCGGAATGCCTTGAGCGTTGCCCGGATTGCTGAAAATGCCGGCATCCAGGCGCTGGCGGTTCACGGACGGACTCGCGCCTGCGGTTTTTCAGGCCATGCCGAATATGACACTATCGCTGAGGTGAAAACGC
>Ga0335079_10000803_pt1 | contig 35627 bp, 33 predicted proteins | sample Lox_Sample_33_FD_206719 | JGI IMG/M metagenome (GOLD analysis project Ga0335079, IMG submission 206719) | Soil microbial communities from Loxahatchee National Wildlife Refuge, Florida, United States - Lox_Sample_3.3 | ecosystem: Environmental > Terrestrial > Soil > Wetlands | place: USA...
GCGTGGCGGCGAAGAAGAGCGCGCGTTTTGCACCGCCGCCGCCAGCTGGCTCGAGGACTTCGCCTGCTTCGAGGTCTTAAGCGCCGTTCACGGCGGCGTGCCCTGGTGGGAGTGGCCGGTGCCGCTGCGCGATCGCGAGCCGGCCGCACTCGCGGTCTTTCGCGGCAAGCACGGCGATGCACTCGCGCAGGTGCGCTACACGCAATTCTGTTTCGACTGGCAATGGCGTCGGCTGCACGCCTACGCGCGGCAGCGCGGCGTCGCCTTCTTCGGCGATCTGCCCTTCTATGTCGCCCCGGAATCCTTCGAGACCTGGTCGCAGCGGGCGCAGTTCCAGCTCGATGCGGCAGGACGCGCGCGCGCCGTCGGCGGTGTGCCGCCGGATTACTTCTCAGAGCTCGGGCAACTGTGGGGCAATCCGCTCTACGACTGGGACGTGATGCGGCGTGACGGCTTCGCGTTCTGGCGCACACGCGTCGGCCACCAGCTCGCGCGCGTCGACTTGCTGCGCCTGGATCACTTCCGCGCGCTCGCCGCGCACTGGGCGGTGCCCGCGGGCGCGCAGGATGCCCGCGGGGGACACTGGCAACGCACGCCCGGCTGGGCGCTGCTGCGGCGGCTGCGCGCCGAGCTCGGCGAGCTGCCGCTCGTCGCCGAGGACTTAGGCGTGATCACGCCCGATGTCGAGGATCTGCGCTTCGGCTTCGATCTGCCCGGCATGCGAGTGGTGCAGTTTGCCTTCGATGGCGCGAGTGACAATCCGCACCTGCCGCACATGCACACCCGCCACAGCGTCGTCTACAGCGGCACGCACGACAATGACACCACGCTCGGCTGGTACCGCGGTCTCGATGCCGGCACGGCGCGGCGCGTGGACTTCGTGCTGGGAGCCGAGCCCGGTGCGATGCCGGCGACGATGATTCGCACGGTGCTGGCCTCCGTCGCGCGCGTGGCCGTGCTGCCGATGCAGGATGTGCTCGCGCTGGACTCGCGTGCGCGCTTCAACACGCCGGGGACGACCGTCGGCAACTGGAGCTGGCAGCTGCCCGAGGGCGCACTCACGCGCGAGCTCGCGCGGCATTTCCGTGCGCTGAATTCCACTTACGGCCGCGCGCGCTGAGTCCGGCTGCCGCTCTGCTACCATCTTCGGGCATGAGACCCACACTCATTCTCACGGCCGTGCTGGCCGCCGTGCTGCTCGCATCCTGCTCGCTCTTCGGCCCCAAATTCGTCACGCCCAAGCTCTCGATCATCGGCATCGAGATGGGCAAGGCGGATCTGTTTCAGCAGAACCTGAAAGTGAGAATGCGCGTGCACAATCCCAATGACCGGGTACTGCCCATCAAGGGTCTGTCGTACGACCTCGAAGTGGCGGGCGAGCCGTTTGCGCACGGCGAATCGGATGCGGCCTTTACGGTGCCGGCGATGGGCGATGCGGATTTCGACATGCACCTGACGGCGAACATGGCCGGCGCCTTCATCCGGCTGCTGTCACGCGGCGGGGATGCGCGGCACGATCCGATCGCCTACCACATCACCGGCAAGGTCGAACTGTCATCCGGGATGCTGCGCTCGATTCCCTTCGACGAGCACGGCCAGTTCAACCTGAAATAGTGGCCGTCAGGCGCTCGTAGAGCGCCACGTACTCGCGCCCCTGATGCTGCCAGGAGAAATCCTGCGCCATGCCGTTCGCGATGATCCGCGACCAGTGCTGCGGCTGCGCATGCAGATCGAGCGCGGTGCGCAGGGCCATCGTGAGCTCGGCGCCATTGGGTGCCACGAAGCGCACGCCGGTGCCGCGCCCGCTCGCCGGATCGTATTGCTGCACCGAGTCGGCCAGGCCCCCGGTGACGCGTACGACGGGCACGGTGCCGTAGCGCAGGCTGTACATCTGGTTGAGCCCGCAGGGTTCGTAGCGCGAGGGCATGACGAAGAGGTCGGACGCGGCCTCGATCCAGTGTGCAAGCTCCTCGTCGTAACCGGCGCGGAAGTGAAAGCGCCAGGCGAAGCGCTGCCCGAGCTGGGCCAGGGCGAGCTCGTAGCTCTCTTCTCCGCTGCCCAGCACGATGCAGGCGAAGTTGCGCTCGGTGAGCAGCGGGGGCAGCGCCTCGAGCAGCAGGTCGACGCCTTTCTGCAGCACCAGCCGGCTGACGACTCCCGCGAGCGCGGTATCCGCACCGATCTTCAGTCCGAGCCGCGCGCACAGCGCGCGCTTGAGGCCAGCCTTCACTTCGAGCGAGCCCGCGTCGTAGTGCTGCGGCAGGTAACGGTCGATGCGCGGATCCCAGTCCGCATAGTCGACGCCGTTCAGGATTCCGAGCACGCCCTCAGTGCGCGTCGCGAGCGTCTGCTCGAGTCCCATGCCATACGCGGGCGTGCAGATTTCCTTCGCGTACGTGGGGCTGACCGTGGTCACGGCGTCGGCGTAGAGGATGCCGTGCTTGAGGGAATTGATATACCCGGCACGCAGGTCATCCTGATGCAGCAGGTGTTGCATCGTACCGAGGGCGAGGTCGGGCGCTGCGGCTGCAGCGAACACTCCCTGGTAGCCGAGATTGTGAATCGTGAGCACCGAGCGTGTGCGCGCAAACAGCCGGTCCCAGCTGTAGAGGGTCTTCAGGAACAGGGGGCCGAATGCTGCGTGCCAGTCGTGGCAGTGCAGGATCTCGGGCGCCCAGGCCATGCGCTGGCAGCACTCGAACGCGGCGCGCGTGAGCGCGATGAAGCGCAGATGCTCATCCGGGTCCGAGGTGTACAGGCGCGGCCGCTCATACAACTCCGGGCACTCGATGAGATAGACGCGCGCGCCGGAGCCCGGCAGGCGCGTGAGGCTCACCGAATACGTGAGCCGGTGCGGACCCACCTCGAGCGGCACCGACTGCAGGAAATCCACCGCCGTCGCCGCGTAGCGGCTGCGATCGATCGCGCTGTAGAGCGGCATGAAGACGCGGACATCGTGACCGACGCCCTCCAGATAGCCGGCGAGCGCCGACACCACATCCGCCAGCCCGCCGGTCTTGGCGAGTGGTGCGACTTCGGAGGCGATGAAACAGATGCGCTGCGGCATGTCGGAAGTTTGGGCGCCGACAGGCTACAGGCTCGATGGAGTAGACTCAAACTCGTGACGCTGCGCCGGCTTCTCATCAGTCTCACCGTGCTTGCGCTCATCGCGATATCCGCGGCGGTGGGCGTGATCGTCGCCGACTGGCCGCACTCCAGGCAGCTGATCTTCGGCCCGCACTGAGGGCAGCAAGTTTCGGGTCGCATCGCCGGTGCCGGCGCGTAGCATCGCACTCATGACGACACTCCCCGAGCAGTTCCTCGACAGCCGCGATTTCGCGCGCATCGCGCGCTCGATCCGCTACATCACCGAGCACTTCCGCGAGCAGCCGCAGCTGGCGCGCATCGCCGCTGCCGCAGGCTTGTCACCGTTTCACTTCAACCGGCTGTTCCGACGCTGGGCGGGTGTGACGCCGAAGCAGTACCTGGCGCATGTCACGGGCCGCGCCGCAAGGGCTGCGCTCGAGGCCGAGCCCTCGGTGCTCGAAGCCGCGCACGCCGTCGGACTCTCAGGTCCGGGCCGGCTGCACGACCTCACGGTGACCCTCGAGGCGATGACGCCGGGTGAGCTCAAGGGGCGTGGCGCTGGCGTGCGTCTGACACACGGCTTTACGCCCACGCCGTTTGGCCTGGCGCTCATTGCGGAGAGCGCCCGCGGCATTGCTGCTCTGCAGTTCATCGAGCCCGGGCAGGAGAACGGCTCGGTCGCGGCACTTGCGAGCGACTACCCGCAGGCGATGCTGTCGCGGGACGATGAGCGTGCCCGGGCACTGGCCCGGCGGCTGTGGCCCTCGGGGCCGAAGGCGGCCCCGGAGGAGCTCGCGATCGCCGTACCGGGAACGAACCTGCAGCTCAAAGTCTGGCAGGCGCTACTCGTGGTCGGCGCGCGGGAGCGCACCAGCTACTCGGAGTTGGCCGCCGATGCGGGGGCTCCCGCCGCTGCGCGACCGGTCGCGAACGCCGTGGGCGCAAATCCCGTCGCCTGGCTCATCCCGTGTCACCGCGTGTTACGCCGCAGCGGCGCCCTCGGGGGCTATCGCTGGGGGATCGAGCGCAAATCCGCGATGCTCGAGTGGGAGGAATTGCAGGGTGCTGCGATGCAATATCCGGCTTCCCGGCGCCAGCGGATGGGTGCCCAGCCGAATTTATAACCCGCTGAGGCAGCAGGGAAAATATATTGTCTGAGGGGGTGAGGGCGGCCCCCCTGTTAAACTACCGGCACTCCCCGTCTGATCCTTGAAAGTGCCGTAGCCCATGTCAGCCTCACCGTATAAGCAGCTTGAGCAGGAGTTCAGGCGGCTGCACGCGTTTCGCGGAGCGCTGTCGCTCCTGCGCTGGGACGCCGCCGTCATGATGCCGCGCGGCAGTGCTGACGTGCGCGGCGAGCAGCTGGCCGCTCTCGAGACCGAGCATCACGCGCTTCTGACCTCCCCGCGCATCACGCGCCTGCTCGACCGGGCCCAGGCGAACACGCAGGGCCTCGCCGACTGGCAGGTGGCCAATCTGCGCGAGATGCGCCGGCAGCGCGATCACGCAATTGCAACCCCGGTCAGCCTGATCTCGCGCCTGGCGAAGGCAACCTCTCGCGCCGAGAGCCACTGGCTCGAAGCCCGTCAGCAGGGGCGCTTCGACCTGTTCGCGCCGCACCTCGAAGAAGTGGTCTCGCTGGTTCGCGACAAGGCCGCGCTCCTGGGTCAGGCCCTGAACCTGGCGCCGTACGATGCGCTGGTCGATGAGTTCAGCCCCGGGGTGAGCTCGACGGACATCGACTCGGTGTTCAAGACCCTCGGCCGGCGCCTGCCGGGCCTCATCCGCGAGGTCCTCGCGCAGCAGGAGGTGCAGCCTGCGCTGCCGCTCACGGGCAAGTTCGGCGCCGCCAAGCAGCGGGCGCTCGCCGTCGAGATCATGAAGGCGATCGGCTTTCCGTTCGATCGCGGCCGGCTCGATGAGAGCGAGCATCCCTTCACCGAAGGCGTGCCCGGCGACATCCGTGTCACCACCCGCTTCGACTCCGCGGACCTGTTCTCAGGACTCCTGGGTGCGCTGCACGAGACCGGGCATGCGATGTACGACCTCGGCCTGCCAGCCGAATGGCGCGATCAGCCGGTCGGGCGCGATCGCGGCATGGCACTCGAGGAGAGCCAGTCCCTGCTGCTCGAGATGCTCGTGTGCCGCAGCCGTGCCTTCGCCCGCTATGTGACGCCGCTCATCGTGAAGCACTTCGGCGTGAGCGGCCCCGAGTGGGACACGGAGAACGTCTACGCAAACCTGGTGCGCGTCCGCCGCGGACTGATCCGCGTCGATGCCGATGAGCTCACGTATCCGCTGCACGTGCTGCTGCGCTTTGAGATCGAGACCAAGCTCCTCTCCGGTGAGCTCGCGGTGCGTGACCTGCCGGCCGCGTGGAATGCCGGCATGGAGCAGCGCCTGGGGATCCGCCCGGCCAACGATGTCGAGGGCTGTCTGCAGGACATTCACTGGGCGGTCGGCTCCTTCGGCTACTTCCCCTCGTATGCGCTGGGCGGTGCGATCGCCGTGCAGCTCTACGAGGGCCTGCGCACGGATGTGGCGAATCTTGATGAGCAGATCGCCGCGGGAGATTTCACGGGCCTGTTCGGCTGGCTGCGCCGGCACGTGCACGGCGTCGGCGCCAAGGTCCCGGTGCACGAGCTGCTCAAGACCGCGACCGGCAAGCCGCTCTCGGCCGCACCGTTCCTGCGCTACCTCGAAGGCAAGTACCTCGAAAGCGCCCCCGGCAGTACCGCCAACAGCGCCGCGGCGTAGGACGCATGGACGTCCGCACCGCGTCCGCGCCCTCGCGAACGGTGAAGCGCCTGCAGGCGCATCTGCGAGGCCAGGTCGGCAAGGCCATCGAGGACTACCGCATGATCGCCGAGGGCGATCGCGTGATGGTCTGCCTCTCCGGCGGCAAGGACTCCTACACGCTGCTCGACATCCTGCTCTCGCTCAAGCGCAGCGCGCCGGTGAACTTCAGCCTGATCGCGGTCAACCTGGATCAGAAGCAGCCGGGCTTTCCTGAGCACGTCCTGCCCGAGTACCTGACGGCGCTCGGTGTGCCGTTCCACATCATCGAGCAGGATACCTATCGGGTCGTCAAGCGCGTGGTGCCCGAGGGCAAAACGCTCTGCGGTCTGTGCTCGCGCCTGCGGCGCGGCGCGCTCTATCGCTACGCGGCACAGAACGGCATCACCAAGATCGCGCTCGGGCATCATCGCGACGACATCGTCGAGACCTTCTTCTTGAATCTGTTTCACGGCGGTAAATTAAAGGCCATGGCGCCGAAGCTGCTCTCGGATGACCGCCGCCACATCGTGATTCGCCCGCTCGCCTACCTCGGCGAGCGCGACATCGCGCGCTACGCGCGTGCGCGCGAGTTCCCCATCATTCCCTGCAATCTGTGCGGCTCGCAGCAGCACCTGCAGCGCGTGGCGGTGAAGAACATGATCGCGGACTGGGAGCGCGAGCACCCCGGGCGCGCCGAGTCGCTGTTCACGGCGCTGCGCAATGTCGAGCCGGAGCACCTCGCCGATGTGCGGCTGCACGATTTCGCCGGGCTCGAGGCGCTGCGCGCGGCGCTGCCCGCGGCGGCGCTGCCCGCCACGGACGAATGAGCCGCGGCGCCGCGGCGGCTCCGCCGCCACCGATCCCGAACAGCTACTGGGTCGTGCCGGGGAAGCTGCTGGCTGGAGAGTATCCCGGCGCGCTGGACCCGGAGGTTGCGCGCACGCGCCTCGGCCAGTTCGCATCCTGCGGGATCAGCTCTTTCGTCAACCTCACCGCCGCCGAGGAGCTGCCGGATTACGCGGTGCTGTTGCCCTCGAGCGCACATCATTGGCGGCGCACGATTCGCGATCACGACGTGCCCGGCTCGGCGGAGGACTTGCGGGCGACTCTCAAGCTCATCGAAGGGGAGTTGAGCGCGGGGCGCGGCGTCTATGTCCATTGCCGGGCGGGCATCGGGCGCACTGGAACGGTGATCGGGTGCCTCTTGGTCGAGCGCGGTGCGACGGGGGATGAGGCGCTCGAGCGGCTCAACCACGTGTGGCAGGCCTCGGCGCGCTCGCAGAGCTGGCCCTATGTTCCGGAAACGACCGCGCAGATCGAGTACGTGCGCCGCTGGCAGGCGCCGCAGTCCCCGCACCTGGATCGCGGCCGCGGAGCGCTCGTGGGTCTGGCCGTGGGCGATGCGCTCGCCGCGGCCACCCAGGACCGCGCGCCCGGAAGCTTTACGCCGGTCGAGGACATCGAAGGCGGCGGTCCGTTCAATCTGCCGCGAGGGGCGTGGAGCGATGACACGGCCATGGCCCTGTGCCTTGCTGACAGTTTGATCGAGCGGCAGGGCTTCGATGCGCACGATCAACTGGAACGCTATGTGCGCTGGCAGCGCGAGGGCTACCTCTCGGCCACCGGGCAATGCGCCGGCATCACGCCGGCCACCAGCCGCGTGCTCGCCGCCTCGCAATGGCGCAAGCAGGCTTTTCCCGGCTCCCACGACCCGGCGCAGCTCGATCCCGAGCCGCTGGTGCGCGTCGCACCCGCAGTTCTGTCCGCGCTGTCGCGACCGGCGGATGCGATCCAGCGCGCGGTCGATGCGGCGCGCGTCACCTGCCAGGCACCAGGGGTGCTGCAGGCGGCGCGGCTGCTCGCGCGCATGCTCTTCACGGCCCTGCAGGGCGCGCCCAAGCAGAAGGTTCTCACGCCGCCGGAAATCGGCGCCGCCGACACGACGCGGCTGGCAGCGCCGCTGCAGGCGCTCGCCGAAGGTGCGTACCGGCGCAAATCTGCAGCGCGCGTGCGCCCGCAGGAGTCGGTGTTCAGCGTGCTCGAGGCGGCCCTGTGGGCGTTCGAGCGCACCACGAATTTCCGCGACGGGGCACTGCTCGCCGTCAATCTGGGAGGCCGGGCCGATGTCGTCGGCGCGGTCTACGGCCAGCTCGCCGGAGCGCACTACGGCCTCGCCGGCATTCCGGGGCACTGGCGCTTGGGGATTGCGCAGCTGCTGCGGATCGAGCAGTTCGCCGACAAGCTGACCCGCCTCTCCGGCGACACCCGGACGGCGCTCCGGTAAGCTCGGCCGATGCCTGCCGTTCGACCCGCACGCCGCGTGCAGTCGTGGACGCGACTGCCCGATGAGGCACTGCTACAGGTGCGCCTGTGCGACCTGGGCCTGTCCCTGAAGCGCTCGCGCCTGGGGCGCCATGTCGCGCGGCTGTATCGTGAGCTCGAAAGCCGCGGGGTGCGCTTCAAGCCGCACGCCTGGCTCGCCGAAGAGTGGTTCTCGCCCGATGGTGTTCCCGGGATCGCGATTCCGTTCTACCTCGCACATCCGCGTCTCGAGCGTCTCGAGCGGCGCATCATGCGCGAAGTGGAGGGGGGCAATGCGCGCTGGCTGATGCGCATCGTGCGTCACGAGGCAGGGCACGCGCTCGACAACGCCTACCGGCTGCGACGCCGGCGCCGCTGGCGCGAAGTGTTCGGTCCGGCATCGCTCACCTATCCGCACCGCTATCGCGCCCGGCCCGGCAGCCGCCGCTACGTGCATCACCTGGGCGAGTGGTATGCGCAGGCGCACCCCACCGAGGATTTCGCCGAGACCTTCGCGGTGTGGCTGAAGCCCAGATCCAACTGGCGCCGGGCGTATGCCGATTGGCCGGCGTATGACAAGCTGCTCCTGGTCGATGAGCTGATGGCGAGCGTCCGTGGCAGGAGCCCGCCGGTGCGTAATCGCATGAAGGTCGATCCCATCGACAGCGACCGGCGCACGCTCGCGCAGTACTACCGCCGCAAACTGGTGCGCCAGCGCCGCTACCGGCGCGATCTGGCGCAGGCCCTCTTAAGCCGCGTCTTCAGCACCGAGCGGCCGCGTCGCGGCGCCGTGCGCGCGGCGGCGCTGCTGCGCGCCAACAAGGCCGCGCTCGTCGCGGCGGTCGCGCGCGAGCTTGCGATCGAGCGCTACAGCGTCTATCAGATCGTGCGCATGCTGATCGAGCGTTGCGAGGCGCTCACGCTATACGTGCAGGGCAGCCAGCGTGAGGCGGTGCGCCACGCACGCTGGATGGTCACAAGGCTTGCGCGGCTCTACGAGCAAGGCGAGACTCCCAACCTGCCACTATGAAGAAACAGCGCGCGCTCGTCGTCGTGCATTCGAGTCTCGTGCCGCCGGACACCCTGGTCGGTCACGAGGAGAAGGAAATCGACGAGTGGCGCACCGAGTACGAGGTCGTGACGACGCTGCGAAAGCGCGGCCACGAAGTGCGCTGTGTCGGCGTGCTCGACTCCCTCACCGACCTGCGCAGCGCGATCGCCGACTGGAAGCCCGACATCGTTTTCAATCTGCTCGAGGAGTTCGACGGCATCGTTACCTACGATCAGCACGTCGTCGCCTTTCTCGAGCTGATGCGTCAGCCCTACACCGGCTGCAACCCGCGCGGGCTGCTGCTGTCGCGCGATAAATCGCTGTGCAAGCAGCTGCTCGCCTTCCATCGCGTGCCGACACCGCAGTTCACGGTCTTCGCCAAGGGCGCGCGCTTTCACGTGCCCCGGCGGCTCAAGTTCCCGCTGTTCGTGAAGTCCACTGTCGAGGACGCCTCGCTCGGCATCGCGCAAGCCTCCGTGGTCGAGGATGCCGCGCGGCTCAAGGAGCGCATCGAGTTCGTGCACGAGCAGGTCAAATCCGACGCGCTGGTGGAGGAGTACATCGAGGGACGCGAGCTCTACGTCGGCGTGCTCGGCAACGACCGCCTGACGCGGTTGCCCGTGTGGGAGATGGTCTTCGGCTCGATGCCCGATCGGCTGGCCGCGATCGCCACCCGCAAGGTGAAGTGGGACAAGCGCTATCAGAAGCGCTATGGCATCACCACCCGCGCGGCCGCCGATCTGCCGCCGGCGGTGATCGCGCGCCTGGACAAGCTCTCGCGCCGCATCTACCGCGTGCTGGGCCTCTCCGGCTATGCGCGCATGGACTTTCGCGTGACGCCGCAAGGGCAGGTCTATGTGCTCGAGGCCAATGCCAATCCAAACCTGGAGGAGGCCGAAGATTTCGCCGAATCCGCACGCGCCGCCGGCATGAAGTACGACGAGCTGCTCGAGCGGCTGATCGCGCTCGGCTTGTCTTACCGCGCCGAATGGCGCGCGAGCTACGGATGAGCGCGCGCATCGCAGGGGTCGCGATCGCGGCCGGGCTGCTCCTCAGCGCCTGCGCCACACCGGGCGAGCAACGCGAGGCGGACATGGCGGTGCTCGAGACGCTGCTGCCGGGGCACTACGACGCCGCCAACGGCATGAGCCTCTCCATTCAGCGCGCCAATGCGCCGTTCCTGGGCTTTCACGTCTTCTATATCCGCGAGCGTGCCGCCGGCGCCGGCGAGCGCATCCTGCGCCAGGAGCTCTGGTCGCTCAGTGTCGTCGGCAAGGACATCGTGCAGACCATCTGGGTCTTCAAGGAGCCGCAGCGCTGGAACGAGCTCGCCAGCACACCGGAGCTGTTTCGCATCATGCTGCCCGCCGACGTGAAACCGCGCAGCGGCTGCGAGTTCACCTGGAAGAAGGATGCGCTGCACTTCAGCGCCAGCAACGACGCGCGCAAATGCGGCAGCGAGGAGCGCGTCGATGTCAACGGCGATATCCTCACCCTCGTCAACGCCGAGGTGCCGGTCGCGGTGCCGTTTCAACGGCATGGCGGCGGCTGAAGAGGTCTATGATGGGCTCGCAGGACCAGTGCGCATGAATACCAAGAAGCCGCACGATACCCTCATCCAGCGCGTGCTGGAGAAGAGCGTGCTGGCGCTCGAATCGACCACGATCCGGCTGCGCCGGCTGCAGCAGCAACAACAGCAGAGCACTCAGACCCCCGCCGCCGCACCGCCCGAGCGCAAGCCGGAAGCGACGCCCTCGGGGCGCGTGCAGCACGACTCGCGCGGCAACGCCGTGTGGAGCTGGGCCGCCGGTGTCAGCGCGAACGCGCTCGAGAGCACCTCGCGCCTGCTCAAGAAGCTCGAAGTGACCGAGCTTGAAGTCGATGAGAAGCCGCCGAAGGGCCTCGAGCTCGAAGGCCGCGATTCGGCGGGCGGTTACGACCCGTACAACCAGGGCAAGTCGCCTCCGCGCCGCCGCTGAGGGGTAACGCGCACGCCGGCCCGGGCGCCGGGCGCGCGTGCTTGACTCACTTCAGGTGCTGGTCGAGCCACCCGAGGACGGTGTGATACCACTGCACCGAGTTCGCGCTCTTCAGCACCCAGTGATTCTCGTCGGGGAAATACAGCAGACGGCTCTCGATGCCACGGCGCTGCAGCGCGGTGAATGCACCGAGTCCCTGAGTGAGCGGCACGCGATAGTCGAGATCGCCATGAACCACGAGCATCGGTGTGCGCCAGGCACTGACGAAATTCGCCGGATTGAACTTCTCGTAGAGCTGCGGCGCATCGTAGTACGTGCCGCCGAACTCCCACTCGGCAAACCACAGCTCCTCGGTTGAGTAGTACATGCTGCGCATCTCGAACACGCCGTCGTGGTTGACGAGACAGCGGAAGCGGTCGTTCCACTGTCCGGCAATCCAGTTGATCATGAAGCCGCCGTACGAGGCACCGAGCGCACAGGCCTTATCGGCATCGAGCCAGCCGTAGCGCGCCGTTGCGGCGGCAAGTCCCTTGCGCAGATCCTCGAGCGGCTTGCCGCCCCAGTCGCGGCTGATGGAGTCGGTGAAGGCCTGTCCGTAGCCGGTCGAGCCGTGGAAGTCGACCATCACCACGCCGTAGCCTGCGCCGGCGAACACCTGCGGATTCCAGCGATAGCCCCACTCATTGCCGAAGCTGCCCTGCGGGCCGCCGTGGATCAGGAAGGCGGTCGGGTAGCGCTTGCCGGCGCTGAAGCCGTACGGCTTCATGACGTAGCCATGGACCGTCTCATCGTTCCAGCCCTTGAAGCTGAACTGCTCGAACTCACTCATGGCGCGCTCGCCCATGAGTGCCGCGTTGACGGCGGTCAGCCGGTGAGGCTCACCCGCCTTGGCGGGGACGCTGAAGAGATCCGCGGGCGCAGCAAGCGTCGCCCACGCGATCACCGTCGTGCCAGCGCCCGTGGCGACGGCTGAGACCTGTCCGCTGCCGACGAGCTTGCGCGGTGTGCCGCTCTTCACATCGACGGCATAGAGCGCCGTCTGACCTACGTCCTCCACGATCGCGAGCAGATTGCGGCCGTCGCTCGCGCGCGCGAGATGGGACACCGAGCGATCCCAGCCCGCGGTCAGCGCGCGCTTCGCGCCCGTGCGGCCATCGCGGATCACGATGTGGAAGCGGTCGGCCTCGAATCCCGGCCGGTCCATCGCGAGGTACGCGAGATCGGAATTGGCGAGAAATACGGGCTGCGCGTCCCAGGCGGGATTGTCGGCGGTGAGATTCTGCGGCGTGCCCGAGCCATCGGTCGCGACGGCATACAAATCGAAGTTCGTCGACCAGGGCTCGCTCTTGCCTGCAATCCGGATGCTGAAAACCAGTGTGCGGCCATCCGGACTGAAGTCGTAATCGGCTTCATCGCCGAAGGGCTTTTGCGGTACATCGCCATCGAGCCTGGCCGACAGATCGAGCGGGAGCTCCGCAGTACCGTCTGCCTTCAGATGCGCAGTAAAGAGGTGTGAGCGCGTGCCATCGCTCCAGGTGTCCCAGTGGCGGACGAACAGACGGTCGTAAATCTGACCCGCCGGCTGGCGCTTGGCGGCGGCGAGGAGCCGCTCATGCGTGCACTGCAAAGTATCGCAGCCCGCCATGACGCCCAGCGTGAGCGCAATCCGATCGCCCTGCGGACTTACCTTGAAACTGCCCACCTCGAGCGGATAGCTCGTCACCGGCTGTGCTTCGCCCCCGGCAAGCGGCAGTCGCCACACCTGTGTCGAGCCCGAGCGTGCCGAGAGGAAGAACACGCTGCGGCCGTCGGGGGCCCAATGCGGGCTCATGTCGCTGGCGCTGCCGCGGGTGAGCTGCCGCGCCTGGGCTCCCGCCCCATCGAGATCCACGATCCACACATGACTCACGCCGCGGTTGGCCTCGATGTCGGTCTCGCGCAACGCAAAGACCGCGTGGCGCCCGTCGGGCGAGACCGCCGGATCGGACAAGCGCTTCAGCCGCACCAGATCTTCGATGGTGAAGGGAGCGGCCGCCGCAGCCAGGGCGCTGGCAGCGGGCAGCATGGTAAGTGCGGCGATGAGGAGGGCGGCAGCGCGCGTGAATGGCAGTCTCATGGTGTGCCTTGTGCAAAAGGGGAGCGAAAGTGGGCCGGCATTATAAGCGTGACGCAGGGCCGCTCCGTTAGCACTGTCGGCCATGCGCTGCTAACTCAGGACAGCCACCTGCGTCACAGAAACCCGGCGCCCGCCGAGGTGAACTTTCGCTGCGCCGAGCCGTTGTCTTTCTTAGTGACGGATGATTCGGAATGTCTGAAACCAGCGATTCAGCCCACGTAGTGCCGGTCGCGAACCTGCAGGAGTTCTTTCGCGACGGCCTGCACAGCGCGCTCGAGCGCCAGCAGCTCTCGGTCGAGGATCAGACCGAGCACTACGTCGTGAACCTGCTCACCTTGTTCTCGCGCGCCGATGCGCTTTACGGCGAGCCCGAGGGCGCCGCCCGCGGCAAGCCGCTCGTCGTCATGCTGACCGAATCGCTCGAGGCGACGACGCCGGGCGAGCAGCAACGCGGCCTGCAGCGCCTGGGCGATGTTGCGCTGTTTACCGCCGGCTTCTTCGCGCACAGTTTCGCGAGAAAGCTCATCGACGTGGACTACCACATCGCCATGGGCTGCCGCGCCTATGGCGTGCTCGCCGAAGCCAGGAGCCGTGGCCGCGGCCAGGTGCTGGGTGCGGTGTTCGCGGAGCTCGCGGCGAAATTCGGCCGCCTGGTCGATGCGCTGAACGAGATCTCCGATTGCGCCTATCAGCACTCCGACCGCGACCTGTTGCGCCTGTACGAGCTGTGGCTGAAGACGGGAAGCGCGCGCAGCTATCAGCTCCTGAAGCGCCTGGGCGTGCAACCGGCGCAGATCGCGCGCACGGCGCAATGATCCTGCGACGGCTGCAGCAACTCCTGGGCGGGATCTACGACGTCGATGTGAGCTACGACGTCTACGACTTCCTCGTCACCGACCGGCGTGCGCTGCCGGCCTGTGCGCGCACCGCGCCGAGTGATGAGCAGCTGATCGTCGCCACGCAGCCGGGCGATGAGGTCGGTCTCTCGCTCTATCTCGATCCCGGCGTGCTCGAGCGCTTACAGGGCGCCGATCCGCTGCGCGCGCTGCATCAGGGCAACGTCGGGGACTGCTGGACCGCGCTCGAGGGTGTCAGTCACTTCCTCTACTTCGTGTGGAACGCCGGCCACGACAAGACCGTGTCGCTCCTCGAGCTCGAGCTGCAGGCCGAGATCGACAAGTACGTGGTCAGCTGCTTTCTGCTGCGCGAGCAATGCCCGGAGCGCTTCCCGCTGGAGCTGATGCGGGTGCTGTTTGAGCGTACGCGGATCGATCGCGAGCTCGCCGCCGGGCGCGAGCATATCTACCGCAGCGCGAGTCACTACGCCGAGAGGTTCTGCCGCCGGCTGGAGGGCTCGCTGCGCACGCGCGACGGGCATGCGGAGCATCAGGTACTGGCGGAGCTGCGGCGATTCTATCGTCTGACCGATGCGCGCAAGCGCGCCCTCATCGAGCAGCACTGAACCGGCTCAAGAGGCGCCGTCGTCGTCCTGGCCGCTGCGTTTGCGCTCTTCGAGCTCCCGCATCTGCTTGATCCACTCCGAGAGCTTGCGCAGATCGCGCCGCGCCGAGGGTGCGCTGGGGGGCGTTAATCGCGTCGGATCCTTGCCGCCGGCGCGCTCGTAGGGATTGAAGCCGCCGCCGGACTTGCGGATCGCTGAATCATCCTCGATCGACAGCGTCGTGCGCTCGATCGCGCCGCGCGCATCGCGCCATTCGACCGAGGCATTGCCGCGGTCGTCATGCACGATTTTGGCAAGACGGCGCCGCTCGGCCGTACTTGCGGGGCCGAGGGGATCATCCGCCTGCGCGGGCTTGCCTTTGGATCGCTCCACTTGCGTTATGTCGCATCTGTGCCGGTCTGTTGCAGCCCGTACACGCTACCCACGCCGGGTGGGGGGTGCGCGGTTTTGCGTCACGAATCAGCGCCCTCGGCGCAGCGCATCAGCTCTGGCGGCGCGCCAGGAAGTGCATAGCCCGCAACAGCCCGACGACAGTCTTTCCATCCCGGATATCCCCCTCCAGCGCGCGGCGCCGCGCCTCGGCGAGCGCGACCCAGTGAACCTCGATCACCTCGCTGGGCTCCGGCTGGGCCGGCGTCGCGGTCAGGCCGCGTGCCAGGAAGAGGTGAATCACTTCGGTGAACACACCGGGGGAAGACAGACAGGTTCCCAGGCTCGACCACTCGGCGGCCCGCACACCCGCTTCTTCGACGAGCTCGCGTTGTGCCGTCGTGAGCGGCGGCTCGGAGGGCTCGAGCTTGCCGGCCGGCAGCTCCCAGATGAAGCCGCCGGCGACATAGCGGTACTGCCGCAGCAGGCACACGCGCTCGGACTCATCGACCGCGACGATCGCTGCGCCACCCGGATGGTGGACGACCTCGAGCGGCGTGCGCCGCCCATTGGGTAATTGCACCTGATCGACGCTGACGCTGATCACACGTCCGCGGAATTTGAGTTCGCTCTCGGGATCGCTCATGGAATGGGGTCCATACAGTGGTGGATTACTTGAATTACTGTGCAGTCTTCGACACTTGCGCGCGGGCCCGTGTGAACTCAATCGGTGGCGGGGCCGCGTGCCACGCTCGTATAGTCTGCGTGATATGTCGACTACGTCACACCTCGCCAAGTTGAATCCGCCGCAGCGCAAAGCGGTCACGACCGGAGAGCCGCTTGCGGACAAGGGCTTCAAGTCCGGGCCGCTGCTGATCGTCGCGGGCGCCGGAACCGGCAAGACCAATACGCTCGCGCATCGCGTGGCGCACCTGGCGATCCACGGCGTCGATCCGGCGCGCATCCTCATGCTCACCTTCACCCGCCGCGCCGCGCAGGAGATGCGCCGGCGTGCGCGCGAGATCGTGAAGGGCGCGCTCAACGAGACTCTCGGCGGACTCGGCGACACGATTTCGCAGCGCCTGTCCTGGGCCGGCACCTATCACTCCATGGCGAACCGGCTGCTGCGTCACTACGCGCGCCATTTGAAGCTCGATCCGCAGTTCACCGTCGTCGATCGCGCCGACTCGGCCGACATCATCGATACGGTGCGCCAGGAGCTGGGCTTTGCCGCCAAGGAGCAGCGCTTCCCGCGCAAGGACACGTGTCTTGCGATCTACTCCTACCGCGTCAACACCCAGAAGAGCCTGAAGGAGTGCCTCGAGCAGCAGTATCCCTGGTGCGCGCAGTGGGAAGCGGATCTGGGCAAGCTCTACCGCGGCTACGTCGAGCGCAAGCAGCGCCACAACATTCTGGACTACGACGATCTGCTGCTGTACTGGCACGTGATGATGAGCGAGCCCAAGCTCGCCAAGCACGTCGGTGAGCATTTCGATCACGTGCTGGTGGATGAGTACCAGGACACCAACCGCCTGCAGGCGGAGATCCTGTTTGCATTGAAGCCCGATGGCGCGGGCGTCACCGTGGTGGGCGATGACGCCCAGGCGATCTATTCGTTCCGCGCGGCGACGGTAGAGAACATCCTCACCTTCCCCGACCGCTTCAAGCCGAAAGCCGAGATCGTGACCCTGGCGCAGAACTACCGCTCGACCCAGACGGTCCTCGATGCGGCGAATGCGCTCATGGCCGAAGCGCCGCGCCAGCACCGCAAGCACCTGCTGTCCGCGCGCGGCGCCGGGGTGCGTCCGCGGCTCGTCACCGTCGATGACCTCGCCTCGCAGGCCGAGCTCGTATGTACCGAGGTGCTCAAGCGGCGCGAGCAGAATGTGCCCCTGAAGCGCCAGGCGGTGCTGTTTCGCAGCTCGAGCCACAGCGACCTGCTCGAGGTCGAGCTCGCCAAGCGCAAGATCCCGTTCGTGAAGTACGGTGGCCTGAAGTTCATGGAGGCCGGTCACGTCAAGGATCTGCTCGGCGTGCTGCGCTGGGTCGACAACCCGCGCAATACGCTGGCCGCGTTTCGCACCATCCAGCTCCTGCCCGGCATGGGGCCGGCGAATGCGCGCAAGGCGGTCGAGCATCTGGAGGCCGCCAACTACTCGTTCGAATCACTGAAGAGCTTCACCCCGCCGCATGAGAGCGGCGTCTCCTGGCGCAAGCTCACGGAGCTGCTGATCGAGCTCAGCGAGAAGGACCGGCAGTGGCCGGGGCAGGTGCACATGGTGCGCGAGTGGTACCGGCCGCACCTCGAGCGCATCTACGAGCACTTCCATACCCGCATCGGCGATCTCGATCAGCTCGAGCTGCTCTCCGGCCAGCATGTCTCGCGGGAGCGCTTCCTCTCCGAGATCACCCTCGACCCGCCGGATGCGACCAGCGATTTGTCCGGCCGGCCGATGCTCGATGAGGATTTCCTGGTGCTCTCGACCATCCATTCTGCGAAGGGAATGGAGTGGGACTCGGTCTACATCCTCAACATGGTGGACGGCAGCTTTCCGTCGGAGTTTGCGACCGGCAAGGCGGAGCAGATCGAGGAGGAGCGCCGGCTGCTGTACGTCGGGCTCACGCGCGCGCAGAACGACCTGGTATTGATCGCCCCGCTGAAATTCCATCTGACGAGCGCGCCGAAGCAGTCCGATGCGCATGTCTATGGCGGCCGCAGCCGCTTCCTCACCGACAAGGTTCTGAAGGCCTTCGATGCGAGCGCCGTGCGCAGTGCGAACCTCACCGAGGGCTCGCTCGCCGAGTCCGATCAGTCGACCGTGGATGCCGGCGCGCGCCTGAAGGAGATGTGGTAGGGCGCCGCGCGCACCTTACTTCGGTTTCACGAATTTCAGCGTGAAGCGATCGCTCTCGCCGATCGCGGCGTACTTGTCGTGATCGCGCTCGCCGAGCCGGTAGGTGGGCGGCAGCGTCCACACACCCTGCTCGTAGTCCTTCGTATCGCGCGGATTCGCGTTGATCTCGGCGCGCGCGACCAGTTTGAAGCCCGCGGCCTCGATCAGCCCGATCGCGTACTCCTCGCTCACGTAGCCGCTGCGCGCATGCGGATCCTGCGGCTGGCCGCGGCTGCCGCGGTGCTCGACCACGCCCAGCACGCCACCGGGTTTGAGCGCACGGTACATCGCCGCGAACGCGGCCGGCGCGCAGTCCTGGGCCATCCAGTTATGCACGTTGCGGAACGTCACGACCATGTCGGCCGAGCCGGCCGGTGCAGACTCACCCGAAGTGCAGCTGAAGCTGGTGATCTCGACCGTTCTGTACAGATCGGGGCGGGCGGCGAGCTTGGCCCGATAGCGCTCCAGCATCGTCGCGATGAAGCTGCTGCGCGGATCGGAGGGCTGCTGTGCGGCGTAGTACTTGCCGTGCTCGGCCAAGAGCGGCGCGATGACCTCGGTGTACCAGCCGGCCTCCGGCCAGATCTCCACCACGCGCATGTTGGGGCGCAGACCAAAGAAGAGCAGCGTCTCCTTCGGGTGCCGGTACACATCGCGCGCGCGATCGGCCTCGCTGCGCTGATCGCCCCGCAGGATGCGGTCGAGATCCTGCGCGACGCTCTGGCGCGTACCCATCTGCGTGGCGCAGCCGCCGCAGAGCACGGCCGTGACGGCGGCCGTGAGAGCGAGCAGGGTGAGGCGCAACGCGTGCGGCTCAGCGGCGGAAGGGTCCACCGCCCTGGCGGGGGCGCTGGGGCCGCTCCTGGGCCTCGTTGATGCGCAGCGCTCTGCCGTTCAGCTGCTGACCGTTGAGCGCCTCGATCGCGCCCTGCGCTTCGTTCTGCGCCATCTCGACGAAACCGAAGCCACGCGGCTTGCCGGTGTCGCGGTCATTGATCAGCTTCACCGAATCCACCTTGCCGTGACGCTCGAAGAGGGCGCGCACTTCCTGCTCGGTGGCGTTGAATGGCAGATTGCCCACGTAGATCGAAGTCATCCGGACATCTCACTTCGGTGCTGATTCGAAGGCTGCAAAAGATGCTACTCCCGGCTTTTCAGCGACGCAATCGAGCGGCTGCGTACTTCGGCCCTTACACTACGCGCAGCCATGCAAGCCTTCCTCGTGTCCGCCGCCGTGGTCGCGCTTGCAGAATTCGGCGACAAGACGCAGCTTTTGGCGCTGGTGCTCGGCACCCGCTATCGCCGCCCGATACCCGTCATTCTCGGCATTTTCGTCGCCACCGTTTTCAATCACGCGCTGGCCGGCGCGGTGGGAGCGTGGGTCGCGCGCATGGTCGGGCCGGAGCGCCTGCGGATCTTTCTCGCGCTGTCGTTCATCGCGATGGCGGTGTGGACGCTGATCCCCGACAAGCTCGGCGCGGCGAAGACCTCCACGCCCCGCCTCGGCATCTTCGGCTCCACCCTCGTGGCCTTCTTCCTGGTCGAGATGGGCGATAAAACGCAGATCGCGACCGCGGCACTGGCCGCAAAGTACGGCACGCTCCTGCCGGTGATCGCAGGCACGACGCTCGGGCTGTTGCTGGTGGACATTCCGACCGTGCTGCTCGGGGATCAGATCGCCAGGCGTATGCCGCTGCGCGCGGTGCGCATCACCTCCGCGGCGATCTATCTGGGACTCGGGGTATTGCTCCTGATCCAGCCCGGCTGAGCGCCGGCGCGGCGCGCCTTCAGATGCCGGCGGGCTCCAGATACGCGTAGCCGTTCAGCTCGCCTTCATAGAATCGCTTCAGGAGCTGGCTTTCGGCGACACTCATGCGGCCATCGCGGATCGCGCGCTCGCAGTCCCGTGCCAGCGCCGGGGACAGCTCCGCCACGTCGTACTCCATGTACTCCAGCACCCTGTTCGCCGTGTCTCCCTTGACGATCTCCTCGATCCACCAGCCGCCTTCCTCGAGCAGCCGGATGTGCACCACGTGCGTGTCGCCGAAGAGGTTGTGCAGGTCGCCCAGGGTCTCCTGGTAGGCGCCGACCAGGAAGGCCGCGAGGTAGTACTCCTCGCCGGGGATGAGCTCGTGCATCTCGAGCGTGCGTTTCTGCTCGTGGGGGCTCACGAAACGGTCGATCTTGCCGTCCGAGTCGCAGGTGATATCCGCCAGCACGCCCTTGCGAGTCGGCCGCTCCGCGAGCCGATGGATTGGCATGATCGGGAACAGCTGATCGATCGCCCAGCTGTCGGGCAGCGACTGGAACACCGAGAAATTGCAGAAGTAGGTGTCCGACAGGATCGATTCCAGATCCTCGAGCTCTTCCGGGAAATGCTCGAGCTTCCTGCAGCAGTCGCGGATGCGCGCGCAGGTGGCCCAGTACAGCCGCTCCGCCAGCCCCCGGAACTCGAGCGACAGCAGCCCGAGGTTGAAGATCTGCAGTGCCTGCTCGCGCGCCGTGAGTGCATCGTGATAGCACTCCACCAGGCGACGGTCGTTGACCGAGCGGTAGGCCTCGAACAGATCCTCGACCGGTTGCGGCAGCTCCTGCTCGCCGTCGTAGTCCTCGGACACCCGCCCGGTGACGCGGAACTTGTCGAGTGCCGAGGAGCCCAGCGCATTGAATATGAGCACGCTGTGATAGGCCGCGATGGCACGGCCGGACTCGCTCACGATGACCGGATGGGGAATGTCGCGCGCATTGCAGACACTGGCGATGCGGTAGACGACATCGCTCGCGTACTCGTTCAGCGTGTAGTTCATCGAGGAGGAGAAGTTGGTGCCGCTGCCGTCGTAATCGACGCCGAGGCCGCCGCCCACGTCGATGTACTGCAGCCCCGCGCCCATCAGCTTCAGCTCCGCATACACGTGCGCGAGCTCATTGATCGCATCCTTCACCCGGCGGATGTCCTGCAGCTGGCTGCCCGGGTGGCAGTGCACGAGCTGCAGGCAGTCGAGCATGTCGCGGCTCTTCAGCACATTGAACAGCTCGAGGATCTCGGTGATGAAGAGGCCAAACTTGGATTTCTCGCCGGCCGAGGCGCTCCAGCGCCCCGAGCCTTCGGTGGAGAGCTTCACGCGCACACCGATGCGCGGGCGCACCTGATAATTGGCGGCGTGCCGCAGGATGAGCTCGAGCTCCTCGTAGTTCTCGACGATCGGGATGATGGTGCGGCCCAGTTTGGTCGCGAGCGTCACCGCCTCGATGTAGCTGTCATCCTTGAAGCCGTTGCAGACGATGAGCCGGTCGGGCGCGTTCTCGGTCATCGCCATGACGGCGAGCAGCTCGGGCTTGGAGCCCACCTCGAGGCCGAAGCCGAACTCCTGGCCGTAGCGGTATACCTCCTCGACCACCAGGCGCTGCTGATTCACCTTGATGGGGAACACCGCCGCATAGCGGTTGCGGTAGTCGTTCTCGGTGATCGCCTGGGCGAAGGCGCCGTGCAGATGGCGCACGCGGTGGGCGAGGATGTCGGAGAAGCGCACGACCACCGGTGCGGTCAGATCGCGCGCGCGCAGTCCTTCGACCACTTCGTGCAGGTCGATTTCCCGTCCCGGCTGGGTGTCGGGACGCACGACGACGTTGCCCGCGGCGTTGATGGAGAAGTATCCCTTGCCCCAGGCATTGACCTGGTACAGCTCGAGAGAATCCTCGATGCCCCAGGGCTGCGCCGGACTCACCTTACGGTTCGTGCCGTTGACCGCGCTCTTCGGATCTGCCGCCACGGCGCGAACGATAGCAAATATGAAGTGGCAGCCGTATGAAATCGCTCAGTCGGTGCCAGTGGCGCGCGGCCGCGCGGGATCGCGGATCCACTCGCTCCAGGAGCCTGCGTACAGGGCGGCACCACGGCGGCCGGCGAGCGCGAGCGCGAGCAGGTTGTGGCAGGCCGTCACCCCCGAGCCGCACATGCACGCAATGCGCGCAGTCGCCGGGGCACTGGCGGCCGCGAGTGTGTCGTCCCACTCGCGCGCGAGCTCGGCGGCGGGCAGGAAGCGCCCGTTCGCATCGAGATTGCGCGTGAAAGGATGGTTGCGCGCGCCGCGCACGTGACCGGCGATCGGATCGATGGTTTCGTTGCGGCCGGCAAATCGATCCGCCGCACGCGCATCGATCAGCACAAAGCCCGGATCGGTGAGGCTGCGCTGCACTTCGGCGGCGCTCATGACCTGCTCGAGCGGGGTGCCCGCCTCGAAGTGCCTGGGCGTAGGGCGCGCGGGGGAGCTCTCGAGCGGCAGACCCGCCGCCTGCCAGGCCGCAAGTCCACCGTTCAGCACCGCAACGCGTTCATGCCCGAGCCAGCGCGCGAGCCACCACAGCCGCGCCGCCATCGCGCCATTGCCCTGATCGTAAGCGACGATCTGCGTGCCGCGATCGATGCCCCACTCACCGAACTTGACCGCGAGCCGCACGGGGTCCGGCAGCGGATGGCGTCCGCTGTGCGCGCTCACGGCTGAGGACAGGTCGCGATCCAGATGGGCGTACACCGCGCCCGGCAGATGCGCCTGCCGATACGCCTGCGCGCCCCACTCGGGGCGCGCGAGCTCATGGCGGCAATCGATGATCGCCACATCCGCGCCTGGTGCGAGCGCGGCCAGCTGGTGCGGCTCGATCAGCAAGCTGTAGCGGGCGGTGCTCATGTTCGAGGTGCGATGCCGCTACAATCGCGGCACGGCCACCTGAACGAAGTATATGGCGATCGACCTCTACTGGGGCAGCGGCAGCCCGTACTCATGGCGAGTGCTCCTGGCACTGGAGTACAAGCGCCTCGCCTACAACTCGCACCTGCTGCAGTTCTCCAAGCAGGAGCACAAGGCGCCGCACATCCTGGCGATGAACTTCCGCGGCCGCGTCCCGATCCTGAAGGACGGCGATTACGTGGTGTTCGAGTCGCTCGCGGTGCTGTACTACCTCGAGCAGAAGTACCCCGAGCCGCCGATCTTCGGCCGCACGCCCGAGGAGGCGGGCGTCATCATGCGCGTCATCTGCGAGTACGAGTCGTACACCCAGCCGCAGCTCATGCGCATCGTCGAGCAGATGTTCGCGACGCGCCCCGGAGTGCAGGAGGCCGATCTCGCTGACGACATGCACGCGGTGGCGCGCGAGGCGCGCTCGATCGAGGCGCGCCTCGCGCACTCCAACTGGGTCGTGGGAGAGAGCTTCTCCGCCGCCGACATTGTGCTCTTCCCCGCATTGCAGGTGCTGTTGCGGGCATTGAGCAAGCCCCAGGCACGCGCGCTGTCCTCGCGCTTCCTGCCGCTCGCGGTGAATTACCCGGCGCTCGAGCGCTGGATCGCGCGCGTGGAGGCCCTGCCGGGGTACGATCGCACCTTCCCGCCACACTGGCGCTGACCTCCTGGATCATGGCAAGCGAAAAAATCTACAGTGAGTTTCCCGGTCGCATCGTCATCGTCGGCTTCGGCAGCATCGGCCAGGGTGTGCTGCCGCTGATCCTGCGGCACATCGGTATCGCGCCGGAGCGCATTGCGATCGTCACGGCCGATGACGCCGGCATGGCCGAGGCAGCCGAGTACGGCATCAAGCGCATCAACGAACCGCTGACCCGCGAGAACTTCCGCCGCGTGCTGGGGCCGCTGCTGGGGCGCGGCGACTTCATGCTGAATGTGTCGGTGGACGTGTCGAGTATCGCCCTCATCAAGTACTGCTGGGAGAAGGGCGCGATGTACCTCGATACGTGCATCGAGCCCTGGCCCGGCGGCTACACCGATCCCACCGTGCCCGTCGCGCGGCGCACGAACTACGCTCTGCGCGAGGAGGCGCTCGCGCTCAAGCCCGGCAATGCGCGCGCACCGACCGCGGTGATCACGCACGGCGCCAATCCGGGCCTGGTGTCGCATTTCGTGAAGCACGCGCTGCTGAACATCGCCGCCGATGTCGGCCTCGAGGCGGGCTCGCCCCGCACGCGCGCCGAATGGGGCGATCTGGCACGCCGCTGCGGCGTGCGCGTGATCCACATCGCCGAGCGTGACACGCAGGTGTCGCGCCAGCCGAAAGCGCCGGGCGAGTTCGTCAACACCTGGTCGGTCGATGGCTTCGTGAGCGAGGGTCAACAGCCCTGCGAGCTCGGCTGGGGTACGCACGAGCGCAATTTCCCGCGCGATGGCAAGCGCCACGAGGCGGGCTCGCAGTGCGCGATCTACCTGACCCAGCCCGGGGCGGCGACGCGGGTGCGCACCTGGACGCCGCTCGCGCAGAACTTCCACGGCTTCTGCATCACTCATGGCGAGTCGATCTCGATGGCGGACTACTACACCGTCCGCGACGGCGCCCAGGTGGTGTACCGGCCCTCGGTCCACTACGCCTATCACCCCTGCGATGCGGCCATCGTCTCGCTGCACGAGTTCGCGGGCCGCAACTTCATCCTGCAGGAGAGAAAGCGTATCGCGATGGATGACATCGTCTCGGGCGTCGATGAGCTCGGTGTGCTGCTCGCGGGACACAAGAAGAACGCCTACTGGTACGGCTCGCAGCTCTCCGTCGATGAGGCCCGCAAGCTCGCGCCACACAATAATGCGACCAGCCTGCAGGTCACGATCGCCTGCCTCTCGGGGATGATCTGGGCGATGGAGAATCCCAACTGCGGGATCGTCGAGCCGGATGAGATGGACTACCGGCGCAACCTCGAGATCTGCATGCCGTACCTCGGCACGGTCGTCGGCCGCTACACCGACTGGACGCCGCTGCAGGATCGCGAGCGGCTGTTCACCGAAGACGTCGACAAGAACGATCCGTGGCAGTTCAAGAACGTGCGCGTCATCTGGTAGCCTCGCCGTAGCGGATTTCGACGATGGTGAAGCGGCACTCGCCGCCGGGCAGCTGCGCCGTGATCTCATCGTCGAGCGCGCGCGTGAGCAGCGCGCGCCCCAAGGGCGCGTCCATGCTGATATAGCCCTCGCCCATGTCGATCTCATCGGGACCGACGATGCGATAGCTCACCACTTCGCCATCGTCGCGCTCGAGTGAGACCCATGCGCCGAAGTACACGCGCCGCTGATCGCGCGGCGTCGTCTCCACGACCGTCATGCCCTCGAGGCGCTTGCGCAGGAAGCGCACGCGGCGGTCGATCTCACGCAGGCGGCGCTTGCCATAGATGTATTCGGCGTTCTCCGAGCGGTCGCCCTGCGCTGCAGCTTCCGCCACCGCCTGGGTGACGCGGGGGCGCTCGATGCGCCACAACTGGTCCAGTTCTGCCCGCAAACGGCGGGCGCCGTCGGGAGTTATATATTTCGAGCCCGCGGCTGTCGCCGGACGGTAACGGCCCATGGTGAGACTTCCCGGATTATGTCGCAGGGGCCTTAACTAAACGGGGGGATCTGTGGAGCGTTTCACGGCCCCTCGGGATTTCGCCGACTAGGCTTGGTTCCATGGCGACCAAGTACTACACGCACTTCGTGACCGCAAGCGCCACGGCGCGGCGAGCCCGGGACCCGGGCAGCGAGTGGAGCGGAGTGGTGGAGCTGCGCCATCCGATCGAGCACGGCGGCGGGACGCGTCAGCTGAAGTCGCTTCTGGCGCGCAGCTTCGATCTGTCGAGCGAAGAGATTCGCATCCTGCAATGGGCGCGGCTGCATTAGTTACCCACGGTATCCCCTAGCGGACTTCCTTCCCTTCATCGAAAGTCCGCATTCTCACCCCAGGCCACAAGCCTGGGGTTTTTTTTCCAGGACTGCCGTAAAGTGCGCGCTCCGGCCTCACAGCCAAGGAGAAGCCCATGCGCGCGCGAGTCCTCGTTCTCACGATCCTGGCGGTGCTGGGGCTTCCCGGATGCGGCTATAACCGCCTGCAGCAGCAGGACGAGAGCGTGAAGGCGGCCTGGTCGGAGGTCGTGAACCAGTACCAGCGCCGCTCGGACCTCATCCCCAATCTGGTCAACACGGTCAAGGGCTTCGCCGCACAGGAGCAGAAGGTCCTGATCGGCGTCACCGAGGCGCGCGCCAAGGTGGGCTCGATCCAGCTCACGCCCGAGCTCATCAACAATCCGGCGGCGTTTGCGAAGTACCAGGCGGCCCAGGGTGAGCTCACTCAGGCCCTGAAGAGCCTGATGGTCGTGACGGAGAACTACCCGCAGCTGAAGTCCGATCAGAACTTCCGCGATCTGCAGGCGCAGCTCGAGGGCACGGAGAACCGCATCACCGTGGCGCGCAACCGCTACATCGATGCCGTGCGGGAGTACAACGTGACCGTGCGCTCCTTCCCGACCAATCTCACGGCCAAGATGTTCAGCTACAGCACCAAGCCGAACTTCACCGTCGCGAACGAGACCCAGATCTCCACGGCACCGACGGTCGACTTCGCCAAGTGAGGCAGGCGCTGGCAGCCGCAGCGCTGCTTGTCGCGCTTCTGCCCGCGGCGGCGCTCGCGCAGGATCTGCAGAAGATCCCGCCGCTGACCGCGCGCGTCACGGATCAGACCGGAACGCTCTCGGCGGAACAGATCGCAGCCCTCGACAGCAAGCTCGCCGCCTTCGAGCAGCAGAAGGGCTCCCAGCTCGCCGTGCTCATCGTGCCCACGACCCAGCCCGAGGAGATCGAGCAGTACTCGATCCGGGTGGTCGAGCAATGGAAGCTCGGACGCCACAAGGTGGACGACGGCGCGCTGCTCATCATCGCGAAGAATGACCGGCGCATGCGCATCGAGGTCGGCTACGGGCTGGAAGGCGCGCTGCCCGATGCCACCGCCAACCGCATCATCGATGAGGTGCTGCGTCCGCAGTTCCGCAACGGCAATTTCTACGGCGGCATCGACGCCGCGCTCGACCGGATGATGGGCGTGATCAATGGCGAGCCACTGCCGCCACCGCCGGCGCAACGCCGCGGTGGTGGCATGCCCGGCGATCTGGGCCACATGCTGCCGTTCCTGTTCTTCTTTGCGATCGCGGCGGCGGCGATTCTGCGCTCGATATTCGGCCGCACGCTGGGCGCAGTGTTCACCGGCGGCGGCATTGGCCTCGTCGTCTTCCTGCTGAGCCGGATCCTGGCGGCGGCGATCGGTGTGGGCGTGCTCGCATTTTTGTTCTCGCTCATCTCGGGTGTCGGCGGCAATACCTCGCGCTGGTCCTCGCGGCCCGGTGGCTGGGGCGGCTGGGGTGGCGGCCTGGGCGGTGGCGGTTTCGGGGGCGGTGGCTTCGGCGGCGGGGGCGGCGGCTTCAGTGGAGGCGGCGGCGGCTTCGGCGGCGGCGGCGCCTCGGGCAGCTGGTAGGCCAGCGATGCAATTCTCGCGACTCATCCGCCATCTGCTGACGACCCGCTTCAGCGCGCGGCGGCGCTTTCCGCGCGCGGTGCTGGATGAGATCGAGGGCGCGGTCCGCAAAGCGGAAGGTTCGCACGCGGGCCAGATCGCCTTCGCCGTGGAAGCCTCGCTCGACATGCCGCATCTGTGGCATCGCGTGAGCGGACGGCAGCGCGCGGTGCAGGTCTTTGCGCAGCTGGGCGTGTGGGATACGGCTGCGAACAACGGTGTGCTGATTTATGTCCTATTGGCCGATCGCGTCGTCGAGATCGTGGCCGACCGCGGCATCGCGGCACGCGTCGCGCAGCACGATTGGGACGGCATCTGTCGCGAAATGGAAGCACATTTCCGCACCGGGAATTTCGCCCTGGGCGCGACCGAGGGGGTGCGCCGGACCGGGGAGCTCCTGGCACGGCATTTCCCCGGGGGAACCAGCTCAGCGGATGAGCTGTCCGACCGGCCAGTCATGCTCTGAGTGCACCATCGCCCGCCGAGCGCGGGCGATGCCATAATTACGCAATGATGAAGGGAACCGGACCGGGCCTGCGGGTCCTTGCGCTCGGCAGTGCATGTGCACTGGCCGCCGCGTGCTCGCTCCTGGGTGAGCCGTGGTCTACGCAGAAGAAGGTGGCCCCGCCCGCCGCGCCCCCCGCACCGCCGCCGGCACCCGCGCCCGTCGCCACCTGGAAATTCGAGATCGCACCCGATCACGACGATGTCGTGGGCGTGGTGCAGGTGACGCAGGCGAGCAAGGAGGACACGCTCACCGACATCGCGCGCCGCTTCAACATGGGCTACGAAGAGATCGTGCGCGCCAACCCCGGCGTCGATCCCTGGCTGCCCGGCGCCGGCCGCACGGTCGTGATCCCGAGCGAGTTCATCCTGCCGGATGCGCCCCACGAGGGCGTGGTCATCAACATCGCCGCGATGCGCCTGTATTACTTCCCGCCTCACAGGCCGGGCGAGAAGCAGCTCGTCTATACCCATCCGATCGGCATCGGCAAGGTCGGCTGGCAGACCCCTGAGGGCACGGCGAAAATCGTGCGCCGGCAGAAGGACCCCACCTGGCACCCTCCGGTCTCCGTCATCAAGGAGCACAGGGAGAACGGCGATGACCTGGCGCCGGTGGTGGGCCCGGGGCCGGACAACCCTCTGGGCCGGTACGCCTTCTATCTCACCTGGCCCGGCTATCTGATCCATGGCACCAACAAGCCCGCAGGCGTCGGACTGCGCTCGAGCCACGGCTGCATCCGGCTGTTCCCGGAAGACATTGCGCGGCTCTTCGACATGGTGCCAATGGGCACCGACGTGCACGTGGTCAACCAGCCCTACGTGTTCGGCTGGCGCGACGGCCAGCTCTACATGCAGGCCTACGGCTCGCTCGAGGATGACCAGCGCGACTGGCACAACGCGCAGCAGAAGCTGCTCTCCAAGTCGCTGCGCGGATCGGTCGAGAAGGATCTGAAGCGCCACAACGAGCGGGTCGACTGGGACGCCGTATTGCGGCTCGCGAAGGCCCCGCGCGGCGTGCCGGTGATGGTGACGCAGGGGGAGGGCAGTGTTGAGGGCGTGCTGGCGAGCGCGCCGCATGTCGACAACCGCCTGCCCGTCGGTGCGAGCTGGGACGGCAAGACCGATCTGCCGATGGACGAGAAGACGTTCGAGCAGGTGTTCTCGGAGCGTGAGCCCACGCCCGCGGCCTCGGGAGCGCCCAAATCCGGAACCTGAGCTCACTCACCGCGCCCAGGACGGGCGGAGAGAGAGCGGCAGCGCTCGCACCGACAGGAGTCACAGCATTTACCGGCCGAACGTTAAAGGGGCCGCCCAACGTTGCGACGCCGGTCGCGAGCTTCGCCGAGTTTCAGCGCATCTTCGGCGGCCTGTGGCAGCCCTCGATGCTCACCTACGCCGTCGAGCAGTTCTTCGAAAGCGGCGGCCGCCGGGCCATCGTCGTGCGAGTGGTGAACGGTGCTCATCCGCCGACGCTCTCGATCCCGGCCGGCACGCAGCTGCTGCGCCTTCGCGGTGTGAATCCCGGCTCGCGCGAGTATCTGCGCGCCTCGGTCGACTATGACGGTATCGAAGCGCATGAGGCCGACCGCTTCAACCTGGTCGTGCAGCGCGTGCGCATCCCCGGCTCCGAGCTCATCGAGGATCAGGAGATCTTCCGGCGCGTCTCCATCAAGGAGGGCTCCTCGCGTTTCGTGTGCGATGCGATGCTGGAATCGAAGCTCGCCCGGCCCTGCGGCGATGTGCCGGCAGTGCGGCCCGATCGGACACTGAGCGGCACGTCCGGGCCGCTCATCGGTTACGTGCACTCCAATCCCGATGGGGATGACGGGGCGCCGCTTTCTGACTACGACATCATCGGCTCGGCGGCGCGTGGCACGGGCCTGTTCGCATTCTCGCAGGACGATCAGTTTGACCTGATGTGCATTCCGCCGCTCGGGCGCTCGCAGGATGTCGGCTCCACCGCGCTGCTCGTCGCCGCACGCCTGTGCCGCGAGCGGCACGCGACACTGCTCGTCGATCCGCCGCTCGAGTGGAGCTCGGCGCAGCATGCGCTGACGCAGCTTCGGGCGTGGCCCTTTCGCAGTGACAACGCCCTCATGTTCTTCCCGCGCATGCTCGCGGCCGATCGCCTGCGCAATCGCATCGAGACGTTCGGCTCGGCCGCCGTGGCAGCGGGGCTGATTGCGCGGGCCGAAGAGTCGAGCCCGCTGTGGTCGCCGGCAGCCGCCGAGGAACTGAGCCTGCGTCCCGGCATGCGGCCGGCGCTGAGCGTGACGGAGGCGGAGCGCCTGCAGCTCGCGCGCGCCGGCGTCAATACGCTTCCGGCGACACGCTCGGCGGCGGGCACCGCCCCGGCCCTGTGCACGCTCTCGCCCGGCTCGGGGCGCGCGGCGGACGGTCATCACTTCGGTGCACGCCGGCTGGCCGGCTACGTGATCGCCGGCATCGAGCGGCGCACACGCGCGCTGGCCACCGCAACGCCGGTGCCGGAGACCTGGGCGCGGGCACGCGACGAGGCGGAAGCTCTGCTGGGCGAGCTCGCCGCGGTCGGAGCGTTCGCCGGCAGCGAGCCGCGCGAGCAGTATTTCGTGGTGTGCGATGAGCGCGTCAACCGCGCGGGGCGCCACGCGCCGGGCGGCTTTTCTCTGCTCACCGGCTTTGCGCCGATCCGGCCCGGGGATTTTGAGACCTGGCTCGTGACCTACGAGGCCGGTCGCTGCTACTCCCGTCCCATCGCGGTCAACCGCATGGCGGCGTCGCGGCTCAGCGCTTAACGACGCTTACCGCCATCGTGACCACCGCGCGCGCGACCTCCGTGTCGGCGGCATCGATCACGCTCACCGGCACTCCGACCCGCTCCGCCTCGGTCCATTCGCTCTTGTCGAGCCGCGCAATGGCACGCACATCGCTCTGCGCCGGGCGCAGGTATTCGATCGCCATGCCGCGCGCACTCCACTGCATGGCCGGAGGGATCGTCACCTCCGTGACCATGCCGGCGGCGAGCTCGCACAGTCCGCCGATCGCCGGCGTGTGCCGCAGCGGCATCGCCACCCGGCATAAGCTTGCGCGCAGCTCGATGAGCTCGGGCTCGAGCAGACCCACATAGGGGACACGACGTCGCCAGGCGCGCATGAAGCGCCAGCGCCCGAGGCGCGTGTGCGACTGCTGCTGCCAGGCAAGGAGCGTGGGTCCTGCCGCGCTCGTGGTCGTCGACCTCAGCCAATCCATCTGTTGGCGGGTCGCAAGCGGATCCGCTGCGATGAGCCTACTCCTTCGGGGGAGCGCGCAATCTATTCGACCGCGCGTGCGCGCTCAAGCCCCCGGCGCACCAAATCCTCCGCCGCCCGGTGTGAGGATGACCAGCTCATCGCCGGGAGCGAGATCGAAGCGCGCCGTCGCCGCGAGTACGGTTCGTGTGCCATCCGTCCGCACTATGTAGCCAGCCCCGGCAGCGCCGTGCTCGCCGCCGGCGAGACCGAAGGGCGGCACGCGGCGGCGGTTCGCGAGCAGCGACCCGGAGAAGGGCGCGCGAAACAGGAGCCTGCGAATGGCGCCATCGCCGCCGCGGTGCGCACCGCGGCCGCCGGAGCCGCGGCGGATGGAGAATTCGCGCACCAATACGGGGAGCGCCGCCTCCAGGATCTCCGGGTCCGTGAGGCGCGAGTTGGTCATATGGGTCTGCACGGCATCGGCACCCTCGAATCCCGGACCCGCGCCCGAGCCGCCGGCGATAGTCTCGTAGTACTGCAGCGATGCATCGCCGAAGCTCAGGTTGTTCATCGTTCCCTGCGAGCCCGCCAGCTTTCCCAGCGCCCCGAGCAGCGCATCCACCAGGCACTGCGAGGTCTCGACGTTGCCGGCGGCGACAGCGGCGGGCGCCGCCGGATCGAGCATCGAGCCCGGCGGGATCACGATCTCGAGCGGCTCGAGGCAGCCCTCATTGAGGGGAATGGGCCGCTCGACCAGCGTGCGAAAGACGTACAGCACCGCGGCGATGCTGACCGAGCGCGGTGCATTGAAGTTGTGATCGCCCTGGGCACTGCTGCCCGAGAAGTCGATGCGCGCCCGACGCGCGGCGTGGTCCACGTCGATGCGCACCTGCACGAACTCCCCGCCGTCCATCTCGTAACGGAAGCTGCCGGGCGCGAGGTGCGCCAGCGCCTGCCGCACACACAGCGCCGCATTGGCCCGCACGCGTTGCATGCCCTCGCGTACCCCGGCCGCCCCATAACGCTGCACGGCCCGCATGAGCTCTTCCGCCCCGCGTGCATTGGCGGCGAGCTGCGCAGCCAGGTCCGCCAGGTTCTGCCTGGGATTGCGCGCGGGCCAGGGACCGTGCGCAAGTCCCGCGAGCAGCTCGCGCTCGCGCAGACGCCCGGCAGCGACGAGCTGAAAGTCCTCAAACAGCGCGCCTTCCTCCTCGATCCGGCGGCTGAACGCCGGCATCGAGCCGGGCGTGATGCCGCCGATGTCCGCATGGTGGGCGCGCGAGGCGACGAAGAATGCGGCGCTCTGCGGCTCACTTGCGAGGAACACCGGCGAGACCACCGTCATGTCCGGCAGATGTGTGCCACCCGCATACGGACTGTTGATGAGCCAGGCATCTCCCGCGCGCATGCGCCCCGCGTGGGCCGCGATCACCGCACGCACGCTCGCTCCCATCGATCCCAGGTGCACCGGCATGTGCGGCGCATTGGCGATCAGACGGCCTTGCGCATCGAAGAGCGCGCAGGAGTAGTCGAGCCGCTCCTTGATGTTGACCGACTGCGCGGTGCGCTTGAGCACCTCGCCCATTTCGGTCGCGATGTGCATGAAGAGTCCATTGAAGATCTCAGTGCGGGCGGCACCCGCCAGGCGCTCTGTCGCGGCTGCGCCATCATCGCGCTCGGCGGTGACGAGGATTTCGCCGCTGGGGAGCTTCGCGGCGCGCCAGCCCGGCTCGAGCGCAAACGTCGAGTTCGGCTCGACGATGAGCGCTGGCCCCGCGAGCGAGCCGCTGAGTGCCGCGGCCTGCACCAGCGGTACGGTGAGCCACTCGCCAAACCATGCGCGGGTCTGAAGTGGCAGCTCCGCGCTCAGCGGTGCGAACTCGGCCTGCAGCGCGCCGGCATCGACCGGTTCAGTGCGGGCTTCGATGCGCACCGACTCGATCACGATCCCCGAGCTGGGAGCCGCAAAGCCGTAGCGCTGCTCGTGCATCGACGCAAAGGCCGCCAGCGCACGTGCCAGGGGCGCATACGGGATGCTGAGCGTGCCCTCGCTCTCGCCGGCACGCAGCTCGAGCAGGCGCACGATGCGCCGCTCTACGCCAGGCTCGGCGGCCTCGAGACTCGTGCGGGCATCGGCTTCGAGCTGCGCGAGCAGCACGTCGGCCGCCGCAAGGCCCGCTTCATCGAGCCCCGCACGCAGACTCGCTCGCCGGATGGCCGCCTGCTCGGCGACACCAACGCCAAAGGCGGAGAGGACACTTGCGAGCGGATGCACCAGGATGCGGCGCATGCCTGCAGCGCGTGCCACACGGCAGGCATGCTGTCCGGCTGCGCCGCCAAAGCAGAACAGCGTGAAGTCCTGCGGGTCGAGTCCGCGGCGCAGACATACGCGCCGGATTGCATTCGCCATGGCATCCACGGCGATCCCGAGTGCAGAGGCCGCGATCGTCTGCGGATCGCTCACATCGCCGGTCTCAGCCGCGAGCAGACGCGTCAGTTCCTCGAATCGTCGCGTCACGGCTGTGGTGTCGATGGCACTCGCGCCCGAAGGGCCAAAGACCTGCGGCAGCGTATCGGCGCGCAAGCGCCCGAGGAGCACCTGCACGTCGGTGAGCGTTGGCGGTCCGCCGCGGCCGTAACAGGCCGGTCCGGGATCGGCGCCGGCGGACTGCGGTCCCACGTTCAGCCGTCCGTCGGCGCTGCGCAAGACCGAGCCGCCGCCTGCGGCAATGGTGTGGACATCGAGCATGGCCGTCTGCACGCGCACGCCGCCGATGTCGTGCTCGAATCGCTGCGGCAGCTCGCGGTCGTACACCGCCACGTCGGTCGAGGTGCCGCCCATGTCGAAGCTCACGAGCTCTGCGATGTTGAGCCGCGCTGCCGCCTGCGCCGCACCGATGAGTCCTCCAGCCGGTCCCGACAGCAGACTTTGCGAGGCGCGAAGTCCGGCGGCCGTGGTCAGGCCGCCGTGGCTTTGCATGATCTCGAGCCGTGCGCCCGGATCGATCGCGGCGAGCTCGCGCGCGAGTCCCGAGACATAGCGCGCCAGGGGCGCCGACAGATAGGCGTCGAGGACGGTGGTCTCGCCGCGCGGCACGAAGCGCGCGAGCGCCGAGACTTCATGCGACAGCGACACCGTCTCAAATCCGGCCTCGCGCGCGATCTGTCCGGCGAGCCGCTCATGCTGCGGAAAACGCCAGGCGTGCAGCAACACGACGGCGACGGCCTTGAAGCCCCGGGCCCGCGCGGATTCGAGCTGCAGGCGCAGTGGCTGGGGATCGAGCGCCGTGAGCACGGCGCCAGCGGCATCGATACGCTCGTCCGCCTCGATAACCGCGGTGTGCAGGCGCGCGGGACGTACGATATGAAGCGCGAACAGGTCCGGGCGGCTCTGATCGCCGATGGTGAGCGCATCGCCAAAGCCCGCTGTGGTCACCAGCAGCACCGGCTCGCCGGCGCGCTCGAGCAGTGCGTTGGTGGCGACCGTCGTGCCGAGCTTGAGGGTGTGAACCCGCGCGTGCGATCGCGGGGCCTCGCCAAGCAGAGCGCGGATCGCCACAAGTCCCGGATCGGTGCCGTCGCGCGCGGCCGAGAGCACCTTGCGCACCTGCAGCCGCCGCTCCGGGGTCAATGCGATCACATCGGTGAACGTGCCACCGCGATCGACCCAGAACTGCCAGCTGCCGCTCATCGGTTGCAGATCATGCGGTACGCTAAGATAAGCCGCCATGACCAACCGCCACGTCGTCTTCTCGCACGGCCAGGGGAGCGGTCCCTGGGGTCGCAAGATCACCGAGCTCGCCGACACCGCGCGCAATGAAGGCTATCTCGTCGAGTCCGTCGACTTCCGCGGCATCGAGGCGCCGCGCGAGCGCATCGCCTGCCTCATGGACTTCTGCAAGAACCTCGAGGGCGACCTGGTGCTGGTCGGATCGAGCCTGGGCGGCTACGTCTCGATCGCCGCGGCCTCGCTCCTGCACGCACGCGGCGTGTTCCTGCTCGCTCCGGCGATTTATATGGAGGGCCTGCCGGAGCTGCGCAAGAGTGTGCTCGACTGCCCGACCATGGTGGTGCACGGCTGGCGTGACGAGGTCGTGCCCTATGAGCACAGCGTCCGCTTCGCGCGTGAGTACGGCGCGACGCTGCACCTGCTGCCCGGCGATCATCGTCTGCACTCCGAGCTGCGCCTGATCCGTTATCTCTTCGAGTACTTCCTGATCTCACTCGACCTGCCGGCCGCCGCGCACTCTTAAGCCCCATGACCTGGCTGTTGCGACGGGTCCTCGCGCTGTGGGTGCGCTACAGCGTTCTGCCGGAGGACGCCGCCGCCCGCGTGCACGGACTTGCGCATGCGGTGTGCTATGTGCTCGAGCATCGCAGCGTCACGGATCTGGCCGTGCTGCAGAATGCCTGCGTAAAGCTGAAGCTGCCGCGGCCGCGCAAGCGCCTGCTGGCACAGGGACGCGAACTCACCTCCTTCTTCTATCTGAGCCGACCGCGCGGCTTCTGGGACGAGCGGCTCGACCGCCGCCCTCCGCCCGAGCTCGGCGAGGTCGTGCGCCTGCTCCTGAAGC
>Ga0335079_10000805_pt1 | contig 35620 bp, 30 predicted proteins | sample Lox_Sample_33_FD_206719 | JGI IMG/M metagenome (GOLD analysis project Ga0335079, IMG submission 206719) | Soil microbial communities from Loxahatchee National Wildlife Refuge, Florida, United States - Lox_Sample_3.3 | ecosystem: Environmental > Terrestrial > Soil > Wetlands | place: USA...
AAGGATCTCGGTCTCCCAGGCGCTGGCGGCGGCTTCGAAGCCCTCGAGCTGTGCGAGGACCGCACCGACCGCATCGGGCCCTTCCATGCGCCCCTCGGGGGTGACGCGCTGCCACTCGAAGAGAAACCGCAGGAAGTCGCGCGCCTCGATCGGCTCGATCTCGGCCCGCAGCCGCTTGACGGTGTAGCGGTGGATGCGGGCGAGCAGGCGCCGCTCGCACCATTCCAGGGTGCCGGCCGCTGCCTCCGGCGTGAACCGTCCGCGCATCGCGAAGCCCTCGGCCTCGAGCGCGGCGAGCGCCGCATCGATGCGCGCCACGCTGAGGCCGGTGAGAGCCGCGAGTACCGGGGCCGTCACGGGACCTGAGCCCGTGAGCCGTCCGCGCAGTACCTCGATGAGCGCGGCCTCGGGGCCGACTTCGCGGGCGTGCGCGGCGGGCGTCACCACCTTCGGCTCGAATGCAGCCGCGGGATAGAGCGCCTCGAGGAGCGGCAGCTGCTCGGCCGTGACCCACAGCGACACCTCCGGGACGGCGGCGAGCTGCGTCACCCGCCGCTCGCCGGCGAGCTGCGCCATGAGCTGCGGCCAGCCTTCCTGGCGCTCCACCTCGGCCGCGGTGAGGAAGGTGAGCCAGGCGAGCGCATCGTGCAGCTCGTCGGCGTTGACGGCATCGGGCCAGGCCTCGCCGCGCACCCGTGCGATCGCTTCGGGATCGAGCGCACCCAAGTCGGCGGCGCTCTGCGGGTCGAGCCAGCGCCGGCTCATGACCGCCTGGGTGCGCCGCTCCTCGAGCGGTGCGTCGTCGAGGAAAGCGTACGGCCGCGCGGACAGCACCTCGAGCGCGAGCGGCGAGGGCTCGGTCAGGTCGCGCGCCAGCGCGCGGATGCTGCCCGCCTCGAGCCCGCGCAGCAGCCGCTCGAGCCCCTCGATGTCCATGGCGTCCTCGAGGCAGTCGCGGATCGCCTGGCGAACCAGCGGATGGTCGGGGATCTCGAGCTCGCCGGTGAGATTCTCGGCGCACGCCACCTGGTCGGGGAACACCGCGGTGAGCAGATCTTCGGCCGCCATGCGCTGCAGCGGCGCCGGCAGCTTCTTGCCGCCGCGAAAGCGCGGCAGGGCGAGCGCGATGCCGGCACTCCAGCGCCAGCGCACCGGGAACATCGGCGCCGCGCACAGCGCCTGAACGAGCAGCGGCCGCACCGTGTTGGAATGAAGATAGCGCGCCACGTCGCTGAGCTCGAAGCTGTGGGCGGTCGTGAGCGACAGCACGATCGTGTCCTCGGTCGCGGCCGCCTGCAGCTCGAAGTTGAAGGAGCGGCAGAAGCGCTTACGCAGGCTGAGGCCCCAGGCACGGTTGATGCGGCTGCCGAAGGGCGAGTGGATGACGAGCTGCATGCCGCCGGCCTCGTCGAAGAAGCGCTCGAAGATCACCAGTTGCTGCGTGGGCAGCGCGCCGAGCGCGGCGCGCGCGGCGGCGAGGTAGCCGACGAGCTGAGCTGCGGCGGGTGCGCTGATGCCACACTCCGTGCTCAGCCAGGCGGTGGCCGCCTCGGCGCCCTCGTCGAGCCGTACCTCGAGCTCACGGCGCAGCCGCGCGACGCTCTCCGACAGCTCCGCGGTGCGTCCCGGAGCCTCCCCGATCCAGAAGGGAATGCTGGGCGGCTCGCCGCGGGCATCCTCGACGCGGATCCGACCGGGCTCGACCCGCAGGATGCGGTAGGACACGTTGCCGAGCTGGAAGACATCGCCCTGCAGGCTCTCGATCGCGAAGTCCTCGTTCACCGTGCCGACGAACTGCGCCTGCGGCTCGAGCAGTACCTGATAGTCGGCGGTGTCGGGAATCGTGCCGCCGGAGGTGAGGGCGGTGAGCCGCGCGTTGCGCCGGCCCTTGATGCGGTGATTGACCCCGTCGTGATGGATCAGCGCCCCGTGGCGGCCGCGGCGCGTGCTGTACCCCTCGGCGAGCATGCGCACCAGCTCGTCGAACTCGGCGCGCCCGAGATCGCGGTAGGGGTAGGCGCGTCGGTAGAGCGCGAACAGCTCCTCGTCCGGCCACTCGCGCGCGGCGACCTCCGCCACGATCTGCTGGGCGAGCACGTCGAGGGGCTTCTCCGGCACCGTGAGCCGGTCGAGCTCGCCGCGGCGCACCGCGGCGAGGAGCGCCGCGCACTCCGCCAGATCGTCGCGCGACAGCGGGAACAGGCGCGCCTTGGGTCGGCCGCCCAGCGAGTGGCCTGAGCGCCCCGCGCGCTGCAGGAAGGCGGCGATCGAGCGCGGCGAGGCCAGCTGGCACACCAGATCCACCTCGCCGATGTCGATGCCGAGCTCGAGGGATGCGGTCGCCACCAGCGCGCGCAGCTCGCCGCGCTTCAGGCGCGCCTCGGCGTCGAGCCGCGACTCCTTCGCCATGCTGCCGTGGTGCGCGGCGATGTGTGCCGCGCCGACCCGCTCCGACAGGTGGCGCGCGATGCGCTCGGACTGGCGGCGCGTGTTGACGAACACCAGCGTGGTGCGGTGCTCGGCGACGAGCTCGGCGAGCCGGTCGTAGATCTCTTCCCAGACCTCGCCCGACATGACGGACTCGAGCGGCGCGGAGGGAATCTCGAGCGCCAGGTCGCGCTCGCGCACGTGCCCGGTGTCGATGACGACGCAGTCCGGGCTGCCGTCGGCCTTGAGCCCGCCGCCGCCGACCAGGAAGCGCGCCACCTCCTCGATCGGCTTCTGCGTCGCCGACAGCCCGATGCGCGTCAGGCGCCGTCCCGCGAGCGCCTCGAGCCGCTCGAGCGTCAGGGCGAGGTGCACGCCGCGTTTGCTGCCCGCCATCGCGTGGATCTCGTCCACGATGACGCTGCGCGTGCTGGCGAGCATCCGCCGGCCGGACTCCGAGCCCATGAGGATGTAGAGCGACTCCGGGGTCGTCACCACGATGTGCGGCGGGCGTTTGACGCTGGCGGCGCGCTCGTGCTGCGGCGTGTCGCCGGTGCGCACGAAGGTGCGGATGCCGTGCGCGGGCAGCCCGAGCGCGGCGAGCTCCGCGGCGATACCCGCGAGCGGCGCCTCGAGATTGCGGTGGATGTCGTTGGAGAGCGCCTTGAGGGGCGAGACGTACACGATACGGGTCTCGTCCTCGAGGCCATGAGCTGCGATCCCGGTGCGCACCAGCTCATCGATCACCGCGAGAAATGCCGCGAGGGTCTTGCCCGAGCCGGTCGGCGCGGCAATCAGTACGTGACGCCCGGCTGCGATCGCCGGCCACGCGGCGGCCTGTGCCGGGGTGGCGGCGGCGAAAGCGCGGGCAAACCAGCCGGCGACGGCTGGATGGAACTCGGCGGGCATGCGGATATTGAAGCACACCCGGCGCGGGGCGGGGAGCCGAGGGAGCGCCGAATTAATCCAACGTACAGTGTGGTGCGCAGACGCCGCCTGTATGCGCGTGGACGCTCAGGGAGTAGAGTCGGCGTTCGGTTGGTTGCGCGGGGACGTCTCACGATGTGGGAAGAAGAGACTGCGGATTCGTTTCGCCGCAAACTCCTGTGGTGGATCGGCGGCCTGGTGATCGTCGCGGCCATCGCCTTCGGGCTCTGGTACAAGTTCCTGTTCCATCCACCCGCGCCGGCGCCGGCCGCGGCCGCGGTGTCGACCGCGCCCGCACCGGCTGCCGCCGTGCCCGCCGTGTCGCACCCGGTCGCGGCTGCGAACGGCGGGCCCGAAGCGCTGCCGGCGCTCAACGACAGCGACTCGCTGGTGCAGGAGTCGCTCGTCCAGGTGTTGGGACGCCCGACCATCGAGACGCTGCTCGTGCCGCAGAACATCGTGCGGCACATCGTGGTCACGGTCGACAACCTGCCGCGCCACAAAGTTGCCGTGGAGCTGCGCCCCGTCAAGCCGACCGGCGGACAGTCGGTGGTCTCCACCCAGGGCGATCTCACGGTGCTGAGCGAGGCCAACTTCGACCGCTATGCGACCTTCGTGCGCGCCGTGCAGGCGGCCGACGTCAAGAGTCTCGCGGCCCTCTACCAGCGGCTCTATCCGCTGTTCCAGCAGGCTTACGAGGATCTCGGCTATCCCGGCAAATACTTCAACGACCGCCTGGTCGAGGTGATCGATCATCTGCTCGAGACGCCCGAGATTGCCGCGCCGATCCCACTCGAGCAGCCGCGCGTCTTCTATACGTATCAGGACCCCTCGCTCGAGGCGCGCTCCGCGGGACAGAAGCTGCTGATCCGCATGGGCCCGGCGAACGCGCGCATCGTCAAGGCGAAGCTGCGCGAGCTGCGCGCCGAGATCGTGGCGAAGAAGTAGCGCGGCAGGAATGAGCGACCCACCGGTGACGGCGGACGAAGCGGGCCTCGAGCGGCCGCTCGGCGAGCTGCGCTCGGTGCTGATCGTCGGCGAGACGGTCGAAGCCTGGGCGATCCAACGGCGGATGTTCGCCGTGACACACCGCCGCGTGCTCATCGCCGCGACCAGCGGACGGCTGATCATCATCGTCCGACCGCTGCTCGGGGGCTTCAATCTCGTCAGCGTGCGCTGGCAGGACCTGGAGGAGGTCACCCTGCGGGTGGGCGTGCTCGGCGCCGAGCTCGGAATTCGTGCCGGCAAGGCCACCGACCTTGCCTCGCTCGGCGCGCAGGGCGCGCAGCGCCTCGAGCTCAAGGGACTGCGCAAGGACCAGGCGCAGGCGGTCTATCGCATCTGCCAGGCGCAGGATCAGGCCTGGCGCGAGAAGCGCCGGGTGCGCGAGCTCGAGGAGCTGCGGGCACGCTCCGGCGGCATCCAGGTGTCGGGAGGAGCCCCGTCGGGAGCCACGACGGGCGGCGATGATGCGGTGCGGCGGCTCCAGGAGGCGAAGCGGCTGCTCGACGCCAGGCTCATCACCGACGCCGAGTACGAGGCCATCAAGGCCAAGATCGTGGCTCCCTGAACCGCCTATCCACAGTTAATCCACAAGCGATCCACAGGGCGGGTGCGTTAGGCTGTCGGTCATGGTCGCGCTGCGCCTGCGCCGTCGGAAACCGGCCGAGAACGAAGTTCTCGGCACCTACAGCTTTACCAGCCGGACGGTGCAGGTCCTCAGGACCCAGGACGATCACATCCTCTGGACCTGCGACTGCGACAAGTTCCGCCGCCAGGCCGGCCAGCGCGAGCCGCTCTGGTGCAAGCACATCGCCAAGGCAGCGGCCCGCCGCTCGCTCGAGCGTCTCAGCCGCCGCGTGGTCGTGACCCGCAGCGCCGAGCGCTGAGCCACCGACCGTCTCTCTTTCCCGACATGATGAAAGCCGGCGCCTTTGCGGCGCCGGGGATATTTGGGTATCGTGGTGCGCTACAGCATCAGGAGCATCGGTATGCGCTGGGAAACTCCGCGGGCGATCGACTTGCGCTTCGGCATGGAAATCACGATGTACATCTCCAGGCGCTGACCGCTGCCTGCAGGCGGCCCGGCACCGCGGCTCCGCCTGACTTCGATGCATCGTGAGAATCCGGGTACTGGGGTCGGCCGCCGGCGGCGGTTTCCCCCAGTGGAACTGCAACTGCCGTAACTGCTCGGGCCTGCGCCACGGCACCCTGCGTGCCGTCGCGAGAACCCAATCCTCGCTGGCCGTCGCCGGCGACCGCGCCAGCGCCTGGGCTCTGGTCAACGCCTCTCCCGACATCCTCGCGCAGCTCAAGGGTAACCCCGACCTGCAGCCGGCGCGCGCCGCGCGCGACACCGGTATCGCAGGCATCGTGCTGGTCGATGCGCAGATCGATCACACCGCCGGGCTCTTCATGCTGCGCGAGTCGACGGCGCCGCTCGCCATCTGGTGCACCGATGCCGCACACGCGGACCTGAGCAGCGGCAATCCGATCTTCGCGGTGCTCGGGCACTACTGCGGCGTCGACCGGCGCCGCCTGGACATCTCGGGCGAGGAGTTCGCGATCGAGGGGGTCGACGGCGTGCGCTGGGCGGCGATCGCGGTGGCGAGCAAACCCGCGCCGTACTCGCCCCACCGCGCGCTCCCCATCCCGGGGGACAACGTGGCGCTCGTCATCCGCGCGACCGCGACGGGTCGGGCCGCGGTGTACGCGCCGGGCTTAGGGGCCATGGAGCCGGCGCTGTGGCGCTCGCTCGAGGCAGCCGCGTGCGTGCTCGTCGACGGCACCTTCTGGAGCGACGAGGAGATGATCGCGCAGGGCCTCGCGGCGCAGCGCGCCCGCGACCTCGGGCATTTGCCCCAGAGCGGCCCCGGCGGCATGCTCGAGTGGCTGGCGAAGCTGCCGCGCGCGACGCGCAAGATTCTCATCCACGTGAACAACACCAACCCGATCCTCGACGACGACTCGCCCGAGCGCGCGGCACTGGCGCGGGCGGGGATCGAGGTCGCCTACGACGGCATGGAGATCGCGCTGTGAGCGAGGCCGCCTGGTCGCGCGATGAATTCACGGCGCGCCTGCGCGAGCGCGGCAGCGCCTATCACATCCATCACCCCTTCAACGTGATGCTGAACTCCGGCAAGGCGAGCCGCGAGCAGATCCGCGGCTGGGTGGCGAACCGCTATTACTATCAGGTGAGCATCCCGGTGAAGGACGCGGCGATCATCGCCAACTGCGACGAGCGCGCGGTGCGCCGCAACTGGGTGCAGCGCATCCTCGATCACGACGGCTACGGCGACGATCCCGGCGGCATCGAGTCGTGGCTGCGGCTCGCGCAGGCGGTGGGCCTCGAGCGCGGCGCGGTCGAGAGCCTGACGCTGCTGCTGCCGGGCGTGCGCTTCGCGGTCGATGCCTACGTCAACTTCGCGCGGCGTGCGCCCTGGCCGGAAGGCGTCTGTGCCTCGCTCACGGAGCTGTTCGCCCCCGAGATCCACCGCCAGCGCCTCGCCGGCTGGCCGCAGCACTATCCGTGGATCGATCCGGCGGGTCTCGAATACTTTCAGAGCCGCATGAGCCGCGCCCGGCGCGATGTCGAGTTCGCACTCGCCGTGACGCTCGAGCGCTTCAGCACGCGTGCCGCGCAGGAGCGCGCGCTCGAGGTCCTGAAGCTCAAGCTCGACATCCTCTGGCAGATGAACGATGCGATGGCGCTTGCATATGGGGTGATGCGGTGAGCGAGGTCGAGGACAGCGCGCGGCCCGCGATCGCCCGCGGCCTGCGGCTGCAGTGGGAGCCGGCGCAGGAGGCGCACGTACTGTTGTACCCGGAAGGCATGGTCAAGCTCAACGGCAGCGCGGGGCAGATCCTGGCGCGCTGTGACGGCGTGCGTACCCTCACGGAGATCGTCGCAGACCTCGAGCGAGCCTACGGCGCCACCGGGTTGCGGGACGACGTTGCCGCGTTCGTGCTGCTGGCGCTCGAGCGCCGCTGGCTGGAGCTGCGCGCGTGAGCGTTGCGCCACCGCCCTCGCAGAGCGCACGCGCGCCCGGGCCGCCGCTCTGGTTGCTGCTCGAGTTGACCTATCGCTGCCCGTTGCACTGTGTCTTCTGCTACAACCCGACGGAATTCGCTGCGGTGGGCAAGGAGCTCCCGACCGCGGAGTGGCTGCGGGTGCTGCGCGAGGCGCGCGCGCTCGGCGCCGTGCAGCTCGGCCTCTCGGGGGGCGAACCGCTGGTGCGCGAGGATCTCGAGCCGATCGTGGCGGAAGCGCACGCGCTCGGCTACTACATCAACCTGATCACCTCCGGCGTCGGCATGACCGAGGAGCGCATCAGCGCGCTCAAGGCGGCCGGTCTCGACCACATCCAGCTCTCCTTTCAGGACAGCACCCGCGAGCTGAATGATTTCCTCTCCAGCACCCGCACCTTCGAGCTCAAGGCGAGGGTGGCGGAGCTGATCCGCAAGTACGGCTATCCGATGGTGCTGAACGTGGTTCTGCACCGACTCAACATCGACCACGTCGGCGAGATCCTCGCGATGGCCGAGACGCTCGGCGCGCAGTACGTCGAGCTCGCCAACACCCAGTATTACGGCTGGGCGTGGCTCAACCGCGCGCACCTCCTGCCGAGCCGCGCCCAGCTCGAGCGTGCCGAGGAAGCGACCCGGCGCTTTCGCGCGCGCGTCGGAACGGCGATGCAGATCTACTTCGTCGTGCCGGACTACTTCGAGACGCGCCCCAAGCCCTGCATGAACGGATTGGGGAGCGTCTTCCTCACGATCGCACCCGACGGCATCGCCATGCCCTGTCACGCGGCACGCATGCTGCCGGGACTCAGCCTGCCGAGCGTGCGCGAGCAGAGCGTGCGCGAGATCTGGTACGACTCGCCGGCGTTCAACCACTTCCGCGGGGAGGCGTGGATGAAGGAGCCGTGCCGCAGCTGCCCGGAGCGCTCAGCCGACTTCGGCGGCTGCCGCTGCCAGGCGTATCTGCTCACCGGCGATGCGGCCAACGCCGACCCGGTGTGCGATCTGTCGCCGCATCACGGGCTGGTCACGGCGGCGGTGGCGGAGGCGGAGCGCGCGCCTGCCGCGCCGCTGATCTTTCGCGACCACCGCATCTCGATCGCGGTCGAGCCGCTGCGCGGCCGGTCGCCGGTGCCCTGAGAAAGCCGATGGCCGTGCGCCGGGTGCTGAGGATGGGCGAGCCGCTGCTGCGGCAGGTGGCAGCCCCGGTGATGCGCTTCGATGCCGAGCTCGCAGCGCTCATCGCCGACCTGGACGACACCATGCGCTCGCAAAGCGGCGCCGGGATTGCCGCGCCGCAGATCGGCGTGAGCCTGCGCGTGGTGATCTTCGAGCTCAAGGACAATCCGCGCTACCCGCAGCTGACTCCGGTGCCCTACACGGTGCTGGTGAATCCCGAGCTCACGCCGCTCGGCGAGGAGCAGGAGGAGGGCTGGGAGGGGTGTCTCTCGGTGCCCGGGATGCGCGGCCTGGTGCCGCGCTACCGGCGGCTGCGCTACCGGGGCTTCGATGCCGCCGGCGTGCCGCTCGACCGCACGGTCGAGGGCTTTCACGCGCGCGTCGTGCAGCATGAAGTCGACCACCTCGATGGCATACTCTATCCGCAGCGGGTGCGCGACCTGCGCAACTTCGGGTTCGAGGACGTGCTCGCCGGGCAGATGACGCCCATGCCGGACTGAGCGCATGAGCCGCCAGGAGACTCGCATGACTCACCACGCCAGCGGGCCCCTCGAGGTCAAGGTGACGCCGCAGAAGCCGGACACGCAGATCGCGCGTAGCGCGAACCTCGGGCGGCTCACGATCGACAAACGTTTCCACGGCGACCTCGAGGCGAGCGCCAAGGGCGAGATGCTCGCCACCCAGAGCGAGGTGAAGGGCTCGGCCGGCTACGTGGCCCTCGAGCGTGTCACCGGCAAGCTCCAGGGACGCGCCGGCAGCTTCGTGCTGCTGCACAGTGCCACGATGAAGCGCGGGGCTCCGGAGACCCACATCAGCGTCGTGCCCGACTCCGGCACCGGCGAGCTCACCGGCCTCACCGGCAGCATGCGCATCAAGGTGACGCCCGAAGGCGCCCACTCCTACGAGTTCGACTTCAGGATCGAGTCGCGGCCGGCCGACTGACCCGCACGTCGCGCTCCATGCGGATGGCGGCCTCGATTCCCTGGTAGTAGCCGGGCACGCGTCCCACCTCGCGGTAGCCGAGCGTCCGGTAAAACTCGCGCGCCGGCTGGTTGAGCGCGCGCAGCTCGAGCCCGACGACGAACGTGCCGGCGGTGAGCGCGCTCTCCTCGAGCCAGGCCACCAGGCGTCGCGCGATGCCGCGGCGGCGGTGCGCGGGATCGACCGCCAGGAGATTCAGGTGCGCGGTGTCGTCGGCGTAGTGCATGATGGCGAAGCCGGCGATGGTGCGGTCGTTGCGCGCGGTCAGAACCACGCTCTCGGGATGCTGCACGTACCAGCGGATGCGCTCCGGGCCCCACGCCGGCCGCAGGCCCGACTCGATCAGCTCGTGCGACATGGCTGCGAGCCGTGCGGCATCGCCGCTGCGGGCTGGCTCGAGACGATAGTTCTGCACGATGGCCTCAGGCGAGCGTGTGGAAGACCCGCTGGACGTCGTCGTCCTGCTCGAGGCGGTCGATGAGCGCCAGCACCTCGGTGGCCTGCGCCTCGGGCAGCTCCGTGGGCGCGGTGCACAGGTACTCGTGCTCGGCGGACAACGGCGTCAGGCCGCGCGCCTCGAGAGCCTCCTGCAGCCTGCCGAAGTCGGCAAACGCGCCGCGGATCACGAGCTGCGGCTCGCCCTTCTCGCCCGTGCTCTCGCCCATCTCCTCGAGACCGTGATCGATCAGATAGAGCTCGAGGTCGTCCTGGTCGATGCCGGCAGGATCGAGCCGGAAGACGCCCATCTTCCTGAAGAGGAAGCTGACACTGCCACTCGTGGCGAGGTTGCCGCCGTTCTTGGTGATGACGTTGCGCACCGCCGCCACGGTGCGCGTCGGGTTGTCGGTCGCGGTCTCCACCAGCAGTGCCACGCCGTGAGGCGCGTAGCCCTCGTACAGAACCTCCTGGTAGCTCGCGGCATCGCGCCCCGAGGCACGCTTGATCGCGGCCTCGATGCGGTCCTTGGGCATGTTGACGGCGCGCGCGTTCTGAATGGTCCGGCGCAGCGTCGGATTGGAGGCGGGGTCCGGACCGCCCGACTTGACGGCCATGGTGATGTCCTTGGCGATGCGGGCGAATTGCTTCGCCATGCGGTTCCACCGCGCGAACATCGTGTGCTTGCGGACTTCGAAGATGCGCCCCATGGCGCGCTATTGTAGCGCGGGGGGCCTGCGGAAAAATCCGCAGGATTCTTGGTGACGATGAACTAGGCGAGCTGCGCCTGCAGCACCCGCATGCGCCGGTGCTGGCGGCTCAAGGCGCGCTCGATCTCGCGCAGCTTGCCCGGCAGCTCCGACTGCTGCCATTGCTCGATGACGGCGCGGCGCTTCTCCTCGAGCCACTGTTCCTTGACGCGGGCCCAGTCGGCGATCGCGGCGAGGAACGTCTCATATTCGTGTGCGATGCGCGCGCGCAGCTGCTCGATGTGAGAATGCGGGGCTAGCGGCAGGTCGGCGAGCCGCTGCTCGGCGCGCTTGAACTGCATGGCAAGCAGCGCCCGCTGAATCTGGAACCAGGGCGTGCGCTTCAGACGCCGGGTGAGCCCGACGTACGCCAGGCCGCCGATCAGCCACTTGGTCGGATCCCACTGCCACCAGCGCACGCCGTTGCGGTAGTCGTGGGCGAAGATGTGGTGGAAGTTGTGGTAGCCCTCGCCGTAGGTCACCACGGCGAGCGCCGGGTTGTCGCGCGCGGTGTTGTCCTCGGTGTATGGGCGGGTGCCCCACATGTGGGCGAGCGAGTTGATGAAGAAGGTGACGTGGTGGCTCCACACGAGGCGCAGCACCCCGGCGAGGATCAGCATGCCCCAGAGATCGTGAAACGCGAGGCCCGCGGCGATCGGCAGGGCGAAATTCAGCGCGACCGCGAGCGGCACATAGTACCGGTGCTGGAAGGCGAGCAGCCGGTCCTTCCTCAGGTCCGGAATGTTGGTGAAGTCCGGCGTGCCGCTCGGGTACTCGCGCAGCATCCAGCCGATGTGCGAGAACCAGAAGCCGCGCCGTGCCGAATAGGGGTCGAGATCGACGTCGTCGACGTGCAGGTGATGCGCGCGATGACCGCTGCACCAGACGAACACGCTGTTCTGCAGCGCCATGGTGCCGAAGATCAGATAGAAGATCCGCAGGCCGAGGTGCGCTTCGTAGGTACGGTGCGCCCACAGGCGATGGTAGCCGCCCGTGATCGACATGCCGTTGGCGAGCAGGAAGAAGAGGAAGAAGCCGAAGTCGGCACCGGTAAAGCCGTGGCGCAGCCCGTACCAGGGTACCAGCACGACCGCCGCGGCGGCCGTCAGGACGAACATCAGGACGTTCGCCCAGATCAAGGGTGGCTTTGCAGTGGCGGAGGCTGGCGGCATGAGGCGACTCGGTATCCTTGTCGGCAAGGCCCGCTAAGTTAACATGGCGGGCCGCCGGAAGTGGGACTTGCGTCTTATTGGCATTAGGATGAGTCCATGAGCCTTCTGCGCGAGCCCGCCACGGCGGGGGGAAAAGCTGCGCCGTGGCCGTGTCTGGGCCTGGCCGTCGCCTGGGTGGCGCTCCCGGGCGCGGCGAGCGCGGAGCGGGCCTACGTCAGCAACGAGGACGACGGAACCGTCACCGTCATCGACGCGGATCGCAGTGCGGCAATCGCCACGATCGCCGTCGGCAAGCGGCCGCGGGGGCTCGCGCTCTCGGGCGACGGCAAGCTCCTGTACGTCGCGGTGAGCGGACTGCCGAAGTGCCCGCCGCCGCTCTCCGACGCGCAGTGCGCACAGCTCAGCCGCGACCCGGACGCCGACGGCGTTGCGGTCATCGACACGACGGCGCTCGCGCGCACCCGCATCCTCAAGGGAGTCTCCGATCCGGAGCGCGTCGCCGTGAGCCGCGACGGCCGCCGGCTGTACGTCTCGGAGGAGAACAGCGCGCAGCTTGCGGTACTCGATGCAGCGCGCGGCCGGCGGCTGGCCACGGTCGCGGTAGGCCGCGAGCCCGAGGGCGTGCGCGTGTCGCCCAACGGGCGCTGGGTGCTGGTCACGAGCGAGGAGGACAACACCGTGACCATCATCGATGCGACCTCCTACGCCGTTCTCGCCAGGGCGACCGTCGGGGCTCGCCCGCGCGACCTCGCGTTCTCTTCTGATAGCCGCTTCGCCTACGTATCCGCAGAGGCGGACGCGAGCATCTACCGTATCGCCGTCCCCGCCGGCGCTCCCGCCTCCGAGCTCCTGAAGCTCTCCCCGCAGGCGCGTCCCATGGGAGTCGCGCTCGATACGCAGCGGGGGCGGCTGTACGTCGGGACCGGCCGCGCCGGGACGGTGGCGGTGGTCGCGCTCGATCCGCCGAGGCTCCTCGCCGAGATCGCCTGCGGCGGACGGCCGTGGGGCGTCGCGCTCGGGGCCGGTGGTGAGCGCCTCTACAGCCCCGACGGCCCGACCGCAGAGGTGGCGGTCGTCGACACAGCCGCCGCCGCCGTGAAGGCCCGGGTCGCCGCCGGCAAGGGCCCCTGGGCGGTCGTGGTGGGTCCGTAACGTGGTACCGTTGCGCCCCCACGGTCGGCGGTCGAGGTAAGCGTGCGCACAGCTCTGCTGTTCCTGGCGTTCTCGGGCGCGGCGCTCGCGCGGGCCCCCGTGCCGCCGGAAGTGGAGCAGGCCGCCAGGACGCAGATCACGCGCGCGGCGCTCGAGGCGCCCATCCGCTTCCTCGCCTCGGATCTGCTCGAGGGGCGCGGCCCGGGCACGCGCGCCGATCAGCTCGCGCGCCTCTACCTGCAGACGCGCCTCGAGGGCCTCGGCTACCAGGGCGCCTTCGCCAATGGCGAGTGGCAGCAACCCTTCGACATCGTCGGCATCCGCACGGAGCTGCCGCGCACCTGGAGCTTCACGGGCAAGAGCGGCCGCGCGGATCTTGCCTTGCGCGAGGACTACATCGGCACGAGCGGCCTGCAGAGCGAGAGCGTGTCGATCGACGATGCGGAGCTGGTGTTCGTCGGCTACGGGATTCAGGCACCCGAGTACCGCTGGGACGATTTCAAGGGCACGAAGCTCGCCGGCAAGATCCTGGTGATGATGAACAACGATCCCGACTGGGATCCGCAGCTGTTCGCCGGCAAGCGGCGCCTCTACTACGGCCGCTGGACCTATAAGTATGAGAGCGCCGCACGTCAGGGCGCCGCCGGCGCGATCATCATCCACACGACTCCCTCGGCGGGTTATCCCTGGCAGGTGGTGCAGTCCTCCTGGGGCGGGGAGCAGTTCCAGCTGCCCGACGCCGGCGAGGCGCGCGTGCGTCTCATGGCGTGGGCGACCGAGGAGGCGGCCCGCCGGCTGGTGCGCGCCGGGGGCTTCGATCTCGACAAGCTGATCGCTGCCGCGCGCTCGCGCAGCTTCCACCCCGTGCCGCTCGGCCTGCACACCTCGATCGCATTCACCAACAAGCTCTCGAAGGCTCAGACCGCGAACGTGGGCGGCCTGCTCAAGGGGAGCGATCCGAAGCTCGCCGCCGAGGTACTGATCTACTCCGCTCACCACGATCACTTCGGCATCGGCGCGCCCGACGCGAGCGGCGACCGCATCTATCACGGCGCGGTCGATAACGCCTCGGGCTGCGCCCAGGTGCTCGCCATCGCGGGCGCCTTCGCCGCGCTCCCGCAGCGGCCGCGGCGCTCGCTGCTGGCGCTGTTCGTCGCGGGCGAGGAGCGCGGGCTGCTCGGCTCGATGTACTACGCCGCTCATCCGAGCTTCCCGGCCGGCCGCATCGCCGCCAACATCAACATCGACGGCGGCAGCATCTTCGGCCGCACGCGCGACGTGCAGCTCCTCAGCATGGGCAAGTCCTCGCTCGATGACATCGCGGTGGCGGTGGCGCACTACCAGGGGCGCAGCGTCGTGCCCGACCAGTTCCCCGACCGCGGCTACTACTACCGCTCGGACCAGTTCTCGTTCGCGAAGATCGGCGTGCCCGCGCTCTTCTACGGCGAGGGGACCGACGTCATCGGGCGCCCGCCCGGCTGGGGCCGGCAGAAGCACGATGAGTGGGAGCTCAGGCAGTACCACCAGCCGTCCGACAAGCTCGACGACACGTGGGACTTCGACGGCATGATCGAGGACGCGCAGATGAACCTCATGACCGGCTGGCTGATCGCGCAGGCCGATGCCATGCCGAGCTGGAAACCGGGCGATGAGTTCGAAGCCGCGCGCAAGCGCGCGTTGACTGCCGCGGCCGGCAACTGAGTCGGGGCGCGGGGGACAGCACCATGTTCGAGCGGCTCGAGCTGATCACGGCGGATACGATCCTGAGCCTCATGGCGGCGTATCGCGCCGACCCCGATCCGCGCAAGGTCGATCTCGGCATCGGCGTCTACCGCAACGAGCACGGCGAGACGCCGGTTCCCGCGGCAGTGCGCGAGGCCGAGGCCGCCGTGCTCGCGCGTCAGACCACCAAGACCTACGTGGGACCGGCCGGGAACCCCGGCTTCAACGAGGCGATGGCGCGCCTGGCGCTCGGCGCAGAGCACGAAGCGCTGGTGTCGAACCGGGTGCGCACCATCCAGTGCCCCGGCGGCTGCGGTGCGTTGCGCCTCGGCGCCGAGCTCATCCGTTATGCCTCCGCCGACTCGGTCGTGCACCTGAGCGATCCCACCTGGGTGAATCACGTGCCACTGCTCTCGGGCAGCGGCCTCAAGCTCGAGCGCTATCCGTACTACGATGCCGCGAGCGGTGGAGTGCGCTTTGCCGCGATGGTCGCGGCGCTCGAGCAGCTGCCGCCGCGCGCCGTGGTGCTGCTGCATGCCTCCTGTCACAACCCGACCGGGGCGGACCTCTCGCAGGCGGAGTGGCGCGAGCTGCTCTCGCTGGTGAAGCGCCGCCAGCTGCTGCCTTTCATCGACATGGCCTACCAGGGGCTCGGCGAGAGCCTCGAGGCGGATGCCTTCGGGCTGCGCCTGTTCGCGGCCGAGCTGCCCGAGCTGCTCTACGCCGTCTCCTGCTCGAAGAACTTCGGCCTCTATCGCGAGCGTACCGGCGCGCTGGGCGTCGTGTGCGAACGGGCCGCGCAGGCCGACGCCGCGCTGAGCCAGCTGGTGCGACTGGCGCGCGGGCTCTGGTCGATGCCGCCCGATCACGGCGCTGCGATCGTACACGGCGTGCTCACGGACGCGGCGCTGCGGGCCCGGTGGCTCGAGGAGCTCGATGGCATGCGTGCGCGTATCCAGGGGCTGCGCCGCGAAGTCGTCCGGCGTCTGGCCGAGCATTGTCCGGGACGCGACTTCGGCTTCATCGCGCGCCATCACGGCATGTTCTCCCTGTTCGGGATCAGCACCGCGCAGGTGCGGGAGCTGCGCGCGCAGCAGCACATCTACATGGTCGACGACAGCCGCATGAACGTCGCCGGATTGCGCCGCGAGAACCTCGAGTACTTCGCGCGCTCGGTCGGGGCGGTGCTCGCGGGCAGTGCGGGGCGATGAGATGAGCGCCGAGCCGCAGGCGGCCAGCCTCGAGGCGCTGCGCGCGCGGCTGCGCGAGGCGACGCTGCGCCCGGAGGCGCGGGCTTCGAGCGAGATGGTGGACGACCTCGGCGACGCTCGCGGCGCGCTCGCCGGCGCACGGGCGCGGGCCGCGCGCTGGGTCGAGGTGGCGCGCGCCGACCAGCGCTCGCGTCCGCTGGTCGACCGGATGCTCGAGCAGTTCCCGCTCGACAGCGCACAGGGCAGGGCGCTCATGAGCCTGGCGGAGGCACTGCTGCGCACGCCGGATGCCGCACGCGCCGATCAGCTGATCGCCGAGCGGCTCGCGGCCATTCGCGATGCCGGGGTGCGCGGCGACACGGATCTCCTGCTGCGCACGGGGTTCACGCTGCTCTCCGCCGCCGGGCGGCTGCTGCCCGAGGTGTCCGGCGAGCTGGCGGGCGAGTATTCGGCCGCCAGCCTCACCAAGCCCATGGTCGCGCCGATCGTGCGCGCGGCGCTCAGGCAGTCGATGCAGACGCTCGGCCATGCCTTCATCGTCGGCGAGACGATCGATGCGGCGCTCAAGCGCGCGCGCTCGGAGCCGGAACTGGCACTGTGCTCCTTCGACATGCTCGGCGAGGGCGCGCGCACCGACGCCGACGCGCAGCGCTACCTCGAGGACTATGCACATGCGATCGATGTGCTCGGCGGCCAGCCACCGGGGTCGGTGCACGTGCGCTCGGCGATCTCGGTCAAGCTGTCGGCGCTCGAGCCGCGTTACACGCTGCTGCAGAGCGAGCGCGTGCACGAGCGGCTGGGTCCGCGCATGCTGGAGCTGGCGCGGCGCGCCGCGCGCGCCGGGGTCGGCATGACGATCGACGCCGAGGAGGCGGACCGGCTCGACCTGTCGCTCGACATCGTGGAGACGCTGGCGCGCGATGCGGCCACGCGCGACTGGGAGGGCCTGGGGCTCGCCGTGCAGTCCTACGGCCGCCGCGCGCCGCTGGTGCTCGACTGGGTGGCGCAGCTCGCGCGCGACAGCGGGCGGCGCATGACCGTCCGCCTGGTAAAGGGCGCTTACTGGGACAGCGAGATCAAGCGTGCCCAGGAGCGCGGCCTCGCCAGCTTCCCGGTCTACACCTCCAAGGCCGCGACGGATGCGAGCTACCTCGAGGGCGTGCGGCGGCTGTTCGCCGCGCGCGACCTCTATCCGCAGTTCGCCACCCACAATGCCTACACGGTGGCCGCGGTACTGGCACTCGCGCCCGCGGGCGCGCCGTTCGAGTTCCAGCGATTGCATGGGATGGGCGAGGCGCTGTACCAGGCGGCGCGCGCCGAGTTGCCCGAGCTGCCGCCGGTGCGGGTCTACGCGCCGGTCGGCACGCACGAGGAGCTGCTGCCGTACCTGGTGCGGCGACTGCTCGAGAACGGCGCCAACAGCTCCTTCGTTCACCAGTTCATGAATCCCCAGATTCCCGTGGAGCAGGTCGTGCGCGATCCAGTCTCGTCGTTGCATGAGGCACAGGCGCTGGCGGCGCAGCGGGTGCGCGAGCCGGGCGCGCTCTACGGCGCCGAGCGCGCCAATTCGGCCGGCGAAGACTTCGGCGATCCGGCGACGCTCGCCTTGCTCGGGCGGGAGCTGCGCCAGCAGGCGGCCGAGCGCCACGTCGGTGGCCCGCTGCTCGACGGCCGCACCGTCCGCGATGCGCAGGTGCCCGTGGTCTCGCCCGCCGACACGCGCGAGATCGTCGGCTTGACGCGCGATGCGACGGCGGAGGAGATTCGCGCGGCGATGGCGTCGGCGGCACGCGCCCAGCCCGCGTGGGATGCGAAGCCGGCTGAGGAGCGCGCCGCATGCCTGACGCGCGCGGCGGATCTGCTCGAGCAGCGGCGCGCGCAGTTCCTCAGTCTCCTGGTGCGCGAGGCCGGCAAGACGCTCCCGGACGCGGTGGCGGAGCTGCGCGAGGCGGTGGACTTCTGTCGCTACTACGCGGCACGTGCCCGGGAGCTCTTCGGCGCGCCCGAGCTGATGCCCGGCCCCACCGGTGAGCGCAATACGCTCTCGCTGCACGGGCGCGGCGTGTTCGTCTGCATCAGTCCGTGGAATTTCCCCCTGGCGATCTTCACCGGGCAGATCACCGCGGCGCTCGCGGCCGGCAATGCCGTGGTGGCGAAACCCGCGCCGGCGACGCCCCTGATCGCGCACGCCATGACGCGTCTGCTGCACCAGGCGGGTGTTCCTGCCGCGGTGCTGCAGCTCACGCCCGCGGACGGGCCGCCGTTCGGCGAGGTGGCACTCACGCATCCGGCGCTCGCCGGGGTGGCCTTCACCGGCTCGACCGCCACCGCGGCGACCATCAACCGCACGCTTGCCAGCCGCGACGGCCCGATCGTGCCGCTCATCGCCGAGACCGGCGGGGTGAATGCGATGGTGGTCGATGCCACGGCGCTCCCCGAGCAGGTGGTCGACGACGCGATCACCTCGGCGTTCACCAGCGCCGGACAGCGCTGCTCGGCGCTGCGCGTGCTGTACCTGCAGGAGGAGATCGCCGACCGCGTGATCGAGATGCTGACGGGAGCGATGCGGGTGCTGCGCATCGGGCCGCCGGGCGAGCTCGCCACCGACGTGGGTCCGGTGATCTCGGCGGCGGCGCGCGCGCGACTCGCCCGACATGCCGAGCGCATGCGCGGCGAGGCGAAGCTCTTGTACGCGTGCGAGCTCGAGCCGCAGCTTGCGGCGGTGGGGCACTATTTCCCGCCGCAGATGTTCGAGCTGCGCACGCTCGATCAGCTGAAGACCGAGGAGTTCGGGCCGATCCTGCACGTGGCGCGTTACCGGAGCGAGCAGTTGCCGCAGGTGCTGGCGGCGATCCGCGGCACGGGTTACGGGTTGACGCTCGGGGTCCACAGCCGCCTCGAGAGCGTCGCCAGCCACGTGTTCCAGTCTCTGCCCGTAGGCAACACCTACGTGAACCGCAACATGATCGGCGCGGTGGTCGGGGTGCAGCCCTTCGGCGGCCAGGGACTGTCCGGCACCGGTCCGAAGGCCGGAGGTCCGCACTACCTGCTGCGGTTTGCGAACGAGAGAACTCTCACGATCAACACCGCCGCTATCGGCGGGAACGTCGAGCTGCTGTCCTAGGCTTTTACAAGGGAGAATCGACAATGGCTGATTACAAGACCAACTGCTTCTGCGGTGCCGTGGAACTCACGGTGAGCGGCGAGCCGGTGGCCATGGGGTACTGCCACTGCGCGTCCTGCCGCCACTGGTCTGCAGGACCCGTGAATGCCTTCACCCTGTGGCAGCCGAGCGCCGTCAAGGTCACCAGGGGGGCGGACAACATCGGCACCTACAACAAGACGCCGGTGAGCTACCGCAAGTGGTGCAAGAGCTGCGGCGGGCACCTGTTCACCGAGCATCCACCGCTCAAGCTCACCGACGTATTCGCGGCGATGCTGCCTTCGCTCAAGTTCACCCCGGGCGTACACGTCAACTACCAGGAGACGGTGTTGCGCATGCGTGATGGGCTGCCGAAGTTCAAGGACTTCCCGAAGGATTTCGGGGGCTCGGGCGAGATGCTGCCGGAGTAGTTTCGGGTGGGCGTGTGGTGGTCACCCGGAGAGCCCGCCGGGAGCAATGTTCGAAAGTCATCTAATTTGCTCCCTCGGGGCCCCGCAGAGGGCCTCGAGGAGCCATAGTTAGACATTTCTCTAACTATTGCGGGGTTGAGTCATTCTGGGGGTACCCATACGCTCAGCGGGTGTTCAACGAGCACTTGTGTCCCGTGTTCCGCGCGCTCGCCGACCCGAGGCGCCTCTGGTACATCGAGGGCCTGTGCGACGGCGAGGCTGCGTTGCGCGAGCTCGCCGAGATCTTCCCGCTCTCGCAGCCCACCGTGATCCACCACCTGAAGGTCCTCGAGGAATGCGGCCTGCTGCTCAGCCGGAAAGAGGGCCGGCAGCGCCTCTACTCCCTTCAGCCCAGCGGCCTCCGGCCGGCACATGACTGGATGGAGCGGATCGTCTACCGCGGTGACGTGGCGCCGGCGGGAAGCCTGGTGGATCTTCTCGAGCCGCCGCGCTCCTAACTCGCGGCGGCGCCCGCAGCCGCGGGCCGAAGCTGCGCAAGCAGCAGCTCGAGTGACTCCACCGGCGCCGAGCAGGTGCTGCCGCGACAGACGTAGGCCACCGCCGCGGCCGCAGCCGGCGGGCTCTTGTCGGCGAGCGCTGCCGGCAGCCCGGTTGCATCGGCCGGAATCGCGAGCACCAACCGCCGCGGCACGAACATGCGCGCGAGCTCGCGCCGCCAGGCGTCGATCGTCTGCGCCGCGCCGCGCAGGATGACGATCTCCGGCGGCTGGAGCAGCTCCTCGAGGGCCGTGACCAGGGTGACGTGCCCCAGCGGGGACTTCTCCATGGCGGGCCACGCCGCGCGCAGCGTGCGCTCGGCCGCGGCGAGGTAGCGCGGCTCGCCGAGCAGATATCCGAGGCGCTGCAGGACGAAGGCCGCGATGCCGTTGCCGGACGGGGTGGCATCGTCGGCGAAGCTCTTGGGGCGGTGGATCAGCTGCTCGTGGTCGTCGGAGGTGAAGTAGAAGCCGCCGTTCTGCGCGTCGGCGAAGCGAGCGAGCACCACCTCGGTGAGCTGCCGCGCGAACTCGAGCTCGTCCGCCCGGAAGCGCAGCTGCTGCAGCTCGAGCACCGCATCCACGAGGTAGACGTAGTCGTCGAGGTAGGCGTTGAGATGTGCCCGGCCGTCCTTGCAGGTGGCGAGCAGGCGGCCGTCGCGCCACAGGGTGCTGCGAACGAAATCGAGTGCCCGGCTCGCGGCCTCGCCCAGCCGCTCGGCCGCGAGCGCCCGCGCCGCGATCGCGAGGCCGCGGATCATGAGCGCATTCCAGGAGGTGAGGATCTTCTCGTCGCGCGCCGGGCGTACGCGTTGCCCACGTAAGGCAAGCAGCCTGGCACGGGCGCTCCCGAGCAGCGCGCCGACCTCGCTCGCCGGGCGCTGCAGCGTCGCCGCGATCTGTTCCACCGTCGCGTGGACGTACAGGTGCCAGCGCCCCTCGAAGTTGGCCGGCGCGTCGAGCCCGTAGCGTGGCGCGAAGACCGCGAACTCCTCGGCGCTCAGGACGCGCCGCACCTCGTCCCGGTCCCACACATAGAATCTGCCCTCATGACCCTCGGAGTCGGCGTCCAGGCTCGAGTAGAAGCCGCCCTCCGGGGATTGCATCTCGCGCAGCGTCCAGGCGGCGGTCTCGACCGCCACCTGGGTATAGAACGCATCGGCGGTTCCGAGCGAGGGGTTGGCGTACAGCGCGAGCAGCGCGCCGTTGTCGTAGAGCATCTTCTCGAAGTGCGGGATCATCCAGCGCTCGTCGACCGAGTAGCGGCAGAAGCCGCCGCCGAGCTGGTCGCAGATCCCGCCTTCGCCCATGCGCCGCAGCGTGAAGCTCGCCAGGTAGAGCGACTGCAGGCCCGCTTCGTCTCCCGGCGGGCTGGCGCGCCAGTCGCGCAGCAGCCGCTCGAGCGCCTTCGGCTGCGGGAATTTGGGGGCGCCCCCGAAGCCGCCGTTGCGGGCATCGAAGCTCCCGGCGAGCTGCGCGCGGCACGCCTCGAGGGGCGCATCGGTGAGCGCGGCTCCGGCCGGCGCCGGCGGATAGTTGATATCGGCGAGCGCCGCCACCAGCGCGGCATTCTGCGCGCGCATCTCCGGCTCGTGCGTCCGGTAGAACTCGACCACGCGCGGCAGCAGCTCCCTGAAGCCGGGCAGGCCGTAGCGCGCCTCGCGCGGAAAGTAGGTGCCGCCGAAGAACGGCCGCTGGTCGTCGTGCGCCAGGAACATGGTGAGCGGCCAGCCGCCGCCGCGCTGGGTGATCATCTGCTGGGCGATCTGGTAGATGCGGTCGATGTCGGGGCGCTCCTCGCGGTCGACCTTGATGTTGACGAAGTTCTCGTTGAGGAGGCGCGCGGTCGCCTCGTCCTCGAAACTCTCGTGCGCCATCACGTGACACCAGTGGCAGGCGGCGTAGCCGACGCTCAGGTGGATCGGCTTGCCCTCGCGGCGGGCACGCTCGAGCGCCTCGGCTCCCCAGGGATACCACTCCACCGGGTTGTGGGCGTGCTGCCTGAGATAGGGACTCGTCTCGTTGACGAGATGGTTGGTGTACCTGGCGCTTGCCATCGGACTTTCCATCGGGCCTTCCTACGGGACGATCGCCCTGGCTCCGCTCGCCTCGAGCTGTTGGTTGAGGCGCGGCAGGGTGCCGTCCTTGAACGTCGCCCACCTTGCCAGCGCCGTATCGAGCAGCGCCCGGTGGCTCAGGTAGCCGCGCTCCGCATCGACGCTCGGCGCCGAGTCGGCGCCGTCGACCGCGCGCTCGAGCTCGCGGAACGCCGCGGCGAGGTAGCGCAGGCCGGCGGTGCTCGTGGGCACCTGGCCGGTCGAATCCGGCGAGCGCTTCTGCGGCTCGAGATCGCTCACCGCGAGCAGCTCCCGGTCGGCGGCGGCCAGCGAGGCGGCCAGCGCGGCCCCGCTGCCCGGAAGTCGCTCGGCGACAGCAGAGTGAATGCGTCCGGCCGCGGCGAGTGCGGCGGCGATCTCGGCGCGCGCACGCTCGATGTCGCGCGCCAGTGCGAACTGGCGCGCATAGGCCGCGGCCGGCAGCGTGACGCGCGGGTCGGCGGCGACGTGCAGAGTCTGCCGGTACACGCTGCCACCCGCCTTGAGCTCCAGCGCGTAGTCGCCGGGCGGCGCCCACACGCCTTCCTCGGGCTCCTCCGCATCCTCCGCGGCGAGTCCCGGCCGGGGCGCGTAGTGCAGATCCCACGCGAAGCGATGCGCGCCGGCGCCCGTGGCCAGCACGGCCGGGGCGGCGACCCACTCGGGGGCGATCACCACCTTGGCGGGGTCGGGCTGTGGCGGCCGGTCGTCGCTTCTGAAGGTGCGCACGGTCGCCCCGCGCGCGTCGCGGATCGTGAGCTCGACGACCGCAGCCGCCGCGCTCGCCTCGAGCACGTAGTCGATGTACGCGCCAGGCTCCGGGTTCATCGCCATCGGCTCGTCCTTGGGCATGGGCGAGCCGATGAAGCCGGTGGGCCGCACGCGCAGCGCTACCGCGGGCGCGAGCAGCCGCGTGGCGCCGCCGGCATCGTCGGCCAGCGCGCGCAGCGGGGCGATGTCGTCCATGATCCACAAGCCGCGGCCATGAGTCGCGATGACGAGGTCGCCGCCGTGCACCTCGAGGTCGCGCACCGACGTGCGCGGCAGGTTGCGCTGCAACGGCTGCCAGTGCGCGCCGTCGTCGAGCGAGAGGTACACGCCGCGCTCGGTGCCGCAGTAGAGGAGTCCGCGGTGCACCGGATCCTCGCGCACCACGTTGACCGAGTTGTGCACGCCGCCGTCGGCGATGCCGTTCACGACCAATGTCCAGCTCGCGCCGCCGTCATGCGTGCGGTAGATGTACGGCCGCGGGTCGTCGAGGCGATGGCGGTCCACCGCAATGTAGGCACTGGCGCCGTCGAAGTGGGACGGCTCTACGCTCGCGACCTTCGACCAGTCGCTGAGCGCTGCCGGGGTGACGTTGTGCCAGTGGCCGCCGCCGTCGGCGGTCCGCCACACGAGCCCATCGTCGGTGCCCGCCCAGATGAGCGCCGCCTCGAGCGGCGAGGGTCCGATCGCGTACACCACGCCGCGGCGCGCCCCGATGCCGTCGAAGTCGGCGGCAGTGACGGCGTCGAGGCCGGGGGGCGTCGCGGGGCTCTCACGGCTCAGGTCAGGGCTGATCGGCTGCCAGTGCCGGCCGCGGTCGCTGGTGCGGAAGATGCGCTGGTTGCCGAAGTAGAGCGCACGGGGGTCGGCCCGGGAGAACACCAGCGGCAGAGTCCAGGTGGCCCGGTACAGCCCGGGATACGCCAGCGTCGGGGCGACGCTCTGCTTCTCACCCGTGCGCAGGTCCAGCTTGTCGACGCGGCCGCCGAAGATCAGCTGTGGGTTGCGCGGGTCCGGCGCGATGCTGTCGCTCTCGCCTCCGACCGCGCTCTCGCGGAACTCGCTCAAGTTGATGCCGTCGATGTTGTCGGTGCGGCTCGGGACGCCGGCGGCCCCCGAATCCTGCTGCGCGCCGTACACCCAGTAGGGAAAACGGTCGTCGGTGATGACGTGATAGAACTGGCCGGTGGGCTGGTTGAACCACGAGCTCCAGGTGGCGCCGCCGTTGAGCGTCACCACCGCGCCCTGGTCCACACCGAGGATGCGGCGTTGCGGGTCGCGCGGATCGATCCACAGCTCGTGGTAATCGTCGCCTCCAGGCGCGCCTTTGACGGGGGAGAATTTCCGCCCGCCGTCGGTCGAGCGGTGCAGCGAGGTGTTGCAGACGTAGATCACGTCCGCATCGGCCGGATCGACCGTGACGCCGCCGAAGTACCAGCCGCGCTTCCAGATCCGCGGATCGTCGCTGACGCGGCTCCAGCTCGCGCCCGCATCGTCGGAGCGGTACAGCCCCCCGGCGTCTGCGTCGATCAGCGCATACACGCGCCGTGGTTGCGAGGGCGAGACGCCGATGCCGATGCGGCCCGGCGTCGTCGGCAGGCCGTGGCCCGCGAGCTCCAGCCAGGTCTCGCCGCCATCGTGCGACTGATACAGGCCGCCGCCGGGCCCGCTCGCGGGCGGATACACGCTCCACGGCGGCCGCCGCGTTTGCCACAGCGCCGCGTATACCACGCGGGGATTGCCGGGCTCGAAGGCGAGGTCGATGGCGCCGGTGTCGGCGTTCTTGTGGAGCGTGCGGCGCCAGGTCGCGCCGCCGTCGGTCGAGCGATATACGCCGCGCGTCTCGTTGGCTCCGTAGGGGTGTCCGAGCGCTGCGACCAGCAGAACGTCAGGGTTGTGGGGATCGACCAGGATGCGGCCGATCTGCTGCGAATCCTCCAGCCCGATCGCCTGCCAGCTGCGCCCGGCATCGCGCGAGCGGTAGAGCCCCGTGCCCTGCGCGATGTCCGAGCGCATGTCGGCTTCGCCCGTGCCGACGTAGATGACGCGGGGATCGGCGGGCGCCACGGCGAGCGCGCCTATCGAGCCGACCGGCGCGCCGTCGAAGATCGGCGCCCAGGTGCGCCCGGCATCGCGCGTTTCCCACACGCCGCCGTTCACGGCGCCGAAGTAGAAGTGGCTCGGCTCACCTGGGACGCCCGCGACCGTGAGCACGCGGCCGCCGCGAAACGGTCCGATGGAGCGCCAGTGCAGCCCCTCGAGCAGTGGTTCTAGGGGTGCGGGCGCGGCGCGCAGCGGCGGCGCGGCAAAGCACGACAGGGATAACAGGAGCGCCACGGCGCTGCGGAGTGACGACACGTTGCACCTCGGACAAAGAGGCCGCAATTGTATACTTGCGGCCCCCTGCGCTGCCGACCCGAAGGCCCTTGCAACCGAAGCTTGCCGAGTCCTCCCGCCCCGGACACGCCGCACGCACGCTGGTGCTCAAGCGCGGCGAGGAGCGGCGTCTTGCCGCCGGTCATCTGTGGGTGTTCAGCAATGAGATCGACACCGCGCGCAGCCCCCTGCGCGCGTTTGCACCGGGTGAGCTCGCGCAGCTGCGCACCCACCGGGACGCCTTCGTCGGCCATGTCTACGTCAACCCGAACGCGCTCATCTGCGCGCGCATTCTCTCGCGTGCGGAGGCGCAACCGGTCGACGGCGCGCTGCTCGAGCGGCGCCTGTCGATGGCGCTTGCGCTGCGCGAGCGGCTGCATCCCGAGCCTTACTACCGCTGGGTGTTCGGCGAGTCCGATGCGCTGCCGGGGCTGGTGCTCGATCGCTACGGCGACGTCGTCGTCGGCCAGATCGCCACCGCCGGCATCGAGGCGCTCAAGGACGAGGTGGCGGCGGCGGTGCGCGCCGTCGTCAGCCCGGCGGGGCTCTACTGGAAGAACGACAGCGCGGCGCGCGACCTCGAGCGGCTGCCGCAGGTGGCCGAGCTCGCCTTCGGGCACGTGCCGGAGGAGCTCACGGTGATCGAGTCAGGGCTCAGCTTCGCCGCGCCGCTCGCGCACGGCCAGAAGACCGGCTGGTTCTACGACCAGACGGCCAACCGCGCGCGCCTCGCGCGCTACCTGCCGCCGCACGCGCGCGTGCTCGACGTCTGCTCCTACGTCGGCGCCTGGGCACTCACCGCGTTGCACGCCGGTGCGGCGAGCGCCTGCTGCGTCGACTCCTCGCAGGTGGCGCTCGATCACGCCGCGGCGAACGCGGCGCGCAACGGCCTCACCGTCGAGCTGTTGCGTGCCGATGCGTTCGATGCGCTGAAGAGCCTCACCGAGTCCGGCGCACGCTTCGATGCGGTGATCCTCGACCCGCCGGCCTTCATCAAGCGCAAGAAGGACATTCCGCAGGGACAGGCCGCCTACCGCAAGTTGAATCAGCTCGCCCTCGGGGTGCTCGCCGACGAGGGCGTGCTGGTGTCGTGCTCCTGCTCGTACCATCTCGCCCCGGAGGAGCTCGCGGGCGCCATCCAGGGAGCCGCGCGCCACAGCGGGCGCTTCGTCCAGATCCTCGAGGCGGGCGGACAGTCGCCCGACCACCCGGTGCACCCGGCGATTCCCGAGACGCGTTATCTCAAGGCGTTCTTCTGCCGCGTGACGCGCGAGATCGCCTAAACCGCTAAACTAACGCGCCTCATGCTGAAGTTCCCCGGTTTCGATCCCATCGCATTCCAGCTCGGCCCGATCAGGGTGCACTGGTACGGGATCATGTATCTGCTCGGCTTCGCGAGCGCCTGGTGGCTCGCGCGGCGGCGGGCGGCGGCACCGCGCTCCACCTGGAAGGCGACCGACGTCGACGACCTGATCTTCTTCAGCATGCTGGGCGTGATCCTCGGCGGGCGCATCGGCTACGTGCTGTTCTACGGGCTGAAGTTCTGGGCCGGCGATCCGTGGTACCCGCTCAAGATCTGGGAGGGCGGCATGTCCTTCCACGGCGGCCTGCTCGGTGTGACGCTCGCGCTCGCGTTGTTCGCCTGGCGTCGCGGCCGCAACGTCGGCGACGTGTACGACTTCACCGCGCCGCTGCCGCCGCTGGGACTGTTCTTCGGGCGCATCGGCAACTTCATCAACGGCGAGCTGTGGGGCAAGACCACCACGGTGCCGTGGGGCTTCGAGGTGAACGGCCAGGTGCGCCATCCGTCGCAGCTCTACGAGGCGGCTCTCGAGGGACTGCTGCTGTTCGCCGTAATGTGGTGGTTCACCTCGCGCCCGCGGCCGCGCTGGGCGCCGTCGGGCCTCTTCCTCCTCATCTACGGCCTGGTGCGCTCGCTGGTCGAATTCGTGCGCGTGCCGGATGAGCACATCGGCTATCTCGCGGGCGGGTGGCTCACCGAGGGCCAGCTGCTGTCGCTGCCGATGATCGCGGCGGGACTCGGCATGCTGGCCTTCGCGTACCGCACCCGCACGCCGTCGGGGAATTTCACCGCGGCCGCCTCATGAGGCAGTATCTCGAGCTGCTGCAGCGCATCCGCACCACCGGCGTGCGCAAGGATGACCGCACCGGTACCGGCACGCTGTCGCTCTTCGGGCATCAGCTGCGCTGCGACCTGGCGCAGGGATTTCCGCTGCTGACGACCAAGAAGATCCATCTGCCGGCGGTTGTGTACGAGCTGTTGTGGTTCCTGCGCGGGGACACCAACGTCGCCTGGCTGCACGAGCACGGGGTCACCATCTGGGACGAGTGGGCGGACGAGCGCGGCGAGCTCGGGCCGGTGTACGGGCGGCAGTGGCGCGCCTGGAGCGCGGCCGACGGTCGCACCATCGACCAGATCGCGCAGGCGGTCGAGCGCCTCAGGCGCGATCCCAGCTCGCGCCGCAATCTGGTGAGCGCCTGGAACGTGGGCGAGCTCGAGCGCATGGCGCTCGCGCCCTGCCATCTGCTGTTTCAGCTGTACGTGGCGGCCGGGCGGCTGTCGCTGCAGGTGTACCAGCGCAGCTGCGATTTCTTCCTCGGCGTGCCCTTCAACATCGCCAGCTACGCGCTCCTCACCCACATGCTGGCGCAGCAGTGCGATCTCGAGCCCGGGGAGCTGGTGTGGACCGGGGGCGACTGCCACCTGTACCTGAATCACCTCGAGCAGGCCGACCTGCAGCTGTCGCGCACGCCGTACCCGCTGCCGCAGCTCAAGCTCCGGCGCCGTCCGCCGAGCATCTTCGACTACCGCTACGAGGACTTCGAGTTCATCGATTACCGCTGCCACCCCGGCATCCGCGCGCAGGTGGCGGTGTGAGCCGGCCGCGGCGCGCCAGCGGACCGCTCATCGAGGTGCGGGACTCGCCGCTGCACGGCCTCGGCGTGTTCGCCCTGCGCCGCATCGCGCGCGGCACCCGCGTGCTCGAGTACCTGGGCGAGCGCATCTCCCACGAGGAGGCCGACCGGCGCTACGAGCACAAGAACGCGCACGACAACCACACGTTCCTCTTCATCGCCGACGACGCCACGGTGATCGACGCCGGCGTCGACGGCAACGAGGCGCGTTTCGTCAATCACGCCTGCGACCCCAACTGCGAGTCGGTGATCGAGGACTCGCGGGTGTTCATCGACGCGATCCGCGCGATCGCGCCCGGGGAGGAGCTGACCTACGACTACCAGATTCAGCGCGAGGCCAGCGATCCGCCCGATATCGACGCCATCTTCGCCTGCCGCTGCGGCTTGCCGCGCTGCCGCGGCACCATGATGTGGCCGCCGCGCCGCACGCGCGCCGCGCGTCCGCGCACGCGGCGGCGCTGACCGCATGAACCAGCAGCGCCCGTTGCGCCTGGCGACCTTGGTCGCCGCCACCGGCATCGTCTACGGCGACATCGGCACGAGCCCTCTCTATACGATGGACGCGGCGCTCGGCGCCGCGGGAACCTTCGACGCCGAGGCGGTGCTCGGCGTGCTGTCGCTCATCTTCTGGGCGCTCACGATCTCGGTGAGCCTGAAGTACCTCACGGTGATCATGCGGGCCGACAACCAGGGGGAGGGCGGTATTCTCGCGCTGTTCGCGCTGGCGCAGCGGCGCCTCATCGCCGGCAGCACCTGGGCCAAGGTCGCGGTCGGACTCGCGCTCGCGGGCACCGCCTTCTTCTTCTGCGACGCGCTCATCACGCCGGCAATCTCGGTGCTGAGCGCGGTCGAGGGTCTCGAGGTGCTGAATCCGGGCTTCAAGAGCTACGTCATCCCGGTGACGCTCGCGATAATCACCGTGCTGTTCGCCTACCAGCACCGGGGGACCGCGGCGGTGGCGGCGCTGTTCGGTCCCATCATGGTGGTATGGTTCGTGGTGATCGCCGTGATCGGCGCGATTCCGGTCGCGCGCAACCCCGCGGTGCTGGTCGCGCTCAATCCCGCTTACGGGCTGACGCTGCTGTTTCACCGGCCGACGGCGGCGCTGGCGATCATTGGCGCGGCGTTCCTCGCCATCACCGGCGGCGAGGCGCTGTATGCCGACATGGGGCACCTCGGCAAGCAGCCGGTGCGCACCGCCTGGTTCGGCCTGGTGTTTCCGGCGCTGGTGCTCAACTACTTCGGCCAGGGTGCGCTGCTGCTCGAGCTCGGCAGGCCGGTCGAACATCCGCTCTTTCACCTGGTGCCGGCGGCGGTGCTGCCGTGGCTGGTGATCCTCGCGACGTTCGCCACCGTGATCGCCTCGCAGGCAACGATCTCGGGCGCATTCTCCATTGCGAGCCAGGCGGTGCACCTCGACCTGCTGCCGCGGCTCAAGGTGCTGCAGACCTCGGCGCTCGAGCAGGGCCAGATCTACGTGCCGATCGTCAACTGGCTGGTATTCCCTGCGGTGGTGCTGTTCGTCGTCGGCTTCGGCTCCTCCGACGCCCTCGGCGGCGCCTACGGGGCCGCGGTGGTCGGCACCATGGCGGTCACCACGGTGCTCGGCGCCTTCGTCGCCACTACGCAGTGGAACTGGCCCAAGTGGCAGGTGGCGGGGGTCTTCGGCGTGATCATGATCGTCGACCTCGCCTTCGTCGCGGGCAACATGACCAAGATCCCCCAGGGCGGCTGGATTCCGCTCACGCTCGGCGCGCTGCTGTGCTTCGTCTTCATGACCTGGCGCAGCGGGCGCCTCGAGCTGCGCGCCGCGCTCGCCAAGCTCGCCGTGCCGCGCAGCGAGCTGCCGAAGCTCGTGGCCGGCGTGCAGCGCGTGCCCGGCACCGGGGTGTTCCTCGCGAGCAACGCGACGCTGGTGCCCTCGGCGCTCATTCGCAACATCGAGCACAACGGCGTGGTGCACCAGCGTGTGATCATTCTCAACGTCGAGATCGTCGACACGCCGCGTCAGGACCCGGCCGGGCGGCTCAGCATCGAGGAGCCGCTGCCGGGGGTGTATTACATCAGCGCGCGCTTCGGCTTCATGGAGACCCCGGACGTCGCCGAGGCGCTCAAGGCGTGCCGTACCCGCGGGCTGCGCGTGTTCACCGAGGACAGCTCCTTCTTCGTCGGGCGCCACGTGGTGCGCGCCCGGCCACTGCCCGGCGTGCGCGGCCTGCAGCGGCGACTGTTTGCGCGCATGCAGCAATACAGCACTCAGGCGGCCGAGTTCTTCCGCATGCCGTTCCGCGACGTCGTGATCCTCAATACCGCGGTGGAGATCTGAAAGACGGCTTGTAATAATGCCGTCACATGAGCGCCGCGCCACAGCCGCTGATCTCGCTGATCGTCGCCATGGCGCAGAATGGCGTCATCGGCCGCGACAATGCGCTGCCCTGGCGGCTGCCTGCGGACTTGAAGCGCTTCAGGGAGTTCACGCTCGGCAAGCCCATCCTCATGGGGCGCAAGACCTTCGAGGCCATCGGCCGTCCGCTCCCCGGACGCGCCAACCTGGTGTTGACGCGCGACCGCGACTGGCGCGCCGCGGGTGTGATCCCCGTGCACTCGGTGGACGAGGCGCTGCTGCAGACCCGCACCTGCGAGGAGCTGGTGGCGATCGGCGGGGCGGAGGTCTACCGGCTGCTGCTGCCGCTGGCGCGGCGCATCTATCTCACGCACGTGCACGCCGACATTCCCGGGGATAGCTATTTTCCCGCCTTCGATGCGTCGCAGTGGGACGACCTCGAGTTTGAGACCCATCCCGCCGATGAGCGCCACGCGTATCCGGTCACCTTCGTGACCCTCGAGCGGCGCAACGCACCCGCCTCTGCGCGACCGCACTGATAGGTGCAAGCCCGGATACCGTGCCGGCTGCGGCGGTGCTAGGGTGGCGCGGGTTTGCCCGCGCGACGAAGGAGGTCTGCGGTCATGAAGAAGCTCACCATCACGGCTATCGCCCTTGCCATGACTCTCAAGCTGCTCACCGGATGGGCGCAGTTCTCGCTGGCCTCGCTCGGCAGCGCGTATCAGATGCTCGGCGGGAGCCAGACCGTCTCGACCCTCGCCAGCAGTCTGGTGAGCTCGGCGCTCGCGGATCCGCGCCTCGCCTCGCTGGTGAAAGGCAAGAACGTCGATCCAACGGCAACCTCCGGCAAGATGTCGGACCAGTTGTGCGCCATGCTGGGCGGCAGCTGCAAGGCGCCGTTGACGAATTCGCAGGTGACCTCGGCCGCGAGCAAGCTCACGCCCACCCAGAAGCAGGCCATCACGGACAACTTCGAGTCCGCGCTCAGCAAGGTGGCCTCCGACCCGCTGGTGCGCGAGGCCGTCACCAAGGCCCTCGGCAACAAGGTTCCGGGCGTGCTGGCGGGACTTCTGTAGACCTCATTGGGTCGCTGCGGCCGCCAGAGCCGCGGCGGCCGCGAGCTTGTGCCGCGCCTGCCAGGGCGGTCCGATCGATCGGCCGATGGCTCGCAGCAGCGCATCGATATCCCGGCCGCCGAGCGCCGCCGCTGCGTCCCGAAAGACCCGCTCGCGTTCGTACCAGCACACGGACCAGCCGCGTGCCTGGGCGGCGCGCGCCAGCGCCTCGCGATACATGACCGAGTCGGCGACGTTGGCCGCGCGGCTGTCGCTGATGCGCTCGGCGGTCGTCGGCGGCAGCTGCGGGCAGGCCCGCAGCGCGATGGCCGCGATCGGCACCGCTACCGCGCCGGCCACGAGCCCGAGGCCGGCGTGCGCGCCGCGCGCGGCGGCCTCGTGCACGCGCTCGACGAGCGCGACGGCCTCGGGGAGCGAGATCCGGCGCGCCCACGGGCTATTCGCGTAGCGACCCACCGCCCACGAGCCCTCGTGGTGATAGGGGTGCGTCGGCAGACCGCGCGTGAGGTCGATGCGCCGGCGATCGAGGAGCTCGCCGCCGGGAGCGAGCGTGACCAGCACCGCCGAGTTACCGTGCTCGGCGACGCCGACCACCGCTCCGCGCACGCTCATGGCGTGAGCGGAGGCAGCCGCTCGCGTATCAGCCGCTCGGCGCGCCCGGCGTCGGACGCTTCAGCGCCGTCGAGCTCGTCCAGCAGCTGCGCCTGCACGGCACCGCGGCGCAGCGCCTCCGCGTAGGAGATCTCCGGGTGGAACATCACCATGGAGTAGCGCGGAATGAAGCGGTCCGGGAAGCGCCGCTCGAGCGTCATGGCGAGGCTCTTCAGGCGCACGAAGCGCGCATCGAGCACCGTATCGCGCATCTCGACGTAGTTCTCGAGCGCCATCTGCGCGATCGCCTCGGTGTTGGGACGGCGCGCGCGCTCGAACTCGGCGAAGAGAGTCTCCCAGCGATCGTGCCGGTCGAGGAGCTCATCGAGCACCCGGCAGTCCTCGAAGGCGGCATTCATTCCCTGGCCGTGAAACGGCACGATGGCGTGCGCTGCGTCGCCGAGCAGCAGCAGCTTCCCGCCGATGTGCCAGGGAGCTGCATGCACGGTGCCGAGCTGCCCCTGCGGGTGCTGGGCGAACTGCTCCGTCAGGCGCGGCAGGAAAGGCACCGCATCGGGGAACTGCTCGGCGAAGAATCTCGAGACCGCCGCCGCGTCATTCAGGGAGGCGAAGCCCGCGGTGCCCGTGCGCGCGAGGAACAGCGTCGCGGTGAAGCTCGCGTCCGTGTTGGGCAGAGCGATCAGCATGAAGCCGCCGCGCGGCCAGATGTGCAGCGCGTGGCTGTCGAGGGCCGGCTGACCGGCCAGCGCAGGGACGGTCAGCTCCTTGTAGTCGTGGTCGAGCCACTGCTCGCGCACCGTGACGAGGCCCGCGGCGGCGAGGCTGGCACGCACCGCCGACCCGGCGCCGTCGGTGGCGATCGCGGGAGCGAGCTCGAGATCGCGCTCAGCGCCGCTCGCCGTGTCGCGCATGCGCAGCCGGTTGGCGGCCGTATCCACCCCGATGCACTGCTGGTTGAAGCGCACCGTCACTTGGCGGTGACGCAGCGCCGCCTCGATCAGCACGCGATTCAGGTCCGCGCGACCCACCGAGTAGATGACTTCGTGCTCGCGCTGGCCGTAGAGCTGCAGCGAGCTCGTGCCCGAGCGCTCGTGGACCATGCGGCCGCGCATCGCGATCGTGAGCGGCCGCACGCGCTCCATGACTCCGGCGAGCTCGAGCGCGCGGATGCCGCGCGCGGCGAGCGCCAGGTTGATCGAGCGGCCGCGCTCGGGCCGTCCCTGGCGGGGATCGGGCCGGCGCTCGTAGAGTGTCACGGCGCAACCGCGCCGCGCCAGCAGCACCGCGAGCAGTGCGCCCGCGAGGCCCGCGCCGATGATGTTGACGGCCGCGCCCCTGATGTCCCTCACGTCGTGAGCAGCACGCGCGCGAGGCGGTGCGCGAAAGCGGCGACCTCCTCGAAGCGGTTGTAGAGCGGCACCGGCGCCACGCGGATGATGTCCGGCGTGCGCCAATCGCAGACCACGCCGGCCGCGCGCAGCCCCTCGAAGACGCGCCGTCCCGGGCCGGCCCCGCCGGCGATGCGCAGCGACAGCTGGCAGCCGCGCGCGTTCGGGTCGCGCGGCGTGATGAGCTGCACCCGCGGCTCAAGCGGCCGCAGCAGCTCCTCCATGAAAGCGGTGAGCGCGACCGATTTCGCGCGCAACTGGTCGATGCCGGCTTCGGTAAAGAGTGCGAGCGATGCGACCAGAGGTGCCGCGGCGAGGATCGGCGGGTTGCTCACCTGCCAGGCATCGGCGCCGGGGGCGGCGCGAAACCCGGGCTCCATGAGGAAGCGCGTCTCCTGCTCGTGGCCCCACCAGCCGGCGAGGCGCGCGCCGGGAAGCGCACCGCGGTGCGCGCCGCGCGGCAGCGCATCCGCGTGCCGCTCGTGCACGAAGCAGCCGCCGATCGCGCCCGGGCCGGCGTTCAGGTACTTGTAGCTGCACCACACCGCGAAGTCCGCCGCGTCGTCGTGCAGCGCGAGCGGCATGTTGCCGATGGAGTGCGCCAGATCGAAGCCGGCGAGGCAGCCGTGCGCGTGTGCCGCACGCGCGAGGCGCGCGATATCGAAGGCCTGGCCGGTGCGGAACTGCACCCCGGGCCACCAGAGGAGGGCGATCTCCCGGCCGCGCTCGCTGAGCAGCCGCTCGATGGCGCGCTCGTCGATGAGGTCGGCGCCGGCGGCCGGGCCGAGCTCGAGCAGATCCTCCTCGGGGTCGAGACCGTGCCAGGCGATCTGCGAGGCGACCGCGTGCCGATCGGACGAGAAGGCGCCGGCCTCGATCAGGATGCGGCGGCGCTCGCCCACGGGACGGTAGAAGCTCGCGAACATCAGGTGCAGGTTCACGGTGAGCGAGTTCATCGCCACGACTTCGTTCAGCTGCGCGCCGCACAGCTCGGCGAGCCCGTGGCGCAGCTGCTCGTGATACGGTATCCACGGGCGGCGCGCGTGCTCGTGCCCCTCGACGGCGCGCTGCGCCCACTCGTCCAGCTCCTCGAGCACGAGCTCGCGCGCGGCGAGCGGCTGCAGGCCGAGGGAGTGGCCGCACAGGTATACGAGCGGCGCGCCGCGCTCCCCCACCGGCAGCGCGAAGCGCTCGCGAAAACGCCACAACGGATCCTCGGCGTCGCGCTCGCGCGCCCGTGCCAGGATCCCGGCCTCGCCCGCGTCCGCGCTCATGGGAGCAGACGGTACAGCAGCGGGCGGCTCGGCACCGCATCCCCGCCGAGCGCCGGCACCTGGATCTCGAGCAGGCAGGCGCCGTCTGCCACCTCATCCGGCACGCAGGCGAGCTCGGTGATGGTGGCCGCGGGGCGCACCGCCTGCGCGAGCTCGCTCGAGCCCGCGGGCAGCCCGAAGAAGATCCGGTGCGCGGTCAGGCGCCCCTCGTCGTGCGTGCGGTCGACCGAGGGCAGATCGACGACCAGATGCGCGATGCCGCGCTCGAGGAGCAGCGCCGCCGCCTGCCGCGACAGGTACGCAGGCGCCGCGCCGGAGTCGTCGCGGGCGAGCTCGCCGGGGCGCCGCGGCCGCGTGCGCACGATGAGCGCCCGCGGCGCGAACGGCAGTGCGCCGGGCCAGGCGCGCTCGAGCGCCGCGCGCGTGACCAGCAGGTCCGCATCCTGCGGCTCGGGATCGCTGTCCTCGCCGACCGACCGGGCGCTCTGCGGCGCCACCGTCAGCAGCAGCGCCGGCAGGAGTCCCAGCGGGGCGACGCGGCTCGCATCGAGCCGCTCGCGCGTCAGGTGCCCGACGCACTCGGTGTGCGTGCCGTTGCAGTGGGGGATGAGCGAGATCACCTCGCAGTTGCAGCTCGCGCCGCGCAGCACCGTGCCCGCAAA
>Ga0335079_10000809_pt1 | contig 35474 bp, 29 predicted proteins | sample Lox_Sample_33_FD_206719 | JGI IMG/M metagenome (GOLD analysis project Ga0335079, IMG submission 206719) | Soil microbial communities from Loxahatchee National Wildlife Refuge, Florida, United States - Lox_Sample_3.3 | ecosystem: Environmental > Terrestrial > Soil > Wetlands | place: USA...
TGCTCGTCGGCGGAGAAGCCGGCCGCACCGGCGGGCTCGGGCTCGCTCCACAGGCGCCCGACCTGGCGCACGGGACGCGTCATATCGAAGCGCGTGCCGCTGGTGATGTAGAGGAAGCCGGCCACCATCAGAACGGCCCAGAGGAATGGTCGCAGTGATTTCATGATTGAATGCTCCGTAGCGCCTGGTAGACGGCGCGGGTCTGGCGAAGCGTGTCTTCTTTCTCGCCGGAAGTATCGATGACGAAATCGGCGAATTTTCGTTTTTCGGCCACCGGCATCTGGCGGCTGAGGCGCGCGCGGACGTCGGCCGCGACGGCGCCGGGCCGGCGCAGGGCCCGTTCGAGCTGCTGGTCTTCGGAACAGGTGACCAGGATGAGCTTGTCGAACCGTTTGTAGCTGCCGGTTTCGATGAGAATGGCGGCTTCGACCACGGCGATCCCGTCAGGATGGCGGGCGGCAAAGGCGGCGATGCGGTCTTCTTCACGGCGAATCACGGCCGGGTGGACGAGCGAGTTGAGGCGTTCGAGGCGGTCGGGCTGGCCGAAGACACAGGCGGCGAGGGCGCGCCGATCGATGGCGCCATCGCCCGCCAAAATCCCCTGTCCGAATTCCGTCACGACTCCCTCGTAGGCTTCGCCGCCGGGCGCCAGAACCTCGTGTCCCAGCTCGTCGGCTTGTACCAGAAGGCACCCCATGCCGGCGAGGGCCTCGCCGACGAACGACTTGCCGCACGCCAGGCCCCCCGTCAGACCCACTCTCAGCATACGCTGAGGCGGCGCTCGGCGGAGGCCACCGTATTCGCCATGAGCATGGCGATGGTCAACGGCCCGACGCCACCCGGCACGGGCGTATAAGCTTCGGCGCGCTCGATGACGGCGACGGGGTCCACGTCGCCCACCAAGACGCTGCCTTTGCGGTCGAAGGCGGCGAGCTTATCGGCGGAATCGCGGAAGATCCGGGCCACCTGGTCGCGGCCGGTGAGGTAGTTCGTGCCCACGTCCACTACGACCGCGCCGGGGCGAATATAATCCGCGGTGATCATGGCGGGGCGGCCGATGGCGGCTACCAGGATATCGGCCTCGCGGCAGACGGCGGGCAGGTCGGGGGTCTTGGAATGGCAGATGGTGACGGTGGCGTGCTCGTGGAGGAGCAGCATGGCGACGGGTTTGCCGACGATGTCGCTGCGGCCGACGACCACGGCGCGCCTGCCGGCGATGGGGACCTGGTTGCGCTTGAGGAGCTGGATGATGCCGGCGGGCGTACAGGCGCGGGGTCCCGGAAGGCCGGCCACGAGATTGCCAACATTGCAGGGGTGAAAGCCATCGACGTCTTTTTCGGGAGAAACGCCGAGCAAGATGCGCTTGGCGTCGACCTGAGGGGGCAGGGGCAACTGCACCAGGATAGCGTCGATCTCCGGGCGCGCGTTGAGGCCACAGACCAGGGCCAGGAGCTCCTGCGTGGTGATTACTCCGGGTGGGGTGATGGTTTCGGAGAGGATGCCGAGGTCGTGGCAGGTCTTAACTTTGTTGCGGACGTAGATCTCGGAGGCGGGGTTATTGCCTACCAGCACGACCGCCAATCCGGGCGCGCGGGACCTGTCGATGAGGGCGGCGATGCGCGGTTTCAGTTCTGCCTTAATTTCATCGCGAACGCGATTTCCGTCGAGGATTCGCGGCATTCTCCTCAATGATAGCGTGCGCGGTACGCGGGCCGTGGCGCGCGACCAGGGGCAGGGGCTCGAAGTGCGCGCGCAGTGACTCGGCGGCTTCGCGGGCTTCTTCGCCTTCGAGCCGGGCGTGCAGCTCGGCGGCGATTTCGAGCAATTTGCGGTAGCGCGGCTCCCAGATGCGGAGGAAGGGCCTGGGGTCGAGGCGGCCGGCGACGGGGCCCCGGCGGTAGAGCTTTTCTTCGAATGCCTGATTGACCAGGTTTTTTTCGAGGCGCTCGCGGCAGGCGTCTTTAAGGATGCCGGCGAGCCAGAGCAGCTCCTGGCGATCGAGGCGGTCGAGCGGACTCTTGGGGTCGGGCATGCTTTGAGCAAATATAACAGAGTGCGGGGATGATGTTTCCGGGGTCCCACCGATGGCGCTGCGGTCGAGAGGGCGAACAACGACCGTCCGGCCCACACTCGTCCGGTAGAATGGAAAAAGTGCCCTACGATCTTGTTGTCATCGGAAGTGGTCCCGGCGGCTACTCCGCTGCTATTCGCGCCGGACAGTACGGGCTGAAAACCGCGCTCGTCGAAAGGCAGACCAAGCTGGGCGGCACGTGCCTGCTGGTGGGATGCATTCCGACCAAGAGCCTGCTGCATACGGCGGACGTTTGGGAACGCTTCGTGAATTCGGAAGCGGAAGGCATCCACGCGGAAAACGCGCGCCTGGAATATCCGAAAGTCAAGGAACGCAAGGACGGCATCGTCAACAAGCACTCCAGCGGCGTCGCCATGCTGCTCAAACGCGCCAAGGTGGAGCGTATCGCCGGCTACGCCAAGCTCAAGGGAGGCGGAAAAATCGAGGTCCAGCCTGAGAGCGGCCCGGCCCAGATAATTGAAGCGAAGAACATCATCATCGCCACGGGGAGCGAGGCGCGCATGCTGCCGGGGCTGGAGCCGGACCCCGAGTTCATCCTTACCAACATCGAGATCCTGAACCTCAACGCGGTGCCCAAGAGCCTGATCATCATCGGGGCAGGCGCGGTGGGAGTCGAGTTCGCCTCGATCTTCAAGCGATTCGGCACGGACGTCACCGTGGTCGAGATGCTGCCGCGCATCGTGCCGGTGGAGGACGAAGACATTTCCAAAGAGCTGGAGCGCAACTTCCGGAAGCAGAAGATCCGGGTGGAGACCGGCGCGCGCGCCGAGAATATCCAGAAGACGGCAAAGGGTGTGAGCCTGACGCTGACCACCAGAGACGGCAAGCAGGAGCAGCTCGAAGCCGAGAAGCTGCTGGTGGCGGTGGGACGCAAGCCGAACTCGGACAACATCGGGCTGGAAAATACGCGCGTCGAGCTCGACCGCGGATTCATCAAGGTCAACGAGTACCAGCAGACCGCGGAGCCGGGCGTCTATGCCATCGGCGACGTGGTGGCGGGGACGCCGCAGCTCGCGCACGTGGCGACGCGCGAGGGTATGATTGCGGTGGCGCATATCGCGGGCAAGCCCGTGGTGCCGATCAACAAGAACCGGATCCCGGGCGCGACCTACACCCAGCCCGGAATCGGCAGCGTGGGGATGACCGAGGCGCAGGCGCGCGCGGCGGGATACAAGGTGAAGATCGGCAAGTTCCCGTTCGCGGGCGACAGCCGCGCCACCATTCTGGGCCACCATGAAGGCTTCATCAAAGTGGTGGCCGACGAAACCTACGGCGAGATTCTGGGAGTACACATCATCGGACCGGAGGCTTTCGAACTGCTCGGCGAGGCCGTGGCGGCGATGGAAGCCGAAGCGACCGTCGATGTCATGATGCAGACCATCCACGCCCATCCAACTCTCTATGAGGCCATGGGCGAGGCCTTCAACGCGGTTTACGGTCTTTCGATCAATGCGTAGCTGCTGCCTGCGCCAACTCGGGCGGGTCGATTACGGCCGCGCGCTGGAGCTCCAGCGGCAGGCCGCCGCGGACCGCAAGGCGGGGCTGATTCCCGACCAACTTTTTCTGTTGGAGCACCCGCACGTGATCACGGTGGGACGCAACGGGCACCTGGAGAACCTGCTGGCGAGCGACGAGGTGCTCGCGCGCGCGGGCATCGGCTTCTATCCCATCGATCGCGGGGGCGATGTGACCTATCACGGACCGGGCCAGTTGGTGGGCTATCCGATTCTGGACCTGCGCGAGTGGAAGCGCGACGTGGGCGCGTACGTGCGGGGGCTCGAGCAGTGCCTGATCGACACGCTGGCGGAGTACGGGATCGCGGCGGGCCGGATCGAAAAGCTCACCGGGGTTTGGGTGGACGGCCGCAAGATCGCTGCTATCGGGGTGCATCTGAGCCGATGGGTGACGTCGCACGGGTTCGCCCTCAACGTGTCGACGGACCTGAATTATTTTCGATACATCGTTCCCTGCGGACTGACGAAGCCGGTGACCAGCATGGCGGCTTTGGGCGTCCGCGCGAATCTGGAGGAAGTGGGTGAGCGGTTCGCCGCGCACTTCGCCCGGATTTTCGATTGCGAGATGGAAAACGTGGAAAGTGAGATCCCAGTATGACCGACATCGTGATGCCCCAGATGGGCGAAAGCATTGTGGAAGGCACGCTGACCAAATGGCTCAAGAAGGCGGGCGAGCGCGTGGAGCGCGACGAGCCGCTGTTCGAGATTTCGACCGACAAAGTCGACACGGAGATTCCTTCGCCCGCGGCGGGCACGCTGGCCGAGATCATGGTGGAGGAAGGAAAGACGGTCGGCATCAACACGGTGGTGGGCCGAATCGACGAAGCGGGCGGCGCGGCGCAGGCTGCCGCGCCCGCGCAGGCGCAGCCCAAGCAAGCGCCGGCCGCTGGCGCACCGCCTTCTCCTCCTGCTCCGGCTCCGGTTCCCGCGGCTCCCGCGGCTGCCGCACCGGCACCTCCTCCGCCGACGGCCGCTCCAGAGCCTGCCGACCTGGGGCCGCTCTCGCCGCTGGTGCGCAAGATGGCGCGCGAGATGAACGTGGACCTGGCGCAGGTAAAGGGCACGGGCGCCGGAGGCCGCATCACCAAGCAGGACATGGAGGCGCACATCGCGCAGCGCGGCCAGGCGCCGGCGGCACCGCCGCCTCCGCCACCGGCAGCGGTCGCGCCGGCCGCTCCTGCGCCGGTGCAGGCGCCTTCTCCCGCCGCTCCGCTGCCTCCGGCGGGCGCGCCCAAGACCCGAATCGAACCGCTCAGCAATATGCGGCAGAGGATCGCCGAGCACATGGTGATGTCGAAGCGGACCTCGCCGCACGTGACCACGATTCACCGCGTGGACATGACCAGAGTGGCGAAGATGCGCGAGCGCTACAAGGCGCAGTTCCAGGCCAGCTACGGATATTCGCTGACCTATCTGCCGTTCATCGCGCGCGCGTGCGTGGCAGCGCTGCGCCAGTATCCGCTGCTCAACGCGTCGCTCGACGGGAACAACATCATCTACCACAACGAGATTCACATCGGCATCGCGGTGGCCCTGGAGAACGGCCTGATCGTGCCGGTGATCCGCAATTCCGACGAGAAGAATATCGCGGGACTGCAGCGGTCGATCGTGGACCTGGCCGCGCGGGCGCGCTCGCGGCAACTCAAGCCGGAGGAGATTCAGGGCGGGACATTCTCGATCACAAATTTCGGCAGCTTCGGCAGCATGGTGGGCACGCCGATCATCAACCAGCCGCAGGTGGCGATCCTGGGGGTGGGCACGGTGGACAAGATGCCGGTGGTGGTAGACGATGCCATCGCGATCCGAAGCATCTGCCATCTCTCGCTGAGCTTCGATCACCGGCTGATCGACGGCGCGCTGGCGGACCAGTTCATGACGAAGGCAAAGCAGGTGCTCGAAGGGTGGTCGGAAGAAGTACTCTGACGACCCACGGCCGGCTGCGGACCGTGGAGGTGTGCGCATGAGGGTCCTGATTTTAGGCGCATCGGTGCAGAACACTGCCCGCCAACAGTACGCCAGCAGCTACCTTGTCAACGGAACGGTGGCCATCGATGCGGGCTGCCTGGGGTTCCACGGCAGTCCTCAAGAGCAGGAGACCATCCGGCACGTATTTCTCACGCATTCGCATTCGGACCACACCGCGAGCCTGCCGATTTTCCTGGAGAACGCCTGGACGCCCACGGGGGAGTGCCCCCGGATCTATGGAATTCCGGAGACGCTGGAGAGCGTGCAACGCCACATCTTCAACGAAGTCATGTGGCCGGACTTCGTAGCACTTTCCAGGAGGATGCACCCCTTCCTGCTGTTGTGCCCGCTGGATGGCGAGACGCCCGTGTTGGCGGACGGCCTATCGGTGGCGGCGATCCGGGTGCATCACCAGGTCCCGACGGTCAGTTATGTGATTACGGAGGGGCAGACGGCCATCATCATCGCGGGCGATACGGGTCCGACCGAGCGGTTGTGGGAAGTTGCACACCGGACGGCAGGGCTTCAAGCGATCTTTCTGGAAGCCTGCTTTCCGAATGCGATGAGGGCCGTGGCGGAGACATCGTATCATCTCACGCCCGAGATGTTCGAGCAGGAAGTGGCCAAGATGCCGGCCGAAGTGAGGGTAGTGGCGACGCACATCAAAGTGCGCTATCGCGAAGAAATCATCAGCGAGCTACAGGCTCTCAAACTGCCCCAGGTGGAGATTGGCGAGTGCGAGAAGGAGTATCGTTTCTCCGACGGGCTGGCCAGGCAGTGATGGCGAAAGCGCCAAAAGCAGCGGGCTGAAGCCCGCCGCAGACTAAAGTCTGCCCCACACTAGAGTCTGCCCCACACCATGTGATCCGGCGGCAAGCCGTGTTGCGCGCACCATTCAAAATAAAGGCGGCCGTAGCTGGCGGTGATGTAGTCCCCGGTTCGAAAGCCCAGCCGCCGGGCGATGCGGTCGATCCAGCGCGGCGGGCCTTCGAGCTCGAGGAAGACGCCGATGGGCGTCTCGTCCAGTGTGGCCACGCCGCCGCCGCGCGGCTCGCGGAATTCCGTGCGGTACTTTTCGTAGCGGAACATCGGATCGTAGCCCAGGCGATTCAGGATAGCGGTCATCCTGGCGGGGTGTAAGATCGCCGTTTCGATCTCTTCGCGGCTCTTGTGCACACCGGGCAGGGCCGCGCCCTTGTAGGTGAGAATGGTGTCGCCGCCGGCCTGGCGGAGCCGCAGCAAGCGGCCGGTGTTGCGCAGGGCGAGGGCGGCGGTGTCGAAAACGGTGTTGGCCTCGAAGACGCGCGGGCGGGACACCCGAAAGCCGCCGCGGCGCAGGATCGCGCGACCCGATTTCGCATCCGGCACGGCGAGCTTGATTTCCACTTCGCGCGACGCGGAAGACATTATTGCGAGCGGTCCCCGCGGTGGTGCGCGAGGAATTCCCGATCGATGGGCTTGCGTCCCTTAAACCCCTCGTCGACGCCGTGCCAGAACTGGATGGCGGGCTCGCCGAGCTTCCAGCAGAGATAGACTTCGACGCCGTTGAAGAGGGTGGGGAAATCGACGAGGCCGATATCGAGATCCTTGATCAGGCAGCCGGTCTCCTGAACCGCCTCGACGGCGCTTTTGAGCATCGCGGCAGCGGCGTCGCGTCGCGCGCGCGCGTCCATGGAGCGCTCGCGATCGACGAGGATGCCGCCCATCAGCATGACGCGCTCGCTCAGCTCGCGGATGGCCTTTTCGGCCTCCTGGTATTCGGTTTTGGCGTCGAGGGCGTCACGCAACAACCGGCCTACTTCCGGCAGCAGGCGCTGCGCTTCGGCGTGGGTGAAGCGTCTCGACATGGGGCGCGCTATACGCCGGATACCTGTATCGACACGGAGCGGCTGCGCGGACCGTCGAACTCGGCGAGAATGATGCTTTGCCAGGTGCCGAGCAGGACGGTCGAGTTGCGCACCTGGAGGCAAAGGCTCTGCCCCATCATCATGCCGCGCAGGTGCGAATCGGCGTTTTGGCGTTCGCAATCAGAGTAATTGGGGTCGTTGTGTCGCCAGGCGTTCTCCTGGCGAACCAGATCTTCGAGGAAGCTCTTGACGTCATGCAGGAGGGCGTCCTGCCACTCGTTGATAAAGACGGCGGTGGTGGTGTGCAGGGACTGCAGGTGCACGATGCCGTCGCGGATGCCGCTCTTGCGGACAATGTCGTTGATGCGGTCGGTAACGTTGATCAACTGCGTGCGGTCACTGGTGATCCAGTCCACGATGCGATTGAAGATCTTGAAACCGGCGGGTGTGGAAGAACTGCTTTCTGCTACTACGACCTCAGACTCAACCGAGTTTGAACCGACCGAACTCATACGGACTCCTTCCCCTCAACCTGTGAATCGAACTCCAACTTTGCCACGATTATACCAGCGGGCGGTCAGCCGCCACAGGGCGCGGAACCATTCCCCTGCGATGATACTATGTCCGTGGTGATTTTAGCAAACTACTTTGCGACAAAAAGTTGACGGGCGGTTCAGGCTTCCACCGGCTGGGCCGCGTAATGCGCGTCCACATAGGTGTTGAGAATTTCGATGAATTCGGCGACGATGCGATCGCCCTTGAGCGTGGTCATGAGGCGGCCGTCCACGTACACGGGCGCCTTGGGTTCTTCGAACGTCCCCGGCAGGGAAATGCCGATATTGGAGTGCTTGGATTCGCCGGGTCCGTTGACGACGCAGCCCATCACGGCGACCTTCATGGCTTCCACGCCCGGATGCGACTCCTTCCATTTCGGCATCTGCTGGCGCAGGTAGGTCTGGATCTGGTCGGCCATCTCCTGGAAGAAGGTGCTGGTGGTCCGGCCGCATCCCGGGCAAGCGGTCACCTGCGGAGTAAAGCTGCGGATGCCGAGGGATTGCAGAATCTGCTGGGAGACGATCACCTCCTCGGTGCGGTCGCCGTTCGGCATGGGCGTCAATGACGTGCGGATGGTATCGCCGATGCCCTCGAGCAGCAGCGGGGCGAGCGCGGCGGTAGTGGCAACGATGCCTTTGCTTCCCAGGCCGGCTTCGGTGAGGCCGAGGTGCAGCGGGTAGTCGCAGGCAGCGGCCAGCATGCGGTAGACGTCGATCAGGTCCCGCACTCCGCTCACCTTGGCGCTGAGGACGATCATGTCGTGGGGCAGGCCGTAGCGCTCGGCCGCCCCGGCGGACTGGATAGCGCTGGCCACCATGGCATCGAGCGTGACCTCGCGCGCGTCTTTCGGCTCCGCCAGCCGCGAGTTTTCGTCCATCATGCGGGTGAGCAGCGCGCTGTCGAGCGAGCCCCAGTTGACGCCGATGCGCACGGGCTTCTGGTTTTCGATGGCGACTTCGATCATGGTGCGGAAGTTGTCGTCGGTCTTGCGGCCGATATCGCTATTGCCGGGGTTGATGCGGTATTTGGAAAGCGCGCGCGCGCAGTCCGGATACTTCTTGAGCAGGATGTGGCCGTTGTAGTGGAAATCGCCGATGATGGGGACACGAACGCCGAACTGCGCGCAGGTGTCGACGATTTTCGGGACGGCGGCCGCGGCGGCTTCGGTGTTTACCGTGACGCGGACCAGCTCCGACCCCGCGCGGGCCAGGGCCAGCACCTGGTTTACCGTGGACGCGACGTCTGCGGTATCGGTATTGGTCATCGACTGGACGACGATGGGATGATTGCCGCCGGTCTTGACGCCGCCGATATCGGCCACGACGGCCTTGCGGCGCGCAGTTCCTGCCATGAAAATTCTCCCTCCAGGTGGGTAAAGATCGATTTTAACAGGCGGCGGGGGGCAGGACGGCTGCCCCACTGGGGCAAGTGATATCGTGGAAGCCCGCCTGGATGATTTCCGAATGAATCGCGCCCGTTCTTCCCGCCAGCGGTATAGGTCTTTCGTCCAGGCCTACCGGTCTCGACCTGTGGGACATGAAGACCGGCGGCATTCTCTCGCGCCTCACCGTGCTGCGCAAGGTGCTGTACTGAGCGCCGGGCTGACCGTCAGAACCAGCGCAGGAGATACGGAGGGTTTTCGGCGTCCGGCGGTTGTGCATTCAGCCGCCGGCCTTCGTCTTCCTCGGCCCGAGCGGTTTCCGGCCGCCGTTCCGCCTGATAGGCCCGTGCGAGGTTGAGATGCGGCTCGGACCAGCCGGGACGGAGTTGAATCGCCCTTTGCAACCGTTCGATGGCGGCGGGGAGATCTCCGCGCCCCAGCGCGATGCCGCCGCCGAGCGCCGCGATCCAGGGGTCGTTCGGCGCGAGGCCAAGGGCTTTCTTGATGGCCGATTCCGCGGTTTCCAGATCGCGGGTGTGAAGCGCCGAATGCGCGAGATAGTATAGGCTCTCGGGTCCCGATTCGCCGAGCGCTTGCGCGGTCTCCAGCGCCTGGCGCGCTTCGACGAAGCGGCCATGCCGGTCGAGAACGGCGCCGCGGACCGTCCAGGCAGTACGCCATTCGGGCCACCGGTCGCGGATACGGGCAAGCAGGTCTTCGGACTCTCTGGTCTTGCCGGCCAACTCGTGCGCGGCGGCCTCAAGGAGGAGAATCTCCCGATTGCCGGGCAGAATTGCGGCCGCCCGATCGAGCAGGCTGGCCGCTTCCGCGGGACTGCCCTTGACGGCCAGAAGCAGGGCTGCATTCCGGTAGATGTCCGGCCGGGCCGGGGCGGCGGCGACTGCCTCCTCCACCGCCCGCAGGATGGCTTGCGAATCGCCTGGCGGGAGCGATTCGGCCCTGCCGAGTTCCGCGGCGACAACAAGGTCGGTTTTGGCAGCATCGCCGGCCTGCTTCAGCAGCTCGCTAGCGGGCGCGTACTGCCGTGCAGCCAGCAGCGCACGTCCCGCATCCGCCAGTGTGGCTGCATCGGGTTTCATGCCTGCGAGCGCGCGGGCTTCCTGGATCGCTGGTTCGGATCGGCCCTCGGCGAGAAGCAGCTTCAGCCGATCGACGCGAAGGGCCGGGTTGTCAGGGTGCACGAGAATCGCTTTCTCCAGGCGTGCCTTGTAATCGGCATGGCGCTCTTCGTCGCTGAGGCTAAGGTACTCGGTAAATCCGGCGCGCACCCCGGTCTGCTTCTCGGGTCCTAATTGACGAAAGCGGTCCATCACGGCTTTGGACTCGTCGATATTTCCGGCGTCTGCGAGAGCGCGCGCGAAATGCAGGAGGGTTTTCGAATCCTGCGGCGCCAACCCGGCGGCACGGCGCAGGACGCGCACGGCGTCGGCAGTGCGGTCGAGGGCCTGGTAGGTCTGGCCCAGGCGGTCGAGACCGGCGGCGTCGTTGGGGCGCAGCGCGGTAGCCGCTTCCAGGTCTTTCACGGCTTCCTCGGGCTTCCCCATCTGGTAGTAGAGGCTGCCGCGCGCGGTGCGCGCCGGCACGTACTGCGGCTCCAGGGCGAGCGCGCGATCGAACTGGGCGAGGGCTTTCAGCATGTCGGTGCCGCGCTGCGCGAGACCCAATTCGTAGTGTCCGACGACGTCGTTTGGATGTTTGACGGCAAACCATTCCAGGTCGGGAAGGCCTTCTTCGAGGTGCCCGCGCTGAAATGCGGTATAGCCGCGCTCGCGCCGCGCCGCATCATCGTTCGGCTGAAGTTTGAGATAGCGGTCCCAGGCCGCGGAGGCATCGTCGAGTGCGCCAAGGTCGGTCGCCGCCAGAGCGAGCATCTTCTGCACGTCGGCGCGGGTAGGGTCCAGAGCACTGGCGCGTGAAAGAAGCTGCATGGTAGTCTCCCATTCGCGCAGGGCGTAATTGGCGGATGCCAGCGCATAGAGCGTGTCGATGTTGCGCGGCTGCTGCCGCAAGGCAGTCTCCAGCACTTCGCGTGCACGGGCAGGATCTCCGGCGCGGGCGGCGGCCACACCGGTGTTGTACAGCAGGCTGAAACTAGCCGGATTGGCCTTCAATGCCGTCTCGAAGCACGCCTCGGCGTTGCCGAATTGCTGCGCGTTGGAAAGCGAGACACACGCGGCAAACGCCAGCTCGGTATCGCCGCGGGCCATCTCCAACATACGCGCGGCGAGAGCGTCGCCCTCTGCCTGCTTTCCGCTTCGATACAGTGCCTCGAGCCGCGGCAGGAGCGCGCGCGGGCGCTCGCGCTCGGCGGCGGGCAGGCGGTCCAGGCAGCGCAATGCATCGGGCCCGTTGCCCGCCAGGAGAGCGGCGCGTGCCAACTGGAGATTGGCATTGACGTGAGCCGGATCGATGGCGACGATGCGTTCGTACACCCTGTCTGCTTCTTCCTCGCGGCCCGAGAGCCACAGGTGCGTCGCGAAGTTATTGAGAACCTCTACCGACCGCGGAGAACTGGCGACCGCACGGCGGTGGAACTCATCAGCCTCCGCCGGCCGCTTTTGGCTGTCCAACGAGGCGCCGAGCAGGCTCAAGGCCCAGGCGTCGTCGGGATGAGCCGCGACTTCGGAACGGAGCATTGGTTCGGCTGCGACGAAATCTCCGCGCGCGAGCGCCGCCATGGCATCGCGCATCGCGGGGCTTGGAGCCTGGGGCGACCCCACACCTGCAACGGCAAAAAGCGCTGCAAGAATGCGGAGGCGGTTCATGGATTCGGCGGAAAACTGGATCAATTATACTCTCAAGGATATGACCCGCAGAGGCGTGCTCTCGCTGCTTCCCGCCGCGATCGGCGCGGCAGCCAGGCCGCTTGCGGGGCAGCGGGGAATGGCCAGTCGAAACGTGACACCGGTGCCTGCCGGCAAGCCCTCGGGGAGGCCGTTCGACGCCCGCTTCGTCAATGTAGCCCAAGCAGCCGGGTTGCGCACACCGGTGATTTACGGAGCCACCGGGCGCGCCGATTACCTCCTCGAAGCCATGGGCTGCGGGGCGGCGTTTCTCGACTACGACAACGATGGCTGGCTCGACATGATCCTGCTGACCGGCCGGCGCCTCGGCACCACTCCGGAAGGCGCAACCATCCGGCTCTACCGCAATAACCGCGACGGCACGTTCTCCGACGTGTCCGCCAGGTCGGGAATCAACCGGTCCGTTTGGGCGACAGGCATCACGGCCGGCGACTACGACAACGACGGCTTCGACGACCTCTTCATCACCTGCTGGGGCCAGAACCTGCTGTTTCACAACAACGGCGACGGCACGTTCACTGACGTCACGGAGCGCGCCGGCCTGATTCATTCCGGCACGCACTACGGGTCGGGATGCACCTGGATCGACTACGATCGCGATGGGCGTCTGGACCTGTTCGTGTGCCATTACGTGGTCTTCGATCTCGAAAAGATTCCGGCGCGCGGCAAGGCTCCCGCCTGTAACTATTTCGGCGTGCCGACGCTGTGCGGTCCGAGCGGATTGGACCAGGAAAGCTGCCGGCTGTATCACAACAATGGCGACGGGACCTTCACGGACGTCAGCGGCAAGAGCGGAATTGGCGCGGTCAAATCGGGTTACGCCCTGACCGCCGCCGCGGCGGACTTCGATGGCGACGGGTGGCCCGACATTTACGTGGCTTGCGATTCCACTCCAAGCCTTTTCTTCCACAACAATGGCGACGGCACGTTCACCGAGCAGGGGCTGGAACGCGGCGTTTCATTGAGCGAGGATGGCAAGGAACAGGCGGGCATGGGGCTGGGCATCGGCGACGCTCACGGCGACGGCCGCCTGGATATCCTGAAGACCCATTTCCGCGGCGACACCCCGGTTCTGTACCGCAACAACGGGAAAGGCTACTTTCGCGATGTGACGTTGCGGGCGGGTTTGGGCGTGGAAACGCGTTTTGTCGGGTGGGGCGCGGCTGTCACCGATCTGGATAACGACGGTCTGCCGGATCTTTTCCTGACAACAGGCATGGTCTACCCGGAAGTGGAGAGCCAAATCGCGGAATCAGCATGGAAGACGCCCAGCATGGTGTTCCGCAACTTAGGTGGGGGACGCTTCGAAGAGCTGCTTGGGGAAGCGGGACCCGGGGTGGCGGAATCGCACTCGAGCCGCGGCGCGGCGTTCGGGGATTTCGACAATGACGGCGACGTCGATATCCTTCTGGTGAATCTCAACGAGCCGCCGTCGCTACTGCGCAACGATTCGAAACACATCGGCCACTGGCTCAAGGTTCAACTCGAAGGGACTGCCTCGAACCGGGGCGCGATCGGTGCGCACGTAATCGCGTCGTACGGAGAGCGGAAACAGGCCCAAGCGGTAATGGCGCAGTCTTCGTATCTTTCGGTGAACGATCGCCGGCTGCATTTTGGCCTGGGCGCCGAGACTGTCGCGGACCTGGAGGTGGTGTGGCCGAACGGGGGCCGCGAGAAGATAGCGAAGGTCGGTGCAGACCGGCTGGTAGTTATCCGCGAAGGCTCCGGAATCGTGCGCTCGGAAACGTGGGGCGGACGATCGTCTCCCGTCGTCCGCCCTCCCGCTTAATACTCGAACCTGATGCCGAATGCCAGAATCCGGTTCGGCAGCGTTCCGCTTGGTGTTCCTGCCTGTAACGGATTCACGACCGCACCAGTGGCCGGGTTGAACTGGACGCCTGTATTGATGGCGTTGATCTGGGTGTGATTGAACGCGTTGTAGGCCTGTACCTGAATGCGGAAGCCGCGGCGCTCGCCCAAGCCCACCGGGATGAACTTGGCCATGGTCATGTCCCAGTTGCTAACCAGCGGATAGCTGAGGACTCCCGAGCCTCCGCTCAGGTTGCCCAGGACCGGCGTCGCCGGGGAGTTGGTCCCAAGCGCGGGAAGCGCGAACGCGGCGGGATTGAAGTATGCGCCGGCCGGCACGTTCGCGTAGGGATCGCCCACGACGCTGCACCGGGCGCTGACGTCCGGTGTTCCCGTGTAGTCGGGCGTGGAGCCGCTGGCAAACCCGCAGCCCGGGTTATACGGGCCGCCGCTGGTGATGGAGATCAAGCCGGAATACGACCATCGGTCCAGAAACACCCCGGCGAATTTGCCGAGATACTTGCTGGCCTTGGGCAGGTCGTAATTGTAGTTGATCTGAAGATTCTGCCGCCGGTCGAAGGCGAGCCGTCCGTAGTTCCACGACTCATTGTTCGGGACCACCGGGTTGAACGAAGTGGTGCCGAGAGCCTTGGAATAGGTGTAGGCGGCGCCGAACGCCAAGCCATGGGTGAGCCGCCGCTGCACCGAAGCGGTGAGCGCGTGGTAGTTGGCATGCCCGATCTCGGCGTATTGGTTGAGCGTGTTGTAGCCGGGATAGACGGTCCGCAGCAGCACATCAGGCAGGGGTTTGCCGCCGTTGGTCGGGTCCGCATTGGCCGGAAGGAACCGCGCGCCAATCGGGATTGCGTTGATGTTGTAATTCAGGTTCTGGTTGTAACTGACGTTACCCGTGTACCCCACGTCGATAACGAACCCCGCCACGCTGCGCTGGATATCCAGGCTCCAGTTGCGCACGCCATTCCACGGAATCTGCGAGGTCGGCCAGGCGTAGTAAGTCTGCGGTCCGAAGACGAGATTGCCGCCGGCCGATGCGATCTGGCTGACGGTCGTATAGTTCACCTGGGGCTGGTATGCGTACGGGGGCTGGCCGGCCAGATTGTAGACCTGGTTGCCGTCGAGGCGGTTGAAGAAGATACCGAACCCGCCGCGAAGGGCTGTCTTGCCGTCGCCGGTCAGGTCGTAGGCGAACCCGAACCGCGGCGCCGCGTTCAGAAAGCTGAGGTGGTATGTATCCAGAGGCACGCCGTTTTGGCCCAGGAGCGCGAAGCCATTGGCCGGATCCCCCGAACCCGGAACGTATAACCCGATGTAAGACACGGGGGCTACCGCTCCAGTGCCCGGATCGATGGCCACCCGTTTGCCGTTCGACGTGCCCGGAACATACAGGCGCGGGATCTTGGATGTCTGGAACTTATCCGGGAAGAAGTTTGCGAAGGTGTGGTTGACGTCGTTCTGCGGAGGCTGATTGTAGAAGCGGACACCGAAATCGAGTGTGAGCTTGCGATTCACGCGCCAGTTGTCCTGCACGTAAAACTCGGTATTCCAGTAGTGCACGTTGAAGGTGGCGCGAGCGGTTGCCTGGGTGTAAGTCTGTACATAACCGAGATAGGCATTCGCATAGCCGTTGCCCGTATTGAACAGGGCGTTGTTGGTATCCGGCTGGAAGTTGAAACTGCCCGGGAACGGCGCGCTGTTCGGCTGGAGCTTGGTGTTGTATTCCAGGTAGATTCCAGCTTTCAGGCTATGTCCCCGGATGACCTTGCTCACATTGTCGGAGATCGTCCAGATGGTATTGAAGTTCTCCTCGCTACCCGCGGACGTGTGGTTCCGGGTGTAAGTCATCGAGTTACTGGGCGGCGAGCCGAATTGAAACTGAGGCAGGATATTCAAATACCCGTTTGCGGCGGAGACACCGGGCGGATTCTGGGTGGGAATCGGAAAGAGCACCGGAATATTCGGTATCAGGGAGCGGTCGATAGACTTGTAATTGTCGGTGGAGTAATAGGCCCAGGTGTTCCAGCTTTCACCGATCGAGAACTCGTTGATGAGGGTAGGCGATATGGAGTATGTCACTGTGCCCGAATATCCATGGCCGGGGTTCGGATGGTCGATGGGAGCGATGCCCTGGTCCCCGAGCAGTCCGCCGTGGTCGGACGAAAACTGTACGCCCTGGTAGAGCGCGATCATATCGTCATGGTCGTTGATCCATCGGAAATAACCATTGATTTTCGAGGTGATATAGGAATCGACGCGCAGCACATCGTTGCGCCGCGGATGCGTGGCGCTGGCCGATTCGAAGTAGTTCACTACGTTCGCCTGGCTGCCGACTCCGGTGAAGTTCGGCAGAGGGAAGAACGCGAGCATGTTGGGCCCGACGCCGGTCGGGTCGGCGCGGTTGGCGGGAATCTTATTGCCGGGGAACGGCGCACCGGTATTGGGGTCGGTGATCACGATCAGCGAGCCGTTGTTGGCGAAGGTTTGTGAGAAGTCGCCGCCGCGCTCCAGGGCGGTGGGAGTGTATTTGTTCTGCACTCCGCCGCTGACGAATTGGCCGGTATACTCCTGCGACCAGAAGAAGAAGAATCGCTTGCGCTCGCGGTTGAATACCTTGGGGATGAAGACCGGTCCGCCGATGGTGTAGGTCTCGACGTTGAAGCGGTAGCGGGGTATCGGCTGGGCGGCGCCGGTTGCGGTCAGGCTGTGATTGTTCAGCCAATTGTTGGCATTGAACTGTTCATGCCGGTGATTCCACGCGGCAGTGCCGTGGAAATCGCGCGTGCCGCTCTTGGTGACCACGGTGATGGTTCCGCCCGAGTTCCGCCCGAACTCCGCCTGGAAGTTCGAAGTCAGGACCTTCATCTCCTGGATGGCGTCCAGGTTCGGCTCATAGTGCAAGGTACCGTTGGAGCCGGTGTCCATGTCGGTGATGCCATCCACGGTGAAGTTCAGGGCGGAGACGTTGCCGTTAATGGTGATGTTGCCGATGGCGTTGGGACTAGTCACGTCACGACTGGTGGCACGATCGATTACACCCGGCACCAGCTTCATGTAGCCGAACAGATCGCGGCCTTTCAGCGTGATGTCGGCCAACTGGTTGCTGTCGACTAACTGAGATTTTTCCGCGCTGGCCAACTGGACAGTAGTGGCTTCGGCGATCACGGTAACTCTATCGGTGGTATTTCCAAGTTCCAGCGTGATCTTACCGACGTCGCGGGTCTCATTGGCGCCCACTTCGAGGTTACTTTGCACAAAGGTTTTGAACCCGGCAACCTGCAGAGAAAGGTTGTACTTACTCGGGGGCACGTTGACGAAGCGAAACACTCCGGAGCTGTCGGTCAACGATGAGCGGGTTGCACCGGTGTCCAGGTCAATCAGCGTAGCTGACGCATTCGGGACCACTGCGTTAGCGGGATCGAGCACGGTTCCAATGATGGAGCTCGAAACCGTCTGTGAGTAGAGGCAGGCAATCGACAGCGCCGACACACACATGACGGACGCCTTAGGACGAGTCATGACGAGGACCCCCCTTCTCAAACGCGACAAGGCGTTCCGCACCATCGCGCGACCCGGCGGCAAACCTGTATCCCCCTCCCGGGCGCCGCACGACGCTCTGCGGATTGGCGCTAGTATACACCCGGGAGTCAAAATCGCAAGTGAATTTTTCGGGAGGTTGTGGCCGGCGATAGATTGCTGACAGCCTAATTAAAGTTGAGAACCCTGGCGCCGCAAGGCGACTATTATCCCTAAATGCTCCGCTGTTGGCTGGCGCTGGCGGTCCTCTGCGGCGGGACGGCCAGTGGGGCAGGACCGACCTACTCCGCGGCGAGTATCGTCAACGCGTCGAACTACAGTGCCGGACCGTTCGCGCCGAATTCGGTGATCTCGATCTTCGGCTCCGGGCTGGCGCGGTCGACGTACGCCTTGGCCGCTTCCGACATCGTGGCGGGGCAGATGCCGAACGAGCTGAACTACGTACGCGTCTACGTGCAGGACCAGCCGGTGGCGCTGCTGTTCGTCTCCGACCGCCAAATCAACTTCATCATGTCCAGCGTGCAGAACCCGGGGCCGGTTCGCGTTCGAGTGGTGACGGAGGGAGTCAGCGGCCCGGAGGTGGTGGTTACGCTGGCGGATGCGGCGCCGGCGTTATTCGCTCTCGACAGCGGGTATGCCATCGCAACCAGCGCGGACGGCAAAGTTCTGACAGCGGATTCGCCGGCGCACGCGGGTGACACGATCGTGGTGTATGCGACAGGGCTGGGGCGCACATCGCCGAACCCGGCGGTGTACGAAATCCCGGCTTCCCTCGCCTGGATCGTGGCCCTGCCGACGCTCAAAGTCACGCTGGGGGGGAAGGCTGTGGATTCGGGATCGATCAAGTACGCGGGCTTGACGCCGGGATCGGCGGGCCTATACCAGATCAACCTGGTGGTACCCGATGGCACCGGGGACGATCCCGAGATTCTGGTGTCCGCGGCCGGTTCCGCGCCACAGACCGGCCTCAAACTGGCCGTCCGGTGAACCGGGCGGCAACTTTCCGGCCCCTGGGCGCGTTTATTCAATAGGGTAGAATCGAGAAGGAGTTCCGGATGTCGCTACGTCCTTTGCTGCCATTAACTTTCGTGGTATCGGGCCTGGTCGGCGCGCAGGAAGCGGCGACGCAGGCGCCCGCGGCCAGCGGGTCGGAGTTCACGGTGACGATGGGCACCAAGGTGCCGTTGAGCCTGATCAACAGCGTGAGCACCAAGCACTCGACGGAGGGCGACCGGGTTTACCTGGAGACGGTATTTCCGGTGCTGGTCAACGGGCGGATCGTGGTGCCGGTGGGAAGCTATGTAACCGGCACGGTTACCAAGGTCACCAAGCCGGGCCGGGTGAAGGGCCGCGCGGAATTGTATGTTCGTTTCGATTCGCTGACGCTTCCCAACGGAGTGACCCGCGATTTCCGGGGGCGCATCGGCGCCATGGACGGCAATGCCAAAGACGAGCTCGACCGCACTGAAGGCACGGTGCGCAGCGAAGGGAACAAGGCCGGCGACGCAAGGACGGTGGGCGAGGCGGCGGCGGCGGGCGCGAGTGTCGGTGTCATCGCGGGAGGCGCGGCCGGGCACTACGGAATGGGCGCGGGAATCGGCGCGGCGGCGGGTGCGGCGGCCGGGATGGCGGGCGTTCTGATGTCGCGCGGGCCCGATGCGGTGCTGGCGCGCGGCAGCACATTGGAGATGGTGCTCGACCGGCCCATCAGCTTCACGGAAAGCGAACTGAACTTCGGCAACTATCAGGCGCCCCGGGCTTCCGCGGTCGCGACTCCCGAAGCGACCCAGGATAAGAGCCATTCGAGTCTGCCGATTCCCCGACGTCACGACCAGTAGCGCCGGTGCGATCTACTTTCCAAAACGCTTGATGAAGTTGGTATCGAAGCGCCCGGCCTGGAAGTCGGGGTCTGCGAGGATGCGCTGGTGGAGCGGGATGGAGGTGTAGATGCCCTCGATGATGAACATGTCGAGCGCACGCCGCATGCGGCGGATGGCCTCGGCGCGATCGCTGCCATAGGCGACGAGCTTGGCCACCAGGGAATCGTAGAACGGCGGAATCACGCAATCGGTGTAGGCCCAGGTGTCGACGCGCACGCCGATGCCGCCGGGCACGTGGAATCCGGTGATGCGGCCGGGCGAGGGCACGAAGGTGTCGGGATTCTCCGCGTTGATGCGGCATTCGATGGCGTGTCCGCGGAACTGGATGGGAGATGGCAGAATATCGCCGAGCCGCTCGCCCTGGGCGATGCGGATCTGGCTCTTGACGATGTCGATGCCGGTGACGAACTCGGTGACGGGATGCTCCACCTGAACGCGGGCGTTGACCTCGATGAAGTAGAGCTTGCCGGTCTCGTCCATCAGGAACTCGACCGTGCCGGCGTTGGTGTATCCGGCTTTTCGGAGGGCAGTCGTGAGGACGGCGGCGATTTCAGCGCGCTGTTGCGAGCTTACGGCAGGCGACGGCGATTCCTCGAGCAGCTTTTGGTGGCGGCGCTGGATGCTGCATTCGCGCTCGCCGAGGATTTCGACGTGGCCGTGCTCGTCCGTCAGCACCTGGAACTCGATGTGGCGCGGGGCGCTGATGAATTTCTCGAGGTACACGTCGGCGCTGGAGAAGGCGCTTCCGGCTTCGGCCTGAGCCTGCAGGAACAGGTTCGGCAGATCTTCGGCCCGATTTACGACGCGCATGCCGCGGCCGCCGCCGCCCGCCGACGCTTTGAGAATCACGGGATAGCCGACCTGGCCGGCGAGGTCGAGGGCTTCTTCCGGGCTGCCGAGGACTCCCGGGGAACCGGGCAGCACGGGCACGCCGTTCTCGCGCATGAAGGCGCGCGCGACCTCCTTGACCCCCATGAGCCGGATCACATCGGGTTTCGGGCCGATGAATTTGAGACCCGAGGCTTCGCACACTTCGGCGAAGCCGGCGTTTTCGCTGAGAAACCCGTAGCCGGGGTGGATGGCATCGACGTTGGTGATTTCGGCGGCGCTAATGATGGACGGGATGTCGAGGTAGCTGCGCGCGCTCTTGGCGGGGCCGATGCAGATGGACTGATCGGCGAAGCGCACGTGGGAGCTGTAACGGTCGGCCTCGGAGTAGACGGCGACGGTCTCGATTCCGAGCTCTTTGCAGGCGGTGATGACGCGAACGGCGATTTCGCCCCGGTTGGCGATCAGGATCTTCTTAAATCGCACGGATGGCAAACAGTGCCTCCCCGTACTCGACGGGCTGCCCGTTGATGACGAGCTTGCTTTCGAGGACTCCGCTGACCTCGGCCTCGATCTCGTTCATCAGCTTCATGCTTTCGATGATGCAGAGGACTTTGCCGGGTGCGATCCGCTCCCCCACACGAACGAACGGCGCGGCATCCGGCGCGGGGGCTTCGTAGAAGGTACCGACAATGGGAGATTTCACCAGGACGAGACTGGGATCGGCGGCCGGCTTTTCGGGCTTCTCCAGCTTTTCCTTGGGCGCCTCGACAGCGGGCAGGGGCGCCGCGTAATGGATGGGGGTTGCGGCGACGGCAGCCGGGGGTGCCACAACGATCTCCTGGGGAGCGGCGAAGGCGGCGCGGCGGATACGCACGCGATTATCCCCTCGCTGCACTTCGAGCTCCGCGATGCCAGTTTCCGACGCCAAGGCGATCAGTTCACGGATTTCATCAACAGTCATCAATGGAATAGCTTAGCAGGTTGTGGGCGAACTGCTCCCGGCTGAGGAACATCGGCGGCGTGGTTCTCGTATACTCGAACGACAGCCCATGCTCGAAGTTACTTCCTTACACAAGCGATACGGGGAACTGGTGGCGGTGCGAGAGGTTTCGTTCGCGGTTCAGCCCGGCGAGATGGTCGGGCTGTTGGGGCCGAACGGGGCGGGAAAGACCACGACTGTCTCGATGATCGCCGGGCTGCTGGAGCCGGATGGCGGCGAAGTTCGCATCGAAGGTGCGTCGGTCCGCGGCGAGACGGACCCGGTGAAGCGCCGCATGGGACTCGTGCCGCAGGAGCTGGCCCTGCACGACGAACTCTCGGCCCGGGAGAACCTGGTACTCTTCGGCTCGCTTTATTCGATCAAGGGAGCGGCGCTAAGGAGGGCAATGGACGAGGCGTTCGAGATCGCCGGGCTTACCGACCGGGCGGGCGATCGCGTGGCCACATTCAGCGGCGGCATGAAGCGGCGGCTGAACCTGGCAGCGGCGCTGCTGCACTCCCCCACGATTCTTTTGCTGGACGAGCCGACCGTGGGGGTGGATCCGCAGAGCCGCAACGCCATCTTCTCCAACCTGGAGAGCCTCAAAGCTCAGGGGAAGACACTGGTGTACACCACGCATTACATGGAAGAAGCGGAGCGCCTTTGCGACCGTGTGGTTATCGTCGATCATGGCAACGTGATCGCGAGCGGCACGCTGGACGAGGTGCGGCGCCTGGTGCCCGCAGCCAACGTGCTGGAGATCGAGGTGGAGAATCCCGGGGTGGACGGCTGGTGCGGAGCGCTGCGCGAGATGGACGGCGTCGACTCGGCCGAGCCGGCCGGTCTTACGCTGCGGGTGACGGTGCGCGACCTGGCGCGGCACTCGCCGGACGTGCTTGGCTGGCTGCGCGACCACGGCTACCGGTGTTCCCACATCTCCAGCGAACGGGCCGATCTGGAGACCGTGTTCCTGGCGCTGACTGGCAGGAGCGTGCGTAACCAATGAACTTCACCGCGTTCACAGCCCTGATACGCCGCGACCTGCGTCTGTTCTTCATGGACCGGCGCGCGGTAACCATGAGCTTCGCGGCACCCATCCTGATCGCTTCGTTCTTCGGGTACCTGTTCGGGGGCGTGTCAGGGAACACCGAGGCGTCGAAGATCAAGGTCGTGATTGTGGATGAGGATGGCGGTGACGTGTCGCGGGCGGTTCTCTCCGCGCTACAAGCCGACCAGGCTCTGGACGTCAACGCTCTTGCGCTGGACGAGGCTCGCGAGCGAGTGCGCACAGGCAAGACCGCCGTGGCGATCGTCCTTCCCAAAGGATTCGCCGAAAGCTCCGCCCGGGCGCTGTTCCGGCGGGATCAGCAGCGTCCCGAAGTACCAGTGCTCTTCGACCCCTCGCACTCGGCCGAGATGCAGATGGTGCGCGGCATCCTGACGCAACACGTGATGGAGGCGGTAACCAGCCGGAGTATGTCGCAAGCGTCGATCGACGATGCGCTGCGCGATCTTGACGGCACCACGGGCCTGAGCGCGGCGGACAAGACTGCACTACGCAACTTGCTCACCGAGATCGGCAAATGGAACGCGCGCCCGCAGTCCGGGACCACCCGCAGCGGTTTCCAGATGCCGTACACGGTGCGCGAAGAAGCCGTCACCGCGCACAAGGGGACACCCTATAACTCGATGGCGCACTCGTTCGCCGGTATGTGCGTCCAGTTCATCCTGTTCATGGGCATTGACACCGGGATGGTGATGCTATACCAGCGCCGAAGCGGGTTGTGGAAGCGGCTGCGCGCGGCGCCGCTCTCGCGCTTTGTGCTGATCGGCAGCCGGGCAGTCAGCTCGGCGATCATTGCGATGATCATTATGCTGGCGGTGTTCGGTTTTGCGCGGGTGGTGTTCGGGGTCAGGATCGAAGGCAGTTTCGCGGGGATGGTGGGGGTGTGTGCGGCGTTCGCGCTGATGACGGCGGCATTCGGGCTGCTGGTGTCGGTAGCGGGGAAGACACCGGAGGCGACGCGCGGCATTGCGATCCTGGTGACGCTCATCCTTGTGATGCTGGGCGGGAGCTGGGTGCCCACGTTCATCTTCCCGCAGTGGCTGCAGAACGTGACGTTCGCGGTGCCGACGCGCTGGGCGGTAGACGGGTTGGATGCGATGATCTGGCGCGGATCGCCGTTTTCGGCCGCGGTGGGGCCGATTGCGGCGATGCTGGGGTTCGCAGCGGCGTTCGGAGCGGTCGCGGTGTGGCGGTTTCGGTGGGAGGCGTAGGCCGCAAGGATCGGGCCCGTCTGAACTATTGACGGCCAGCCGCGGCGGGAGGCGGTGGGGTGCCGAAGGGGCTTTGGCTGCCGAAGGGACTCTGGCTGCCGAAGGGACTGCTCTGTCCGGGTTGCACGGGCTGGCCGGGCTGGCCCATCCCCTGGGTGTTGCCCATCTGGCTGGCGGGGGTGCCGGCGAGTCCCTGGGAGTTCGGGTTGGGAATCTGCTTGACCTTCTGCGGATCGAAGATGAACTCCCATTCGTTATAAAGCGAATGGTCGTTGTAGGTCATCACGCCTTCGCCCTCGGAGTTGCTGGCGATGCCGGCGATTCCGGCGCCGATCACTTGGCCTCCCATGCTCTGCTGCGGCATTCCGCCGGGACGGGGAGTGGTGAGAATGTTGCGGATCATATCCGCCGCGGCGTTGTTGGGTGCGCCGGTGGTGGCGCCGGGCTGCGGGAATCCAGGCGGTTGGCCGTTGGCTCCCGGCATCGTGTTGTATGGCGCGGCCACCGGCATGACGCCGCCGGTCTGGGAACTGACGGGCATGCCGGGCTGGGCAGGAAGAGCCTGGTTGGGGAATCCCTGGCCGGGAAAGGTCTGACCCGGATACATGCCGCCCTGGTTGGGCATGGTTGGCGCTGGAGTCGTAGTGGGCGAGGAACTGCCCAGAAAGGACCCGCTGCTCCCGACGAAACCGCCGCCACTGCCCAGGAAACCACCACTGGAACTTGAATTGGTGGATGCGCCACCCGGAGCAAGCCCGGTTCTGCCCATGGGGTTGCCGGGCATCCCGGGCAAGGTCGCGCCGAGAGCGCCAGGTTGCTGCATGCCTGGCACCGGCAGTACTCCCGGAGGCGCCTGCGACGGCAGGGTGCCGGGTTGTCCCGAGTTGTTGATCTGGCCGGGAAATACGGGCATGTTGGGCTGCGGTGGGGCGCCGGTTCCAGCGATGGCCGTGCCCGGCGGATTGTTGCCGGCAGAAGCATCGCCGGGAGGCCCATTGACGACACCGCCATCGGTGGGGCGCTGGCGGTTGCGCATGGTTATGGCGCCGCCGCCCTGCCCGCCGGGCGTATCGCCCATGCCGGCTTGCAGGCCGATGAACTGTCCCATGGTGGAGGCGTCTTTGGCCTGCTGATTCTGGCCCTGCTTGTTGATCTTGGAGTCGGTCAGGATACCGTTCTGGATATGGATCAGCCGCCACTCGTCTTTGCCGGTCATGGGGTCCAGGTAACGGTGGCGGAGGAAACGCTGGTTCTGGAAGTTTTCGAGCTCTTTGATGTCGGACGGATAGCGCTTGGCGACTTTGACGAAGAGCTGGATGGCGCGCTTGTATTGCTCGCCGCGGTCGATGAGGAGCTGCTCTTTGGCGCGCTGCGATTGCATGGCGACGCGCGGGATCTCCAGGTAGAGGCTGATGGCGATTACGGCGGCCATGAGGAAGACGAGGAGCATGGCGAAGCCGCGCTCGCCGCGAGCCGCTGCGCGGCCCGGCGGCGAGGACAGGCGAATCGCCTGTCCCACATCAGTTCGACATGCTGGCACCGGCGTCCTCCGCGAGCGGCAACGACTGCTGCTTCTTGCTGTCCACGTTCTCCATCTGTACCGACGTGAGGCCGATTCGGACCACGCGGTACTTCTTCTTCACGATACCGCCCTCGGGGGCCAGGATGATGTTGTCGCCGTCCAGGAAGAAAGCGGTTTTCTTGCCGTCGATCCGCGTGGTGGCGAGGCCGTAGTATTTGACGTCGATGGGCGGGTCCGGCGGCGGAGGTGGCGGGGGAGTATCCACACGCGGCGGAACGGGCTTCGGAAAGACGTATGCTTTGGCCACAACGACCTTAGGCTCCGGGCCCTTCAGCTCTTCTTTCGGCGGCGGTGCGGCGCCGAACTGAAACAGGTTGCGCACGCCGCCCTCCAGCGCCACTTTCTGGACTTTTTCGAGTAGGTCTTTGCGCAAGGTGGGATCGATGGACAGGGGGTCGATTCGGTCTTCGGGACGTTTGGAACGGAATATGGGGCGAAACTCGTCGGACCGTGCGCGCTGAAGGAGCTTGCGCGCGGGCGTGGCCGGCGCTGATTCCGCGGTGGGCATTTCCGCCGGCCGATTGCGCTCGATGACGGCCGACTTCGCGGCTGACTTCGCGGCCGGCGCCGGCGACGAATCGGAGATCACATTGGTATAGAGAACGATCGCGGCCACGACGCCCAGCACCCCCAGGGCCCAGACAGACTTCTTGTTCTCCGCACCGAATTTCATCATTCGGCACCTTCCGAGGATGGGGCAGCGGCGGGCGCGGGACCGAAGTCCTCACCGGGACGCTGCCGGATGAAGGTGTCCAGCTTGAAGGTGACGTTGAGCTTGTCGCCCGTCTGCAGAGGCGTGGCGGTGAGGCTCTCCACGATCAGGAAATGCGCCGACTTGTCGACCAGGTTCAAGAACTTGGCCAGCGCCGGATAGGTTCCCTGGCAGGCTACGTTCAGGGTCATAATGTAGAGCGTGTCGCTGCCTTCGATGGGCTCCAGGCTCCAGGAGTTCGGCTGCAACACGACGCCCGAGCTTTCGGCGATATTCACCATCTCGCCCTGAAGAGTCGAGGTCATCACATGCCGGTCGGTGACATATTTTTCGAGGAAGTCGTCGCCGGCCACGCGGGCGGTTTCGACCTTCGCGACGAGTTGTTTGTTCTTGGCCACCTGCGCCTGCGTGGCGACCAACTGCTGTTGCAGGGAGGCACGCTCGCGCCGCAGGTCGTCCGCGCTGCCGCCGAAGGGCTTGAACGCGATCACGGCGCCTGCCAGGTTGGCCGCCAGCAGCACGCCGATGATCGCGCGCATGGCCACGCGCGGGTCGTTCCACGGGATGGAGGCGAAGTTAAAGCTTCTGCGCATAGTTCACCGTGAAGCGATAGCGATAGAGAGGCTCGGCCTGCGAGGGCGGCATCGACTGCTGCTGAATGACGCCGCCGAAGAGCGGCGAGTTTTCCAGGGCCTGGTACATACCAATGACCGGCTTGGGACCCTCGGCGCCGACCAGCATATCCAGCGTGATCTGGCCCTGTCCGCTGATAAAGGGCCGGATGTTGATCACCTTGACGTTGGCGGGGAGCGTCTTCTCCAGGTCGGCCAGAAGTTTCGTCCAACTGATGGCTTTGCGATAGAGCAAGGTGTTCAGAAAGACGCTGCGTTCCAGGACCTCGGCGTTTTCTGGTTTGTGAAGGACGGCTTCGGCATCGCGCTCCTGCTTCGTCACCGCGGAGAGCTGCGACCGCAAACCGGCCACTTCCTTGCGGACGTCGGCGAGCTGGGCGCTATCGGCCCGGGCCAGCATGATCAACGCTCCGAGCGAGCCCACCAGCAGCAAGCAGACGGCGGTCGACGCGACGAACATGGCGCGGTCGCGGCGGAACGGCTGGCTGGCGAGATTGATGGCGATCTTCATCTCAATTGTTCCTGGCGACGGACCGCAGGTAGCCCAGCAGGCCCGCATTGTTCTCGCCGGGGGCGCCCAGCGGCGAGCGCAGCGGCTCGCATTCCACCCCCAGCTCCGCGCCGAAGAATTGCGCGGCCTCTTCGGTACGTGCGCCGAACCCGCACAAGATCAGGTTTTCCGCCCGGCGGCCGAGGTTGTCTTCGATGTAGACGAACGTGGGGACGAGCACGTCGGCGATGTCGGTGAGGCCGCCCGACGGCAGCTCGAGACAGCGGGCGAGCTTGAGGACGGCTTTATCCCGCACAAGCACGCTGAGCGCCCGGCCGGTCAGCTTGGCGAGCACGCTCAAGCCAGCTTCGGGAGCAAGCTCCAGCGCGGCGAGGGACGACATGGTGACCAGGCCAGGGTTCATTCCGGCGGTCCGGAACGGCGCCTCGTAGCGGGCGACAATTTCGAGGGGGGCCATTACGACCACTACGTCGACGCGGCCCTTTTCGCCGCTCTGCACGAAGTAGCTCAAAGCGGCGGAATCGACGTCGAAGGGCACGGCGCGCTTCACGCGGAAGCGGATCAGCGACGCCTGCTCTTTGGCATCGGAAGGGAACTGGTCGAAATCGAGGACGGCGATGCGCGCGCTGTAATCGGGCAGGATCAGCGCCGCGTCCTTGCGCTTGCGGGCGGCCTGGGTGGCGGCAAGGCTGCGGACGGCGAGGATGAAGGCGTCGGGATCGGCGATATTTTCCTTGAGCGGCGAGACCGTGAGGGTGCCGGGTTTGAAAGGCTGAAACTCCAGCTCCGCGTGCGAGGAGATGCGCGCCGCCGCAATGCCGGCCTCGGAGATCTCGAAGGCCATGGCGGGCGGCGGGTCGCGGAAGACGGAGCGGACAGAATCGAGCACGGTCATCCTTCTATGAACGTAACCTTGTTGATCTCGCGCAGGGTGGTCACGCCGGCGCGCATTTTTTCGACGGCGGATTCGCGCAGGAAGGTCATGCCTTCCTCACGGGCGGCGCGCTTGATTTCGGAAGTCGGGCGCCGGTCTAGAATCATTTCGCGGATTTTGTCGGTCAAATCCAGCAGCTCGTGAATCGCGGAACGGCCGCGGAAACCGGTGCCGCCGCACTCGAAGCAGCCGGTGCCTTCATAGAGCGGCACGTCACGCCATTCGTCGGGATGCAGGCCGCTTTCCACCAGCATGGCATCGGGATAGTGCACGCGGCGCTTGCAGTGCTCGCAGATCACGCGCACCAGACGCTGGGCCAGGATGCAGTTCAGCGCCGAGACGAAATTGTACGGCTCGACGCCCATGTTCAGGAACCGGCCCAGGACGTCGAGCACGTTGTTGGCGTGCACGGTGGTGAACACCAGGTGGCCGGTGAGGGCGGAGTTGATGGCGATCTGCGCGGTCTCCTGGTCGCGGATTTCGCCGACCATGATCTTGTCCGGGTCGTGGCGCAGAATCGAGCGCAGGCCGCGGGCGAAGGTGAGGCCCTTCTTCTCGTTCACCGGGATCTGGGTGATGCCCTTGATCTGGTATTCGACCGGGTCCTCGATGGTGATGATCTTGTCTTCGTCGTTCTTGATCTCGCTCAGGGCGGCGTAGAGGGTGGTGGTCTTGCCCGAGCCAGTGGGACCGGTTACCAGCACCATGCCGTACGGCTCGAGGATGTAGCGGCGGAATTTCGTCAGATCGCCTTCGCTGAAGCCGACCACGTCGAGCGAGAGCTTGGCGAACTTCTCGCTCATCGATTCCTTGTCCAGCACGCGGAGCACGGCGTCTTCGCCGTGGATGGTGGGCATGATGGAGACGCGGAAGTCGATGAGGCGGTTCTTGTAGCGCACGCGGAAACGGCCGTCCTGGGGGACGCGCTTCTCGGCGATATCCAGCTCGCTCATGACCTTGATGCGCGAGATGATGGTGGACTGCCAGTCCTTGGCGATGGGCGGCATGGCGTAGTGCAGCACGCCGTCGATGCGGTACTTGATGGCCACTTCCTGGTCGCGGGATTCGATGTGAATGTCGCTGGCGCGCCGCTCCAGGGCATTGAAGATGGTGGTGTCGACCAGCTTGATGACCGGCGCGATGTCGCTGTCGGTCGAAGTCAGCTTGTCGATGGAGAGCGTCTCGTCCTGCTCGCCCTCTTCGGCCACCACGTCGAGCGCGAAGCCCTCGGTCACCTCTTCCAGGACGCGCTGCGACTGCTCGGTCTTCTTGAGCAGCTCCGAAATCTGCGAGAGGGTGGCTACTTTGACGCGCAGCTTCTTGTTGAGCAGCAGCGTCAGCTCATCGATCAGGTTGAGGTTGCGCGGGTCGGAGAGAGCGATCTCCAAGGTTCCGTTCTCGGCATGCAGCGGCACGAAGTTGTACCGGAACATGAGATCCACGGGGATGGAGCGGAACAGGTCGTGATCGATGCCGGCGACACGCAGATCGACGAACTCGTGGCGGTAGCGCGCGGCGATCGCCTGCGCCTGTTCGGCCTCCGCCGCGGGGTCCGTGAGTCTGATCTTTTCCGTCGCCATAGAGCTCACCGAATGGTATCCGCCAGGGAGAAGATCGGCAGGTAGAGCGCGATCAGGACGAACGCGACGAAACTGCCCATGACGATCATGATGGCGGGCTCGACCAGGGAGAGCACCGCGGTCATGCGCGTGTTGACGTCTTCTTCAAAGAATTCCGCTACGGAGTTCAGCATCGCCGGCAGAGCGCCCGTGGATTCCCCTACTTCGATCATATCGATTGCCAGCGGCGGGAACATCTTGGAGGCCTTCAGCGAACCCGAAAGCGGCTGGCCTTCGCGGACCATCTTGCCGGCGGCTTCCACGGCGCGTTTGAGCAGGGGCGTCCCGAGCGAATCGGCGGCGGTCTCCATGGACTGGACGAGCGGGATGCCGCCCACCAGCAAGGTGCTGAGAATGCGCGAAAGCTGGGCCACCTGATACTTGAGCCAGATATCGCCGGCGATGGGCAGGCGCAGCTTGATGCGATCCACGGTTTCGCGGGACTGCTCGCGGCGCACCCACCAGCGGAAGACGAAGATCAGGCCGACGAGCGCGCCGAAAGCGACCAGGATGTAGCTGCGCGCCGTGGTTCCGACCGCGATCAGGTATTGGGTGATGGTGGGGAGGTTGGCGTTCATGCTGCTGTAGAGCCCGGCGAAGGTCGGGACCACGTAGGTCACCAGGAAGATCATGAGCCCGATCACCAGGACGATCAGCACCGCCGGATACATCAGCGAAACCAGCACCTTCTTTTTGACCGACAGCGAGAGCTTCTGATAGGTGATATAGCGGTCGAGCACCTCGGTCAGGCTGCCGCTTTTCTCGCCGGCCATGACCGAGGTCACGTAGATCTTGGGGAAGACGCCCTGCTGGCGGAAGGCTTCGCTGAGCAGGGTGCCGCTGCGGACTTCGTCACGGACGGCGCGGATGTGGGGGCCGAGCTTGGGGTCGGTGAGGCGCTCGGCCAGAAGGTCGAGGGACTTGAGGATGGGGAGGCCGGCGCGGATCAGGGTGACGAACTGCTGGTTGAAGATCAGGAATTTCTCGAGGTCAAGCTTTTTCCGCCCTCGCAGGAGCCCGGCGCCCGCCGCGGCTCCGCGAGCCTTGATGGAATAGACGAGAAACCCCTGCTGGGTGTATTTCTCGCGGAGCTCTTTTTCGCTGGCGGCGGCGGCCACCTGCTGGTGAATCTGGCCGCGCCCGTCGGCGTATTTGACCGCGTAGTCGGCCACGGCTAACGGCCCTCCTCGACCAGCTCCGCGCCCTTAGGTACCTGGAATTGGAACAACTTAGAGTCCAGAGGGGGATCGATTTTTTCGTCGTCGAAGCGGAATTCGAGAATGGACCGGTCGAAACCGGTGACTTTGACCATGTGGATCCGGCTTTGGGGGTCGACTACGAATTCCACGGCGGAATACGGCAGATTATCGGTCTTGGGCTCGGCGGTGATGCGCTGGGCAGAGCCTTCCGGCCTGGCTTGGAGATTGCGGAACTCCTTCTGGAAGTCCAACTTACCAAGGAGGAAGGCGAGCGGGGCGCGCATATCGTCGCTTTCCTTGAGCTTGAGTTTCTCGGCCCGGTTGTCGGCCGGGGTGTAGAGCCAGAGGAACTTGCCGTCGCTGATGAAGAGCTTGCCCTTGGGCTGATCGTAGTCCCAGCGCATTTTGCCGGGTTTGCGGAGCTGGAGCAGGCCACTTTCCGACCGGCGGGGGCGGCCAAGCGGCGTATAGTCCTCATGAAAAAGGACTTGCAAAGTCTTGGCTTTGTTATAGCGGGCTTCGACGCTTTTGAGCAGCGTGTCCAGCGGAGTTTCGGCGGCCAACGCCGACACGGCGGTCAGGCAGACTACGAGACGAAGCGGGCCCACAAATCAGTTGACGTATTTGCAGGCCGTTTCGTGCATGCGATGAGACGGGGCAGGCCGGTAACCGCCCCACGAATTACTTTACCGAGATCGTGACGCCGGTTTGGGACGGCACACCGCCGATGGAGACCACCAATGGGAGGTCGCCGGCGGACACCGTGGCCGGGATGACGACGTTCAACTGCAGGACACCGGAGACGATTCCCGGGGCTTCGCCGGCGAAGACATAATTCGCGGGCGCGCCGCCGATGGTCACGCCGATAGCCAATAGCGGCGCCGGCGTCAGCGGCGGAGCCGATGCTACGGTGGTTACCTTGCCAGTGACTCCGGCCGGTGTAGTCTGGCCTTCACCGGTCATATAGATGGTCACCGTGTTCCCGCGCGAATCCGGATTGCTGGGCGAGTTCACCGACTGGTTCTGGTTGAGGATGGCTCCGGGGCCGGTGCCCGAGGAGTTCAGCGTGAAGATGCCCGGAGAGGTGGTGGCGATGTTGACGGTCACGCCGTTGGACGACTGGCCGAGATACTTGAGGATCACGCTGGCGGTGACGAGCGGGGCGATTTCGTAGGGCACCACCGCGGAGACCTGCGTGGAACTCACGTAGATCATGGGGCACGCGAAGCCGTTGATCAGCACCTGCACGCCGCCGAGCGTGGTGGCCACCTTGCCGGTCGAATCGAGTGTCAGGCCGACCGGAGTAGACGGACCGATTGGGTGCTGCGCATCGCTGGCGAACAGGGTAATCACCTCGCCCGGCGAGAGCGCGTTGGCCTGATAGCTGGCGCCATTGACCACGCGCGAGACGGTGGGCAGGGGCGCGGTGACACTCAAGGTCACGTTCACCGTGGTGGAGCCGGTCGCACTGCCGCTTCCGGCGATAACGACTGTGCCGGCGAAATTCCCGGGGTTCAGGTTCGTGGTGTTCACGGTGACGGTGACCTGGGCAGTCCCGCTGGTGGGCGTAGTGCCGGAAGTGGGGCTCACCGAAAGCCAGTTGCCGCCGGTGGAAGTGGCCGCGGTGGCGGTGAACGCGAGAGCCGACCCGCCGCCGCTTACATTGATGCTCTGCACCGCGGGCGCGGTATCGCCGATGCGGTAAGTGAACGAGAGCGAGGTCGGGGTGGCGCTGACCGTGGGCGGCGCCGTGATGGTCAAGGACACCGGGACACTCACCGAAGAGCCGCCACTGGGCACGATGGTGATCGTCCCACTGTACGATCCGGCAGCCAGGCTGGTGGCATTGACATTCACGGTGAGCGGATTGACGGGTGTGGTCAGGGTGCTGGAGCCGGCGCTGGTGGAGAGCCAGGCGCCGCCGCCGCTAGTTGAAGTCTGAACGGTGAACTGGACGCCGGCCGAACCCGACGTGCTTGCCACGGAAAGCGTCCCCGCCGGCAGAGACCCGGAGCCCGCCTGTCCGGTGAAGGACATGGAAGGCTGGGTGGTTCCGCAACTGCTGGTGCAGCTCACGGTGACGTTCCCGGTACCGCCTCCGCCGCCCGAGCCGACCACATAGGTCACGTTGACCGTCTGGATGGTGCCGTTCGAATTGAATGTGAGGGTGCCGGTATTGGTCGAATTCGACGCCAGCCCCGAGGGGTTCACGCTGACGGAGAGATTCACCGGCGTCGTGCCCGAGGTTGGAGACACGGACAACCAGGATGCGCTCGAGCTCACGGTAAACGGACTGGTCACGTTCGCCGACACAGACAGAACCAGCGGCGTCGGCGTGACGCCATTGGCGGAGCTGAACGACATGCTTGCCGGAGTAAAGAGCAGCGGACCGGAACTGCCGGTTCCGCCGCCGTTCACCACCAGCACGACCGGGAAATTCAGCGGGGTGTTCGCCGCGCCGGATTGGTTAATGGTGACGCCCGAGGTGTACACGCCGGCGGATTTGCCCGCTGGATTGACCTGAACCGAGAACACCGTGGAGCCGGCCTGCTGGTTGACCGTGACCCATGTGTCGTTGGCGGTTGCTGTAAAGCTCAGGGCAGAGCCGTCACTCATGGCCGGGTTGACCTGAATCCCGGACGGGATCGCGCCGCCGGTGGTATAGGTGAAGATTGCCGAGCCGGGCGTAGTCAGCAGGACCGCCCCGGACACGACGTTTAGATTCACCGTGACGGTGGCGGTTCCGCCGGCGGTGGTGATGCTGATGGTGGCCGAGTAGGTTCCCACCGACAGGCCGCCGGGGCTGGCGATTACCATGGCTTGGCCGTTTACGGGTAGGGTTCCCGCCGACGGGGACAAGCTAAGCCATCCGGTGCCGGTGGCGTAAGAGATACTGGAGCTCCAGTTCCCCGCGGGACCGGTGATCGCGATCGACGGGTAGCTGACGAACGCGGGGTTTGTGCCGGCCTGGTAGTTCAGGCTGAGATTGGTGGGAGCGACCGCGCCGGTTGCGCTGCCACCGCCTCCTCCAACGGGCATTGTCACGGAGACGCTGGCGGTCAACGATCCGATGGTGACCGTGAGGGTTCCCACATAATTGTTAGCGGTGAGCCCGAAGGGGTTGCCCGTCAAGGTAATGCTGGCCTGGGCACCGGGTGAGAGCGACTGGCCATTGGCGCCGCTGAAGGCGGTCAACCAGCCGGTGCTGTTGGTGGATATCGAGAGGACGCCGCCGTTCACGCTGCTCACGAGAACCACGGCCTGCACCTGCGAGCCATTTACCGCGGCGTTCGGGAGGGTCACAGGGTTGGGAGAGATGGTCAACCCGGAGGTGGAGCCGCCGTTCACGCTGAGGGTTACCGAAATCGTGGCGAGTGCGATGGTGGGGTTGTAGTAGTCGTACAGCGTGATGGTGCCGGTATACGTCCCGGTGCTCAGCGCATTCGCGGCGCTTCCCACGCCCACGAGTACGCCGCTGGATACATTTTGGGCGTAGACCTGGGAATTGTTGTTGGCCAGGAGCCAGCCGCTGCTGTTGGTAGTGGCGTTGAACAGGGTGACGCCGGTGGAACTGCTGAGTCCGATCAATTGGTTGGGGAAGTTGCCGCTGTTGGTGGTGAAGTTAAAACTGACGGTGCTTTGGCTGGGTGTGAGCGACCCACTCGATCCGCTACCGTTGACGTTCAACGTCACTGAGATCGTGAGGGCATTGCCCACGGAGGGAGTGAGGGTGACGGAGCCTTGACACACGCCTGTGCCGATTCCCGAGGCGTTGGCCGACACCAGGAGCGATACCGGAAGGCTGGCCGAGATGGTATTGCTGCTGAGCGAGGCTGTAAGCCAGTTCACACCCAGGCAGGAACTGATGGTGATTGTGGGGGCGCTCAACCCGATGGCGGTCACGCTTGTGGTAGAGATGGTCGGCGTGACGGAGGTGGTGGTGCCGGTGGCGGCACTAAGCGTGATGGGGTTGACGCTCGAGGTGAGCGAACCACCGCCGCCGCCGCCGGTCGAGCTGTTGAAGTTGACGGTGAAGGTGAGGGGAGAATTGGTGACACCGGCAGGGCTGGTGGCCGTCACGGTGACAGTCGCCTGATGAGGCCCGGGCTGAAGGAGCGACGTATTGGCCACGCGAAAACTGACGGTCGCCGGCGTCGTGGTCGCGGTGTAGGTGACGCCTAGCCAGATGTTCGGGCTGCTGGTGCTGTCATACTGCGGCGCGCCAACGGAGAAACTGATCTCGGTGGTGCCCGCCAGCGAGCTGGTGAGGCTGATATCCTGCCCGGATGTATTGGTGAGGGTGACACTGGTGCTCGAAGGCGACAAAACAAACGAGGGTTGCGCCCAAGCCGGCGCTGAGAGGCACAGCGCGATTAGGAGAGCGGGGAGAAGACTGGAATGCTTAATGAGTTTTTGTGCGGCGTCCATGATTTGTCCTCGGCCATGTTGATTCTACAACAACGCTTGCCTGAATAACAGACAAGTCGCTCTGTTTCGCGCATTCACCCAACTTATGCCGAACGCGGCTACCGGAGAATCTCCGATGACGGGGCAGGGATGCTGGCGCTGGAAAGAGCGTCGTACGGACGCGGTTATCTCAGATTGTAAGCCCTATTTCAGAATTTTGAAAAGATTGCTGTAGTCGTCTGTCCACAATCTCACGCTCACCTTAGGATCGAGCGCGGCCGTGTTAGTCAGTTCTTCGCCGGAAAACCCGGTGGAGGGAGAGGCGATCAGGACCCAGGTTGCGCCGAAGACGTCGGTGTCTTCGTCGTCCT
>Ga0335079_10000810_pt1 | contig 35471 bp, 39 predicted proteins | sample Lox_Sample_33_FD_206719 | JGI IMG/M metagenome (GOLD analysis project Ga0335079, IMG submission 206719) | Soil microbial communities from Loxahatchee National Wildlife Refuge, Florida, United States - Lox_Sample_3.3 | ecosystem: Environmental > Terrestrial > Soil > Wetlands | place: USA...
TGGTTCGAGCCGAGCAACAATTCGCGGGCCGCCCGCAGCCCGGTTCCGCACACGTCGGCGTCAGACGCGGCATCGATTTTTGGAATGGAGGGCGGGTTGCCTTCCAAGCGAACCGTGCCGGTGATTGTACTACCGGTGTCGGCAGCCTGAAGCGAAAACGCTGAGACGAACACCAGTGTGAGAGCAAGCTTAAGCGTGCGCATACCAATGGTAGAGCATGAAGTAGATGACCACGCCCGTCACGGAGACGTAGAACCAAATGGGCAGCGTCCAGCGGGCAATGACTTTGTGCCGGTCGAATCGCTGGCGCAACGCGCGATAGAGCGTCACCGGCGCCAGATAAAGGGCCACGACCACCGCCAACACCGTGTGCGTCAGCAAAATGCTGAAGTAAACAGGTCGCGCCCATCCCTGGCCCTCAAAATGTTTGCTGCCGACCTGCGCGTGATAGGTGACATACGAGACCAGGAACAGGACCGATACCGCGACGGCGACCAGCATGCACGCCCGATGGGCCGCCACGCGTTTCTGGCGGATGAACCGGTAACCCAGGCCCAGAAACACGGCGCTGGTCGCATTCAGCGTGGCGTTCACCGCCGGCAGTTCTGACGTGCCGATCACGACCGCTCCGCCAGCACTTCCCGTACGTCGCGAATGAGCTTGTGCAACTCGGTTTCATCCGTGCTGTCGTAATAGCCACGGATGGCGCCCCGTCGATCCACCAATACCAGCTTCGTACTATGCAGAATGGGCATCTCTTTGGCGGGATCGGCCTCCTGCGCGGCGAGCCGAAATCCTTCGATGGACAAATGATAGATCTGCCTTTTGTCGCCCGTGAGGAACAGCCAGCGGCTCCGGTCGGCGCCAAACATACGGGCGTACTCGGTCAACACTTTCGGCGTGTCCCAATCCGGATCGACCGAGAAACTCACCAACCGCAAATCGTCGCGCCGCGGCAACTCGGCCTGCAGCTGCACCTCGTGCCGCATGGTCATCGGGCACACCGAGGCACACCGGGTGAAAATGAAACTGGCGATCCAAACTTTCCCCAGCAAATCCGCCCGACGCAACGTCGTGCCGGCCGCCTCCGTGAGCGCAAACTCGGGCACCGACCCCAGCACAGGCGCTTCCATTGCCGACGCCCGGGTTGACACCCCGCGGACCACGATCATCAGGATCGAGCCGACGATGATGGCAAAAATGCTTGTCACCCCGACATTCAGAATCGTTCTTACTTTCACTGCAAGTCTCCTCGCGTTGTGCGCTGCGCCGCGGCGAGCGACAAGGCGAACATCACAATCGCAAACAGTGTCGTCACCACCAGCGCCAAGCTCGCATCCGGATGCGGCAATTCCCAGTACAACCCCTCTCGTAATGCGGTCACTCCATACGTGAGCGGGTTGATCCTCATCACCCAACCCAGCCAGGCCGGCGCGCCGGTGGACGGGAACACGGCGCCGGACAACAGCCACAACGGGATCAAAAACAGGTTCATAATTGCATGAAAGCCCTGCGTCGATTCCATCCGCCAGGCGATCACAAACCCAAGGCCCGTCAGCGCAAACGATACGAGGAACATGACGGCCACCAACCAGGCGAGCGACACGACGGTCAGGTGCAACCCAAGCAGCGGCGCCAGCGCCAGGAATACCAATCCCTGCACGAACGCGAGCACTGTGCCCCCGAGGATCTTCCCGAGCACGATGGCCAGGCGCCCCACGGGGGCCACCAGCACGGCCTGTAAGAAACCCTCGCGTCGATCTTCGATGACCGAGATGGTTGAGAAAATCGCCGTGAACAACAAAATCATCACCAGCGTGCCGGCGTAGAAGTATTCGAGATAGCCATGCCCCTCGGGGGCGTTCAGCGCCTTGAACGATTTCCCCAAGCCCAGTCCCAGCAGCAACCAGAAGACAATCGGCGTCGCCAACGCTCCGACCACCCGGTCGCGCTGTCGGAAAAACCGCACCATCTCCCGCTGCCACAAGGTCAATGTCGGGAGTGCCAAGGCGTTCATGGCTCGTCGACTCCGAGTCGATGCCCCGTGAGATGAATGAACACGTCTTCGAGCGTCGGTTTGCCCACGCTGACGGAGTCAATCGCGCCGGGAAACGCTTCCACGAGATCGGGAATGAATTCGTGGGCGCGGGGCCGTTCGATGCGCAGCGTGTGATCGACCACCGTCGGTTGCACGCCGAATCGTTTCTGGATCTTCTCGCGGAGTTGTTCGGGTTCTCCCGCGCTGATGGAGATGACGTCACCCCCCACCTGTTCCTTGAGCGCCCCCGGTCGATCCAGTGCCACCAACCGACCGCGGTCGAGCAACGCCAGCCGGTCGCAGCGGTCCGCCTCTTCCATCAGGTGCGTCGTCAGCACCACCGTCACGCCATCATTCTTGCGCAACGTCTCGAGGTAGTCGCTCAACTCGCGGCGCGCCAGCGGGTCAAGTCCCGTACTCGGTTCGTCGAGCAACAACAGTTCGGGCCGGTGCAGCAACCCTTTGGCAAGCTCCACGCGCCGCCGCAATCCCCCGGAGAGTTTTTCCACCAACTCGTTCGCGCGATCGCTCACGCCAAAACGTCGCAGCAATTCCATCATGCGCGCCGCCAGCGACGAACCCGACAAGCCGTACAGGTGTCCCTGGTGCCGCAGGTTTTCGAGGACCGTGAGTTTTTTGTCGAGGCCCGGTGACTGGAAGACCACGCCGATGCGATGGCGATCGATCGGGCCGCCATCCATGAGGGCCCGCCCCCCGGTCGGCTGCATCAGCGTACAGAGAATCCGAAACAACGTGGTCTTGCCGCCGCCGTTCGGGCCGAGCAGACCGAAGATTTCACCCTTGCCAACCTGAAAGCTGACGTTGTCCAACGCCGTGCGCTCGCCGTAGCGGTGGGTCAGTGCTTCGACCACGAGGAGGGATCCGCTCATGCCAAATCATCCCCTAGAGGCCGGCATCGACGATGATGAGGAGTAACAGCAGGGGCAGATAGATCACCGATGCCTCGAGCAAGCGCCGCGCATCAAGAAACGATTTCCGGTGCGCCAGCAGAGCGCCGACGGTCAGTAACGCCAAGCCCATCACCACGGCCCCGGCACAGTAAACCTTGCCGGTCATGCCAATCACGGTGGGCAAAATCGAGACGCCGAGCAGCAGCGTCGCGAACAAGATCGTTTGGCGGAAAGTGCTCGCGCCGCTCGGGTCGACCACGGGCAGCATCTTGAAACCCGCATTGCGGTAGTCCTCCTTGAACATCCAGGCGATGGCGTAGAAGTGCGGATGTTGCCACGCAAACAAGATCAGGAACAGCACCCACGCCCCCAGATCGAGCCGGCCCGTCGCTGCCGCCCAGCCGCACAGCGGCGGGATCGCGCCGGGGATCGATCCGAACGTCGTGTTCAGCCAGGTGAGCCGTTTGAGCGGCGTATAAACGACAACGTAGAGAAACGCCGCCAGCAAGACCAGAAACGCCGTCAGCAGATTGACGCTGCGCACCAGGACGATGATTCCAGCCAGCACCAGGCTCACACCGTAGGCCAGCGCGTGTTCCGGGCTGACGAGGCCGGCCGGCAAGGCGCGATGCCGGGTCCGCTCCATCTTCGCATCCACGTCCCGCTCGAGGTAATTGTTCAGCACCGCCGCCCCTCCCGTGGCGCTGCCGACGCCGAGCAACGTCAGCAACAACAGCGGCCACTCCCGCCAGGTCCCGCTTTCCCCAAGGCCGTGATGAAGAAGCCCGCTGCCCAGGAAAAAGCCGAGCGTTGTTGTGACCAGCACCATCGACACGATGCGCGGCTTCGCCATCTCAACGTAACCCTTGATGGGGATCGCACCCGGAGTCACGTCCGATCGCAGGCAGCCAAAGCACTTCAGCGTCAGCGCAAAGCTCAACCCCAAAATCAGGGCACCGACGGCCAGGTGGATCGTCGGCACGATCACCTGCAACGCATCGAGTTGACCCGACGCGGCCTTCGGCACGCGGACGATCAGCGTCCACACGCCGAGCCAAAGCTGCAGAAACACGAGCCCGAGCAGACCGACCGCCGGCACGGCGAAATCCTTGCGTTTCACCGACGGAAAGATCGTCGTCGCCGCGGTGCCGGCCGCCAGGAACACAATCATCGCGCCGAGAATGTGCGCCAGCAAAGCGCGCTCGGCGTGGCGGATCGTGGCCCCGAGAATAATCTGGCAATACACCACCACCGTGGTGATCAGTGCCAGCCAGCGCAACGACCGGACATGCGGAGTTTCAAACTGCGGTTCCTTCCAACGCGGCGACGTGACGAGCGCCAATGCGATAGTGATGCAGAAGAACGCCTCCGCCAGCGCCGCATGCGCGATGGAGATCGGCGGCGGCAGGAAGAACTTTACGGTGAGTCCGCCCAACACGCCTTGCGCAATGACCACCGCCAGCGCCGCGATGCCGAGACGCCGGATTGCGGTGTCGCGCTGACCGAAGAATGCCCACAGCGCCAGTGCCGTGGTCAATAATCCGACAACACTGGCGATGAGCCGGTGGCCGTGCTCGTAAAAGATCCCTCCGACCATTTTCCCCAAGGGAAAGCGAAACATCGCCTGGCCGTAAGTCGTCGGCCAATCAGGAACCGCCAGACCCGCTCGGTGGCTGGTCACGCTGGCCCCCGCGATGATCAGGAGGAACGTCGCGAACGCCAGAAAGCAGGCGAACCGGTGGAGCCAGCAATTGGGATAACTCTTCATGGGGATGGCTGCCGCCTATTCCTCCAACGACTCCTCTTGATCTTTGATCCAGGCCGCATATTCCTGTTCCGTGTCGATGCTCAGGAACCCTTTCATGCGATAGTGACCGAGCCCGCAGAGTTGGGCGCAGGCGATTTCAGCCGGGTACCGGGGCGCCATGCGGACTTCGGTGATGCCGTTCTCGACCAGCTTCGTCGCCGTGTCCTGGCTGATCGAGCGGCCCTTCTTCACGATCACTTCGCCGTTCTTGCCCTCGTACTCCCCCATGGAAACGTATGTGTCCAGGTCCCGGGTCGTGGGGAGCTTGACGGTGACGGCCATTTCTTCGCGCATCTCGTCGGACGTCTTGGTCGGGACGAAGTGAACGGGAATGATCATCCCCGGGATGGCATCCTGTTTCACGCGCATGACGGGCAGGAAGAAGCTGTGAATTACGTCCTTCGTGGTGATCTCAAGGATCACCGGCCGGTTTACGGGAAGGTGAAGCTGGTTGATGGTCACAATGTCGTCCTTGGCGTGGGGATCGCCCTGGCGATCGAGGCCGATCGGGTTGGTCTGTTCGTCAACCAACTTGATGTCGGTCCGGCCAAAGATGCCGTCCGGTCCGGGATAGTGGATGTTCCAGGCGAACTGCTGGGCAATGACGCGTACCCGCACCGTGTTTGGTGCGGTCGGAAACGTGCTGACCTTCCACGACCAGAACGGAATCGAGAGTCCCACCAGCAGCGCGACCTCGACCACCGCCACCGCCGCCTCGAGGTACGACGACGCGTGCGTCTTGACGCCGACGTAATCGACCGCGGCGTGCTTGCTCGCGCGGAACCGGAACAGGGTATACAGGAAGAAAATAATCCACCCGACGAACAACACCGCCATGAGGACGTGCACGTAAAATATCAGCTGATCAATCCGCGCCCCCTGTTCGGAGGCATTGATCGGTAATCCCAGAATTTTCTCCAACATGGCTCAGTCCTCGATCTGTCCAATCTCTATGGGGTCATGTCCGCGGCGTGTCGGCGCGCCCGGCGGGCCAACCGAAAGATCATTCCGCCAAAACCCCCCAGCACCACGCCGGTGACGCCGAGCATGGTGACGATGCCGAGGTTCATCCCTTTCGTCTGCGGCGCCTCGGGCGCACCGTAGCACACGGCGCACGCCAGCAAGACACGCGGCACCGCCATGACCAGCGTCACGACCGTCGCCGTCAAAAACACGTTCCACTTCGATGGTTTCTTCATCGGCTACTCCTTGTCCAATTCCCTGAATTTCTTGAGGAAGACAATCTCGTACAGGACCAGCAGAACGCCGAGACCGAACGAGATATACCCGGCGACCGCATACGCGGTCCGTCCCTGGGCGTAGTTTGAATTCAGGCACCACGCGCCGAAGCCAAGGCATAGCAGCACGGAGATCGTGATGAAAAAGATGTGAAAGGCCTTCAGTGACATGGCTCAGTTCCTGGTCGCCGCGGGTTGGGCCGCCCGCGGCGGCGTGGTGAAGATCCCGTGCGGTTGCCCCTGCTGGTCCCCGTGGGTCCACAGGATCAACGCGATCATGGCCACGAAGAAAAACGCCGTCAGCGCCAGCACCCAATAGATCAGTTTGCGCTCGGCCGACAGGTGCATGAAGTACCGCGCCACCAGCGAGCCTTTGAACACTGCGATCAACACCGCCACAAAAATGCCGAGCGTGATCCCCAGATGATGCCATTCGGCAGCGGCCACGGTGGCCGCCGTAGCGGCGAACAACACGCCTCCGACGATCTTGTAGATCTTCGCCTGCTTGTGAACCGACTCCGTACCATGTGCGTTCATTCGGTGTCTCCGCGCCTTACTTGCCCGGCAGCAAATACAGTGTCGGGAACAGGAAAATCCAAACCAGATCCACAAAGTGCCAATACAATCCCGCCACCTCGATGCGGTTGGTGAACCGCGTCGGATCGGTCCGCCACATCTTCGCACCCGGCCCCCAAAGATAGCCGTTGACGATCAATCCGACGACGACGTGCAACCCGTGCAGCCCGGTCATCACAAAATAGATCGCGAAGAAGGTGCTGTGACTGGGAAGCTCCGCGTGGACGAGGTGCTCGTGATACTCAAAGCCTTTCGCCACCAGAAAAATCAACCCGCAGAGCAGCGTCAACCCGAGGAATAGACGGAACCGGGCGAAGTTCTGCATCTGCAGCGACGCCCACGACATGACCATCGTCACGCTCGACCCGATGAGGACGAACGTATTCAGTGTGGCCAGTGGGACATTGAGGATTTCCGCGCCGCTCGGCCAGGTCTCCGCGCCGGTGCGCAACAGCACGTACGTCGAGAACAACGCGCCGAACAGCATCACTTCCGACGCCAAGAACAGCCACACGCCAAGCCGGGCATTGTACAGGCCGGTATCCGGCCGCTCCCTCGATACATACGGGATCTCAATCGCCGCCGACATTTAGGCCTCCTCTGGTTGGTGTTGCGGGAGAAACCCGTGTTTGGAGCCGGGTACGCTGTACTCGTAAGGCCCGCGGTACACGGCCGGAACGGCCAGAAAATTGCCGTGCGGCGGCGGCGTGGGCGTGGCCCATTCCAACGTGGTCGCCTCCCACGGATTGTCGCTCTCGACCTTTCGCCCCGCAAAAAGGCTCCAAAGAAAATTGACGATAAAGATCAGCTGGATGACTCCCAGCGCCCAGGCGGAATGCGACATCACCTTGTTCAGGATGAGTACGTGCTCGGCGTGCAGATACGATGCCCCGCCGTCGTACAAGCGGCGCGACACCCCGGCCAGCCCCTGAATGAACATCGGCATAAACACGCCGTTCATGCAGATGAGCGAACCCCAGAAGTGGAGGCGGCCGAGTGCGTCGTTCATCTTTCGCCCGGTCACCTTCGGGAACCAGTAGTAAATGCCGGCGAACAGGGCAAACAACGTGCCCGGCGCGACAACATAGTGGAAGTGACCGATCACGTAATAGGTGTCGTGCAGATGAATGTCCGCACTCGCCAATCCGAGCGGCAGACCCGTCAGCCCGCCAATGCCAAACATCGGCAGAAACGCCAACGCGAACAGCATCGGCACGGTGAACCGGATGGAGCCGCCCCAGAGCGACAGGATCAACGCCGTGAGAATGATGATCGAGGGGATCGAGATGATCATCGTGGTGGTTTGAAAGAACGCGTTGATGGTCGTGCCCATCCCGGTCAGAAACATGTGGTGCGCCCAGACAATGAACGACATGAACCCGAGAAAGATCACGGAGTAGACCAACGATTTGTAGCCCCACAGCGGTTTGCGGGTATTGTTGGCGATCACCTCCGCCACGATGCCCATCGCCGGCAGGATCAACACGTAGACTTCCGGATGCGCCAGGAACCAGAACAAATGCTGCCAGAGCAACGCGCTGCCCCCGCCGCTCACGTTCAGGGCCTTGCCGCCCACCACCAGCCCGCTCGGCAGAAAGAAACTCGTGCTGGCCAGGCGGTCCATCAACTGCATGATCCCCGCCGCCTCCAACGGCGGAAACGCCAGCAACAGCAGGAACGCCGTAACCAACTGTGCCCAGACGAAGAACGGGAGCCGCATCCAGGTCAGCCCTTTCGCGCGCAACTGGACGATCGTGGTGATCGTATTGATCGAGCCCAGCAACGACGACGTGATCAGGAACACCATGCCGGTCAGCCACAGCGCTTGCCCGGTAAACAGACTGTGGCTGACGGTCGGATTCACCACGGCCAGCGGCGGGTACGACGTCCAGCCCGACTGCGCCGAGCCGCCCGGCACGAAAAAGCTGCACAACATGACGACGCCGCCCACGAAGTACACCCAGTAGCTCGACATGTTGAGTTTCGGGAACGCCATGTCCTGCGCGCCGATTTGCAGCGGCACGAGGTAGTTGCCGAACGCGCCCACCGCCAGCGGGACAACCCCGAGAAAGATCATGATCGTGCCGTGCATCGCTCCGAGTTGATTGTAAAACTCGGGGGCCATGACGCCGCCGGGCATGCGGGCGTCGCCCAGCCACCTCGTTAGAAAACCGATCGGCAACGCTTTGCCGGGGTAGGCCAGTTGCCAGCGCATGAGCATGATCAGGCAGAAGCCGAAGAACAGAAACGTCAGCGCGGTCAAGCCGTACTGGATGCCAATAACCTTGTGGTCGGTGGAAAAGATATACCGGCGCCAAAACGGCAATTCGTCGTGGCGCTCTGCGTGATGATGCGTGTCCATCTTTGACCGTGATTCCTTCCAGAAAAACCACCCACGGGTTCTGCTGCTTCCCGACCAGAACCCTTGCCCAACAGTTTTCTCAGCGCCCGGCCCGTTACTCGGACTTGGCGCTGAACTTGAAGTCAACCGTCTTGGCCTCGCCGTCGCCGACCTTCACTTTTTCGGTCTGCTCCCCGTATTTCTCGTGCCACGCGACGATTTCATAAGTGCCCGCTGGCAGTCCCTTTAACGAATAGGTGCCGTCGTCCCCGGTCACGCTGTAAAAGGGGTTGCTCATCACCCCGACGTACGCCGACATCCACGGATGGACGTCGCACTTCAAGTGCACCATGACCTCCGGCGCGGCAAACGTGCGCAGGGTCTCCATGCCCTTGTTCGGCTGGCCCACGTTGAATTCCTTGCTCAGCGTAGGCATGGCGTGAATGTTATGCAGCGTGTCATCGTCGTTGACGATCTTCAGTGGCTGCTTGGCCATCATCCCGAACACGTGCGGAATATAATGACAGCCCTTCTGATCCACCTCGACCGGGGTTTTCGGCGGCTCGTACGTTCTGCCATCCAGCCCGCTCTTGACGTAGACGAACACATTGCGCAGCGTGCCGTTGGGGTTGACCACCACCTCTTCGCTCAGCAGCGGGTCATCCGCGTGCATCTCCGCACACTTGGGATCCGCGTCGGTCCTGATCTTCTTCCGCTTCGGAGCCGCGCCCTCGAAGTCCACCTTGCCGGAAACGGACGCCGTATCCGCCGCCTGCGAGACCATTGTCGCTGCAAACACCACCATGACTGCCACCAACATTTTCGATGATTTCATTCGTTCTCCTCCGGCCGACCACCAACCAGTTTTCTCTCGGAACCAACCTTTTTCAAGGCAAAACTAACTCCCTTTCCCATGATTTCAAATGCGCCGTGGCCCCGGGGAATTCAGGTTACGGCGCCCGCTTCGCCGGCGCGGCGGCAGCAGGAGCCGTCGGCTCGGGTGCGCCCAGCATCAGCACGTAATCCACCAGTGCTTCGATCTGTTTGCGGCCATCGCCACCCAGTACGTTCGGGGCAATGGTGGTCCCGTACTCAAATTGCGGCATCCGCGTCCCCGGCATCTGATCCAACGGGGCGGGCAGCCATTTGTTCACCAGCCAGTCGCGCTGCAAACGGTCGTGAGCGAGCGACAGATTCGGGGCCAGCCGCGGCAGATCTTCTTCCGGAATCTCCGCCAGCGGTTTACCCAGCGCCTTGCCCTGTACAATATGACACAGCGCGCACTTCAATTGCTCGAACAACTGTCTGCCCGCAGCCAAATGTTCGGCCGACGTGTCGATTCGCGGCGATTGGTAAGGGAATTGCGCCTGCCCCTGGAGCGCGAAGTATTTCACCAGCGTATCGGCCTCGCCGTCGGTCAACCCAAACGTCGGCATGCGCACGTGCAACCACGGGCGAATCTCGCCGGTCTGCGGAGACTTGATGAAATGGAACAGCCAATCCGGCTGCGTCCGCTGGCCTTGATGCAACTGCGTCGGCGTCCCGCTGAGCATCGGCGGCTCCATGCCCGTGGGAATGCCGGTCGCGCGAATCGCCCCGCCCTGGGCCTCGACGATGTGACAGCCGATGCAGTTCAACTCTTTCACCGTCCACCGGCCGCGCTCGATCTCGAACTCGGCAGGCGTCAATTGGCGCGCCTCGTTCGGCGTGAGCTTCTCGTCGGTCATCCCGGTCACGACGGTTACGATCTGGTCGATCTGCTCGTCCGTCAGATTGAACTTGCCCATCTTGAGCAGTTCTTGCGGCGATCGGGTCACTCCGATGCGTCCGGTATCGAACGACCGGGGGGCGTGAAGCTTCTGCTTCAGCCACGCAATCCGGTCCTTTTCGATCTCCACCAGGCCGAAGTCCAGCTTGTCGACCGGTTTGCTGCCCCACTCGCTCAGCTCGGTCCCGATGGGCTTGGCGGTCTCGAACCCGTGAATTTCGTGGCAGGCAAAACAGCCGTAACGCGCGATGAGTTTGCCGCCCAAAAAGATGTTTTTCTTTTCGACCGCGCCGAGCGCAGCGACCCTTTCTTTCGCCGCCTGCATCCGGGCCTTCACCTGCTCGAGTTCCGCGGCGAGCTTCTTGGCCCGGCGATCCACGGCGTCGTCGAATGTGTCCTCGTACTCCTTCTGCAACGCTTTGACCTGCGCTTCCTCACGCGCCATCCGCGCCGGATCCTGGTAGTACTCCATCGTGTCCTGGTCGACGAAGTACATCTCGATCAGGTCGTTGAGATCGTTGATCTTTTGGATCGCTTGATCGTGCGTCATGGTGATCTGCAGGTACTCAGTGGTCACGTTGTCCAACACGTCCGGCTTGGTCGCCGGCAGCGATTCGTCGTCGGTCTTGTTGTTCCGCAGGCTGGCCAGATACGCCGCAATGTCCGCCGCTTCCTGGTTGCTCAGGCGCAAGTTGGGCATCTTGGTATTGGGATAATACTGCTTCGGATTCTTCAGCCAAGCGTAGAGCCAGTTGACGGTCGTCTTGCTGCCGGTGCCGGCCAGTTGCGGCCCTTGGGAACGCAGGCGCCGGTACTGCCAGTCGTCCATGTACTGACGCACCGGCGCGGGCGGCTTGATGGTCACCAGCCTCTCATCAACCACGTGACAGGCCATGCACCCGATCTGGCCAACAAGTTTCTTGCCGTTCGCGGCGTCGCCCGGGACGGGTGGCGCGGGATAGTCCGGCTGATCGCTGACGGCGAAAAGAAACTCGGTGATGGCCTTGATCTCGACGGCGTTGCGGTCGGGCGTATCCTGGTTGTTCGAGAGACCCCAGAACCGCGGCATATACGTGTTGGGCTTGAACGCCACGGGGTTGGCCAGCCACTTGCGGACCCATTCTTTGCTGTCTTTGCTGGCGACCTTGTAGAGACTGGGGCCGGGCTTGCGCAACGTGCGGATCGGGATGTTCACGTCCTGGCCGACCGTCAACGAGACGTCTTGCGGGAACCCGTTGAGACGGCGCACGTCGTCGGGATTCACGTCGTAAAACTTGCAGATGCCGTTGAAGTCTTCGCCCGGCGCGACGTGGTGCTTGGTGTACGTCTCCAACTGTTTCATTTTGTGGCAGGACCAGCAGCCGAGTTGTTCGACCAGGCGCCGTCCGTGGTCGAGTTGCTCGCCGCCTTTGAGGTTCGTCTGGTCGTAGTGACACTTCAGGCAACTCGCCTGCACGTATTTCGCCGCGCGCATTGGTTGGGGGAGGAATTCCTGTTTCTCCCAATGATAGTTTTTCTCCCACGCTTCGCGCTGCGTCATCTCGACCACGCCCTTCGAGAACGCGACCGTCTGCGGCTTGGCCCCTTCGCCTTCGTCGTCCTCGTTCTTCTCAACCCTCACCCATAATTGCTTCGACGAATCGTACGTGTACGATTGTTTCTCTTCGGTGTCCGGCGTGTGCCCGGCGCGTGAAAACGTCGTTTCCCGGTCCCACCCCCAATGGCAGACGGTGCACCCATATTTGCTCATCGGGTGCGGCGAGGTGTCGCTCACGAACAGGTCGAGGTTCGGGTGATTGCGCAGCGGCTCCGGCAGCTTCGACCACTCGATGGTCCCGATCTTGTGCTGCGCGCGAAAGGCAAGTTCGTCCGGTGCCGGGTCCTTGCGGTCGATCGTCATGTGGCAGGTCGTGCAGCGATCCACGCGCGGCACCGTGGTGAAGTTCACGTCCACATGGTGGTCTTCCGCGACGATCTGCTCGACCTTGTACGTGGACGCGGCGAACTCGATGACCGGCGCATTCACCACGTCCTGAACGAGCGGGCTGCGCAGTTGTTTCAACCGTTTCGTCAGGAGATCGACGTTGTCCTCGAGGCGCTTGATGCTGCGCTGCAAGTCCTCTTCGTGGCCGATGATATCGGTCAGGTTGGCTTTAGCGATCTGGAGCTTGCCGTCGGCGTCTTGTTTGCGGAGATCGAGTTGTGCCACGGCCTGGTTCTGCGCCTCGGCTTTCGCCTTCCACTCCTGGACCTCGGGGGCGCCCTGATTCAGGTTGTTGCGTTCGAGCGCGGCCTCGTAAAACGACCGGTATTGGTCGCGCGTGGCCTTTTCCATCGTGAACCGTCGCGTGATGAAGTCGTCCTCGACCTGCAGCCGGTGCACGTCACCTTGCAACGCCGTTTCCTCGCCCTTCTTGCCCGCCAGTTCCGCGCGCGTCTTTTTCAAATCGCCCTGCATCCTGGTCAGGCCCGCCTCCTTCGCCCTGACTTCCGCGGCCTGCGCATCGAACGCGAGGCGTTTCTTCTCGATCCCGTAGAATTCGCGCTGGTAGTTTTTCCACTGGCGGTCGCCCCGCAATCCCAGCCACTCGATCCGTCCGCCCGAGTAATCCACCCAGACCATGAGAACCAGGCAGCCCACGAAGAACGCGCTGCTGATGAGAAACCACCAGTTCAGCCGGGGAATGTTGTACTCGTGGACGGTCTCGGGTTGGTTTCTCATGAGAGACGAAAATCCGAAATCCGAAATCCGAAATCCGAAGGAAATCCGAAGCTCGAATTGCCGAAGAATTCACCGTCAATCTGTTTTCTGCTTTCGGTCATTCGAATTTGTTTCGTGCTTCGGATTTCAAACTTCGGATTTGCGGTTAGAACTTGATCCACGGCGTGTCCACGAAGTACTTGAGGTTGATCGTCCAGCGCAACACCATTTTCAGCGGCAGGGTGAACATCGTCAGCAACAACAGCACCATCACGCTGTATCGTCCAAAATCCATTTGTTTGTAGAATCTTCTCAAGACCGTCTTCGCGAGAATCCCGGGCATGGCGAGGAAGTAGAAGGCGAGGAACAGGATACCGGCAAACTCGCGCTTGCAGGCGTGACCGACCTCCGTGAGGAACGCGTGGATCGACGCCGGGTCGGGCGGAATCAGCTGCGGCACCACGTTCTTCACCTCGGGCAGGCCCTTCTTGAGCCAGACAATCCACACGTAGTCGGACAGGTTGACGTTGTTGAGCGCAACGACCTTGTGCGGGTCCCAGTACTCGAACGGTCCGAAAAAATTCCAGCCGGGGCCGCGCAGGAACGTGCCGGTCATGATCATGAACACCCAGAGTGCGAGATACCCGAACAAAAAGATCGTGATGGCCCACTTCCGTTCGGCGAACGTAAAGTACCCGTTGCCCTTGGGATTGACGTCGATGTAGGGAATCGCGCACAACCCGACGATGATGATCGTCGGCAAGACGACGCCGGCGTACCACGGGTCGTAGTAGACCAGCATTTCCTGCAACCCGAGGAAGTACCACGGCGCCTTCGACGGATTCGGCGTGGCCGCCGGGTTGGCGGGCTGTTCCAGCGGCGCGCGCAGGTAAATGGCCCACAGGATCAGCACCACGGAGCAGATGATCAAGGCGATGAATTCGATGTACAGCAGATCGGGCCAGACCCAGGTTTTCTGATTGGACGCCTCCTTCTCCTCCGGGGGCAGCTTCTGCTGCGCGCGCCGGTCGTTGTTCACACCTTGCACCAGCGCCAACCACAGCACGAACGTCGACACGAACAACATCGCGGTGATCGGCACGTTGTCGGGTTTGCCCACGATGAGCGCGAAGTTCGGATCCCGCATGCCGATGACCACCACCGCGCCTTCCACCGCCAACAACGCGAAGCCGATCCACCAATTGAAAACGCACCGGCGGAACCGCAGCAGAAGCAGCAACCCGCCGACGGCGAGCGAAAAGCTCAGCCACGGCGTGGCCAGAAAATTGGCCGCTGTCTTGAACGCCTCAAACCACGCGCTAGGATTTGCGGCTGCCTGTTCCATCGTGAGCGGTTGGTGAAGGGCCGAAGGGTTGCCGCGTTGATGTGTAAGATCCGCCGGGTTTCATTCGCTCGGTACGCTTTAACTCATTAACTCTTCAACCCCATTACAGCGGGCCGGAGATCCCGCCGTCCTTGCGGATCCGCCAGAAATGCACAGCCATCAGCACCGCGGCGATCAGGGGAATGCCGATGCAGTGCAACACGTAAAACCGCAACAAGGTCGTGCCACCAATCTCTTTGGCCCCGATCAACATGAACCGGGCATCGTCGCCCGGATGAATCAAGGGCACGCCCCCGATCTGGAGGAAGTCGGCGAACGGCCCGCCGGCGCCGACCAGCGGCGTAGCCTTTGCCATGTTGGACCCGACCGTAATCGCCCAGATCGCGAGTTGATCCCACGGGAGCAGGTAACCGGTAAACGACAGGAGGAACGTCAGCACCAGCAGAATCACCCCGATCGCCCAGTTGAACTCACGGGGCGGCTTGTAGCTGCCGGTCATAAACACGCGAAACATGTGCACCATGACCATGATCACCATGGCGTGCGCGCTCCACCGATGCAGCTCCCGCATAATGCCGAACGGCACCTGTGACCGGAGATCGAGCATGTCCACGTACGCGCCCTCGACCGTCGGCCGGTAGTAAAACATCAGCAGCACGCCAGTCAACGTCAGCACCAGAAACAGAAAGAAGCTCAGGCCGCCGGCGCACCACGTGTAGCGCAGTTTCACGCCGCTGGTGCGCACCTTGGTCGGGTGCAGGTGCAGAAACACGTTGCCGAGGACGATGAGCACGCGCTTGCGGTCGGTGTTGGGAATACCGACGCGAAAGATGGATTTCTTGACCTGTGAATCCAGAACTGCGTTTTTGAGTTTGCCAATCATGTCGCCTTCCTCACATCGTCACACGGCGATGAACGCGCGCGGGTCGTCGAACTCACCCTTTTCCCAATAAAACAACCGCCCCTCATTCACGACGATTTGCCCGTCGTCGGCCAGCGTAACCTCGTAACGCCGCATCGGGAAAGGAGCCGGGCCTTCAAAATTGATCCCGTCGATCGTGTACCCGCTTCCGTGGCACGGGCATTTGAACTTGCGTTCGCCCTCCATCCAGTTCGGCGTGCAGCCGAGGTGGGTGCACACGGACTGAATGGCAAAGATGCGATGCTCGTGGTTCACGACCCAAACGCGGTGGGCCGCCTTAAACGATTCATCCACGGTGTTCGGCGGGAAATTGGATGGGGGCCCGACCTTGAACACATCGATCTTCGTGAAATCGACGCGCGGCACCATGAACGCGAATAGCGCCGCCAGACCGCCGCCCACTGCCGCGGCAAACGTCACCCATCCCACAAGAAGCCGCACCATAAACTGCCGGCGCGGCATGGGCTTGCCTTCGGGATCCAGGATCCCCTTCGCCTTCAGCCGACGGACCGCTTCTTCGCGGGGACTCAACGCTTCCCCCTGCTGCGGCTTGTCGGCTCCCACAAACGTCAGTTGTGCCATGGCTACCTGGGTTTCAAATTGTTGAGTTGTTGAATTGCGGCATTACGAACCTGCAAATCCGGTTCGCTGTTGCTCATTTTTTCCAACAGCGGCGTGGCCCTAGCTCGATCCAGCTTCACCAGCCACACGACGGCCGCCGCCCGGTACCGCGAAATGTTCTCAGCCAGCGGGCGATCCTCCTGCTGCATCAATTCAGTAACACGGTCAACATAATCTTTGTCAAGCAGCCTCACCAACACGTCCCACGCGGCCGGATTGCTGTTCTTCGCCAATCCGAACGCCGCGTTCCATTTGACCAACTCGTTGGGGTCGTTGAGCGACGCCTCCAACACGGCGCGCGCCTGCGGACTGTTCAGCGAACCCAGCACGTACACCGCCATCAAGCGCACGGACGACTCGTCGCTGAGCGTCAACTCGATCACCCGCGCCACCGAGTGTTCATCGCCGATGCGGCCCAGCGCCCACAGGCAATTCTTCACCGTCTCGGCGTCAGCGTCGTCGAGTCCCCCGCGCAACGCGTCCGCCGCGTCGTGCCCTCCCAACAAACCCAACACCAACGCGAGATACCGGCGGGTTTTCGGGTCCTGTCCCTTCGACTCCTCGAACACCTGAACGATGTCGGCGACGGCATGCGGGTGGTTCGCCAGAAACTGGTCGCGGTCCGCGCTGATCTGCGCCGTGACGTCGAAAATCCCCTGCCAGCGCTTCGCGTTCTGGATGTAATTCAACAAATACTGTGCTTGTTGCGAGCGCCGCTCCCCCGAGTTGGCGCGTAGCGCGTTCAAATAATCGTCGAACCCCTTGCGCTCGGAAGTAAGCCACACGAACAGCCCGGCCAACGCCACACAAAACAGCACCACCGCCAGCGGGACCACCACCAACTGCACCGCCAAGGTGGCGAACCGCGACTTCTCCTCCGCCGGTTGCAGAGCCTCGTCACTCATGGCAAAGAACAGGCCGAACTTGGGGCGCTGGTGAATTGGAGTATTGGCGTGCGGCCATTCGCAGACTCTGTCGTTCCCATCACCTCATCACTCCGCCACTCCATCACTCCATTCCTCAATGTTTTTCCAACTGGTGCGGTAACATCGCCGCCCGATGGGTCGGCGCGTTCGGGACGATGATCGCATCCTTGTCGCACACGATCTCGCACAGCCGGCAGGCCACGCATTCCCCCGGGATCACCTCGGCCACCTTGTAATGCCCCGCGCCCGTGTGCGTCGGGTCGTCCTTCATGTAGATGCAGTCGAACGGGCAAATATCGACGCAGAACTCACAGCCGGTGCAATCGTCGACGATGACCTTTGCCTTGGGGATCTGGCTCGGCTTGATGCGCGTGACGAGGTTGCCGTACTGGTCCTGGATGCACGAGACGGGGCAGTAAATCGCGCACACCCCGCAGTCGATGCAGCCTTCGGGGTGAATGACATACAACCCCTTCGGCTTGCCGCTGATGGTGTCCACGGGACATTTCAGCTCGCAAACGGTGCAGCCGATGCAAGTGTCTGTGATAAAGTACGCCACGCTGTTGCGCCTCTTCGTTACTCAGACCCTACGCGACCCAACTTTGAGAAAACTTTCACAAGCACTATAGCAGTGACGCCCCAAAGTGCAACAGCCTTTTGCATGGCCGTACTGCGTGCTCTTGGTACTATCTGCCGTGGCATGGACGAGCCTTTGGGAACCTCAAGAACCGCGGAAGAATACATTAAAATCTTGGAGCGCATGCTGATCTTGTTTGACTCCAACGGCAGGGAACTCCCCAGGCGTGAACTGGAAAAAATCATCGCGCAACTTCGCGCAGGAGGACCATTGTCCATCCTAAAGTCCTTCTACGGCATCATCGCCGGAAAGGATTCCGTCTTCGAAGGGAGCCTTTCATCGACCGCAATCCCGACTGCCCTGCCACAAGCAGTGAAGGACGACAAGGAGATGAACTGGTTGAGGGCTGATCTCGCCGAACGAATGTGCCATGAAGGACTGGGCTCACGTTTCATCAGAGACGACGGCATAACCCGCGCGCTTTGGGCTGGCGATCAAGCGAAAGCTGAGCGACTTCAAAAGGTATCATTCAAGCGAACCAAGCCGACTCTCCTGAAGAAGTGCCGAGACCTGCTTGGGTTTGGCGCGCAGCAGTAACGAGCGGCACTTCGGCCGTTTCTTCCCACCTCCATGGGGTGCCACTTCACCGAATCTTAACGGAAGCGTATTTGACTCGTTACGGCAAGCCGTGAGTATTTCACCAAACAACCTCCCGCCTTGCTCTCGGTGGGTTGGGACGGAAAGAATGAGCCAATGGGTTACGAGTTAGTTGGGAGCAAGGCGGGGGGATAAAACCTCACCGATTTGACGGCCACCATCTCGTCGTAAGCACAACAACAGGGTGCTCTGCCTCAGCAGTTACTACCGCCAGTCTTGCCGCCCGATTCAAAGCGTTGCAAAACACTTGTCGCCCCACAAATTTGCCGAATCGCCTTCGTTCTTGACTTCACCGGGCGACGGCTGACACCATGTTTACCATGAAAGTGCTTTCAGCCGGCGTAGATGGGCACGTCCGCGTACCCTTGAGAAACGATTCCTTACCGTCCTCATTCCCTTCGCTTCGGCCCCCTGCCGCCGGGGCGCCGAACAGTACCCGTGGAAAAGTGGCTTTGCCCGTTGTGAATCTTCCGTCGGCCATGGGAGTACTCTTATGACGGCTCATACTAGTTGCTCATTCCCCAGACGTGCCTTGGTCGGCGCCCTATGCGCCGTCGCGATGGGCATCGGGCGTCCAGCCTTGCCCCAGCAGGCCCCGGCCACTCCGGTCCGCATCCACGACATCCAAGGCCACAGCCGGATCTCCCCGCTGAATGGCCAGACCGTCAGTGGCGTGCCTGGCATCGTCACCGGGGTACGCAGCCAAGGTTCGTCCAAGGGATTCTGGCTCCAAGACCCGCAGCCCGACAGCGACCCGTCCACCAGTGAAGGCATCTTCGTCTACACGGAATCTGCGCCCAAGGTCGCGGTTGGCGACAGCGTGACCGTGGCCGGCCAAGTCACCGAGTACTACCCGGGTGGCTCCCAATCCGGCGTGCAGTCTGTCACCAGAATTACCAAGCCGAGGGTCACCGTGCTTTCGTCCGGCAACACGTTGCCGTCTCCCGTCGTGTTGCGCGACCGTGACATCCCCCAAGCCTACGCGCCCACCGGACCCGCCAGCGCCGGCGGGAACATCGAGTCTCTGCCGCTGGAACCGAAAAAGTACGCCCTCGACCTCTACGAGTCGCTGGAGGGCATGAGGGTCGAGATCGACGACGCGCGGGTGGTCAGCCCGACCACCAAGTATCACGAACTGTGGGTCACGGCCAAACCCTCACAAAACCCGACGCCACGCGGCGGCACCATCTACACGGGCTACGACAACCCCAACTCCGGCCGCATAGAGGTGCAGTCGCTCATCTCAGGCGCCACGCGGCCATTCCCCCAAGCCAATACCGGCGACGAACTGGTCGGCGCCACCGTCGGCCCGTTGGACTACAACCAATTCGGCGGCTACACCATTGAGGCAACCGCCCTGGGCACCCTCAAATCCGGCGGGACCACGCCGCAGACCACCCGCAAACAACGGGATGATGAACTCGCCCTGGCCACGTATAACGTCGAGAACCTCGCGCCGGAAGATAGCGACACCAAGTTCGCCCGGCTGGCCGCGGGAATCGTCGAGAACCTCGCCGCGCCCGATATCATCGCGCTGGAGGAAATCCAAGACAACAACGGTGCCACGGATGACGGGGTCGTGGCCGCAGACAAGACGGTCCAGAAATTTATCGATGCCATCAAGGTCGCAGGCGGCCCGGTGTATGACTGGCGCTCGATCGCTCCGCAGAACGATGCCGACGGCGGTCAGCCCGGCGGCAACATCCGCCAGGTCTTGCTCTTCAATCCAGCCCGGGTTTCTTTCACCGACATCCCTGGCGGCGACGCGACGACACCCGTCGCCTTGGCCACGGTGGACGGCAAGGTGCGGCTGACCGAGTCGCCAGGCCGCATCGCCCCGCAGGATCCGGCTTGGAAAGCCAGCCGCAAACCACTGGTCGGCCAGTTCTCGTTCCACGGCCGGACGGTCTTCGTGATCGCCAACCACTTTGTCGCCAAACTTGGCGACCAAGGCTTGGATAGCCGCTTTCAGCCCCCCACCCGCTCCAGCGAGATCCAGCGGCTTCAGCAGGCGCGGGTCGAGAACAACTTCGTAAAGAAGCTGTTAGCGGCCGACGGGCACGCTGACATAGTGGCGCTCGGTGATCTCAACGACTACCAGTTCTCCCGAGCGGTGCAAGCCCTCACGGCCGATGGCGTGCTGCGAGACCTGATCGATACCCTGCCCGCCGACGAACGGTATTCCTACGTCTACGACGGCAATTCTCAACTCCTCGATCACATTCTGGTCGACCCAGCGATCCGCCACGCCGACTACGACATAGTCCACATCAACGCCGAGTTCGCCCACCAGACCAGCGACCACGATCCGCAGATAGTTCGCATCGAGCCCTAGGCACTACATAGACCGTTAACGTCGCCCCCTTCGAGGCCGGAGGACTGTCCCGACGGTGCGAACCCGGCGCACCCCGGCTCAGGCGGCGGCTCTACCGCTTCTTCCCGCGTCGTTGTCGCCACCGTCTTCTGCTTGGTCCTCGCCATTTAATCCGGCCGTCCACATCCCGCCGACCATCAGCCTTACTCGGTGCCACAACTCTCTCTTCACCGCCGTACGATGCCGCCATCTGCCGCAGACACGCGGCCCGGGCGATCTGGAGATCCACGAAGAAGTCTCTGCCCAGAGCAGCGGCTACGAAGTCGCCGGCTCCGTTACGCCTCAGAATCGCGTAGCTCCAACAGGAACCCGAGACGCCTTTGGCAATGACGCCGATTACATTCTTGGCCTCATCCGCATACCATTCCACCTCTTCACCAATGTACGGAGCCAACTCGCTGTCGAATGTGAAGATCCGGTTGAACTCGTCTCTGCTTATGTTGCTGATTGCCATTGTTTCTCGCTCCAGCAACGGCAGTCGACGTTTGGTGGACTGTCCCGCGAAACGTCACGCTGTCAGTTTCGGTCGGAAGGACGTAACTCTCTGCGACCACTTTGAATATAAGCCTCATTTGGGGATAGGCAAACCATCGCCCCAAAACCACTCGACCGAAGCCGCGGGCCGGGCGGCTGGACACAGCAACCAGGGCAATCCACTAAACTGCTGCCCCGCTTCGTCTCTCAACGGGGGACAACGCTCTGTAAGAAAGGCGACGCAGCACTCTGGACCGCTACTGAACTCTGCTTGATGCGAATTGGGATCACACCTGAAGTCTGTCCAAAACCCTGAGTTGCCCCCACCACCGAAGCTTATCGGGTTCTCCTACAAGAAAGCCGTTGTCTTCTTCGGCTCTAGCTCAGAACCTGCTACATAGGCCCAGCCGTTCATCCACGGCAGGGGCAGGACAATAACGAATGGGCCTGATGATAAACGACTTCTCAGCGGCGTCCCGCTGGTATTTGTACCTGAAGCAGGATGGACTTCATCGCTGCGAGGCCGGTTAAACCATGCATTTGCTGCCCAAGTCTTGTAGAGGACTGCCTCGAACCGTTGAAAGAGATGGAGTAACGAGTACATCCGTTAAGAGCAATTCTGGCTGGCTACGAGCTCGTTTGTTAGCCACGGCAAAGCTGCTTCAGATGACAACTGGGGCCGTGATCGCGAGCTTGTGGTTTGCGCCAGGAATGGTTGCGGCCATGACGAATGGCGCAAACCACTCTTCGATGATCAGCAACGATTTGACCCTCTTGACGCTCGAGCAACTGGTCAACATCCAAGTGGCTTCCCCATCAACGAAGCCAGACAGAAGCAATCCCGCTGCGACGAATGGCGTGAACCGCTCTTCCGTGACCAGCAACGATTTGACATTGCTGACGCTGGAGCAACTGGTCAACATCGAAGTGACCTCCCCGTCAAAGAAGCCAGACAGAACCAAACCTGCTCGCTCACGTCGCAATGACTTCGGGTAGCCTCGCCTCTAGGACACGGAACAACAGCGTGTTGCCATCAAGCGGATCGTTCGGCAAGATCGACCTTGCCACGTGAGATCTGCTGAACCCAGCCGACCCGCCGCTGCGGGAGCATCTCCGAAGGTGCCCCGGCGGCTTTAGTAACCTCCCTGCGCTCAACGCCTTTAACTTCACCACAGGGGGTCACGATGTACCCACCGGTTCCCAGCCAGTGATGGTTTTCACTTGAATTTCGGGAAGTTCTCCTGATATCATTCACCACTAGGTGAGGATGTAAGGCTCTACGCAAGGGTTTGAGTTGGCCCCCGTCGTGAGCCGGATCCGCTCCAAAGCGAGTCGGCAATGGTGTGGGCGGAGACAATGGCGAGTAAGATCCGATGGATGGTCTCTTGTAGCTGCGTCTTGCCCGCCGCTTCTACCCCAACAATAGCAGTCGGAAACATCGGAAAGGGGAGACCGACATGAAGGCATTCATTAGAGCATCCGCTCTCGGGCTGGTTGGCATCGCATGCTTCTTGTTCACCCATGACAGAGCGCACGCCGACTACATTTACGTGTCGAATGCGGACGCCGACACGATTATGAAGTTTGATTCGAACGGAAACGGGTCGGTCTTTGCCAACTCCGGCCTAGATGGCCCTTATGGTTTGGCCTTCGACGGCAGCGGCAATCTCTACGTGGCGAATTGTTACGGCTACGGCAACACGATTACGAGATTCGACCCGAACGGAAACGGCTCCGTCTTCGCCAACTCGGGCTTGAAGTACCCGACCGGGTTGGCGTTCGACGGCAGCGGCTATCTTTATGCCGCAAATCCCGGCGACGACACGATTGAGAGATTCGACCCGAGTGGAAACGGGTCGGTCTTCGCCACCGGCTTGTCCTGGCCCACCGGCTTGGCCTTTGACGGCAGTGGATATCTCTACGTGGCAAACTGGACAAACAACACAGTTGAACGATTTGATCCCAACGGAAACCGCTCGGTCTTCGCCAATTCGGGCCTGGACAATCCTTACGGCCTGGCCTTTGACAGCAGCGGCCATCTTTACGTGGCGAACGAAGCCGGCAACACGATTATGAAATTCGACTCGAACGGAAACGGCGCCGTCTTCGCCAGCTCGGGCTTGAACCAACCCGTTGGCCTTGCGTTTGACAGCAGCGGCTATCTCTACGTGGCGAATTACGGCGATAATACGCTTGAGAAATTCGATTTGAACGGAAACGGCTCCGTGTTCGCCTCGGGCTTGGGCCAACCCACATTTATCACGATCCAGGTTCCCGAGCCGGCGACGGGGAGTCTGCTGGCGCTGGGTATCCTCGCCTTCCTCGGCTCCCGCCGCCTGCGCCGCCTGCCGTAGCTCGCTGACATCAACGCTGGGGGGATTTTACGTTCGCTTTCAATGCTCCAATTGTAACAACTTTGACCCCCAATGTCATTTTGCCGGAGCCCTCCCTGCCAACCGGGTGCCCACTGCGCTCCCCGTTCGGGCTTGCTCGGCGGGTTGGGGCGGGAGTAGGGTTGGGAACCGGGTCGGTCATCCCGCAAGGGCGTTTAGGCTTCATGATGAATGCGGACAGACATAGAAGATTTGGGCAGAGGATGATCAGGATGGGCCTTCCATTACTTGCGGGTTGCGTCCTGATCATTGCAGTTGGAGCCACCCAAAAGGTCATGAGTATAGCTGTGTCGCTGGGGCTATTTCTTCTCGGGCTGCTGTTAACATGGCCATTGCTCCTAAGTTACAGGACGGGTGAGCCCAAGTATGCGCTGATCTATGGCGTTGGGCTCGGGGTCGGCGGTTCGATTGTCCTTGATTGGGCTAATTCGTCAGCCTCGATTTGGTTGACTGGCTTGTATTTGGTGGCATGCGTCGGCTCTGGTATTTTTCTTTTGCTTTCCTTGTTTCGCCGTCGCTTCCTGAAGTTCATCGGAATGGCGGGGCAATGAGATGAGAGCAAAGTTCTGCACCACTTCCGAAGCCCGACCGGGTATTCGTATCATCGCAGGAGTTCTCTCGGTTCTCTTTTTTGTGGTCGCATTGCCGCTCTCAATATTCATGGCGGTGAGTGGTTCGGCATATCACTGGCTCGACGTATTCATAAATGGGTTCTGTGGGACACTGTTCGCCTCTATCGCATGCTCTGGGCGGACGTTCTGTTTCCGCAAACGGCACGATGATGACGAAAGACGAAGCAATCTCGCTGGCTAAATCCCATCTCGATGAGCCAGCCCAGTCTGCGGCATCAGCCGGTCATGCCGTCCGCATCGATCAGGATTACCTGAAACGCAATGCTGAATGGCTTGGCAAGATGCGGACGATGATCGAGCCGAGACTCGGGATACCATTACCCCCAATTGATGAAACTGCCACCGTTTCTCATTGGCTCGTGAGCTTTACTGTCTTTGCTGGCAAAGCCGAGACGTCCGAGTTGCAGCATCGGACTTTCAGGATTTATGACGACGGAAGAGTCGAGCAACTCCCCGTAATTTCCCAGCATGAGGTTAAGCGGGAAGATTGATGGGACAGAATTACGCCACCATTTCCAACACATCCCTCGCCCGGGTTACTGGCATTGCTGGCAGGGCGATGCTGCTGGCAGTCCGTTTCATAGTCAATGCTTCTTGGCGTTGCATGGTAATCATAACCCCTATGCCTAGCAATGCAGATTGGAATTATTCCCATTCCTCTGCCCCTCATTCCTTTGGCTTGCGTAAGGGCAGCCTCGGCAGCAGAATTGGGCGAGAGCAGGAGGAGATTGAGTGGTCGGAGGCATCGGATGCTAACCCTGCCCCAATTCCGCCGCTCCCACTCGCCCCAAGAGCACTCACCCCCGCACTCACCCGATGGGGGCAAAAACCCCGTTTCGAGTGATGGACTTTTCTGCTTTCCCTGCGGTTCCCTCAGATGTCTAATGGGCTCGCAAAGTTGATCGGTTCAGAGGAAACGGCGTTACAAATGAATCAAATCGCTTACTTGATCGAAGAGCGTCTTGGCCTGCATGACAGATCCCACTTTGTTGGAGATGAATGAGATCGGCAAAGTGAGCAGGCTTCTTTACTACTCTCCATACGGAGTTTCTGTCGCCTTATGCCTCGCCTACTATCACGTCGCTTCCACGATCCCGAGGATTCCAGAGTCGATAGTAACCGCCGCCTTCTATCTCGCCGCCTACTGGAGTTGCGTCCTTTTTATTTTGCTGCCGCTCAGCGTAGCGGCTTTCTTCTCGTGCTTGCATGACCGAGCATCGGACACACTCTCTCCGGTATTCGCTTGTTTGCTTATTACGCCGTTGCTGCTCGTTGGAAGTTTCCCATTCGTGTATCGAGGTTGGTTTTCACCATGGTAAAGAGAGTTGGTCCGCCGCCCCCCTGCTTGCCAGCGGCGGTCGCTGAGCGGAGAAGGTAGACGAAGAAACGCAACGGCAACGAGAAGGCACTTGGAGCAGCGCTCCGTTGCATCAACAGGAATGGTGATCCTGATGAAAGGCGCTGACCGGCTTCTACGTTGCCGCTGCGTTTTGTCTGACAGAAATTTCGTACAGCGACAGGCAGAGTAACCAACCCAACGTCATCTGGACATCCGCTGGTCGCCTGATTTTCGTATCGGTCAAACTCCCAGCCCCCTCGTTGAGTTGCCCCATTGCCTATCGACCGACGACAACGGAAAGCGTCGATATTCCCATTGCCCACCTTCGCCCCATCTCCACACCCAGCACTCACCCGACGGGGGCAAAAGCGCCGTTTTGCCTTGAAATTCTGATCCCGTCCGCTCTATACTCGCCCCCGCTAGGCGAGGATTTATCGGCGACTCAGGAGCGGGGTTCTTATCCCGTTCATCGGGCAATCGTTGCGAGGCAGTGGTTATGGTGCGGGTTTATAGAACGGCGATGGTGTCTGAAGGACGACGCTTTCTAGGTGCGTCCAGCCTGCCGATTGCATCCCCAAAACGCGCATGGAAATATCTGAAAGGGGCAGCCAAGAATGAAGACAGCAACCCAAGCACTTTCTCTCGGACTCGTTGCGGTTGGTCTAATCACGGCTTCTGCCCATGCCGACGTCACTGTCTATAGCGGAGCGGACTATGGCGTTGACCCTGGTCCGATTCCGAACTCGAATTATGCCCAAAGTCAATGGTATTCCGCAGCGGTCTCCCTTCCCGGTGGCGGCAGCTACGGCTTGATTAATTTTGAGGCGATCACCCAATTTGGTTACTTCTCCGCTCCTCTGACGGTCGCAACGGGAGTAACCGTGAGTGGACCTTCCTTGCCCAGCTTGATCATGGAAAACCAGGATCAAGGCTACTTTTACGGTTTCAATACGACACCGGCCGGATCTAACTTTCTCTTCGAGGTTGGCGGCAGTGCTACATTCACATTCAGCACCCCGATCCAAGCCTTCGGTTGCTACATCACCGGGGCCCAACCGGAGACTTTTTCGGAAACAGTGACTTTCAATGATGGCCCTCCGCAAACGGTGCCCATTGCCCAGGGGGGCGACGGAGGATGTCAATTTTTAGGCTTCACAGACCCAGACCAACCAATATATAGCGTCACGTTTAATTCTGGGAACGACGCCATTGGAATTGATGATGTGCAATACGTAATAGTCCCCGAGCCGTCCACGCTTGCGTTTACCTTCGTCGGAGGGCTGACGTTGTTGACATTTGTTAAACGCAAACGGGCAGACCGCAAGACCGGTTGAACCTTCTCCTCCGCCGGTCGGATCTCCTGCTGTTCGGATACCGGATTCCAATTCGGTAGGATGTCCTCTGGACTGGGAAGCAAATGTCATCCCCGCACGACGGGAGCAATGCCGCCGGAAACGCCGCCCATCTCCGCTCCCAATCCCGCCCCAATTTTCCCCCACACGCGCCCCAAGAGCACCCACCCCGGCACTCACCCCATGGGGTCAACACCCCATAGCGTCCCGCCAGTTGTTTACGTAGTTTAGAACATGACACAAATAAAGGGCACCCTGCCCATTTCTCCTGAAGAGCGCAACATCCGCAAACAGCTCGGCAAGGTGCGCCGCTATCTCGCCAAATCGACGGATACCAACTTCAAGAGTTGGTGGGAAAACCAAATCAAAGTATATGAAGCGCAAATGGCAAAGGCAGAAGCCCGTGGTCGCTTCATCGGGTAGTTGTTCACACACCACGAAACTATCGGTTGCTATTCCTGCGATTGGGCTTAGGTTGTGGTGGAGAGTCGAGGGCAAGTAGAAGTTGCTAGCGCAGAGCAGTGCAGTTCGAGCCTCGACTCTCCCTTCGTTTCCCCCTTGCTCGCTGCCCAGTCCACGCTGCAGGACTCGCCGCCTGATCAGCAACGGACTCGGACTTAATGAGGGTTGCCCGGATACGCCTGCTACCTGCAAACCGCCAGTCCAGCGGTGTTCTGTAACCACCGTCAGAGGCGTGCGGCGATAGAGGATGAAGGAATATTACGAAGGATTTCAGAATCCAACAGACGGTTTTTCAATCTCGACTGAGATGGCCGTGCCTTCGGGATCGCCGATTTCTGACGGATCGTATGGTTTCTTACTACTGAGCCCGGACGTTGAATAGAAACCAACCGTCTCTTCTTCGGCTAAAGTTTCATTTTTGACCTTTGGAAGCAAACCGTCTACGCCTAACGCAAACATCACCTTCTTCAATTCGTCGTCGGTTAGTTTCCATGTATCCCTTACTGCTCCTGTGATCTCGACAACCATGAAATGCTCACTAATCGCCGCTTCATTGGTAAATGACCCAGAGAATGTTGGTTCAACAACCGCAAACGGGAACCTGTACTTCTTGCCATCGTAATCATCTGGCGTTACATCTGCGGCTTGTCCGAAAATTATGACTTTTCTCCTCATCAGCACTCCACACGGTGTAACGTCGCCGCTAGTTGTCTCTACCGCAAGTCTCGTCTTCGTTGATTCGCCGCCCGACCCAGTCCTGCCGCCTGAGCCTGCTCAAATCCGCTCCCATTTCCGAGTCAGTCCCCGCCGCAGATCTGCCGCCGGTTTATCGATCGACTGAGGTTGCCCCGGCAGGCAAACCTCCCCGTGGCAAAACGGGCAAGGGACAACTTCCCCCTTCAGTTTAGCAGCAGCCTCTAGGGTTTTTTTGCAGTGAGGGCATTCTTGGACAATTAACAGGTCGGGGATCGTAATAAGAGCATTGCAGTCGGGACAGTTGGCGGTCATACCCCTTCCAGCGTCACCGGCAACGAGGCGCTTGCCACATACCTCACACTTGAAGAAGATGTCCGACATGCCACCAGTCCGATTGCGATAAATAGTTAGCGTCCGTCTGAAAGATTGCAGCTTGATCGTGCATCCCGCTGCCTTCCCGCCGCCGTTCCCCGTGAGGGTGAAATGATGGCTATTTCTTCATCGGGCGTTCTGCACGGGGTTTGGCTTCGTTGACTTTTAGTGCCCGCCCATCCAGTTCCTTGCCATTGCGATCAGCCATCGCTTTGGCGGCTTCCGCTTCCGAGCCCATTTCCACGAAGGCAAATCCTTTGGAAACGCCGGTGACTTTGTCCTTGATGAGTTGGCAACTGACCACGTTGCCCGATTGCTTGAACAGGTCGAGAATTTGGTTTTCCGTTGTATTAGGTGATAGGTTGCCGACGTAAAGCTTCGTTGCCATATTAGTTAAGTTCCTCCAATTTGAGAACGAGGCTGAGATTAGGGTGTTGCACGTCAAAAGCAACGATTAAAGGACGCCACCGATCTCCGCCGCATCCCGCCGCCTTGATCCCCCGCCGCAGTTCCATCGCCTGTTTCCGCTCAGAATCCGCTCCCAAACTCGCCCAACAACGTCAATGGGATGAGCGGTTGATAGCTCTCTGGGTACGCGTTTGACTGGCATCAATGCCTCCAGCGACAGTAACTCCTAAATCATCGCTTGAAATGCGGCAGTGCCTTGCCCGCCCCCAATTGAATCGCCCCATGGACGAGGCTAGCGAGTGACGTTTTGTTGGGTTTACCCTGCTTGGTTTTGGGCGACTCAAGCTCAGCGATCTTCTGGACAGGCAACTGCATCAATTCGTATTCGGCTTGCCGCCAGTTGTCCATGTCACGCCCCGGCTGGCAGCCGTGCTGGAGAAAAATCTCGTAGGCTCGCTGGCGGATTTGTTCTTCGGTCGGGCTAACAACATTCATACTAATATTCCTCCTGCTTGAGTCTTGCCGGGTGCTCAGAGAGCCCACCCGCCCAACATGGTTATCCCGTTGTCGCTGTATCTTGATGTCTATGCTGCACGCCATCGGCGCACTTTCTGTTCGCTTTTCTCCGCCGCCGCCATTTCAAGCAAAAATTCAGCCCTTGCATCATCAAGACTAAACAAGTCCCCTCCTAGCTTATAGACTTGGAAATCGCCCGTCTTATCCCGCCCCAAGACGGCGTAATTCCAACCCTCGTTCGCCTTGCCTACTGCGAGGGTGCCGATGGTAGTTCCCGCCTTGTTGGAGAACCATTCAATCTGCCACGCCATCAAACTCTCCAATCCAAGATCGGGTGGTCGAAACCGGTCGAATTTCTCCTTGCGTATGCTTTCAAACGACACTGATGCCCCTCCCGTCAGCAATGGTTGAGATTGCGTTCGGCTGCCTTGGTACCGCACTGTTGTAGGATTTGGTCGGAGTGGGATAGCTCGCTGAGACCAAGACGACCATAAACCTCATTCTGGGATAAGCAAGGTATATCGCTAAGTATCTTTCCTGCCCGAATAACGCTTAGGTTCGCCACCGCATTCCGCCGCCTGACCCCGCCCCGAAAAACTGTCCCCTCGGAATACTGCCCCATGGGGTCAACACCCCATAGCGTCCCGCCAGTTGTTTACGTAGTCTGCTGCCTGGACGCACATGACCAGAACCTGAAAGGCAATAGCACGATGGGTAAGAAATCCAAATCCGCACGGTCAGACGCCAAGAGGGCTGAAAGGCACGCCGCTAAAGCTGCCCGCTCCGCCTTATACGCCGCGCAGGCTAAGTCCAATAAGAAACAAATGCGCCGGGGCGACGGGACAGCGAAATCGTTTCTCAGCCACGCCATCTCCAACTGCGGAAACCCGGGCTGCAAGCGATGCCAACCGCTGCTGATTCCGGGGTGGGTATCCCCTGCCAGTTCCGCTGCCCGATCCGCCCGCCGCAGAACAATCAGTTGCTATCTTTGCGATTAGGTGCAAGAACGCAGTCTGCCTATGACGATGCCGCCCCCAAGGAATTTCGATCTTCAGAAAAAAGGGGTGCCCCGTCCGCTAGAAATCCCATCTTCAATGAAGGCAGGGATCAGACAGGATACCGCCGAAGGGAAAAATCCAAGAGCGTTCCCGTCCGTCCCGCATTAGCGGGCGAGTCTTGATACCACTCGTTGCATACGGGCGGGGCTCTCGGTTTTTCCTGCGCTGCCCTGCTCCAACTAACGGCGACGCATTCGCCGACTGCCGAGGAGCGCAACGAAGCCTAAAATTAGTAATGAACAAGTTGAGGGTTCGGGAACTTGGAAGGCGAGTCCTGCGGGAGAATTCAACGGGAAGGCGAATGTGCTTTGCGCTCCGGCCGACGTGATTTTGATGATGCTACCGTTATACCCATAATTTTCCGGCGTCGGCACATTGGCTGTGAACAGATCGCCCGCGCTGTTAAAGACCATGGAGGTAATATTGAACCGAGAATAGGAGACAAAGGGGCTTTGCACTCCGCCCGGCGTGATCTTGATGATGCTACTGCCAGAAGCATAGATCTGACCCACAAACAGATCGCCCGCGCTGTTAAAGACCAGTCTATAAGGATTCACCCCGGAGGCAAAGGTGCTTTGCGATCCGCTCGGAGTGAATTCATAGATGTTGCCGCTGACGCTATCCGCCTCAAACAGATTGCCCGCGTTGTCAAAAGCCAGTGACTGAGGGCTATTCAATCCGGAGGCAAAGGTGCTTTGCGATCCGCTTGGCGTAAACTCATAGATGCTGTTATTGCCCCAATCCGCCACAAACAGATCGCCCGCGCTGTTAAGAGCCAGTCCATTAGGATGATTCAACCCGGAGGCAAAGGTGCTTTGCGCCCCGTTTGGCGTGAATTCATAAATTTCGCCGGTGCCCGAATCCGCCGCAAACAGATCGCCCGCGTTGTTAAAAGCCAGTTGTCCAGCGACACCCACCCCGGAGGCAAAGGTGCTTTGCGCTCCGCCCGGTGTAAACTCATAGATGTTGTAACTGGCGCTATCCGCCTCAAACAAACTCTGCGCCTGCGCCCGGACATTCGCGAAGAAGTAACAGACCAGCGCGACAAGTCCGAGACAAAACACCTTAGTTGCTGAGTTCATCTTGGTTGTCCTTTCAGGGATTTGAAAATGCCTTCGGTTGGATACAACTGGCAGGCAGCACGAGACTGGAGAGCCCCGTTCTTTCAATACGCCCTCGCCATCCAGTCCAATCATAACCGGATTAACTCGCAGCGATTGCCCGATGAACGGGGTGGAACAACGGGTCTGAATCGCTTGTAAAACCTCGCCTCGGGGGCAGTATGTCAGGGCGGGGTTATCGAGTCAAGCCAATCCGCCGAGTTTCAGCCGCCCAGATCCCCGCCCAGTCTTGCCCTAATTCCTCGCCCGAAAAAACTGTCCCTCTGAGAACCCGATGCCCGTTTCGACTTGAAATTCTGATCCAACCCGCCCTATACTCGCTGCCGCTAGGCGAGGATTTATCAATGATTCAGCAGCGGCGTTCCCACCCCATGCGCCGTGCAATCGTTGCGAGGCAATCCGGTTATGATGAGGCTGGATCGGATGGCGAGGATGACTGACCGGACGGCGGTTTCTACGTCCGCCTGCCTACCGCTTATACCCCCTGAACTGCCAAACCATGGGACGGTGTAAAATGAAGAGTCAACTAGCAGTAGCAACAGTGGTGGCGATGCTCTGTCTTCTGGGCATCCCAAATGTAAAAGCTGAAAGTCTGGCTGTCTCGTCCAACCCGCTCTGGACAGATACAACATTGAGCTTACAGATCGGCGACTCAGTAACCATCACGGCTTCCGGTAGTTGGCAATTTGACTACGTTCACGGCTCGTGCGGGCCGGACGGGATGTATGTCGAGGAAAACCTCTACGATCGATTCTACTCGGGAGCGCTTCAGGGAGCCCTCGTCGCTTACGTGGGCCCGGATCCGTATCAAGGTCATTGGGGCGACGAGAGTTTCTTCCCTCAGGCTACCGGATACTGGAACATCGGAAGCAGTGCTCAGTTCACCAGCGATAAGGACGGAGAACTCTGGCTTGGGTTTAATGACGACGCCGTTTCCGCACAGCCTTGGACAGACAACTCTGGCTCGGTGACTGCGGACATTTCCGTTGCACCCGTTCCAGAGCCTAGTGGTTTCGCTCTGGCTTTGCTGGGCGTCCTCGCCCTCCTCGGCACCCGCCGCCTGCGCCGTTCCTCCTGATCCGCTGCAATCAGCGCAATCACTTGACCCGCCTCTCTCGGGGATGGGAGAGGCGGGAACTGCCGCTATGCGCTTTTTGGTACTCCCCGATTACTTCAGCACAATCCAGAGTGCGTGCAGCACGCCGGGAATCCAAAACAAGATGCACAGAATGACATTGATCAACAAATCCTTCCCAGCGCCTGATTTCAGGAACACCGCCAACGGCGGCAACAATATGGCAATGATGATGAGCAGAATCTTGTTCATGATAGGTTAATGCCTGCCATTGATTTGTTCGTCACCCGTTGCTGGACTACTTCGGAAGCGATTTCTGTAGATCGCTCGCCGACTTCTGAGCGCCTGCCGCCATTGCCGTCATCTGCTGCTGCACCCGAGCGATGACATCCTTGATGGCTTGCTGCTGTTCAGGTGTCAATTTGGCTTTCTTTGCGATTGCTTGCAGTTGTGACAGGGCTTGGGAGTAGTTGCCGTCCTTGATGGAAGCAACAGCCTTGTTCACATCACTCTGAGTCGCTGAATCAGCCGATTTGAAACTGCTCTGTAGTTGCCCTGTATCTACGTTGCTTTTCTTACCGCATCCAACGACAAACAGCGTGACAAGCATCAAACCGCTCAACAACCATGCGAATCGTCTCATAGTGCTGCCTCCTCCGCTGCAATAATGCCCCTCAGTTCCTGTCCGAGTCAAGATGTCCAGATTCCGCCGCTCATTCCCCGCCCCACCCAACCTCCGCCCCTTCCACTCTCCCCCAACCGCACTCACCCCGGCACTCACCCGATGGGGGCACAATGGTCTAGCGAAGGTATCTCTCCAATCCTCTGACCAAAAGCTTGTCGCATCCCTCTCGTGATGTCGGCTTGACGCTCTGGTAATCAGAGTGATGGGAGTTCTGATAATCCACGATCACCCAGTCGCCCCTGCGGTCGCACACCACGAAATGCACGAAACCTTGCTCCCAATTGTGCGGGTTGAAACCGTAGTCAGCGTAAAGGACATAATCCGCATCGACAGGGTTCTGTCTCGTGTAATTCCGAAACTCACGTGCTAAGTCCCATAGAATCTTTTGTTCGTTGGGACTATTCTGCGATGCCTTGAGCAATGCGGGTTTCTTGGCGGCGACAGCCTTGCACAGCCCCGCATCATTGATCAGTTTTGTCAGGTTGACGGCGCTTTCGGCATCGGTTGTCTGTCCTTGAACACGAACCGGGAAGATAACGAGGGTAGCCGTCTGTGATGATTCCTTCATCAGTTTCTGGCGTTCGGGCAGCGGATCTCTTTCGCTCTGCGGAGGCAGACCACTCTGCTCATCCATCCAAGCCGCCATCTTGCCCGGTTTGGCGGCTTCGGCGGTTTCCTCATTTAGTCCAAACTGCGGTGCCAGCCCCTGAGACAGAAGGAGACAAAAACCCAAGGGTTCTGCCTCGACGTTCTGGCGCTTGATGTCCTCTGGCGTCTGCTGGTCTGACCAGACAACCAACCCCGCCTTGTCCACGACGACCGCTCGCAATCCGTTCAGTCCCACTTGGCGATTGCCATTGAACTCGGCGTACAGGGCGTATTCGGTCGTGATCGGATGTTCCTTTACGAATCGCCCCACCAACCCGGCTAACTGTTCCATACTGGCGTTGGTCATGGGCTCGAACACAGTCTTCCCCAAGTCGATATTTCTGAGCCCCCGTTGCTCCAGCAACAGCCCAACAGATCCCGTTACGAGGTCGAATGGCTTTCCGACAACACGAATCGGGAGAATTGTCAGAGATGCCTCCGTGCTCTTGGATTTCATCAGTTCCAGTCTCTTTTGCTGCTCTGGAGAAATGATGGGCTTCGACAAGTCTTGCTGCGCTAATGCCGAGAACTCAGGCACCAAGACGACTGCGGAAAGAATACCGCCGACAACGATCAGGACACTTGACCGATGACTGCGTGCATTCATCAATGCCTCCTAATCGCAAACGGGGTGAGCAGTCAAAGCCTACTCTCGGTTTCTCCGACGACAAGCGTGAAATCGTTGTTGGAAAAGCGGGGATAATCCGCCGCAGTCCCAGCCCGCACCTCGCCGCCAAATTCCCGACCGAAACCCGTTCCCCACCTCCGCCCCAACCGGCACTCACCCCGGCGCTCACCCGATAAGGGCAAAAAGCCTCGTTTCGACTTGAATTCCTGATCCCGTCCGCTCTATACTGCGCCCGCTAGGCGAGGATTTAGCATCGGCGTTCCCACCCCGTGCGCCGTGCAATCGATACCGTAATCAGATGATGGTTCGGCTGGATAGGAAGGTGAGGATGAAATCGAGTTCGAGGTTTCTTCGGATACAACGAGCCTTTGCCGCTCATTCAATGGCAATAGCAAAGTCGCCTTTTATCTGGTATCTCGCCATCACTTGTTTCTTTGGCAATGGCTTCGCCGCCGCAGATACGATTTACATGTCAACGGATACATCAATTGTGCGTTTCGATTCCAGCGGCAACCAGTCGGTCTTCGCCGACGCCAGCTCTGGCTTAGACACACCTACGGGCATTGCCTTTGATACTAGTGGCAATCTGTACGTCGCAAACTACTGGAGTAACACGATAGTGAGGATAGATTCGAACGGGAATGGCTCCGTGTTCGCCAATACTGAAATGGACAAACCGAGGGGCATTGCCTTCGATACCAGCGGCAATCTCTACGTTGCAAACTGGGGTAATAATACCATCGAGAAATTCGACTCGAATGGGAATGCTACTTTGTTTGCAAGCACCAACTTGAACAGTCCTGCTGGCCT
>Ga0335079_10000814_pt1 | contig 35272 bp, 30 predicted proteins | sample Lox_Sample_33_FD_206719 | JGI IMG/M metagenome (GOLD analysis project Ga0335079, IMG submission 206719) | Soil microbial communities from Loxahatchee National Wildlife Refuge, Florida, United States - Lox_Sample_3.3 | ecosystem: Environmental > Terrestrial > Soil > Wetlands | place: USA...
GGCACGTATGTCCTGGCAGCCCATGGGCTGGGCAAGCGGCACCGGTGCCGGCGGCCGCTGAAGCGCCGCGCGCTCGCCAGCCCGCCCGGTGCTCCCGCCATGGCGGGCTGTCTTCCGTGCCCGGGCCGCACCACGTGCACCGCGGATACGCATGTCACAGGAGGCACGATGATTGGTAGCAGCGGCGCCATGCGGGGCCGGCGGGGGGCGATGACGCGGGTCAGCGCCCTGGTCGCGGCGCTGGCCGCAGTGGCCCTGCTGACCGCGGCGTGCGGCGCTGGATCGTCTGGCGCGGCCGGATCACCCGGGGCCGGCCAGGGGCGCCTTGCGCAGGCGCTGGCGTTCGCCCATTGCATGCGCTCGCACGGCGCGCCGGACTTTCCCGATCCCGACAGCTCCGGGGGCTGGGTGGTGAAGCCGTCGGACAGTGCCCGCTTCAACGCACCCCCGTCGGCCCGGGCGGCATGCGTTCACCTGTACCCCGACGGGGGCAAGAAGACGGCGTCCCCGGCGCAGCGGGAACAGCAGCAGCGCCGGAGCCTGGCGTTCGCCGCGTGCATGCGCAGGAACGGGTTCCCGCAATTCCCCGACGGCTGGAGCGGCAACGTGGGGCAGCTCATCTCCGCCGGCATCGACCCCAGCTCGCCGCGGCTCAACGCCGCGCTCACGAAGTGCGGCTTCTGAGGGGCAGGTCATGAAGGAGAACACGGCAACCGGGAACCGCGGCGCCAGCCGCCGTGGCGGGTGGCAATGGCGGGTGGCACTGGCGGTCATCGTGGTGGTGGCCGCCGCGGTGGTGGCCGCCGGCGTGACCGGTGTGTTCAGCGGCGCCGCCGCACCGGGGCCGGGCGGCGGTGGTGCGTTCAGGACGTCGACGGCCATGGTGACGCGGCGGACGCTGGTGTCGCATACGCAGGTGGACGCGACGCTGGAAGACGCCGGGTCCTACAGCGTGGTGAACCAGGCGTCGGGGACGCTGACCGGGCTGCCGGCGGTGGGGAAGGTGGTGCGGCAGGGGCAGGCGCTGTACCAGGTCGATGGGCTGCCGGTGGTGCTGCTGTACGGCCACGTGCCGGCCTGGCGGACGCTGTCGGCGGGGATGACCGGCACGGACGTGCGGGAGCTGAACACCGCCCTGGTGCGGCTGGGGTATGCCAGTTCCGCGGCGCTGGGGCCGCGGGCCGGCTGGGACTACTTCAGTTCCGGGACGGCCTACGCGCTGGAGCAGTTCCAGGCGCACCTGGGGATCACCAGCCCCACCGGGTCGCTGGGCCTGGGCCAGGCGGTGTTCCTGCCGTCGGCGGTGAAGATCACCGCCTGGGCCACCGCTGTCACCCCCGGCGCCGCCGCCGCGCCCGGAGCCGCGCTGATGACGGCCACCTCCGACACCGCCGTGGTGACGATCGCGCTGGACACATCCGAACAGGCGGAGGTCAGGGCCGGTGACATGGTGTCGGTCACGCTGCCGAGCGGCACCGTCACCCCGGGCGTGGTGACCTCGGTCGGCACGGTCGCCACCACCAGCGCGACCAGCGGTGCCACCACCATCACGGTGCTGGTGACGCTGAAACACCCCGCGCTGGCCAGGCATCTGAGCTCCGCGCCGGTGACGGTGTCGATCACCACCGGGACGGTGCGCAACGCGCTGGTGGTGCCGGTGACCGCGCTGCTGGCACAGCCCGGCAGCGGGTATGCGGTAGAGGTGACGGGCGCCGGCGGCCACCACCTGGTCCCGGTGTCGGTCGGGATGATCGACAACGCGACCGGGCTTGTCCAGGTCACCAGCAGCAGGCTGACCGCCGGCCAGCGCGTCGTGGTGCCCGCGCTATGAACGCCCCCGCCGGCATGGCCAGCGCACCGGGCAGGGCCGCCGTGGATCGTCCGCAGCCGGGGAGCGGGGTGGGCGGCGGCGGCCCGGTGGTCGAGCTTGCCGGGGTGACCAAGGTGTACCCGGGCACCCCGCCGGTGACGGCGCTGCGGGAGGTCAGCTTCGCGGTCACTGCCGGGGAACTGATGGCGATCGTGGGCCCGTCGGGGTCAGGCAAGTCCACGCTGCTGCATCTGATGGGCACCTTGGACCGGCCCAGCAGCGGCGTGGTGCGGGTAGCCGGGCTGGATGTCGCGGCCCTTGCTGACCGGCAGCTGGCGGGGTTGCGGGGGCAGCGGATCGGGTTCGTGTTCCAGCAGTTCTTCCTGGCCGAGCACCAGGCCGTCGTGGACAACGTGGCCGACGGGCTGCTGTACGCGGGGGCCGGCCTGGCAGACCGGCGCGACCAGGCTGCCGCAGCGCTGGAACGGGTGGGCCTCGGCCACAAATTGCGTGCCCGGCCCACCCAGCTGGCCGGTGGTGAGCGGCAGCGCGTCGCGATGGCCCGTGCCCTGGTCGGGGGGCCCGCGATCGTGCTGGCCGACGAGCCGACCGGCAACCTGGACTCCGCCACCGGCGCCGCGCTGCTGGCGCTGCTGGAAGAACTCAACACCCAGGGCAGCACCATCGTGGTCGTCACCCACGACCAGGCCATCGCCGCCCGCATGCCACGGCGCATCGAGATGCTCGATGGCCGGATCGTCGCCGACACAGGCCCGGCGGGCTGCGGCCGCGGCACCGCACTGCTGGCCGGAGGGCCGCGGCCCGCACCAGGAGGAACCGGATGACCACCACTGCCGCCCCGGTACCGCCCGCCCCGCCACCCCCCGGGCCGGCGCGGCTGCGCCCCGCGGACATGGCGCGGCTGGCGGCGGTGGGGTTGCGGACCCGTAAGCTGCGGGCCAGCCTGTCGGCCCTCGGGATCGCGATCGGGGTCGCGGCGATCACGGCCGTGCTGGGCCTGTCGGCCTCCTCCCAGGCGGGGTTGCTGGCTGAGATCGCCCGGCTGGGTACCAACCTGCTGACGGTGCAGGACGGTGAGAGCATCACCGGCGGCACCGCTGAGCTGCCGGTCGCGGCACCGGGGATGATCGCCCGTCTGCCCGGGGTCATCCAGGTGCAGGACACCGGCACGGTGAACAACGTGAACGCCTTCCGCAGCCCGCTGATCCCCTCGGCCGACACCAACGCCCTCACCGTGGATGCCACCAGCCTGGGCCTGCCGGCCACCGTGGGCACCAGCGTGGCCCGCGGCAGCTACCTGAACCGGGCCACCGCGCGCGAACCGGTAGCCGTGCTGGGCGCCGCCGCTGCGCAGCGGCTGGGGATCGACAGGATCTTCCCCGGGGAGCGGATCTGGGCCGGGGGCATGTGGTTCTACCTCGCCGGCATCCTCAGGCCCGCCGCGCTGGCCCCCGAAATCGATTCCTCGGTGCTGGTCGGCTACCCCTCCGCACGGAAATACCTGCGCTTCAACGGCCACCCCACCACCATCTACCTGCGGGCCGCCACCGCCGCCGTCACCCGCGTCGACAACCTGCTCGCCGCGCAGGCCAACCCGGAAAACCCTGGTGAAGTCGACGTCTCCCAGCCATCCGCCGCCCTGACCGCCCAGGCCGAGGCCAAAGGCGCGTTCGACACCCTCTTCCTCGGCCTGGGTGCTGTCGCACTGCTGGTCGGCGCGATCGGGGTCGCAAACATCATGGTCATCTCGGTCCTCGAGCGCCGCTCCGAGATCGGGCTGCGCCGCGCCCTCGGCGCCACCAGGAACCACATCCGCGCCCAGTTCCTGGCCGAGGCGATCCTGCTCGCCCTGGCCGGCGGGGCCGCCGGGATAGCGGCCGGGGCGACCGCCACCGCCATCTACGCGCACGCCAAGGGCTGGGCCACCGTCATCCCGCCGGTGGCCTGGGCCGGCGGCCTGACCGCGGCGATTGTCATCGGCGCCGCCGCCGGGCTGCTGCCCGCCCTCCGCGCGGCCCGCATGTCGCCCACCCAGGCACTCTGGTCACTGTGAACACCAGGGCTGGGCTCTGCCCCGCGGAGTGAGAGCCCAGCCGATGGCTGTGAGCGGTCCAGGACGTGGGCCCGGGATGCTTCTGGACCCGGGTCAGGGCGTCAGGGCCGCGGCGACCTGTGCCGTGTCCTCGGAACTGCGGACGAAGCACACCTTCCCGTCGCGGAACCTCCAGTAGTGGTGCATGTTCATCGCGACGTGCTTGCCGGTCGCGGTGACCGTGAACGCGTAGCGGATGAACACCATCACGTCCCCCTCGTCATTGCTGGCGTAGGCCAGCGGGGTGAACTCGGTGACGGGCCCGGTCTTGCCGATGGCCTCGAAGAAGCCGGCGACCCCGTCCTTGCCGTGCCTGGGGCCGTACCACGGCGCGGATCCGATGGCCGCGTCGGTGGACCAGTCGATGTCGTCAGTGACCCGGTCCAAGACGGCCTGGACGTCGCCGCGGCCGAAGGCCTCGTACATCTGCCTGGCCGTCTCGGTGTTCTGCTCGGCGCTCATGATCTTGCTCCTCCGTTCCGGGACCCGGTCAGGCCCAGAACGCGGCCACGGCCGCCGGGGCGCCGACAAACTGCTCGATAGCGCGCACGCGGCCGCCCTCCACGGTCACGAACAGGACCTGCGGGCCGTCCATCGTGCGCCCGTCGGGGCGGCTGGCGCTGAGCCGCACCAGCACGGCAACGTGGCCTTCGCCGTCGGCCATGACCGACTGCGGCTCGGCGTGCAGCGTGCCGGCGGTGAGCAGTGCCGACTCGGTCAGGTAGGCGATGACCGCATCGGCGCCACGGTGGATGCCGCCGAGGCGGTCGTCGTTGTGGTGGTGCCAGGTCGCGTCGGCGTGGAGCAGGTCGCTGAGCGCGGCGAGGTCGCCGCTGGCGAATGCTCCGAAGACGGCGCGGACGACATCGACGCCGTTGGCGGTGGCTGTGCTGGCGGTCATGGACGGCTCCTTTGCTGAATCGCTGGTTGTTGCCTGCCAGGAACCGTAGGCAGCGGGCACCGCCCGCAGCTATCGACTGTTCAGTTGATTTTGGCGGCGGCTGGGCCAGTTCTGGCCGCCAGCCCGTGCCGCATCGCGAACATCGCCAGGCCAGCCCTGGTTGAGACGCCGCACTTGGCGTAGATGTGCACCGTGTGCGTGTGAACCGTTGACCGCGAGATCACCAGATCGGCGGCGATCTGGGGCTTGGTGCGGCCCGCCGCGAGGAGGCGCAGGACGTCCAGCTCGCGCTCGGTCAGGCCGGCCGGCAGCGACGGCAGGACAGCCGATGACGTCCCGGCGGCGTCGAGCACGGCGCGGACCGCGGCACGGTCCAGCGGAAGGCTCGCCAGGACGCGCGCCGCCTCGGCAGGCTCCAGGGCGGGCCGGTGCGGCCGCGCCTCGCCGAGCGCGTGGAGCGCGTCGGCGGCGGCGAGCAGGCAGGCGGCCGTGTCCAGCTCGGCGCCGCCGATGCCAGCCGGGTACCCGGACCCATTCACGCGCTCGTGGTGACGGCACGCTATCAATCCCAGCGGGCCGAGCACCGTGGACCGTGCCAGGATCCGGCCGGTGTGGTACGGGTGCAGGCGCACCTGTTCCCATTCCTCAGCCCGCAGCGGACCCGGCCGCTCCCAGACCCCGGCCGGCACCGCGACCCGGCCGAGGTCGTGCAGCAGCCCAGCCCGGTGCACGGCCGTCGCGTCGGCGGGCGAGGCCAGCCCGGCCGCCGCGCGCGCCAGCGCGGCGACCCCCCGCGAGTGGCCGGTGAACCACGGGCTCTTCAGGTCGGCGGCGTCCCCGAACCCGGCCAGGGCCTCGTCGAAGGCCGCCTCGTCGCGGAACGCGCGCCGGGGCCTGGGCTCGGCGTCGACCACGGCCGCCCACAGGTCCTCCGGGCTGGAGACCGCCAGCAGCTCGCCCGGCGCGTCCGCGAAGACGGCGGCGATCTCCGGATCGAGCGCGCGTCCCGACCAGCGAGCCACGGTGCGGGCCGCGACATCGCCGCCGCCGACGGCGTCGAACATCACCGCCGCGTAGCCGACGGCCGCGAACCGCGACGCCTCGGCGACCTCCGCGCCAGCCCGGCCCGCCGGGACGCCGTGGCCGTCGAAGCGCTCGAAGCTGTCCAGGACAGCCCGCTGGACCGCGTCCGGCAGCCCCAGGCGCGCCGTCAGATCCGCGCCGACCTCGCAGTCCGCCCGCGCCCCCTCGGCTTTCAGCCTTCCGACACCTGCCGGGCCACCCAGCGCCCGCAACCGCGCGGCGTCAACGCCCAGGCCTGCCAGGAACTCCAGCGCCTCGCCCGGCTCGGCCGGGTCGATCAGATCGCCACGGGCGCGGACCACGATGTCATCGCCGCCGAACACGGCGGCGATCTCGTGCGACGTCGCGGCGCAGCCGGCGAACCGCATCAAGGTGCCGTAGTAGACCGCGCCCTGACGATGTTCATCGAGCCCCGCCCGCCTGGCCAGCTCCGCCGCCAGCAGGCACGCGCGCATCGCCTCACCCGGCGGGTGCCCCCGAGCCAGGTCGCTCACCACCGACAGTGCCGCGACCACTCCCGCCATGCCGACCGTCTCCCCCACGACCGCAAGTCTAAAGATCAGCAGACGGCCAGCCCGCTGAACAGGCAAAGGCCACGCGAGGACCCCTCGGCCACGCGTAACCCCCGTCCGGGTCCGGCCGGCGCCCAGGGCTTCCTGGGAGCAGATGGTGTCAGCACGGCATCGCGGCAGCTCATCACGTCCCCGGCCCGGGACTATGCGGCAGCGCGGCGCCGGCATCGTTTGCTGAGCTGAGCGGGCGGGGCAGGTGCCGATCTGCCCGTCACGCCGGTTCAGGTGATGAACACGGCGATCGCGACAAACTGGCATGTCGCGGCGGCGCATACGAAGGCGTGAAAGACCTCGTGATAGCCGAACACTGATGGGATGGGATCGGGCCGGCGGCGGTGATATGACAGGGCTCCGGCTGTGTACAGCAGGCCACCGGCGAGCATCAGCGCCGCGGGCGCCACGCCAGCGTGGGCCCACACCCACGGCAGCGCGAGGCCGGCCAGCCAGCCCAGCCCGGCAAATACCGCGCCGGCCGCCAGCTCGGGTGTGTTCATCCGCGCCATGCGGACCGCAGCCGCGGTAACCGTCAGCGTCCACATCACGATCAGGCAGACCAGTCCAAGGGTGCCGCGGACGGCGAGGAGGAAGGCGGGTGTTGCCGTGCCGGCGATGAGGAAGAAGATCATCGCGTGATCCAGCCGCTGCAGGCGCTGGCGCCAGGTGGCACTCCAGTTGCCCCGGTGATACAGGGCGCTGATACCGAACATTCCGCTCACACTGGCCGCGTAGATGGCGCTGGCGGTGAGCCGCGTGGCTCCATGCGCCCGCGCCAGCAGCAGCGTCGAGAACACCAGCGACACTTCGAACCACAGCAAGTGCAGCCAGCCCCGCAACGCGGGCTTTGTGTAATAGACATCGCGCTGGGCGTCGTATAACGCCTCTGCCGCCGGCGGCTCTGCCGCAGAATCCGTGGCCGTCACCGTAGCCTCTCACTCGCGCCCGGCCCGGCGACCTCACAGGTTGCCGATGCTCGCCGCCCCAGTGTCACCCGGAACTGGAAGTCCCCGCGCCACCTGGAGGGGCCACAGATGAGGACGGCCTGTGGAAGACATCATGCGCCCGGTCGGGTCATAGTGAAACAGGAGCCGGACTGGCTCCTGGCCGGGCATGATTACTCTGTTGCCAGGTCTGTGGGGTGACTGGAGGTTCGCCCCGCCGCGCGTTGCGTGAGAGGCTTGCCAAGGCAATCGTGAGGCGTTGGGCCCGTCCGCCGTGACGGGCGCCGCATCCAGAACGAAGAACGAAGAAGGTCAAGATGGCGCAGGGCACGGTGAAGTGGTTCAACGGCGACAAGGGCTACGGTTTCATCGAGGTTGAAGGTGGCCCGGATGTGTTCGTGCACTTCAGCGCGATCACCGGTGGGGGCTACCGCAGCCTCAACGAAGGGCAGAAGGTCGAGTTCGACATCACGCAGGGCCAAAAGGGGCCCCAGGCGGAGAACGTCAAGGTCATCAGCTGACGCAACGGCGGCCACCGCAGCTGAGGGGTTGCGGTTCCGTCGCGTTCAGGTGCTGACCTGGGATAACGTCCGCGTCCTGATCGGTCACCTCCGCGGCCGGACCGCGATGAGAGCCTCGCGACCGCGGATGACGTGGCCACGGGCTATGTCGGCTCGCGCCGCCTCAACGGCGCCCTAGTCATCGTGCCGTCAGTCTCCCCGGCCGGCAGAGGTGAACCGCGCCGACGCCTGCTCCGCGTCGCCAGCCACCTCTTTCAGCGTGCGCACGTCGCGCTGCGCGGTGAACTCCATCCGCTGGTCGAGCCCTTCGAGCAGTCCCCATCGGTCGGCCAGCAGCGTGGCCTGCGGGAAGCTCGCGATGCGTTCGGCGATTTCCAGCGCGCGCGTCACGTGTTCGCCAGGTGCCACCACCTCGGTGACAAGTCCCATGGCAAGCGCCGTCGCGGCAGAGATCTCGCGCCCGGTGAGTACCAGGTCCAGCGCACGGCCGAGCCCGATGATCGCGGCGAGCCGGTCGGCACCCCCGTCCAGGATCGGCACTCCCCATTGCCGGTCCGGGAACCCGAACCGTGCCGTGTCCGCGGCTATCCTCAGATCGCACCACGTGGCCAGCGTGAGGCCGCCTCCGAGGCACCAGCCCGAGATCGCCGCAATCGCAGGCTTCGGCGAGAACCGCCGCACGCCGAACACTCCTTCCGGCTTGCCGACTCTTGGTCGCAGCGACTCCAGGGACGTCAGATCGGCTCCCGCGCAGAATGCCTCCTCGTCCCCGGTCACCACCAGCACCCGCGCGTCCGGGTCGTCGCTGAACGCGCGGACGGCTTGCACCATCGCCTCGGCCGTGGGCCCGTCGATGGCGTTGCGGCGCTGCGGACGCCCAATCGCGATCACGGCGGCCGCCCCCACCCGCTCGTAGCTGGCTGCACCGGGCCCGGCAGGGCTCGAGAGGGGAGCGCCGCCGGGATCATCGGCCGCGTTTGAGCTCTCACGCTGGGCACACATGACGCCTCCCGTCGACACGGCCTCACCGGGCACCTGCCGGAAGCCGGGCCGGTTCTCATCGTCACCCGCCGGGACGCAAGCGTCAGGCGGGGAAATACCTCACTTTGCGGCGCCCCGGTCACTGGTCGAGGCGCCTCCGGCGGTAGCGCCCCCGGGCTGTGGTGCAGGAAGCTGTGAACGCAGGCCGGCAACGCTGCTGCGACAGGAGGGCCGCCATGGAGCAGAAGCTGGGCTCCATCCGCCTGCCCGGCGGAACGACAGTCGCATACGCCACTGCGGGTGGCGGGCCGCTGCTGTTGTTCATCGGCGGCTGGCTCAGCCACCTCGAACTCAGCTGGGCGCTTCCCGCGGAACGTCACCTGTTCGAGGGTCTCGCGCGCGGACGGACTGTCATCAGGTATGACCGACCTGGTTGCGGCCTCTCGGACCGGCCGACCCAGGCGAGTGCATCGTTGGAGTCCGAGCTCGACGTCGTTGCGGCAGTCATCGCGGCCACCGATGCCGAACGCGTCGATGTGATGGCCAGCTCCCTCGGCGTTCCGGTCGCCGTTGCCTGGGCCGCTCGGCACCCGGAAACCGTCGACCGGATGGTGCTCTACGGAGGATGGGCGCGAGGAACCGACATCGCACCGGCACCGGTGCGCGAACACATCGTCGGGCTGGTCGCCAGCCACTGGGGGCTCGGAGCCGACGTCCTGACCGACATCTTCGCTCCCGAGGCGTCGGTAGGTACCCGGTCCGCGATCGCTGCCTACCAGCGGCACGCGTCGTCCGCCGAAACCGCCGCGAACTTGCTCGAGCTGTGCTACCACATCGACGTCACGGACTCCCTTGGCCAGGTCACGGCCCCCACGTTGGTCATACACCGGGAACACGACCGTGCCGCTCCGCTCGAGCAGGCGCGGCTCATCGCCTCACGTATCCCCCGCGCCCGGCTGCGGGTCCTTCCCGGCCGGTCGCACCTTCCATACATCGGAGACGTCGACGCGCTTGTCGCATCAGCCCGGGACTTCCTCGGCCTGCCGCCGCGCCACCGGCCGACGGCGCCCATCCTGACCAGCCGGCAGCGCGAGGTGGCGGCACTCGTCACCGAGGGGCTGACGAACAGGGAAATCGGACAGCGACTGGGCATCGACGAGCGCTCCGCCGAAGGGCACGTTGAGCGCATCCGCATCCGGCTGGGGTTCCGCTCCCGGACACAGATCGCGGCCTGGTGGGTGGCGACGGGCACCTGAGTCCGCGACGACCGGTGACCCATGCCGCCGGTGCATGGCGGTGGAGGTGGGATTTGAACCCACGGAAGACTTGCGCCTTCACACGCTTTCGAGGACTGCGCTCAGGTGTTCACTACCGTCCGCCAGTGTCCTAACCAGGGTGGACAGCCGGCCTGTGGTCATCCGTGAACCGCTGTGAACGGGAGTGAATGAGACACAAACTGAGCCAAAACCCCTTCGCGGCACAAACGCTGATGCCCGCCTTCGGGATGTGCGCGATGAGCTCCGGGTGATCTCCTGAGCACTGACCTTAAACCCCAGCCCTGGCTGGTCTCGGCGGTCAGCCGTCCAGCGCGTCCTAGTTCGTGCTCGTGAGCCTGGCCATCACAGAAAGGCAGCAAACCGCATGTACTCAGGCGTCCCGCGGGAGTATGGCTGGATCGTTCGGAGGGTCTTGCTCACCTCTGCAGCCTGGTCGCGGCGGCTTGGCGGTCACCAATGCGGTCTTGGCCGGCGCCGGATCGGGGCCAAGTCGCGATCAAGTCGTGTCCAAGTCGCTGGGGTGACTCTGGCCAGGTGGATAACACCGCAGGTCGCTATCCGGCTATGCCAATGCTGCTCGTGCGGCAGGCCGTCCTAGCTGATGATCAGGGCGTCGCCTCGCTGCTGCGCGACGTCCCCATAAATCCCCGGAAGGTGGCTGACCTGATCCGGCAACATGGTGTATTTGTCCTTGCCGACCTCACGCTGCCGCTGTCGGCGCGGCCAGTCGCGGCGGCCATCGTCCGCTACGACCGGGCAGCCGGGACCGCGCAGCTGGTCGGTATCGGCGTGCTCGCGTCCTTGCGACGGCGAGGTCTGGGCCGTCGGCTGCTCACTGGGGTCCTGACGTTCCTGCGGGCGGAGGGGTTCGAGCGGGTGTACGCCTGTACAGGATCCCTCAGCGCGGGCGCTTCCCTGCTGGCATCGGCCGGTTTCGCCGACGAAGGCAGCGCGGCGCAGCCCGCGGGCCGCAGGCGGTTTGCATTGATGCTCTAGCCTCAGGCCGTCCGGGACCTGGGTGACGAGCCAGGACCGGTGATCGCCTGCCGTGTCAGACTTGGATCGTGCCTGGTGAGCGGCCCCCCGAGATGACCGGCGAGAACCGTCTGCGCTTCTCGGTGCTGGGGTCTTTCCGGGTGGACCGGGACGGCGTGGAGGTCGGCCTGGGTCCGCGGCTGCAGCGCACGCTGCTGGCAATCCTTGTGGTGGACGCCCGGCACGTGGTGCCGGTGGACCGGCTGATCGACCTGCTCTGGCGGGAGGAGCCGCCGGCGGCTGCCCTCGCCTCGGTACAGGCCTACGTCTCGCAGCTGCGAAGGATCCTCGAACCCGGCCGGCCGGCGCGCACGCCGGCCCGAGTGCTGGTGACCCAGGACCCCGGCTACATGCTGCAGGTCGAGGACGACCAGGTCGACGCGCTGCGATTCCAGGAACTGGCGCGGCGGGGGCATGGCGACCTGGAGGAGGGCCATCCAGCGGCCGCGGTCGCTGTCCTGGAGGAGGCGCTGGCGCTGTGGCGTGGTGATCCGTTGGCCGAGTTCGCCGCTGAGCCGTGGTCGGTGGCCGCGGTGGCCCGGCTCACCGAGGCGCGCGATCTGGCCGCCGAGGACCGGATTGACGCGTGGCTGGCGTTGGGCGGGCATGCTCAGGTGGTGGCCGAGCTGGAGGCGATGGTGGAGGCGCGACCGCTGCGGGAGCGCCGCTGGGGGCAGCTGATCGTCGCCGCGTTCCGCTGTGGTCGGCAAGCCGACGCGCTGCGCGCTTACCAGCGGTGCCGCACGGTGCTGGTCGGCGAGCTCGGCCTGGAGCCCGGGGCCGAGCTGCGCCGGCTGGAAACCGCCGTACTTGCCCAGGACCCGGTGCTTGACTGGCGCCCCGCAGGCGGGGCGGCACCTGCCCCGCCGGGACACGTCGGGGCGCGGCCTGCCGGTCCGCTGCCAACAGCAGAAACGTCTGTCCCGTCCCTGGTCGGCCGCGACCCGGAACTGGCGCACCTCCGCGATCGCCTTCAGCAGGCCGGATCGGGCCGCGGTGGCGCGGTGATCCTGGTCGGTGAACCAGGCGCGGGCAAGACCATAATCGCGGAGGCGGGCGCGCGCCTGGCCGCCCCGGCCGGTGTCACGGCCGTCTGGAGCAGGTGCATGGACGCCGCGACCACACCCGCGTACTGGCCGTGGAGCCAGGTGCTGCGCGCACTACCGGACGGCCCCGCGGTCCGGGCGGCCCGCCACCGGCTCGACGGTGACCTCGGCGGCGAGGAGGAGGACAGCGTCCGCCAGTTCCGTGCCTACCAGGCCGTGGCCGCCGCGCTCGGCGAGGCGGCGGCCACGGCTCCGGTGCTCGCGGTGATTGACGATCTGCACGACGCCGACGACGCATCGCTTGCCCTGCTGCAGTTGCTGGCCGGCGACCTGCACCGGATGCCCGCGTTGCTGGTGGTCACGGTGCGTGACACCAAGCCGTCCCGGGTGCTGGGCCAGGCGCTGGGGGAACTGCTCCGCTACCCGGGCGCCGAACAGGTAAAGGTCAGTGCCTTCGAGCCCGCGGATGTCGCCGCACTGGTGGAGCGACTGACCTCCGAACCGCCGCAGGCGGGCGTCGTTTCCGCGCTGATGAGTCGCACCGGCGGCAACCCGTTCTACACCACCGAGCTGGTCCGGCTCATCCGCAGCGAACAGCGCCGCCGGCCGCTGACCGCCGGCGCTGTCCAGTCACACGACGTGCCCAGCGGCATCAGCGACGTCCTGCTGCGCCGGGTCGGCCGGCTCCCGGACGACACCCAATCGCTGCTCACCCTCGCCGCGGTGGCGGGCGGGGACCTCCAGCCGACGCTGCTCGAACGCGTGACCGGCCTTGATACTGAGCATCTGCTGCTCGACCTTGAGCCTGCGATCGCCGCGGGCCTGGTCGCAGCAGCCGAGGCCGGCTGGGGCTTCCGGTTCCGGCATCCGCTCATCCACGAGAGCCTGTACGCAGGCGTCGGCCGCCTCGAACGGGCCAGGCTGCACGCGCGGTTCGCCGCGGCGCTGGAGGACACCTCCTCTGCCAGCGCCGCCGACGTGGTCCAGCTCGCCCATCACTACCTGTCTGCAGGCCCGTTCGGCGATCCCGCCAAGGCCGTCCGCTACGCCCGCGATGCGGCCAACCGGGCCGTGGACCAGGGCGCCTGGCAGGACGCGATCCGGCACCTGGAGCAGGCGCTCGGGGCCATATCACCGGCGCTGCCCGACGCCGATGCCGCCCGCTGCGACGTGCTCGTTGAGCTCGGCCAGGCGCGCCGGTCCGCCGGCCTAGTCCGCGAAGCGCACCGCACCTTCAACGAGTCGATCAGCCTGGCCGACCGGATCGGCGACCAGGACCGCGCGCTCGCCGCGGCCGTCGCCTTCGGCACCCCGCAACTGTGGGGACCCCGCGACTGGGGCGACAGCGACCCCCGGCTCACCATGCTGCTCGAACGGCAACTGGACCGCATTGCGGACGGCGATCCCGCCCGCCGCATCCGCATCCTGGCCACGCTGGCCACCGAGCTGTACTTCGACCAGGAGGTCTACCGCGGATGGGAGTATGCGAACCAGGCCCTGGCTGCCGCGCGGCGACTCCGCCAGCCCGAGGAGCTCGGCATCGCTGTCAGCGCCTACCTGCTCTCGGCGACGGTCAGCGACCACGTGCGGCAGATCCGCGGCGTCATCGACGAGATGCTCCAGCGCCATCGGGGGGATCTCACTCCCCGGGTACAAGCGATCTTGCTGGCCCACCTGCTCACCGACCGGATCCGCTCTGGGGAGCTGGCCCGGTTCGATACCGAATTCGCGCAGGCGTGGCGGCTCGCCACCGACGTCCTGCACTCGCCCGAGCTGCAGGGACAGCTGCTCTCTGTGGAATCGAGCCGCTACCTCGTCGGCGGGGATGTTGGGCGCGCCGCCGACATCGGGGAACGTAGCCTCCAGTCCCTTGGAGACCTGGCCACGAATTGGCAAGAACCTACCCGGTTCTGCATGGAAAGCTGCCTGCTGCTCGTAACTGGCACGCTCGCGGACCACGCGGAGAAGATCGCCGCGCGCCTGGCCCAGCCGGACCACCCGTCCATTCCCCATCTTGCTGCCCCCGCCGCCGCCCTGGGCTTCACGCAGCGCGGCGACATCGAACGGGCACGTCAGATCGCCTCCCGCTGGTTCGCGCCACCGCCGCGGTCGTGGGCCTGGATCCAGGCGATCGCCTACTGGAGCCAGGTCGCCATCGCGCTAGGCCTCCCAGACCCCGCCTGGCTATATGACCGGCTCGCGCCACACGCGGGAGAGATCGCCGTCGTCGGGGTGGGCGTCGACTGTGGCGGAGCGGTCGACAGCCTGCTGGCCGGGCTCGCCTGGCGGCTCGGCCGCCTGGACGAAGCTACCGAACGTGCCAAGGCCGGCCTGGCACTGGAGGCCCGGGTCGGCTCCGGGATCTGGATCAGCCGGACTAACGATCTGATCCACCAGATGACAACTGGAAGCCGAACAAATGCCGGTCATGATCAGTAGGCTTTGTAACACCTGTCGCTACGCCGGACACGTCCGCCGTAACCAGGACCGCCAGCCCTCGGATTGCAGGATAGGACCAGCGTCAGCACCACGACCGCCGCACTTTCACCCTCGTCAGTTCCGTGGCCGTGCAGATGCCCAGCGCGGGAAGCGGCTCAGCCAGCGCCCGGGGTTGGGTCTTGCTGTGCCAGGCCAGCGACGCGACGGCAGCGGCGGTCGGTGTGAGCCAAGGAACATGATCGTCCGTTCCTGCCCAGGCCATCGGCGACGGCGAGCAGGTCGGCCGCCGTGTCGGTCTGGCCAGTGAAGCGGATCGCGGCACGCGGGGTGGGACGTGACCGACGTGGCGCCCAGTGTGGGCGCGGTCGGCGATCAGCCGCAGGCCCTGGATCCGGTAGCAGTGCGATCGGTGCGGCTCAGAAGCCACACAACACGAAGGATCTGACGGGGCAGGACCGGAAATCACAGGATGCCGTGCGCGCGTATACCTGCCAGGAGCCGTATCGGTGTTGTGACCACGTGGTAGCGCCGCCGGACGCGCGGGCGCCAGCCCACGGGTGACCAAACGGCACCGGTTGGCGGCCTGCATTGGGTCATCACGGCGGGCCTTGACCAGTAGTCGTCGGCGTACATGGCTGGCCCCCTTCGGTGTGTCCAGCTGATCCCTGCGGCCTGGCTGCGACGGCTTGATGTTCAGAAGGGTGCCGACTTGGCCGACCGGCGGATCCGGGCCAAGTCGTATCCAAGCCGCATCCAAGCCGCCGGGGCGACGTTGGTGGGGTACCGATGCGTGGGCGTCGCCGTCCGGCCCGAATAGACAGGAGAAAGAAGATGCAGCATCTGGAATCAGCAGCATCGCCAACTGCTCACCCGTCGGCCGCACGCTGGGTGCGGGTGTCGGCCGCTGTTGTGCTGTGTCTGGCCGGCCGCCGCGGGCATGCGCAGGACTCCCCCTCGCCAGCTGACCACACCTGAGCACCGGGCCAGAAACCCACCCGCACCGATAGGAGATGACCACCATGAACACGCCCCAAGACCCCCGCAATGGCACCTCACCGTTCGCCCGCATGGTCCGCCAGGGCCTGTGGGCGCTGCCCGTGTGGGCGGCGCTGCTGTTCTACGGCACCCTGACCCACCAGCCCCCGCCGCAGACCCAGCTCGCGGCCTGGTCCCGGTATGTCACCACCCCCGAGTTCCTGGCCAGCCACCTGATCGCCAGCATCCTGGGCGCGGCCATCGGGATCATCGGCATGGTCGCCCTCGCGGTGTTCCTGGCCGACCACCGACGGCCGCGGGCCGCGGTGTGGGGCCTGGTGACCGGCGTGCTCGGGACCACGTTCGTCACCGCGGTCTTCGGCATCGCCGCCTTCGCCCAGCCCGCCATCGGCCGCGACTACCTGGCCGGCCACACCACCGCGGCGCGCGCGATGTATTACGCCGCCGCGCAGGGGACCTGGCTGGCCGTCACCGCCTTCACCGGCGCCGCGCTGGTGGCCGCGAGCCTGGTCATCTTCGGGGTGGCCGTTGCCCGCACCCGCCCGCTGCCCCGGATCGCCGGGATCGGCCTCGCGGTCAGCGGGCCCCTGTTCGCGATCATCGGCGCCGCCCTGGACAACTTCATCGAGAGCATCGCCTGCGCGCTACTCATCGTCTCCACCGCGTGGATCGCCACGGCCGCCCGCCGCACCGACAGTGCAGCCGAAGCAACCAGCAGCCCGGCCCCCACACCGGCCGCCGCCCAATAGCCACCCCGGCACACACTCCGGCCCACCAAACCACACCAGACCCGGACGCGGAAACACCAGGGCGACCGATCGATGCCCAGCGCACCGCCAGCCAGCGACCGACCTCAATAAACGAGCATAGGACAGCCATAACAAGTGGCCCCGCACGAGCGGGGCCACTGCTCACCCTGCGACAGTTCAGGATGCGTCAACATCAACTGGATCCTGATCCCACGTAGCCACCCGGAGCGCGCATGATCCGTCTGGTCCGCCATGCAGATGCCATGAGCCTGTATAGGCAGGATGGCGGCTAACCGCACGATCGTAAGTCTGGAAATGTGGCCCTGACCTGGTACAAGGGCCGTTTCGTGGCCAAAAACTGAGACAAAAGCTCCAGGGACGGGCAGAGCGCGGCCACGAAGGTCACTCATCGTCGCAGGTCAGTGGCGGTGGAGGTGGGATTTGAACCCACGGAAGGGTTGCCCCTTCACACGCTTTCGAGGCGTGCGCCCTCGGCCACTAGGCGACTCCACCGCGGCCGAGCCTACCCGACCCGCGCCGGGCTGATCACCGGCCGGGGCAGTTGGAGCCAGGAAGATCGCGGGACGGGCGGCAAGGGATAACCGGGTCAGCCGCTCCCGGCCCGGCGCTCGGCGAAGAACTCGCGGAGCAGTGCCCCGCACTCCTCCGCCAGGACCCCCCCTACCACCTCGGCCCGGTGGTTGAGCCTGCGGTCGCGCAGGACGTCCCAGAGCGAGCCTGCCGCGCCCGCCTTGGGGTCGGCGGCCCCGTAAACGACCCGCGCGATCCTGGCCGCCACCACCGCCCCGGCGCACATGGTGCACGGCTCGAGCGTGACCACCAGCGTGCAGCCGTCCAGATGCCAGGACCCGAGGGCGCGCCCCGCCGCGCGGATGGCGACGATCTCGGCGTGCGCGGTGGGATCGGCGGTGGATTCCCGCTCGTTGTGCGCCCGGGCTATCAGCGCGCCGTCCGGGTCGAGGATGACCGCGCCGACGGGCACCTCGGGACGTGCCTGGCCGTCGGCGGTGGCCTCCGCCAGCGCCGCCCGCATCGCGGGCTCGAAAGACATGCGGAAACCGGTGCCCACGCGGCCGAGGCTACCGCCCGAGTGCCTCGTCCAGGGCCCGGTCCAGGGCGTGGCCGAAGCCGAGCTTGCGGGCGATGATGGCGAGCGCCTCGTCGGGGAAGAGGTCCAGGTCGCCCGCGAGCATCCCCAGGTCCATCTCGTCGATCCCGTGGTCGGCGAAGATGGACAGGTCGCCGGCTGGCAGCACCTGGTCGAGGTCCTCATCTTCGGGCAGCTCGATCTCGAGATGGTCGAGCACCTGGCGGGCGAGCGGCCAGTCCACCGCCGCGGTGAGGTCGGACAGGAACATCGAGAGCTGCCCGCCGATGGCCCGCAGCGCCACGAAGAAGTCGTCGCCGACCGCCACCAGGCCGAACGTCCCCCCGATGCTGGGCTGGCGGCGCAGCGCCTGGATCAGCCCGGCGAGGTCCTCGGTGAGCGCCACCGGCAGGACGTCCGCCTCCCAGGCGTCGCCCTCCTCGCGGTAGACGATGACGGCGACGTCATCGCTGCCGGTGTCCGTCATCGGTCGCTCCATCGGTGGTGTCGCCAGGTAGGAATGCTGTCAGATGGGCCGCCGCCCTGTCCGCGATTCCAGCGTCGGCGCCACCGGCACTTGTCCCGGGATGCCACCACCTCCAGCCCTAACATCATCACTCATGGTAATCGATGTGACGGTCCGTCACCACCCGGCCGGGGGACGGTTTGCCGCTGATCGGCGCGGGAGAGCCACCCGCTCCCCCTGGGGATGTACCGTGTCCTTGCAGTTCACGGCCATTGGTGAAGCGATCACCCTGAGCTAAGCTGGGCTAACAGACCGGAACATGAGATCCCGGGAGCTGATGAATGAACATCAAGAAGGTCCTCGGGTGGGCGACCGTCATCTTCCTGGCGTGGTTCCTCATCACGAACCCGACCGGGGCGGCGCACGCGATGACCAACCTGCTGAACGCTCTCAAAGGGGTAGGGAACTCACTGGCCACATTCTTCACCTCACTCTGACCCGATCATGTGAGGCACTGGGCATATGAGACTGATCGCACCGGGCGGGCGGACCCCGCCACGCGAAGTCAATAAGTACCTGCTGCTGCACGAGCATCAGGTCATCACGGTGCGCATGCACCCAGCGGTGCTGCTGGGGCCGGTGGTGATCGCCCTGGGCGGGCTGGTCGCCGCGGTCGTGCTGCAGGGCAGCGTCCTGAGGGAGCAGGCCGGCCTGATGGCGATCATCTGGATCCTCTGGGGGATCCTGTTCCTGCGGGCGCTGTGGTACGCCGCGACCTGGTCGGTCGACTACTTTGTGGTCACCTCGCAGCGGATGATCCTCACTTCCGGTCTCCTCACCCGCAAGGTGGCGATGATGCCGCTGAACAAGGTGACGGACATGAGCTTCCAGCGCTCCTTCGGCGGGCGCCTGTTCGGGTATGGTGAGTTCATCATCGAATCCGCAGGCCAGGATCAGGCACTCCGGAACATCCCCTTCATCCCGTATCCCGAGCAGCTCTACCTTGAGGTGTGCAACCTGCTGTTCCCGGGTGCCAGCGCGGATGACTCCGGGAGCCAGTGCCGCTACCCGGGCCCGCCGCTCGAGGACAACAGCAGCAGGCCGCTCGACGACCCAGGCGACGACTGACCAGCCAGGCCAGCGGATAGTTCCCTTCCCCGGGGTTCCTGCGGCCGGACGACCAGCGAGCGTCCGGCCGCATGAGCCTGCCCCGCGTCCGGCGGGCGCTCTCAGAAGGTCACCAGGGCCACACCCGCGGCCGCGAGGACAAGCCCGATCCGCTGCACGGCCCGGGGCGGAGATCACCAGCACCGGTGCGGCCCTGACCCGGCGCGACGCCACGCCGCCGAGGAAATCGGCGCTGCCGTACATCGCGGCCGCGGCCAGCGTCGAACCCGCCACCGCTACCGGCGACGTTACCGCCGCCGGTCAGCCCAGGTCCTGGCCGCCGTCCGCGGGTTCGGGGGTGTAGAACTCGAACTCGGGCACGCAGAACCCGAACGCGGCCGAGGCGGTGTCCCGGCCGCATTTGCGTGCCACCGCGGTGGCGAGCGCACCCGGCCCGGTCTCCGGTGCCGGGACGCGGTGGCGGCTGATGATCACGAATCCGCCGGGGGCATAGACCTCGCCGGGATCGCCGGTGTCACAGTTGGTCATGATGGCGGCGATTTCCAGCGCCATGGCGAGCACGTCGGCGCGCAGGTCGTCGCTTTCAAGGGCAGGGTTGAGGGCGATGCTGGCACCACAGATGACGACCGCGGCGGTGTCGTCGTCGCCCGGCAGGCCGTCGTCGGGGAGGTCACGGACTTCGATGCCCAGCGTCATGGCGGTGCCGTAGAGGCGGGCGAGCGGGGTCGGCAGGCTGAGGACGCTGCCCTCTTTGTGCTCGGTGAGGTCCACGGGCCGTGTGTTCCTGTCTACGGGGCGGGTGCTAAAGGGACGCGCGTGCCGCGCGCCCGGTTTACACCAGGGCCATTGGGTCAAATGCCGCGGCGCGGCTGGCATTCAGTGGCTGTGGATCCACATGTCGGCAAGACCCCAGATGAGGATCGCGGCTCCGGCGAACCACAGCCGGGCCTTCCATGCGTTGCCCCCGGCGGTGTCGGCAGCACGGCGCGCGAGCCGCAGCGTGTTCTCCGAGGCCCGCCAGCGGCGCATCAGCCAGCCGGCCGCGAATGCGACCACCATGGCAACGAAGGCCGCGCCTACGGTCACGTGCTGAGTATCGGCTATCTGGTCCCGTAGGGCCAGCCGCGGTGGGCAGGCACGGGTCGTGGGGACGCAGACGTCCAGCTCAGCAGAGACTTGCCCGGCGGCGGCCTCAGCGGTGGCGGTGGCGCTTAGCTCGCTGCCCGGTTCCCTGCCGGGCCGATGAGATCCGGGCGCCTGTAACGTCATCACTGGGACCGCGGGGACGAGCCCGCGACAGAGCAGGGAGCCGGGGCTGTGGCATCAAGTTCGACGGCTGGGCGGTCGTGAGATGAGCGGCAAGGTAGTCGTGAACAGGTCGATGTCGCTTGACGGCTTCATCGCCGGTCCCGGTGACGCGATGGACTGGATCTTCGACTTCGTGACGCCGGACGCGGGCTGGCTGACGGAGATCGCGGCGGCCACCGGCGCCATGCTCGTCGGCCGGCGGACCGACGAGGTCGGCGACAGGATGGACGCCAACAAGGAGCGGGGATCGGCATCGAGCGACGAAGGCTACCCCTTCTCCGGGCCCACGTTCGTCCTCACCCACGAGCCGCCGGACCCGCCGGCCCCGGAGGTCACGTACCTCACCGGTGACATCGGGGAAGCGGTCGCCACGGCACTGGACGCCGCGGGCGGGAAGAACCTCGAAATCCTCGGTGCTGACGTGGCCCGTCAAAGCCTGCAGCGGGGTCTCGTGGACGAGATCATGGTGTATGTCCTGCCGGTGCTGCTCGGCGACGGCATCCGGTTCTACTCCTCCCCGGGTCTCGCGAGGATAGACCTGGAACCGCTCGACAGCACGCGGCACGGAGCCGTCACCATCCTTCGCTTCCGCGTCCGCAAGAAGCCATCGGTGTAGTACTGCGGCCAGGCGTGCGCTCCACGACCCACAAGTCCTCGTCTTGGCTGTTCTTCCAGGTGGGCGCGTTGCGGGTCGGTGCCGGGAGCGAGGCCAACTGCAACCTTCGGTCCTGCGATGAGTCAGGCCCCCTCCCCGGATATCCGGGGAGGGGGCCTGTGTGCTGCGGAGGCTCGGGGATTTGAACCCCGGAAGGGCGCGAACCCTAACCGCATTAGCAGTGCGGCGCCATAGACCGGACTAGGCGAAGCCTCCCGGCGACCGGGCGGTCCGGATCAGCGTACCGGTGACGGCGACAGCGCCGCAAAGCACAATGCCGTCAGCGGGCCTCGACCACCTGGTAGTCGCCGCGGGCGTACGCCTCCCGGATCCTGGTTTTGGCGAACTTGCCGACGCTGGTCTTGGGCACCTCGGCGATGAACGACCACCGCTCCGGCAGCTGCCAGCGCGGCACCCGGCCGGCCAGGAAGTCCCGCAGCTCCGCCGGGGTCACCGAGGCACCGTCGCGGACCACCACGGCCGCCAGCGGCCGCTCGCCCCACTTGTCGTCGGGGACCCCGATCACCGCCGCCTCCATCACATCCGGATGCGCCATGAGGGCGTTCTCCAGTTCCATCGAGGAGATCCACTCCCCGCCGGACTTGATCACGTCCTTGGCCCGGTCGGTCAGCGTGACGAAGCCGAGCGGGTCGATGGTTCCCACGTCACCGGTCCGCAGCCAGCCGTCGTGGAACTTGCCCGGGTCGTCGTCCTTGTAGTAGGCGCCGGTCACCCACGGGCCGCGCACCTCGACCTCGCCGACCGCCGTCCCGTCGTGCGGCAGCACGACCCCGTTGTCCCCCACCAGCCGGGCCTCCACCGCGCAGACCAGCCTGCCCTGGGTGTTGCGGTACTGCCAGGCGTCGTCGGCGGGCACGTCCGCGGGCGGGTGCGCCACGCTGCCGATCGGCGAGGTCTCCGTCATCCCCCAGGCCTGGACGATGAGCACGCCGAGCTCCTTCTCGAAGGCCTCCATCAGCGACTGCGGGACGGCCGACCCGCCGCAGGGCACCACCCGCAGCGACGAGAGGTCCCCGCCGTGGGCGCGCACATGCTGGAGCAGGCCGTTCCAGATCGTCGGCACGGCACCGGCCACGGTCGGGCGTTCTGCCTCAATGAGCCGCGCCAGCGGCTCCGGCTGCAGGAAGCGGTCGGGCATGATCAGGTCGGCGCCGGACATGACCGCGGCATAGGGCAGGCCCCACGCGTTGGCGTGGAACATGGGCACGACGGGAAGCACCCGGTCCCGCTCCGACAGGCCGAAGGCGTTGCCCATGCAGACCCCCATCGAATGGAGGTAGGCCGATCGGTGGCTGTAGACCACGCCCTTGGGCATCCCGGTGGTGCCGCTGGTGTAGCACATCGCGGCGGCGGCAAGCTCGTCAAGGTCCGGCCAGTCGAACGTCTCGCCGGAGGCGGCCAGCAGCTCTTCGTAGGAATGCACCGTCACGCCGGGGCGGGCCAGCTTCTCGGCGTGGCCGGCCAGCGCGGCGGGCGGCCCGGTCACCACCACGTGCCGGACCGTCTCCGCCTGCGGCAGCACCTGGGCCAGCAGCGGGATCAGCGTGCTGTCGCAGATGACGACGTCGTCAGCGGCGTGGTTGGCGATGTAGGCGAGCTGGCCGGGGTCGAGCCGGAGGTTCAGCGTGTGCAGGACGGCCCCCATCGAGGGGACCGCCAGGTAGGCCTCCAGGTGCTCGGAGTTGTTCCACAGCAGGGTCGCGACCCGCTGGTCGGCGTCCACCCCCAGCGCGCGCAGCGCGTTGGCGAGCCTGGCCGTGCGGGCGCCGGTCTGCGCGTAGGTCTGGCGCCTGAGGCCGTCCTCGGTGCACGTCACGACCTCACGCCCGCCAAAAGTCCCGAGGCCGTACCGCATGATCCCGGTCACGGTCAGCGGCACATCCATCATCGTGCTGCGCACGGCCACCTCCCACTGGGGCCCGCGCACCGGCCATCCCGCTCAGGTGCGCAACAACGTCCTGGCTGGGATCGTGTCACGCTCAGGCGAAATCGTCACCTGCTGGCGGCCCGGTGCTGGCCCGGGAGCCCGGGAGACCGTGCCCGGTGGCCCGCTCACCGGCCGGGCCAGCGGCGCGGCCGGGCGGTGATTGCCGTTCGGCCGGCTCCTACGGGTGCTCTTCCTGGTCCGGCTGCCCGCTGAGCGCGTTCCGCAGCTCCTCCGGGTCGGCCGTCACCACCGAGTACGGCCGGACCCCGGCGGAGAGCCGGCATGCGACGTAACGCTTCCGCATGCCGTGGCTCTCCTGCCAGATCCGGAAGCCCGGGAACTCCTGCTGGAGGCCGAATAGCACATCTGTCATGAGGTTCACCTCCTCCAGCCGTGCTGCAGGACTGGCGGTCGGGGGACACACGCTTCTGCGCTGTCGATCTTGGCACCCGTGCCGGCTGGGCCGTGTCGCCAATTGCCGGGACTGTCAATCCCTATTCATAACGACGCGATGACGCCCCCGGGGGGTTACCCTGCCCGGTAACAAAATCTTAAAGTACAAGTAAAGCTGCAGCTCAGCGTGACGATGTCGACTGACGTGGGGTGAGTAGCGCGATACGAATCATGATCGCGGATTACTCACAGAGTTACCGGAGTGCCGATTCAGCACTTCAGTTATTGATCAGCCATTCACCGGAGGCCCGGCATCCCATCAGCCTGGACGGCCACCGGGCGGCCCCCGGCTACCGGCCGGTCCGCGGCGCGGCAGTACCTGACGGCGCTCGGTCAGTCCAGCGTAGGGCAGGGCTCCCGAGCGGGCCGGGCACCAGCTACCGCTCTCCCCGGCCTGCTTGCCCCGCCACGGCCGGCCGGTCAAGGACAGCGCGCCGCCGGTTCGTTATGCAGCTTTCTAAGAATTTCTACTACCAGCAGTAGAAAAAGGCATACTCCGCCAGATTCGGTTAGCCGCTATGCGGGCTGGGCGCGCAGGAACCGGCCGAAGTGCGGCACGGTGAATGCGATCAGGCCCCGCTCGGAGCTGTAGATGAGGCCCTTCTTGATCAGCCCGTCCCGGGCCGGCGAGACGCTGGAGGGCTTGCGGCCCAGCTCGTCGGCGACCGACGACGTCTGCACCGGGTCGTCGCCGAGCATCGCCATCGCGCGCATGTACTCACGCTCGGCCGGGGTGGCGCGCTCGTAACGGCTGCCGAAGAAACCGACCGCCAGCTCGCCTTCGGCCTGCGGGCTCGCCACCATCACGTCCCCCGCGGTCACCGGGCTGGCCGCCGCCACGTCCCAGGTCACCTTCCCGTAGGCCTGCACGAAGTAGGGGTAGCCATCGGCCGCCTCGAACAGTGCGTCCAGCGCCGCTTGCTCGAAGTCGGCGCCCTCACGGCGGGCGGGCGCGAGCAGGGCCTGGTCGGCGGCGGCGCGGTCGAGCCGGTCGATCGGCACGTACCGGAACAGCCGCTCCGAATAGCTCTTGCTGGCCGACAGCACCGACGGCAGGTGCGGCAGCCCGGCCCCGACCACGATCAGCGGGCCGCCGGTCTGGGACAGCTCGTGGGTGGCGGCGCACAGAGCCGACACGTCGGCGGGCGGGATGTCCTGCATCTCGTCGACGAAAAGGGCGATGCCCGCACTGAGGTCGGTGGCGACCGACGCGGCGTCGGCGAGCAGCTCGGTCAGGTCGATCTCCAGGTCGCCGGAGTCGGCACGGCCGCGGGCGGCCGGCACGTCGATGCCGAGGTGCGGGGTGAATGTGCCCTTGGGGGCCTTCGGGTCACGGGCGGCGAAGGCCTTGAGCACCCCGAGGAACTGCTCGATCCGTTCCGGTGCCCGGTGCCGCGGCGCCAGTTCCCTGACCGCCATGTGCAGGGCGCCCGCGACCGGCCTGCGGATCGACTGCTCCGGCCGCGCCTCGATCTTGCCGGTGCCCCACAGCCGCTGCAGCGCCATGGACCGGAAGGAGTTCAGCAGCACGGTCTTGCCCACCCCGCGCAGCCCGGTCAGCACCATGCTCCGTTCCGGCCGGCCACGGGCGATCCGTTCCAGCACGACCTCGAACTGGCCGAGCTCGCGGTCCCGCCCGGCCAGCTCGGGCGGGCGCTGCCCGGCCCCGGGGGCGTACGGGTTCCTCACCGGGTCCACAGCATGGGAGCCTATGGCGGCCTCTAGTGCGATCCGTAGATTGAGGTAGAAAACGCTGCCGGCGTGTCGTGCCTTGGTGATGTGCGCGAAGACCGTCTGGTGCCCGCCGGTCGAAACCTGCACGATGGTGGTCAGCCGGGCTCGTGGCTGCGGCCGGGTCCGTTCAGCTTGGCCAGGTAGGCGTTGTAGGCGGCGAGATGCTCGTCGTTGTCGATGCCGCCGCGCCCGGGCCTGACGCCTTCCGGGCTGGCCGGCGCGACAACCTCGTCGAAGCGGGATTTGCGCGCCGCCTCCAGCCAGCCCGACGAGATGGCGGAGGCCCGGTCGTCCCGGCTCCACATGAACACGACCAGCATGATGAACGCGAGCATGATCGCATCGCCGCCGATCCACATGACCGCCCCGGCCCAGTGCACGTCCTCCACCGGGCCCGGCGACCCAGGCGGCCGCGGCCCCGCGGTATAGGTGCCAGCGCCCGCGTAGCCCAGCACCAGCCCGGTGAAGGTATCCACCGGCATCGCCAGCACGAGCACGAGGACCCGGATCGGGTAGGAGATCTTCCACCGGATCGGCTCCTGGCCGAGCAGTGGCAGGAAGAACAGGTACCCGACCACGAGATACAGCACGTGCTCGGCATCGTGCAGCACCGGGTCGCGCAGGATCAGGCCGGTCAGGCCGGTCAGGTGTGTCCCGACGATGGCCACGACGTAGGCGGCGAGCCCGAACGGCGGCCAGGTGAGGAAGCTGACCACCCGGGAGCGCATCACCCGCTTGGCCCAGGTGTGCAGCGGGTTCCTGCTCGCGTGCAGCAGCAGGGTGAACGGCTGGCCGACCACCAGCAACGGCGGGGCGACCATGAGCAGCAGCAGGTGCTGGATCATGTGATCCCAGAACAGCACGTCGTCGTAGGCACCGATGCCGCTTTCGATGGCGAGCACCACCACCGCCAGGCCCGCCAGGAACATCCCGGTCCGCCACCACGGCCAGGGCCTGGCGGGGTGACGGCGCCTGACCCGCCAGGCACCCCACAGGTAGAGCGCGCCAGCCGCCAGGACGGCGGCGGTGACGACAGGCGCGAATTCCCAGTGGGTAAAAACTGCCTGCCAGCCGAACGCGGGCAGCATGAGGACCTCCTAGACCGCGAGCCTACTCACTCCCGTGCGCACGGTGCCCGCCGCCCGCCGGGCGGAACTGTGACCCCAGCCCGTGCCGCCGCCGCGGGCGACCCGCCGCCTGGGCCCAGGTGGGACCGCCAGACCCGCCCGGGCTCGCGGGCATGCGCTCACTGGGGGACGCCTTGTCCAGTTGGTGCCAAGTTCAGCTTGTGCCACGTGGCGCCGCCGACCGGCTGTATATCCTTGCTGCCAACGGTTCCGAGTGCTTGAGAAGAGAGTGCCCGCACGGACGCCGGCCGGTCACCGTGGCCACGGCGAACCGGCTGGGAGCGGTGGCAGAGTCCGGTTGATTGCAGCTGCCTTGAAAGCAGCCGGGCGTGCAAGCGTCCCGGGGGTTCAAATCCCTCCCGCTCCGCAACAAAACACCAGGTCAGGGATGGGATAGCCGACCCAGCCGGACCTGCGGGCCGGATCGTGTGATTCTGCTGGGTTCGTGCCGTACGGTGACGCACGTGGGGATGTCTGCGTACATCCGTCGGCTGCGGGCGGCGGTCGGGCACGAGTTGCTGCTCTTGCCATCTGTCTCGGTGCTTCCTGTCGACGAAGCAACCCGGGTGCTGCTCGTTCGGCATGCCGGTCATCATGACGGATGGGCTGTCCTTGGCGGTGCCGTTGAGGTCGGTGAGTCCCCGGCAGAGACGGCCATCCGTGAGGCACGCGAGGAGATCGGGGCCGAAGTGCGGCTCAAAAGGCTGCTCAACGTGCTCGGTGGACCCGACTATGAGGTCACCTATCCCAATGGTGACCGGGCCGCCTACGTCACCGCCGTCTATGAGGCCGAGATCATCAGTGGCATTCCCGCAACCGCTGACGACGAACTCAGCGACGTAGCGTGGTTCAGCCCCGCCGAACTCGGCCAGCTCCCCCTGAACCGCCTGTCGCGTGCCCTCCTCAAGGCCACAGGCCATATCTGACCGCCACGATCTCGGCACCCCGGGCCCGGCGTCCGCTGAGCCGCGGGACCGCCGTCTGGCCCGCCGCTTCACCGGCGGTGACGTTCCGCTCATAATGGGTGGGCGCGGGCGGTTGCCGCGGCAGCCGCCAGGGGAGGTGACCCATGGCCATGCCGAGCACGGACTCTGATGAGCTGGCCAAGTTCGGTTACAAGCAGGAGCTCGACCGCTCGCTGGGGCTCTTCTCCTCGTTCGCCGCCGGGTTCAGCTACATCTCGATCATGACCGGGGTGTTCGAGCTGTTCTTCTTCGGCTTCTTGTCCGGGGGCCCCGCGTGGATCTGGACCTGGCCCGCCGTGCTCGCCGGGCAGATGCTGGTCGCGCTCTGCTTCGCCGAGCTCGCCGGCCAGTTCCCGCTGGCCGGGTCGGTGTACCAGTGGTCGAAACAGATCGCCAGGCCCTTCACCTCCTTCTTCGGCGGCTGGATCCTGACCGTCGGGTCGATCGTCACGCTCGCCGCGGTGGCGGTCGCCTACCAGGTCGTCCTGCCGCTGATCTCATCGAAGTTCCAGATCATCGGCGGGCCGTCGGACGTCGGCGTGGTCAACACGCCCGACGGCGCGAAGAACGCGCTGCTGCTCGCGGCCGGGTTAGTGGTCTTCACGACCGTGATCAACATGGTCGGCGTGAAGACCATGGCGCGGATCAACAACTTCGGCGTCGCCGCCGAACTGGTCGGCGTCACGCTGCTGATCATCCTGCTGGCCGTGCACATCACCCGCGGGCCGGGCATCGTGTTCCATAGCTTCGGCACCGGCGCGGGCCACACGTTCGGCTATTTCGGCGCCCTGCTGGTCGCGTCGCTGACGAGCGCGTACGTCATGTACGGGTTCGACACCGCGGGGTCGCTCGCCGAAGAGACGCACGACCCCCGGCGGCACGCCCCGCCGGCCATCATCCGCGCGCTTGCCGCCGCCGGGCTGGCCGGCTTCCTGGTCATCGTGCTCGCGGAGATGGCGGTGCCCGACATCCACTCCCCGCACATCAGCACCTCGGGGCTGCCCTACATCGTGAAGGCGGCGCTCGGCGGCGTCGTCGGCAATGTCTTCCTGATCGACTCGGTGATCGCCATCACCGTCTGCAGCCTGGCCGTGCACGCGGGCGGGATCCGGATGATCTTCACGATGGGCCGCGACAACCGGCTGCCGGCCGCCTCGGCCATCGCCCGGGTGCACGGCAAGTCCAAGACGCCGCTGATCCCGTCGATCGTGATCGGCGTCCTGACCATCGCGCTGCTGGTGCTGAATGTCGGCAACCAGCGCGCGTTCTTCGTGCTCACCTCGGTCGCGATCATCATGTTCTACATCGCCTACATGTGCGTCACCGTGCCGCTGCTGATCGCCCGGGTGCGCGGCACGTGGCCGACGCCCACCCACGGCCCCTACTTCTCCCTGGGCCGCTGGGGGCTGCCGGTGAACGTGCTGGCCGTCATCTTCCAGACAGGTATCATGATCAACCTGGCGTGGCCCCGCGTGTCTGTCTACGGCGGCGACCACTGGTACTACCAGTGGGGAGCGTTCGTCTTCGTCGGCATCCTCGGCGGCGTCGGAGCCGCCTACTACCTCGCCGCGCTGCGCGGCCGCCCGGCCGCGGTCCTGGCCGAGCACCGCGCTGGCGGTGCGCCCGCCGGGGTCGCCACTGCTGGCGAGGAGGCCTGAGCCGGACCGATGGAGGACATCGCCGGATTCCTCGCCGCCCACCCGCCCTTCGATGCGGTGGGTGCCGATGAGCTGGCGCGTGTCGCGGCCGTGACCGAGGTGGAGGAATTCCCGGCCGGAAAGACGATCTTCTCGCAGGGCACCGGGCCGGTCGGGTACCTGCGGATAATCCGTACCGGATCGGTCGAGATCATCTACGACGGGCAGGTGCTGGACCTCCTCGGCCCCGGCGAGCTGTTCGGGCACGCCTCGATGCTGTCCGGGCTGCCGACCGGCTTCGAGGCCCGGGCCGGCGAGGACACGCTCTGCTACCGGGTCCCCGCCGACGTCATCGGCCCGCTGCTGGCCCGCCCGGACTTCCTGCGGTTCATCGCCCGCTCGATCGTCGGCGGCGGCTCCGAGAGCGGGGAGCGCGTGCCGGTGGCCGACCCGGTCCAGCGCCCGGTCGAGACGCTCATCCGCACCCTGCCGCTGATGTGCTCCGCCGGTGAGCCAGTCCGCGAAGCGGCCAAACGGATGACCGCCGACCGCGCGAGCGCCATCCTGGTCCGGTCCGGCGGGACGCTCGGCATCGTGACCGATCACGACCTGCGCTCGCGCGTCGTCGCGGCGGGCCTCGGTCCCGAAACGCCGGTCTCCGCCATCATGAGCGCGCCCGCCTACACCGTGGGGGCCGGCAGCCTGGTCGGCGACGTCCTGCTGGAGATGCTCGAGCGCGGGGTGCATCACGTTCCCGTGCTGTCCGCCGCCGGTGAGGTGCTGGGTGTGGTGGACGGCGGCGACCTGATCGCGGCCGAGGCGCGCAAGCCGTTCCTGCTGCGCCGCGCCATCGACCTCGCCACCAGCGTCCCGGACCTGGCGGCCGCATCGGCCGGGCTGAACCCGATGATCATCGCGCTGCATGACGCGCGGGTGGCGGCGGAGCAGGTGGCGGCGATCCGCTGCGTCGTCCTGGACGCGCTCACCCGGCGGCTGATCGAGCTTGCCGTCGCCGAGGCGGGCGAGCCCCCGGCGCCGTTCACGTGGTTCGCGCTCGGCAGCCTGGCGCGGCGGGAGACCGTGCCGTCCTCCGACGTCGACAGCGCGCTCGCCTGGCAGGACTCCGGCGACGGCCGGGCGGCGGGCGACTACGTGGCGCGGGTGGCCCGCGCCGTGGACGAGGGCCTGCGGGCGTGCGGGCTGCAGCCGGACGCGCACGGCGCGAGCGCGTCCAACCCGCTGTTCGCGCGGTCGCTGTCGTCCTGGCGTGCCGCCGCGCGGGACCTCAGCGAGGACCCGACGCGGGAGAAAGCGCTCATCCTGGTGTCGGTCATCAGCGACAGCCGGCCGCTGTGGGGGTGCGGCCCTGGCGTGGGCGCGGGCGGCGCAGGCACAGGCGGCGCAGGCGGCGCGGGGGCGGAAAACGCGGGCAAGGCCGGTGCCGGCGCGGCCGGTGCAGGCGCGGCCGGCGCGGGCCGGCCCGACGCGAGCGGGGCGGGCTCCGGCATCTCGGTGGCCGACTCGCTGTGGCAGGCGCGGGGGCGCCCCGGCCTGCTGCGGCTGCTCGCCCGGTTCGCCCTGCAGTTCCACCCGCCCACCGGGTTCCTGCGCGATTTCGTCGTCGAGCACTCGGGTGAGCGCCGGGGCCAGCTCGACATCAAGCACGGCGGGATGATCCCGATCGTCGACCTCGCGCGGTGGGCGGGGATGGCAGCCGGCGCCGCGAGCTGCTCGACCGTCGACCGGCTGCGCGCGGCGGAGGCGGCCGGGACGCTGGAGAGCGCGGACGCGCGGACGCTGGTGGAGGCGTTCGGCTTCATCTTCTCGCTGCGTCTGGATCATCAGGTGGAGCAGCTGCGCCGCGGCGAGGCGCCGGACGACTTCATCGACCCCAAGACGCTGAACCCGCTGGCACGGTCCTACCTCAGGGAGGCGTTCCGGGCCGTGGCCTCGGTACAGTCAGGCCTCGCGAACGAGCTCTCGATGGGCCTGCGGTGAGGCCGAACCCATGGGACTGGAGGTGCCATGAGCGCAATGCGGAATGACTTCGTCATCGTCGGCGGCGGCTCCGCGGGCAGTGCGCTCGCGAACCGGCTCAGCGCGGACCCGGCCAACCGGGTCCTGGTGCTCGAGGCCGGGCGGCCGGACTACCCGTTCGATGTGTTCATCCACATGCCCGCCGCCCTGACCTACCCCATCGGGAGCCGGTTCTACGACTGGAAGTACGAGTCGGAGCCGGAGCCGTTCATGAACGGCCGCAAGGTCTACCACGCCCGCGGGAAGGTGCTCGGCGGGTCGAGCAGCATCAACGGGATGATCTTCCAGCGGGGCAACCCGCTGGACTACGAGCGCTGGGCGGCCGACCCGGGCATGAAGGAGTGGGACTACGCGCACTGCCTGCCGTACTTCAAGAAGATGGAGACCTGCCTGGCCGGTGGCGGGAAATGGCGCGGCCACGACGGCCCGCTCGTGCTCGAGCGTGGGCCAGCGACCAGCCCGCTGTTCGAGGCCTTCTTCGAGGCGGCGCAGCAGGCGGGATACTCGCTGACCGACGACGTCAACGGCTACCGGCAGGAAGGCTTCGCGCCGTTCGACCGCAACGTCCACCGCGGCAGGCGGCTGTCCGCCGCCGGCGCGTACCTGCATCCCGTCATGAACCGGCCGAACCTGCATGTGGAGACCCGGGCGTTCGTGACCAGGATCCTGTTCGACGGCACGCGCGCGATCGGCGTGGAGTACCGGACCAGCAACGGGAGCACCCGCAGGGCGCTCGGCGAAGAGGTAATCCTGTGCGGGGGCGCGATCAACTCGCCGCAGCTGCTCCAGCTCTCCGGGGTCGGCAACTCCGGCGAGCTGAAGAGCCTGGGGATCGAAGCGGTGACGGACCTGCCGGGCGTCGGCGAGCACCTGCAGGACCATCTCGAGGTGTACATCCAGTACGGATGCAAGCAGCCGGTCTCAGTGCAGCCGGCGCTGAAGATGCGCGCCCGCCCGTGGATCGGCGCCAACTGGCTGTTCTTCCGCAAGGGCCCCGGCGCCACCAACCACTTCGAGGGCGGCGGTTTCGCGCGGAGTAACGACGACGTGGCCTACCCCAACCTGATGTTCCACTTCCTGCCGATCGCGATCCGTTATGACGGCTCGGTCCCGGCGGGCGGCCATGGCTACCAGGTGCACATCGGCCCGATGTACTCCGATGCCCGGGGCTCGGTGAAGATCATCTCCACCGACCCGCAGGTTCACCCGGCACTCAGGTTCAACTACCTGTCCACCGACCAGGACCGCAGGGAATGGGTCGAGGCGATCCACGTCGCCAGGCACATCCTGAACCAGCCGGCCTTCGAGCCCTACAACGACGGCGAGCTGTCGCCGGGAGCTGGTGTCCAGACCGATCAGGAGATCATGGACTGGGTGGCCAAGGACGCGGAGACCGCGCTGCACCCCTCCTGCACCTGCAAGATGGGCACCGGCGACGGGTCGGTCGTCGACCCCACGAGCATGAGAGTGCACGGTATCGACGGGCTGCGGGTGGTGGACGCCTCCGCCATGCCGTACATCACCAACGGCAACATCTACGCGCCGGTGATGATGATGGCCGAGAAGGCGGCGGATCTGATCCTCGGCAGCACCCCGCTGCCGCCCGAGCCGCTGGAGTTCTACCGCCATCGCAAGGAGGGCGCGCCCGCCTGACACCGCCGCGTCCTATCGCGGCGGTGTGGACCAGCAGACACGCGACGAGATCGCCGCAGCAGGCGCCGCGCACCGTGAGCTCGGCCCCGGCTACGACGACGCCGTGGCCGAGGGCAGCGTGAGCCCGGGGCCCAGGGCTCAGGTGCCAGCCGCCAGGGGCTCCCGGTGCGGCCAGCTGAAGCCGTCGCCGACTTCGGCCGCGAGCGCCAGGTAGGCGTCGGCCGTCGCCTTGCTCAGCTGGGCCAGGTCCACTTCGGCGCCCTCCTCCAGGTGCGCGTCGTACGGAACCCGGACCACGGCCCGGCAGCGGGTCGCGAAGTGCTGTTCCAGCCGCGCGAGGTCGACCGTGCTCTTGCTGCGCGGGCGGATCACCGCCAGCACCACCACCGCGTCCCTGACCAGGTCGCCGTAGCCGTGCGCCTGCAGCCAGTCCAGGGTGGCGCTGGCGCTGCGGGCCCCGTCCACCGATGGGGAGCTGACCAGGACTATCTGGTCCGCCAGCCGCAGCACCCCGGCCATCGCCGAGTGCAGCAGGCCGGTCCCGCAGTCGGTGATGCAGATCGAGTAGTAGTGCTCCAGTACCTGCGACACGTCCTCGTAGTCCTGGTCGCTGAACGCGACCGAGACCGTCGGGTCACGGTCCGACGCGAGCACCTCGAGCCTGCTCGGCGCCTGGGTGGTGAACGCGCGCACGTCCGCGTACCGCTGGATCTGATCGCGCTCGTTGAGCAGGTCACGGACGGTCGCCGCGGTCTCCAGCCGCAGCTTGTCCGACAGCGTCCCCCGGTCGGGGTTGGCGTCCACGGCGATCACCCGGTCACCGCGCAGCGAGGCGAGCGTGGAGCCCAGCCCCATGACGGTGGTGGTCTTGCCGACCCCGCCCTTGAGGCTCAGCACCGCCACCCGGTGGTGGCCACCCGAGACCGGGGTGCACGCCCGGGCGACCAGCTCGCGGCGGCGCATCTCCGCCGCGGACAGCCGCGGCCGCACCAGGCCACCAGTGGCCTGGTAGACCGCCCGGCGCCAGCCCGCGGGCGGCGCGGCGTGACGGCCCGGCAGGAGCAGGTCGGCGGTGAGGCTGTCGGCGGTCTCGGCATGCTGCCAGTGCGGCGGCGCCTCATGCGGCGGCCGGGCCGTCCCCAGGCCCTGGTCCTCGGCGGTGCCGGTGTCGTACTCGGCCATCGGGTAGCCGTCCGGCGGGTCGTACTCCCCGTGCCCGTAGGCAGCGGCCGCGCCATACACCTGCGCCGGGCTGCCCCCCTCCCCTGCCGAGGGGCCCGCCTGGTCCTGCTCTTGCGCCGGCCCGGCTGCCTCCGCCAGGGCCGGGCCCTCCGCCTGGTACGGCGCTCCCACGGCCCCGGCGGGCCCGGTCACCTCCGCCGGTTCGGCCATCTCTGCCGGTTCGGCCATCTCCGCCGGTTCGGCCATCTCCGCCGGTTCAGCCATCTCTGCCGGTTCGGCCATCTCCGCGGGTTCGGCCATCTCCGCGGGTTCGGCCATCTCCGCGGGTTCAGCCGTCCCGGTCGTCTCCTCCTGTCCGGCGATGCCGGCCCGGTCGGCCATCTCCGCCGGCCCAGCCATCGTGGCCCGCCCGGCCACCTCCCCAGGCGCGGCCGGGTCGTCCGGTTCGTCCGCTTCTCCAGCCCCGCCCTGGGCGCCGGGCGCGGGCGCATCCCCGGGTGCGTCCGCGCCGCCGGGCACGGCCGCCGGCCCCGGCCCGGCTGCCGGTGCCGGGTAAGCCGCCTTCCGTGATCCCTGGACGGGCGGCGGCGCAGGCGCCCACGGCGGCTGGTCATCCCCGCCCGCCTCGTCAGCGCCCGGCACCGGAGGGGGAGCGAGCAGGTGGCCGTACGAGGACGCGCTGAACGGCGCCCGGTAACGATCATGGGCGGAGCCAGGCGCCTGCGGCGCGGCGGTGCCTAACGCGGGCTGTTGCTCCATGGCCGGCCCGTCCGGCAGGTCGCTGCCGGCGCCGTCCCCCGGCAGGTCGTCTTCGTCGTCCGACTGCCGCCCGAAGAGTTTGGGCAGCCCGGTCGACGGCCACCGGAACGTGCCCTCGTCCTCGGTGCCCTGCGCCTCAATCCCGGCAGGCCCGGCCCCCGATCCGTGGTCCCGCTCCTGATTAGCCAAGGTCGTTCCCCTCAGCTCTGATCGGTAGGAGAATGACGTGCCCGGCAAGGCCGACAGCGTCTCTCACCCCGAGAGTAGGACACCGGGTACCGCTGGCCAAACCCCCCGCCACGGTTAGCAGCAGCTATCACTCAGGCCAGGAGCAGCCCATGCGCGCCGTCGTCATCACCAGCCCCGGTGGGCCGGACGTGCTCAAGCTGGCGGAGGTGCCCGACCCGGTGCCCGGCCCCGGCGAGGTGCTGGTAGACGTGACCGCGGCCGGGGTGAACCGGGCCGACGTGCTGCAGCGGATGGGGTTCTACCCGCCACCGCCAGGCGCGCCGCCCTACCCCGGCCTGGAGTGCTCGGGCCGGATCAGCGCGCTCGGGCCCGGGGTGACGGTCTGGCAGACCGGCGACGAGGTCTGCGCGCTGCTGGGCGGCGGCGGCTACGCCGAGCAGGTCGCCGTGCCGCAGGGGCAGC
>Ga0335079_10000816_pt1 | contig 35253 bp, 29 predicted proteins | sample Lox_Sample_33_FD_206719 | JGI IMG/M metagenome (GOLD analysis project Ga0335079, IMG submission 206719) | Soil microbial communities from Loxahatchee National Wildlife Refuge, Florida, United States - Lox_Sample_3.3 | ecosystem: Environmental > Terrestrial > Soil > Wetlands | place: USA...
TCTCTGCGTCCGCTGTCATGGGGAAAAGGGCGACGGCAAAGGCGTGACTTACTTGTATCTGGACCCGGCCCCCCGCGATTTGACGAAAGCCTCGTTCATGAATTCGAAACCGGAAGAACGGTTTCTAACATCGCTGAAGGAGGGCGTTCCCGGTACCTCCATGCCACCCTGGGAGCGCGTTCTAAGCGAGCAGCAACGCAGGGATGTGTTGGCCTATGTCTTCCAGAACTTCGTAAAAGAACCGCGACCGCAACTCAAGGAGCGTAAGGTGCCAGAGATTAACCCCGTGGCATTTACTCCAGAGTCGGTTTCGGCGGGGGAACATATCTTCCTGGAGCGCTGCACCGGTTGCCACGGGCGGAAAGCCGACGGCAAAGGCCCGAATTCCCTCGACATCAGCCCACGGCCGCGAAACCTGCGGAACAGCGCATTCATTAACAATGCCAGCGACAAGCGTCTCTTTACCTCCATCACTTATGGCGTGGAGGGAACCGCCATGCCCTCGTGGATCGATTATGGCCTTACCCAACAAGACATTGGGAACCTTGTCAACTTCGTTCGCAGCCTGAATCGCAAACCGGCGGCGCAGGCTCAGTCGGACGACAAATTGCCGAAGCTCACATCGCAAATGAGCGTTACCAAATGAACCTTTGCTACATGAACCAGGAGGCACCATGCCAGTACAACCGCAGGTAAGTGCCGCCAGTCCCTACGGCGGCGCGGGCTCCGTTTCACCAGTGGAGTCCATTCATGAGGACACCACCGCAAAGTGGTTTATGTTGAGTGCAATCAGTTACTTCTTCGTGGTCGGCATCATCGCTCTTACGATCGCGGCTAAGTTTGTATGGCCGCAACTTCTTGGCACCGTTTCGATTCTGACTTACGGGCGCCTACGCCCATTGCACGTCAACGGCATGCTCTTCGGTTGGCTGCTGGCAGCCGACATGGGGCTCGCTTATTACTTTGTTCCCAGGCTTTGTGGAGTCAAACTGTGGAGCGAGAAGCTGGGCGTGGCAACTGCAGTTATCTGGAACATCATTGTTCTGGGTGCAGTTGTAACTCTACCGCTGGGCCTCAATAAGGGATGGGAATATGGGGAGCTGCCGCTTCCTCTTACCGGGCTTGTGGTGGTTGCGTGGGTCTGCTTCGGCATTAATATCTTCGCGACCGTCGCCACTCGTAAGTACGAGCAGATGTATGTAAGTCTGTGGTACACGATGGGCACCATCCTTTGGACCACCTTCGTGTACGCCACGGGCAATATCGCTGTGTACTTCACGACCGGCGTCAATCAAGCCAATTTGAACTGGATGTACGTACACAATGCCGTGGGTCTGATCTTTACGCCGATCGGTTTGGCTATTGCCTATTACTTCATCCCGAAGTCTTCGAATACGCCGCTCTACAGCCACAAGCTCTCGATGGTCGGTTTCTGGGCCTTGGCCTTCGTATACGTCTGGACCGGCGCGCACCACATGCTGCACGGACCGATTTCGCAGTGGCTGCAAACTATCGCCATCACGTTTTCTCTGATGCTGCTGATCCCGGTGTGGACGGTGGTCTACAACTTTTTCGCCACCATGAAGGGACAGTGGTACCAACTGAGTGCGAACGTTCCGCTCAAGTTTCTGATGTCGGGTGTGGTGTTCTATCTTCTCACCTGCTTTCAGGGTCCAATGCACAGCCTGCGCTCAGTGAACGCAATTGTCTCAAAGACAGATTGGATTCCGGGCCATGCACATATGGCCGTGCTGGGCGCTTTTTCGTTCTTCGCAATCGCCGGATGTTTCTACGCGATTCCCCGGCTGTTCCACACCGAGCTGCATTCCCCCGAGCTGGCAAACTGGAGTTTCTGGTTCTTTATGATCGGCGGCCTGGGATTCTTTGTCACGCTCTGGCTGGGCGGATTCTGGCAGGGCTGGCAGTGGAATAATCCCGCCATTCCGTTCATTGATACGGTGCGGGCTCTGAAACCGGTGTGGACGGTTCGCTTCTTCTCCGGGATTCTGATGTTCCTGGGGATTACCACCTTCCTTTACAACATCTGGGCCACGGTTCTAAGCGCGGGAGCCAAGACCTCGGCCAATGCCTGAGGCCTCAAGGAGAATGTCATGCTAGGGAAAACTGACAAGAGTGCAGTGGGATTTGTAGTGGCCGCGCTCATCTTCTTCTTTATCGGAGGAGTGCTGACCACCGTTGTACCACCGCTCGTGGATAAGAGCTGGTCGCAGCCGTTCGAGAATAACGATCCATCCAAAGGGCCCACGGGCAAGCTGGTGCCACTCACCGAGCAGCAACTGAAAGGACGTGCCATTTATGTGCGCGAGGGATGCTGGTACTGCCATACACAGCAGACCCGCACCTTGCTCAGCGACACGAAACGGTCGGGGTGGAAGGGCGTGGATTCGCCGATTTCAACTCCAGACGAGTTCGTGTATGACAGCCCGCACATGTTCGGAACCAAACGCACCGGTCCCGACCTTTCACGCGTAGGCGGCAAGTACGACAAGCAGTGGCACCGCACGCACTTCCGTAATCCGCGTGATCTGACGCCCGGCTCCGTAATGCCTCCATTTCCGTGGATTGTCGACAATCCCGAGGAGTTTGACGCTCTGGTGTCCTACATCCAGACATTGGGGCGGTGCAAGAACTGGCGGCCTGATAACGATTACGAGAAATGAGAACTGTTTATGCATGACTACGTGTATCCGAGCATCTTTCTTGCGTATCTCATGTTTTTTCTGTTCACGGTGGGGGGAATTTTCTTCCTGGTGAAGTCGCTCCGCCATGGCTATTGGGGAAAACACAGTGAAGACGCCAAGTACCGAATGCTCGCCGACGACGAGACAACCGCGCAAAGAACCAGTTGAGGAGACATTGAAATGACGCCAACGAAAGATTCTAACGAGATCAAGAGCTACGCGGATGGCTGGATGACTGAGAAGAAAGGCACGGAAATCCCGGCGTTCCTCAAATTCGCCTATATGGTGATCGCCGGCGGCTGCTTGGCTTATTTTTTCATTTTCATGAACGGAGAAGTCAACCACTCCACCCGTGGTGCGCTGGTTCGGCAGTTTAACGCTGTCACCGGTTCAGCAAATGGGCTGATGTACTTTGTTGCCGCGCTGATTGTGATCTTCGCGATCATCACGGTCAAATTCGCATTCAGCAAGTCTCACGACGACGAAGGCCAATGAGCAACCCCTGGACCCAATTCGAAGCAATCGAAGGGGCGGACTACTGGATCAAGATGGTGAAGTGCCAGCATGCCTGCCCCGTGCATACAAACGCCTGCGGCTACGTGACCGCGATTGCGGAAGGGCGCTACGAAGACGCTTACCGCATGGCCCGCGCGACGAACCCGTTCGCGTCGATTTGCGGCCGGGTCTGCGGCGCTCCGTGCGAAGTCAATTGCCGCCGGGGCGACGTGGACGAGTCCGTCGCAATTCGGGCGCTAAAGCGTTTCGTCACCGATAAGTTCGGACCCGAGACGGGCAATCCGGCGGCACACCATGCCGGTTGCGATCGGCGCATGCTGCCGCAGAACCATGGTGACTACGAAAAGATCGCGGTGGTGGGCGCGGGCGTTTCCGGGCTGACGGTTGCCCACGACTTGGTTCAGATTGGCTACAAAGTCACAGTATTCGAATCAAATCCGGAGCCGGGCGGAATGTTGACCGTGGGAGTGCCGGTCTTTCGCTTGCCACGAGATCTGGTCAGGGCCGAGATCGACGCGATTCTGGCGCTTGGGGTCGAATTGAAGTGCAACACGCGTCTGGGGCGCGATTTCTCGATTGGCGACCTGCGCAATCAAGGCTACAAGGCAATTTTCCTTGGAATCGGGCTTCCCAAAGGACGCAAGCTCAACCTCCCCGGCGGCGACCGCGAGATGGTCTATGACGGTATGGACTTTTTGCGCGCCTTCAACGAGGGCAAGCCCCTCATCTTGGGACGCAGAGTTGTCGTCATTGGCGGTGGGAATGTCGCCTACGATGTGGCCCGCTCCGCGGTTCGACCGGAAATGTCGTCCATGAGCGAGACCATTTCCGAGATGGGTCGCGGTGAGCAGGTCGCCTACGACGTCGCTCGCTCTGCGCTGCGCATGAGCAGCGATAAAGAGGTTCACGTCGTTTGCCTCGAAAGCCGCGCGGAAATGCCAGCCGACGAGATTGAGGTCGTAGAGGGCGAAGAGGAGGGTCTCAAGCTGCACAGCTCCCGAGGCCCGAAGGAAGTTCTTGGGCAAAACGGTACGGTTACGGGATTGCGAACCGTCCGCTGCACAGCGGTATTCGATGCGAACCGCCGGTTCAATCCGACCTTCGACGAAAATGACGTCGAGGACATCCCGGCGGACACGGTCATCTTCGCCATCGGGCAATCGTCCGACCTTTCGTTCCTCAAGCCAGAGGATGGCGTCGAAAGCGAACGCGGGCTGATCAAGGTCAATCGCGAAACATATCAGACGACTGCACCGGATGTATTTGCATGCGGCGACATTGCCCATGGACCGCGTCTCTTCATTGACGCCATCGCCTCAGCGCAAGTCGCAGCGCGCTCCATGCACGATTTTCTGCGCGGTACGCGTACCGAGATCGCGGTCCGCAGTCACTGGGCCCCCGCCGTTTACACCATGGCTGAGGGGTGGGAGCGAACGCCGCGTAGCAATCCCCCTGTGATTGACGCGGAACTGCGCGCGTCCTCGCTTGAGATTATTGAAGAATCGTACCCGGCCGTGGAAGCTCACCGGCAAGCGTCGCGCTGCCTCCGCTGCAATGTAAACACCGTCTTTGACACATCGATCTGCATTGCCTGCACCGGCTGTGTGGATGTTTGCCCGCAAGGCATCATCAAGCTGGTTGGCCTGAGCGAACTCTGCCGGGAAGACCGCTGGCTTGACCTGGTTTCCACGTCGCTCGAAATCAGTCGCGACGATCTGCGCGGCATGGACAAGGCCGAACTCGACTCTCTTGGCGGTGTCATGTTGAAGGACGAGACAACGTGCATCCGTTGCGCCATGTGCGCGTCGCGCTGCCCAACGCATGCCATCCAAATGAAGAAGTTCGAGTTTTATCGCGAGTGCGTCACAGTCCCGACTCGGAACGAGAAAATCCGTTATCAGATGGATGGAACTGGCGCGCGCTAACGGGCAAGGAGTCTCGATTGACTGCTGTCGAAATCTGGGTCGTGTTCACGCTGGGCCTGGTGAGCAGTCTGCACTGTGTGCAGATGTGTGGACCGCTCGTGCTGTCCTACAGCGTGGCGCTCGATCAGGTAAAGACCGCCACGGGCCGCAGCCCGGGTGCGTTGGTCTTCGGCCACCTCGCCTACAACGCGGGTCGCATTCTCACCTATTCCGCGCTGGGCGCCGCCGCGGGTTTGGCCGGAAAGACAGTCGGGTTGATCGGCCGGCTGGCCGGCGTGAGTAGCGCGCTCGCCATCGTTGGGGGAGTCTTGATGCTGGTTGCGGGCCTGGTGATGTTCGGCGTTTTCCCTGCTTTGCAGGCCTTTGGAGGCGGATTTCTCCAAGCCGCATCGGGTTTCCTTCGGCCTTTGCGAGCCCTGATTGCGTCTGCCGGCGTGGGACAAAGATTCCTTCTTGGCTTGGCATTAGGTCTCCTCCCGTGCGGCTTGACCTATGCCGTCTTGCTGCGCGCCCTCGCAACGGGATCCGCGCTCTGGGGAGCAGCGACCATGGCCGCCTTCGGCGCAGGCACAGCAATCGCATTACTGGCTGTGGGTATTTTTGCTTCCGCGATTCGCATACGGTTGAATCGCTGGGGGCCGCAGTTGGCCGCAATCAGCATCATGGCCATGGGCGCGCTTTTGATTGTACGGGGCACGATGCCGGGACTTCTAGCGGGAGCTCATGCCCATGTCTGTCATTGAATCAGGCCGCGATCCCGGCAATTCGCTCGTCACCATCACCGAAACCCCGCCACCCAAGACCAAGCCGAGCAAGCCGGCGCCGATCGATGCGGGGTTCCACTATCATCGCCTGCGCAAAACTGTCCATGTGATTTGCGTTCTCGTTTTTTTTCTTCTGCCTCTGACGAACCTGATGCGCATCGACATCCCCCGTCAGCGATTTTTCTTCTTTGGGTACGAGCTTTGGATCAGTGAGTTTTCCATCATTTTCTTTTCGATGATGTTCCTTATGTTTGTGGTCGCCGCCATGGCCATGCTGTGGGGCCGCGTCTATTGCGGATACCTCTGCCCGCAGATGATCTTCAGTGAAGCCTCGCTTTCGCTCGAAAACTGGGTGCAGCGCACGGTAACCAAGTACGTGGATAGCGATGTGCGAAAGCGCAAACTGCTCAGCAAGGCGATTTTCTATCTGATTTCCGGGGTGGCTGCGATCATCCTGTCTTTCGTTTTCATTGCCTATTTTGTCGAGCCGAGAGATCTGCTACACCGCCTGGTGTCACTCGACGTTAGAACCGCCGGCGGCGTTGCAGGGGCAACAACAACACTTCTTACACTCGTTGACTTTCTTTTTGTGCGTTTGCGTTTCTGCACAACGGTGTGCCCATACGGCTACCTGCAGGGCATGCTCACCGACGGCCACACACTGCTCGTTCACTATCGTGACGATAGTCACGAATGCATCGAGTGCAAGAAGTGCCTGCGCGTGTGCCACATGGGCATCGACATCCGCAACTCGCCCTACCAGATCGAATGCGTGGGTTGCGGCGAGTGCATTGAGGCTTGCAATGGCATCTTGGCTCGGTTGGGCAAGCCCGGGCTGATTCACTATGTCTGGGGCGAGCAGGGCGAACGCCTCGGCACCCGCGACCGGGCCTGGTTCCAGAGGATTGGACTGCGCGACGCCAAGCGTGTAGTCGTACTGCTGGTTCTGCTTTTCTACGTGGCTGGTCTTTTGACAGCACTTTCGATGCGCCATACCGTGCTCGTCCAGATTTCCCCCATCCGCGCCACCCTCTATCGCCGGGAAAAAGACGGCACTGTCTACAACAGTTTCCACCTCAAGGCTGCCAACCGCAGCCGTCAGCAACAAACGGTGGTTCTTGGGATTGAGAACCTCGCCGGAACTCATTTTGCGTCTTTCGAAAACGCTGTAGTCGTGGAACCCGGCCAGACGCTAGACCGCGACTTTGAGATTGCGGCACCGCCTGGAACCGGGCTTGCGCCGGGCGTCAATCACTTCCGAATGGCCAGCCGCGTTGGCAATGAGAAGGAGTCATTCGACGAGACATTTATTACGCCTTTCACGGATTCGCCGTGATGCCCTACGGCTCACGCGAGTGGCAAGTCCTACGCCGTTCACAAAAGTTCCGGCACATCAACATACAGCCGGGGAATTAATAAGGAGGAATAATGATAAGGAGAAACGCAACGTTCCGGATCGCGGGCGCAATCGTGCTCGTGGTTGCTGTAATCGCCTCCGTCTCGGCTTCGGCTCAGAAGACGGAACCAGTTCAACTCGCCTCAAACACCAAGGCCCCGGCCGCTGCCAAGCCGGCGGCAGAAATTACACCGTCCGCCTCAGCGCTGCAGTCGCGCCTCGACGCGCAGCAGCAGGAGATCGAGAGGCTCAACGCAGTCATCGAGCGCCTGGAATACCAGCTCCAGCCGATGGCTTCCAATCGCGCTGCGCTGCCTGGCACTGGCATCGGATTCATGCCGTATCCGTCACCATCGCCGGCACCTTCAGCGCCGCCAGTTTCGGCCGGTTATCAGGCGCCGCGCGAACTGCTGCCCGATATCGGACAGATCGGCTCGCAGCTTGGCTTTTTTGTGGGCGGAGCAACCAACCCCTACAAGGAGAGCAAGGGATTTGCTTCCGGCGGCTATATCGACCTGCCCTGGAAGAACGTCCCGGGCGGCAAGCTGTCCTATGAAATCATGATCGGCCTGCAGCGGGCAGTCACCAAGAACCTGACGTCGACCTCCGGTGTGAATGCATTGGTCAACACCGCGTTGAATGCCTACCTTGGAAACGGCGCGGCGGCTGTCACTCCCGCCTTCTTCCTCGGCGTGAATGACGCGGCGACGACACCTCTGCTGAACGACACGATGGCGGTGGAAGAGCGCTCCAAAGTGCTCACCGTAGCTCCCTTCGAATTAAAGTACGCCCTCACCAAGATGGGAAGATTCCGTCCCTACGGCGTTGCCGGCGTGGGTGGATACGTTTGGATTGGTTCGGACAACAACAGCAAAAGCTTCGCCTCCGGCCTGAACCTGGGTCCGTATGCGGATTTGCCGATCGACTGCAAAGTCGGAACCACCTGTTCAGGCGCGACTCTTTCCCAGGTACTGACGGCCATTCTGTCTGGGCCGCAGATCGGCGGTCTGGCTCCAACGGCACCGGACCTCGCGGCTCGTGGGATTCCGCATGGCCAGGGCAACATCATGTTCGGGGCTCAGCTCGGCGCCGGCGCGGATTTCCGCGTTTCGCAAAGACTGTCGATGGGCTTCGACTTCCGTCATAACTTCATCGAAGGAAAGAACAGCGGCTTCAGCACGTTTGCATTCAAGCAGGGCCTGAACTGGTAAGAAACCGGAGGCGGAACTATGTCAACCAACAAAAATCCGAAGACGGTTTCGCGGCGGCAGGTTCTGCGCGCAGGCGGGCTCGGGGTTGCGGCGGGCGTGGTGGCTTCGGCCATCCCCGCGGCGGCCGTGAAAGAGCCTAAGTATGCTGGCGATCTGGCGATTCTGAACGTGGCATTAGGCCTGGAGCATCAGGCTATTGCCGCTTACGACGCGGGCGCCAAGAGCAAACTGCTCAGCGCGGACCAGCTCAGGCTGGCCGTCAGTTTTCAAAACGATCACAAACGCCACCGCGACGCGCTGATTGGCTACATCAAGCGTTTCGGCGGCACTGCGGTCGCGCCCAAGCCCACGTACGACTTCGGCACGATCACCTCGGCAACGGACATCGTCAAACTGGCGCAGAGCCTGGAAGACGGTGCGATGAACGCGTATTTGGCCAATGCCGGCAACCTGACGAACCGCGAAATCCTGAACGCCGCGGTTCCCATCCTTGAGGACGAAGCACGCCACAACACCGTCTTCAAACAGCTGCTCGGCATGGACGTGACCGCGCGGCTGAAATATTGAAGGCGAAAGGAGAGTTCATGACAACGGAAAAACCGGAACTCAACTTGGTGGAGCCCGTTCTCGAGGAAAGAAATGTGCGCCGGGAATGGCTCCGGCTGGCCAGCACGGCAAGCGCGGGAGCACTTGTATTCCTGCTGACCGGGAACCCCAAACAGTTGTATGCACAATCGAAGGAAGGCGATCTGGGCATCCTGACCGCGGCTCTTTACTTGGAACATGAAGCCGTGGCCGCGTACCAGGGCGGGGCCGAGAGCAAGCTGCTGTCCCCGGGCGTGCTCGCCGCTGCGGTTGCGTTCCAGAGCGATCACAAGTATCACCGCGATGGCATCAGCGGCGTGCTCAAGTCGCTGGGAGTGGAACCAAAAGGGCCAGAGAAGAAGTACGATTTCGGCCGTCTGCACAGCGAGAAAGATATTCTTCGCCTCGCACACGACCGGGAAGATGGCGCCGTGAAAGCCTATGGCACGCTGGCGTCGAACATCTTAACCAAAGCAGTGTTGAACTTTGGCGCCAACGTGCTGGTGGATGAAGTGCGCCACCGCACGATTTTAGCCGGCGCGCTGGGCATCCCGAACTACTAGTTTCGAGGTGCGAATCATCAGTCATGGAGAAGGCCGGCTTTCAAGGCCGGCCCAGCTCCATTTATCGGAATGAAGGGACACAAATCCGCGTAGTCCGCAGAACGGAGCTGACAGTATGAGTGCAATCGCTATGGCATCAAACCTTCCCGATCGAAAGAAAACAGCGTTTCTTACGTATTTTCTTGGATTCGTCTTTGCGCTGTTCATCGGCATCTTGATCTTCACCTACGTAGTCACCAAGCGCACAAATCCGATCATGCTTGACCAGAACGGCAAGCCTGTTGCCTCGCAACCGACACCGACTCATGCCGGGCACTGATGTCGGACAAGCATCGGGGCAGAGTTGCGACCTCTGTGGGCTGCCTTGTGGACGGCGCTCCTACTCGCAGCTAATTCTCCAGCAGGAGCGGTTCTTTTGTTGCATGGGTTGCATGAACGTCTATCTGATCCTCTCGGAGAGTGGCGCAGCGGGTCGAGACTTTAAAGAGACTGATCTTTTCCGGCGCAGCCTGGAGCTCGGACTGATTTCACAACCTGATTCGGCGGCATCTGCGCCAGCCGGTACCGTCCCACGACGGGATGACAACCCGGGCGAAGAACTTCTTCTGCAGGTGCGCGGCATGTGGTGCTCGTCCTGCGCATGGCTAATCGAATACGCCCTCGCCCGGCTTCCCGGAATTGGCAGTGTAGAAGCTTCCTTCGCCACCGACCTTGTCAAAGTCAGATATTATCCGCAGGATATCCCGCCCCTTCGCATCATCGAGCGCATTCACCGCCTCGGCTACGAGGCTCGAGAGTTCCGCGCCGGCCTGGAGTCACACGACTCCGAAAAACGGGCCATGTTGCTTCGTTTAGGAGTAGCTGGATTTCTGTTAATGAATGTCATGTATCTAAGCATGACCTTCTACATCAGCTTTTTCGAACACATCACCGACAGCGTTCGCCGTTTCATCCCTTTCGTAGTTTGGGCTCTTGCTACGCCGGTCGTCTTCTACAGCGGATATCCAATTCTTCGGCTGGCATGGAAAGGGGCGCGGAACAGCACGATCCGAGCTGAAACCCTTCTCAGTCTCGGCATTTTGACCGCCTATTTTTTCAGTGTCGTGCAGGCGTTCCGAGGTGATCCTCACATTTACTTCGACACCGCGTGCGTCATCGTGGTACTCGTGTTGGGCGGCAAGGTGATCGAACGCAATGCCAAGGACCGGGCATCGCGCAGGATTACTCAACTCCATCGCTGGATGCCGAACAAAGTCCGCCTGTTGACCAACGGTCGCGAGCACTTTGCCAGCATCGATGCGCTCGATTCGGGGCAGTTGTTCTTGACGAAAGCCGGAGAGAACATCGCGGCCGACGGGGTCATCGTTGCTGGTGAATCGCACACCGATGAATCTCTCCTTACAGGTGAGTCCACCCCTGTCGGTAAACGGCCTGGCGACCGCGTGGCGGCAGGCAGCGTCAATCTGGATGGCATTCTCCAGATCCGCGCCGTGCACACTGCGGCCGATTCAACCCTGGCTCGGCTTGTCGCAATGGTTGAAGATGCATTGACACGACGTTCCCCGCTCGAAAAGACCGTCGACCGCATTTCCCGAGTGTTCGTGCCGTCAGTGGTGGCTCTGGCCGTCGTGACCTTCCTCGCGCTCTGGCTCCTGGGTAACGTTAGCCTCGGAGCGTCTCTGATGCGGGCCATCACCGTTCTGGTCATCGCGTGCCCGTGTGCACTCGGGTTGGCGACGCCGCTTGCGATCACGGCAGCCTTGGGCTCGGCCTCAAGTAGCGGCGTCCTTTTCCGCGATAGTCAAGTGCTCGAAGCTCTGCGCAAAATGGACGCCGTCGTTCTCGATAAGACCGGCACCATAACGGAAGGAATTTTGTCCCTGCTTGATCTTTTCTTATGCAAGCAGGAATGCATACGGCCTGTGCTGGTGCCCGCCGGTGGAACTGAAACTCAAAGTGAAGCCTTGGAGCGCGAATCCGAGGCGTTCGCTTTCGCCGAAACACGCCATCAGGTGCTTTCCCTGCTTGCGTCGTTAGAACAATATTCCGAACATCCCGTGGGCCGAGCCTTCGTCGCTTGTGCGAAATCGGAAGGCATGCCTCTTGTCGATGCGTCCGCGATCGAGATTCACAAGGGAAAGGCGATTACTGGCACCGTCCGCGGACGCCGTGTATTCATCGGAAGCCGTCGCTTGCTATGGGAAGAACACATTCCTATCCCCCACGACCTCGACCAACAGGCTCGTGGCTGGGAAATAGAGGGTAAGACAGTCGCCTTTTTCGGATGGGATCGCGAGCTGTTCGGCATGGCCGCGTTTGGCGATCGCATTCGCGCCGATGCACGAGAATTAGTGGCCCATCTCAAACAGAGGAAAATCTCGGTATATGTGGTCTCAGGAGATTCGGAGTCCACGACGCAATGGGTCGCATCCTCGATCGGCGCCGATCATTACCGGTCGGAAGCTATTCCGGAAGAGAAAACTGGCTTCATCAAAAGCCTGCAGGACTCCGGCTCACTTGTGGCCATGGTGGGCGACGGAATCAATGATGCACCTGCTTTAGCGCAAGCCGATCTAGGGATTGCCATGGGCTCGGGTGCCGATATCGCCATGAAAGCCGCCGCCGTCGTGCTGATGAAAGGCTCTCTCAATAGAATTCCGGAAATCTTCGCGCTGGCCTCAAAAACAATTCGCATAGTTCGCCAAAATCTCTTCTGGGCATTTTTTTTCAATGCGATCGGTATTACCCTTGCCATCGCTGGCATTTTCAATCCAATTCTCGCGGCTGGAGCGATGTGGCTATCGAGTGTTTTGGTGGTCGTGAATAGCCTGCGGCTGGCCAAGCAACCCACAGGGCCGAGCAACTGACCCTTAACGGAACTCGTCACGGGCATGTGGGCCTTGTGCTGCCGCCGATCGCCTGCCGCGATGCCAACACTTAGGGGCACCAAGACATACAGAGGTCACAAGCCCGACTCTACCGAATAATCCCCAGTTCGCCCGACGACAGGACAGGCATCCCAAACCAGCAATCCTGCGACCTGCGTGAGAAACAGGATGGCGGCGAAAAATCAAAGCCAACGAGGATTGCCTTGGAGGATGTCAATGCGAGCATTCAGGTTTCTGAATCTATCTGAATCTAGCGGTTCTCACGGTACTGGTCGGATGTTCCGCTCTTGTTTATGCGCAAGACGAAAAGTCACAGGAGACCAAGCCGACCCAACAAGAGGAGCCCAAGGCTCAGCCAAAGCAGGACGAGGCCAAATCCCCGGAACGAGACAAGCAGGACGAAAAACAGGAGCAAAAAGACCAGAAGCAGCAGCAAAAACGCGACAAAAAGTCACACGACATGATGAAGGGCGGCGCGCAGGAAGGATCAAGTCCGGCCAGCAAAGGTGGCCACATTCCCGACGACAAGTTCCGAGCCCACTTTGGTCACGGCCACACGTTCGTCGCAAAAACAGTGATTGTTGAGGGTCGGCCGCAATTTCAATACGGCGGCTATAGCTTTCAACTCGCGGATGCCTGGCCGATCGGCTGGGCGTACACCGATGAATGCTATATCGACTATGTCGATGGCGAGTACTTTCTATTTGACGTGCTGCACCCCGGCGTGAGAGTTGCTGTCTTTGTTGTGATGTAAGCAGAAAAACCCACTTTCTTCACAAACGGCGGACCCTTCCAGAGTCGACATCGACTGCTTTGGGATTCGACGGCAGCTAAGGGTCCGCCCCTAACCTAGACTTATGGTGGAAGGGATTTACGTCGCAGGCCAGGTCGTCGGCCCATTCATTTCGCGCCCAGGAACAGCACTCGTCTGCGCATTGAACTTCGCGCAATCGCGCTTAAAACGCACCTCTATGCCATTTGGTAAAAATGCGCCTCCGAATAGCGAAGGCGCCTAGACTTTACAAAAGGAGAGAGTTTGCCGCGTTCCAGTGTTGATAATCATACGAAAAATGCCGCCGCTCGCGAATCGGGTTAAATCTGTAATTGTGGGAGCGAATAAGAGGTATGAACCGATATTATTCCTTAAGTCGTACTGCGACATATATCCCCGCCACAGGTGTCCCTATCTCCTACTCCTATACTTCCTTCTTGCATTTTTGCTACTTGCTCACCTGAGTCCTATTGGCCCGTTAAACTGCTGCATAACCGCGTAGCACTCGCAGGCCGTCGCCTCCAGCCGTTTGCGGTTAATAATTCGCACTGCGCCCCTCGGATACTCGATCGTGCCTTTTTTCTGAAGAATTCCCGCCGCCAGACTGATGCTTGGGCGATCCGTTCCGAGCATTGAGGCCAGGAAATCGTGGGTAACGTGCAGGCAGGAATTGTCAACCCTGTCTTGCATGACCAATAACCAGCGGGCTAATCTTTGTTCCACCGGGTGAAATCTGTTACAAGCGGCCGATTGTGCAGCCTGCGTTCCCTGAATGACCGCATGGAAGCTGGCGATGTGCTGCAAATGCGGACCCGATGACAAGCGACTCCGGTAATCGTCGACCGAGAGTCGTAGTCCGTCACCTTCGATTTGCACGATTGCACGGTGAGGGCTTCTAGTGAGGCCTACCAGCGCGGCAATACCTACCAGGCCTTCGCTGCCAACGACTCCCACTTCCACGGTCTTACCTTCTTTGGTGGCCACCACGAGTGAGATCAATCCACTGTTAGGAAAGAAGACCGACTCTTGTCGGCTCCCGGGTTCGTGGAGGCTGAGATGGCGGGGCAGGACCTGAAAATTCAGAAAAGGGCGCCATAACTCGAATTCCTGGTCAGGAAGCGAAAGCAGAACTCGATTGCTAATGGACTTTCCGTCCTGACTGCTCCGTTCGCCCGCAAGCAATATCCGTCCTTCCTCGTTCGGCATGATCCTGTCCCTTCGCCGATTGGCTCTGTTGCGCAGCTTCCTGGTTGGCCCAGTCGCGCCCCCTTGAGATGCAAACAAATGCCGTGGCGCTGGTTTTTCGGGGCCTCCGGGAATACAGCGTTCAATGTACTGTGGAAAACAGATCGATCTTTTCGGTTTGGACCACTGAATAACATAGAGTTACGGCTGTGCCCACGAAGAGGTTGGGGAACACTGCTGGAAGCAGAGTCCGCGCGTGGCTGAAGTGCTAAAATGAGCGCATCTTCTCCGGCTGTGGGGTCAAAGCCGATGCCCTACGAAAAGTAGTCATGTCTGACTCTGATAAGAGTACGAGGCGTTCAATCCTGCCGACTGCCTTCTCACGGTATGCATTGGCGGTGCTGGCTGCATTCTCTGGCCTTGTCCTGCGCGTCTGGCTTAACCCATTCTTTGGGGACCGCAATCGCTTCCACACAGCATGGGCGGCAGTAGCGTTTTGTGCCTGGTATTGCGGGCTCGGGCCATCCATTCTCGCTGTACTAATCTCCGCATTTGGCATCTGGTTCTGGTTCGACGCCGCAGACCGGGCGCAGGAGAGCCTCTATCGAGTCGAGATGTGGGGCACACTGGGATTCCTTTTTTTTGCAGCGGTCATCATTGCATTTGGCGAAGCGGCGCGGCGCTCGCGAGCGAGAATGGCGCTGACTGAACAATCGCTTCGGGACAGCGAGTCCCAACTCAGAGGTCTAAATCGCAAAATGATGCAGGAGATCGACCAACGGACAGCCGAACTCAAGTGGAAATCGGCCCAGAATGTAGCCCAGGCGGGCCTGCTCGATCTGGCCAATGACGCGATTTTTGTGCGGGACGCAATGGAACGAATCTCCTATTGGAATCAGGGTGCGGAGCGTCTCTACGGCTGGACGAAGGAAGAAGTCATCGGCAGGTCAGCCCATGAACTGCTCCAGACTGTCTTTCCGGTTCCGCTGTCTGAGATTGCTCAAGCTGACCGGTGGGAAGGAGAGTTGCTTCAGGTCCGGCGCGATGGTTCTTCCGTTACCGTTGCAGGCCGGTGGACAGCGTTGCAGAACGACGATGGAGTATTTGCCGGTTGGCTGGAAATCAGTACCGACATCACGAGTCGAAGGCAACTGGAAGAGGCAGCGCGGCGGCTCACCGGGCGCATCTTGAGCCTGCAGGATGACGAACGAAGGCGAATCGCTAGAGAACTTCACGACAGCCTGGGGCAATATTTGGCGAGCATCAAGGTGAATCTCGATTTGCTATCGAACGCGGTCAGCGATCCGCAATGCCGTATGCTGCTCTCAGAATGCTTAGGTGCCACCGAGCAATGTCTTACAGAAACGCGGACCATTTCGCATCTGCTTCATCCGCCTTTGCTGGACGAAGTGGGTTTTGCATCGGCCGCGCGGTGGTATGTCGAAGGATTTGCGCAGCGCAGTTCCTTTGAGGTCCGGCTCGATTTTCCACCACATTTGCGCCGCTTGGGTCCCACCATTGAAACGACGTTGTTCCGGGTGCTCCAGGAAGCTCTCACCAACGTGCATCGCCATTCCGGTGCCTCTTCAGTGCACGTCAGTGTGCGCGCCAGTAACACGGAGGTTTGGCTTCAGATCACAGATAACGGCAAGGGCATACCGCAGGAAAAATTACGCCGTTTGCAGAGCACAGCCGCCTCAGGTGTGGGGCTCGCGGGTATGAGAGAGAGGGCCAGGGATCTGGGTGGCTCACTCGATGTGCTGCCCGCCTCTCCGGGGACGACGATCGTTCTGGCAATTCCAATTGATAACCGGGCCAGTGAATTAACTGACAAATCCAGCCGGGATGCGCCTGCCGCATGAAGTGGTCGAAGCCGCTGTAGAAAGAACGTTCTTGAGTATTGCTCTCGGGTATTTACCCTATGGTTACTATCCACCAACAGTGGATAGTATAGGTGTCTTGGGAAAACCGGCAGTCTCTCTTGCAAACCCCTCGCCCTGAATAAACCCGTTGGGCAAAGGCAGTGGCGTCGGTTCTTGTTGGGCTGCGTCTATGCCCGAGTTTCTGAAGATGACCCCGATTCGAGTTTTAATCGTGGATGATCACGGCATTGCCCGCCGGGGCATCCGGTCAGTTCTGGAAAGCAACCCCGAGCTTGAGGTGGTAGCCGAGACCGCGGACGGCGAAGAGGCCGTCCAGAAAACACGAGACCTTCATCCTGACATCATACTGCTGGACATTAGTCTTCCCGGAATCTCTGGCATCGAGGCCGCAAGGCGGATTCGCCAGTGTGCTCCCGAGACCAGAGTAGTTTTCGTTAGCCAGCACGACTCTATCAGTTTAGTCAAAGAAGCATTGGATTTAGGGGCCAGTGGTTACGTCGTAAAGTCCGACGCCGGCCGCGATCTCCTGCCCGCGGTAGAGGCGGCACGGACAGGCCAGGTGTTTGTCAGTCGCACGGTGATCGCGCGCGGTTGGCGGTAAGCGCTATGTTCTGAAGCCTTTTCGGGACAATACAGTAAACACCGTACAGTAGTCACCCTCTCTTCCATGGTAAGAATCCTTCAGGTATCAGACCTCGGCCGGTCGCAACAACAGAGCCCTCCTGCCGCCGCATGTGGCTCAACATCTGCGGGCACAATCCGGAAGCTCGGATAACGAGCGCCCAACTCGTGGCTGTAGGTGCGGCGATGCCATGGCTACGAAGCTGAACCAAGAGTGAGTTGTTTCGCTGATTCAGGAGATCGGATCATGAAGAGAAATGACCGCACAGCGACTGCGGTAGCCCATGACGAGGCAGTCTCGCCCGTCCCAACCATGAGCCTACGCACCGGGTTGGAAGTGGAATCCAGTGAACTCGTGGCAATCCTGACCAGTTTGCAAACCATGCGCGACGGTGACTTTTCCGTGAGACTTCCGGGGTCGTGGATGGGCCTGCCGGGAAAGATCGCAGATACGTTCAACGAAATCGTCGCTGCCAACCAGCAGATGGCGCAGGAACTGAAACGAGTCGGACAGGTTGTGGGTAAGAAAGGCAAGACGCGCGAGCGAACGCGCTTTCACGAGTCGAGAGGATCCTGGGGAGAAATGGAAACGTCGGTCAATACGCTCGTGGACGATCTCCTCCGTCCAACGACCGAGGTTACGCGCGCCATCGCCGCGGTGGCACAGGGAAATCTGGCCCAAACCGTCCGGCTCGACGTTGATGGCCGGCCCCTCGAAGGCGAATTCTTGAGATCAGCCGAAATCGTCAACACGATGATTCAGCAACTCAGCGTGTTCACTGCGGAAGTTACCCGTGTGGCCCGCGAGGTCGGTACCGACGGCAAGCTGGGAGGGCAAGCTCAGGTGCCGGGTGTGGCAGGCACGTGGAAGGACCTGACAGACTCCGTAAACTCGATGGCCAGTAACCTAACCGGCCAGGTCCGCAACATCGCTGAGGTTGCAACGGCGGTCGCAAGTGGCGATCTTTCCCGAAAAATTACCGTGGATGTGCGTGGCGAGATTTTGCAGCTTAAAGAAGCCATTAACACGATGGTGGACCAATTGCGTTCCTTTGCCTCGGAAGTGACTCGCGTGGCGCGCGAAGTTGGCACTGACGGCAAACTTGGTGGGCAAGCGGTAGTGCCGGGTGTCGCGGGCACATGGAAAGACCTCACCGACTCCGTCAACGCCATGGCAGGCAATCTTACGGCGCAGGTTCGCAACATTGCCGAAGTGACCACAGCCGTAGCTCGTGGGGACCTCTCACGGAAAATCACCGTCGATGTGAAGGGCGAAATCCTGGAACTTAAAGACACCATAAACACGATGGTGGACCAGCTGAATGCCTTCGCGGGTGAAGTGACGCGTGTAGCCCGCGAGGTGGGAACCGAGGGCAAACTCGGCGGCCAAGCACAGGTTCCTGGCGTCGGTGGCACTTGGAAGGACCTCACCGACAACGTCAACTTCATGGCCAGCAATCTGACCGGTCAGGTTCGCAACATCGCTGAGGTCGCCACCGCAATCGCCAGCGGCGATCTCTCGCGAAAAATCACTGTGGACGTCCGCGGCGAGATTTTGCAACTCAAAGAAACCCTGAACACGATGGTGGATCAGCTCAACCGCTTTGCCGGGGAAGTGACGCGCGTGGCACGTGAGGTAGGTACCGAGGGCCGCTTGGGCGGACAGGCGAACGTTCCCGGCGTGGCCGGAACATGGAAGGATTTGACCGATTCGGTCAACTCCATGGCGGGAAACCTCACCGCTCAAGTGCGAAACATTGCCGAGGTAACCACGGCCGTGGCACGCGGAGACTTGTCGCGCAAGATCACGGTGGACGTAAAAGGCGAGATTCTGGAATTGAAGAACACCATTAACACGATGGTGGATCAGTTGAACGCCTTTGCCGGCGAAGTGACGCGCGTGGCGCGCGAAGTCGGAACGGAGGGGAAGCTGGGAGGCCAGGCGCAGGTCCCGGGAGTCGGCGGCACCTGGAAAGACCTCACGGACAACGTGAACTTTATGGCCAGCAACTTGACCGGACAGGTCCGCAACATCGCCGAGGTCGCTACCGCCGTGGCCCGCGGCGATCTCTCGCGCAAGATCACAGTGGATGTGCGCGGTGAAATCCTGGAATTAAAGGACACCATCAACACAATGGTGGACCAACTCAGGGCGTTCGCATCCGAGGTGACGCGCGTGGCGCGCGAAGTGGGAACAGATGGCAAGTTGGGGGGCCAGGCGCAGGTGCCAGGCGTAGCCGGCACGTGGAAGGACCTCACCGACTCCGTCAACTCCATGGCCAGCAATCTGACCGGTCAGGTTCGCAACATCGCTGAGGTTTCCACGGCGATCGCCAGCGGCAACCTTTCGAAGAAAATCACGGTCAATGTCAGCGGCGAGATCCTGCTGCTGAAAGAAACGATCAACACGATGGTGGATCAGTTGAACGCGTTTGCCGGGGAAGTGACGCGCGTGGCACGTGAGGTGGGTACCGAGGGCCGCTTGGGCGGACAGGCGAACGTTCCCGGCGTGGCCGGAACATGGAAGGATTTGACCGATTCGGTGAACTCCATGGCGGGAAACCTCACCGCTCAAGTGCGAAACATTGCCGAGGTAACCACGGCCGTGGCACGCGGAGACTTGTCGCGCAAGATCACGGTGGACGTGAAAGGCGAGATTCTGGAATTGAAGAACACCATTAATACGATGGTGGATCAGTTGAACGCGTTTGCCGGCGAAGTGACGCGCGTGGCGCGCGAAGTCGGAACGGAGGGGAAGCTGGGAGGCCAGGCGCAGGTCCCGGGAGTCGGCGGCACCTGGAAAGACCTCACGGACAACGTGAACTTCATGGCCAGCAACTTGACCGGACAGGTCCGCAACATCGCCGAGGTCGCTACCGCCATCGCCACCGGCGACTTGTCAAAGAAGATTACCGTCGACGTGCGCGGCGAGATCCTTCAGCTTAAAGAAACGCTCAACACAATGGTTGAACAGCTGCGATCATTTGCCGCCGAAGTCACGCGGGTAGCCCGCGAAGTGGGCAGCGAAGGCCGATTGGGAGGACAGGCCAATGTGCCAGGCGTCGCCGGGACGTGGAAGGATCTTACTGATTCGGTCAATGCCATGGCCGGCAACCTCACGGGACAGGTCCGCAACATTGCCGAGGTGACGACGGCTGTGGCCCGCGGAGACTTGTCACGCAAAATCACGGTGGACGTGAAAGGTGAGATTCTCGAACTCAAGAACACCATCAATACCATGGTGGACCAACTCAATGCATTCGCTGCCGAGGTCACCCGCGTTGCGCGTGAGGTCGGCACCGACGGCAAGCTCGGCGGCCAAGCGACCGTTCCGGGCGTCGCCGGGACCTGGAAGGATCTCACAGATAACGTTAACGTGATGGCCGCGAACCTTACCGAGCAGGTCCGCGGAATCGTCAAGGTCGTTACTGCGGTCGCAAATGGCGAACTCACGCAGAAGCTCACGGTAAACGCCAAGGGCGAGGTCGCTGCTCTTGCAGAAACGATCAACAACATGACGGGCACATTAGCGACCTTTGCGGATCAGGTCACGACCGTAGCGCGCGAAGTCGGTGTAGAAGGCCGACTGGGTGGCCAGGCCAACGTTCCGGGTGCGGCCGGCACATGGAAGGACCTTACAGGCAACGTTAATTTGCTCGCCGACAATTTGACCAATCAAGTCCGGGCAATTGCCGAGGTGGCTACTGCGGTCACCAAAGGCGACCTTACGCGTTCCATTCAGGTGGAGGCGAGCGGCGAGGTTGCGGAATTGAAGGACAACATCAATACGATGATTAACAATCTGCGCCTTACCACTGAGCGCAACACGGAACAAGATTGGCTCAAAACCAATTTGGCGCGCTTTACAGGAATGTTGCAGGGCCAGAGAGACTTAACCACGGTGGGCCGCATGCTTCTTTCCGAACTGGCCCCCCTTGTGAATGCACAACACGGCGTCATCTACCAGATGGAAGCGGAGGAGACTGCCGGAATGGTCCTGCTTTCGGCATTTGCCTCCGACGGCCCGGACGGCCATCTCCGGCAGTTGAAACTGGGTGAAGGTCTGGTAGGCCAGTGCGCGACCGAAAAGCGCAGGATGTTGATCAGCGACCTTCCGCCCGAAACGACCAGGGTTCGCTCGGGCCTTTTCGAAGCGGTACCGCGAAATGTTATTGTGCTCCCGGTACTGTTCGAGGATCGCGTTAAGGCTGTCATCGAACTCGCTTCACTCGGCACCTTTACGGCATCGCATCTAGCATTCCTCGAGCAACTCACGGCCAGCATCGGCATTGTATTAAACAGCATTGAAGCAACGATGCAGACCGAAGCTCTCCTCAAACAGTCACAGCAACTGGCCACAGAACTGCAAACCCAGCAGAGGGAGTTGCAGCAAACCAACGAACAGCTGGCGCAAAAAGCCCAGCAGCTTGCTGAACAGAACGTGGAGGTTGAACGCAAGAATCAGGAAATCGAGCAGGCGCGGCGGGCGCTGGAAGAGAAGGCAAAGGAACTCGCGCTAACGTCCAAATACAAGTCGGAGTTCCTCGCGAACATGTCTCACGAGCTCCGCACGCCTCTCAACAGCATCCTCGTTCTCGGCCAGCAACTTGGCGATAACCCGGATGGGAACCTGACGGGGAAACAAGTCGAATTTGCCCGCACCATCCACGGGGCCGGCACAGACTTGCTCAATCTGATCAGCGATATTCTCGACCTCTCGAAAATTGAGTCCGGAACCGTATCCGTTGAAGCCGAGGAAATTTTCTTTGGCAGCTTGCTCGATATGGTCGCACGACCGTTCCGCCATGAGGCTGACAGTCGCAAGCTTACCTTTGAAGTCAATTCGGATCCGCATCTGGGGCGTAGCCTGGTCACAGACTCCAAGCGCCTGCAGCAGGTTCTTAAGAATCTGTTGTCGAATGCATTCAAGTTTACCGAGGAAGGAGGCGTACGCCTGTCGGTATCGCCCGCAGCAAGTGGTTGGTCAAGTGACCATCCAATTCTCAACAATGCATCGCCGGTCATTGCGTTCTCGGTTTCTGACACGGGCATCGGGATTCCTGCCGAGAAGCAACGCATCATATTCGAGGCCTTCCAGCAGGCGGATGCCGGTACCAGCCGAAAATACGGAGGAACCGGACTCGGTCTCGCAATCAGCCGCGAATTGGCCAATCTCCTAGGGGGAGAAATTCAGTTGAGCAGTGTTCCAGGTCACGGGAGTACCTTCACGCTCTACTTGCCGCAGGCGTACTCGGGCCCGTCCATCATTGCGATGCTGGAGCGGTCTTCGCCGGCGCTGCCCCCGCAATTGTCTAAATTGACCGTTGCCGATGTGCCAGTTGAGCGTATCCCCGACGACAGGGATAATCTGCAACCTGACGATTCGATTTTGCTGATTGTCGAAGATGACCCACACTATGCTCGGGTGCTTTGCGACATTTCACGGGACAGAGGCTTCAAAGTGCTGGTTGCATCCCGGGGAGCCGAAGCGCTATTGCTGGCCCGCGAATTTCACCCCACAGCCATCTCGCTCGACGTTTTTCTTCCGGACATGCTGGGGTGGACTGTCTTGAACCACTTAAAACAAGATCCAGCCACGCGGCATATTCCAGTGCAGATGCTGACTCTTGACGAGGACCGGCACCACGGACTTGTGCGCGGGGCGTTCTCATTTGTGACCAAGCCGACAACTCCGGCTGGATTGCAGATCGCGCTTTCTCGCTTGAAGGATTATGCGAAGCCACGCCGCAAACGTTTGCTGGTGGTGGAGGACAACCCCGCTGAGCAACTCTCTATCAAGGAACTGCTCGGATATGACGATATCGATGTGACCGTGGTCTCCAACGGAGCGGAGGCTCTGGAGGCGGCTGCTGCTCAGTCTTTCGATTGCGCGGTTCTTGATCTCCGCCTTCCGGATATCTCCGGCTTCGAGGTGCTCGAGCGCCTTCGGGACGCGCCATCAGTGAGTGATCTGCCGGTCATCGTGTTCACCGGCAAGGATCTGACCCCGGAAGAAGACGCTCGCCTGCACGCCCTGGCACGGAGCGTCGTCGTGAAGAACGTCGAGTCTCCCGAACGCTTACTGGATGAAACAGCTTTGTTCTTGCATCGTGTGGTGACGGACCTGCCGCCTGAAAAGCAGAAGATGCTCGACCGGTTACATCGATCCGATGAAGCGCTTGTGGGAAAGAAAGTGTTGGTCGTTGACGACGACGTGCGCAATATTTTCGCCCTCAGCAGCGTGCTGGAGCGACGAGGTATGACGGTGCTGACGGCCGGAACCGGTCGCCAGGCAATCGAACTGCTTGAGTCGACCCCGGACGTCGCAATCGTGCTGATGGACATCATGATGCCCGAGATGGATGGCTACGAAACGATGCAGGTCATCCGACAAAAGGCCTCCCTGCGCCGGCTGCCAATCGTGGCTCTGACTGCCAAGGCTATGAAAGGAGATCGCGAGAAGTGCTTGGAGGCTGGTGCTTCGGAGTATCTCGCGAAACCTGTCAATACCGACCAATTGCTGGCAGCGCTCCGGACCTGGTTGCACCGATGATCACACGACGGGTGAAGTAGCGATGAGTACTTGGGTGAGTCCATGAAAGAAGCCATGAATACACATGAAAAGGTCGACATCCTGATGGTGGACGACCAGCCCTCCAAGCTTCTTACGTATGAGGTCATGCTCTCGGAACTCAATGAAAATCTCATCAAGGCTAACTCAGGAAGAGAGGCGCTTGAGCTTTTGCTAAAGAAGGACATCGGAGTGGTGCTGATGGACGTCAGTATGCCGGAGATGGACGGATTTGAACTTGCCGCCATGATTCGCGATCACCCGCGTTTTCTGCGCACGGCGATTATCTTTATTTCGGCGGTGCACCTGACGGATATTGATCGTCTCAAAGGTTACCAGCGGGGCGCGGTCGATTACATTTCGGTTCCGGTGGTGCCCGAGCTTCTTCGGGCGAAAGTCAGTGTCTTCGCCGAACTACATCGGCGAGCCCGTCAACTAGAAGCTCTGAATGATGAGTTGCGACGGCTCTCCTATCGCTTGATGACAGCGCAAGACGAAGAGCGGCGCCGTTTCGCGCGCGATCTGCATGACGGCATCGGACAGGATCTCGCTGCAGCCAAGATGATGCTGGACGGGCTGCTTCAGATGCCGCGGCCTCAACTCGGAGACCGGGCCCTAAATGAAGCAAGCGAAATTATCGATCAAGCAATTCAACAAGTTCGCAGCATTTCTCATCTCCTGCACCCTCCCCTTCTCGATGAGGTCGGATTGCTCTCGGCATTGCGGTGGTTCCTCACTGGCATGACGGAGCGTAGCGGTATCCAGACCAAACTTGAATTGCAGCCTCTTGATTTTCCGCGCCTTGCCCCGCAGCTGGAAAGAACGGTTTTCCGCATGGTTCAGGAAGGTATGACCAATGTATTCCGTCACTCGCATGCGCAAAAAGCATCGGTGACCTTGACTCATGAGGCAGGCAGCCTTCTCCTCCGGGTGCAGGACAATGGCATGGGAGTGAGCGAGCACACCATGCAACTTCGGCCAGGCAGTATTGGCATCGGTATTGGTGGGATGCGAGAGCGGGCACGCGAACTCGGCGGAGAGCTTCGTATCCTCAAAGCCGATCCTGGAACAATCGTGGAAATTGTAATCCCGGCCGTCGTGGCATCATCGTCCGCCACGCTGGCAACAGTCTGATTCACAGCAAGCACCGGCACCCTCCTCCTTTTCCTGATGGGCAACTCCTACCAATCATCCAAGCAAGTTTCACTTTCTACCAAACACTGTGTAGCAGGGTAATCCATTGTTTTCATTACACTTTTCTTGAGATCGTATGGAACCCAGGTTGCATATGAGTTCTTCGAGGTGGATGAATGGCACATGACTATTATGAAGATCCGGGCTGGCGCGAGCTATGCAGGGAAGCTTCGGGGGAAGATAATCCCCAGAAGCTGTTAGAACTCCTGCACGAGATTAATCAGGCCTTGGCCGCGCAAAGGAGCCGAGGTACCGAAGCCGATACGACGTATACACACTAACTCAGACTCTTGTCGACTCATTCTCCGCACCGGTCACAGAGATAAAAGGAATTTCCGTTGAGTAGTGCTTCGATCGACATAACCAAGCGATTCAAATTGTTCTTGCTGATTGCCCCCGCGATGCCAACCGCGCGCGCCAACTCGATCAATTCCGTAGAGAGGCATATAGTACACAATACAATTGCGGTTCCTGGTGAGACCTCCACAATCTGACGCGCCGCATCGAGGCCATTGATTCCTGGCATTCTGAAATCAAGAATGAGGATGTCCGGAGCAAGTTTTCTCGCCAACTCCACCGCTTGTCTTCCATCGGTTGCTTCCCCGCACACTTCCCACTCCGAATGGCTACCGACCAACTTCCCGACACAATTGCGCATGGTGGGATTGTCGTCGGCGATGAGAATGCGCGCTGCCAAGTAGCCTCAATTCTGTTTGTCGGCGAGGATCTCAGCGTCGCCGAGCTAGTTATAAATATTCGCAAGTGTCCGCCCAGCTAATCAATCCGGTCCGTGCTGTAACTAGCAAGTTCTTGAAAACAACTAAACCGTATCGAATCCGACCGTCATGCGGCAAGCACCGGAAAGGGGGACCTGTGCCCCCGCGTAACAATCTTGGCTTTGACAAGTATTTACATGAACATACAGCGTTATCTGTATTCTAATTCTGTTCTCTAAGCTGGTATACGTGAGTGGCCGACAAGCCGCCTTGCCGAGCTGACACTTGCAAGACCTTGGAGGATTATTCATGCCTTTGCGAATCCTATTAGCCGATGATCATGAGATTGTTCGTAAAGGCTTGTGTGCGCTGCTCCGGGCGCAACCAGACTGGGATGTTTGTGGAGAAGCAAGCAACGGCCGCGAAGCGGTTGAGAAAGCTCAGCAACTACAGCCGGAGGTTGTAATTCTGGACGTTGGCATGCCGAGCCTGAACGGGCTGGAGGCGACCCGCCAGATTCTCAAGGCCAATCCGCAGATCAAGGTTCTGATTTTGACCTTACACGATTCGGACCAGGTGGTGCAGGAAGTGTTGAATGCCGGGGCGCGGGGATTTCTTCTGAAGTCGGATGCGGCGCGGGATCTGGTCGTGGCGGTGGACGCGTTGCGGCGGGGCAAGATCTACTTCACGCCGAAGGTGGCGTCGATGGTGCTGGATGGTTATTTGCGGCGGGACAAGAAGCCGGCGGCCGCGGAGAGCCCGGTGCGCAATCGTCTGACGCCGCGCGAACGGGAGATCGTGCAACTTCTGGCCGAGGGCAAGAGTTCGAAGGAAGTCGCGGTGGTGCTGGGGTTGAGCGTAAAGACAGCGGAGACGCATCGATCGAACATCATGCGCAAGCTGGAACTGCACTCGGTGAGCGACCTGGTTCTCTACGCTGTACGCAATAACATCGTGCACGTTGCGCAGTACGCTTCGAATGAAAGCAAGTGACGGCAAAATGCCGTCGACACTCCTGCTCTTGATGAGAAAGCCAAGTCCGCGTCCCGCCCTTCAGAAGCGAGTTTCTGGGCCTTGGCGAGAGGCAGGTGTCGGACGGCTTACTAAAAAGCCTCCCGGCACCTGCCTGTAGAGAGGGAACGTACCGAGGAATTTGATCTATTTGTGAGCATAAGGTGAAGCTGAAGATCAGACAATCCTGCTTCTCCTGTACTTTATCCAACAAGGTTCCGTAGTGCAGATAACTGTCCCGGACCCTGTCATAGTTTTTCTTTCCCTTCCATTAGTCTTTTTCTTAGCCTTGTCGGCTCCCTCACGTTTCTTTCCTTTCGCGTGGAGGCATTCCAGATCATCGCCTTGCAGATCAGGCAAACACCTAGAGTAGGCCGTCGATGGAACTACAGCGCCCACCGGATAGACCCATCCCAGTGAAGGGGCTAGCGTCAAGGTACGTCAAGCGGACGTATCGATCGAAACGTGATTTTGATCGAAAGGAGCTGTCAATGAAATTGCGTCATCCTGTTCAATCAGTCGGAGTTTTGGCCGTCATGCTTCTCTGCTGCGCAAGCCTGTGCTTGGCCGCGGATAACGGCGACAAGGACAAATCTGATATCAATGCACGAATCGAGGCCTCGACGAGGGTACTCGACGAGATCATGGCGACACCGGACAAAGCTATTCCAGATAAGGTCATGGGCGATGCCAAATGTGTGGCGGTCATTCCGTCAATGATCAAGATCGCTGTAGGCTTTGGTGGGAGCCACGGGAAAGGCGTTGCGAGCTGTCGTAACGAAAACGGGTGGAGCGCCCCCGCTCCTATCACAATTACTGGCGGGAGTTGGGGGTTACAACTGGGCGGTGAGGCCGTTGATCTGGTTCTAGTCGTAACGAATCAGCAAGGCATGGAGCACCTTCTCCAGAGTAAATTCAAGATTGGAGCCGACGCTTCCGCTGCCGCCGGACCTGTTGGCCGTGATACTGGGGCCGACACGGACTGGAAAATGAAGGCCGAAGTGTTGACTTACTCACGATCGCGGGGCATTTTCGCCGGAATCGACCTGAATGGCGCCGCCATCACCCAGGACAAAGACGAAACCAGGATTCTCTACGGCCGCATGATTCCCTTCTCCCATATTTTGAATGGTAAAGCGAGCCCGCCAAGGTCAAGTGCGCCTTTCCTTGCAGCGGTCAAAAAGTATTCGATCCAGGCACACGATCACCAACATAACTCACCCGGAAACTAGCATTGGGTCTGTGGCGGCCCGAGGGAATGGTTTGTTTTGTCTCTGAGGGCCGCCATCTGTTTTTAGCGTGTTTTCAGTCCGTTCTCCTCCGCTCGGTCAGTCATCAGTTACTTTGATATGACGGTTTCCCACGCGCTGGCTTTTGTTTTCCCTTCCCTTCGAGTCTTCGTTGAACTCAGTCCTACAGGATGCTCATCCAACATCGTACCCAGCCAACCGGATACCTCCCGGCGATTAACTTGAGATATTACTGGGGTCAGGAGGTCTTTATCATGAACTGGGACCAAGTTGGAGGCAAATGGAATCAGGTCAAGGGGTCAGTGAAGGAGAAATGGGGCAAACTGACGGACGACGATCTTAAGGTGATCGACGGTAAACGTGACCGTCTTGTCGGTAAGATCCAGGAAAGATACGGCATTACAAAAGAGAACGCTGAGGATCAAGTGGCGATATGGACGGTGCCGGATGCTCACGTCGAGGAAATGCCCAAACGCAAGGCAAGCTGAATGGTCACGTTTGACAAGCGCCACATGAGGCGCTCTCAGGGAGAGCGCCTCATGCCTGCTTGTTCAAAGCCTACCCATGAGCAAGAGAACAACCACGATCACGAGTATTAGCCCGAGACCGCCACTCGGATAGTAGCCCCAACTCGTGCTGTAAGGCCAAGTGGGGAGGGCACCAACCAGCAGCAAGATCAAAACAACCAAGAGAATTGTGTACATTAAGAAACTCCTTCTGCATACGCCCGTTTTTCGTTTTGTCGTCGGAATGGCGAGCGCAAGCGCATCTTCGGGCACGATTTTGCGCGCCTCCTGGTTTCCTATCAATACCGGCTTTGACTGATATCGAGACGTATTTTCATCATGCGCTTTCGGGAAAGTCTCCTGGATCTCTGCCTGAACAAGAAATCCGGCAGTACGTTATACGTGCTTCTTCCACTCCCAATACACGAGTCGCGGGATGGAACAGAAACACGGCCTCGCTTTAAATGAAACCTTCTGCAACACACAGATTTTCGTGTTGCACTTGGAGGCTCGCTTGAGGACTTTCGCAAGACAAAACAGCGCTAAGCAATGGGCAAGATTTGCCTTGAAATGTGGCCTTCTCCTTACCGATGCAAAGTTGTGGGCTACGATCAACGATCAGATGAAAGAGCGCGTAGGGCATCTTGGCCATGCAGTCAAACAGGAGTATGAAAGCAGGTCAGACGCGTTCGATGATGTTCGACGTTCGCTGCGTCATCAAAATGACTGGATCACACCAGTTCTCGGTTTTGTCGGAGGTGTCGGACTCGGTGTCGGGCTTGGCATGTTGTTCGCACCGGCCTCTGGCGAGGAAGTTCGGTCGGTGCTTCACGACAAGGTCTGGAAGGTAAGGAACAAGGTAGGTGACGTCGCGGGCGGAGGGGCCCTATTCCGATCCACGAAAGCGACCGGAACCGACGGGGACTGAGATGCCTGAGGACGACGCGAAACAAGCCCAAGGCGTGATCGATAAAATCCGCGTTGGGCTTTCGCGGACGACTATTCGTCCTCGATGGGAGCCGGCAGCCTGTCGATCACGCAACGCCTGCTTTTTAAGCAGGAGGTATTTTGGCACAACTTCTTAGCATCTTGAGCATGTGCAAGGCATTGTCGAGCGCTCTTATTTCACGCACATTGTCGCCGGGGGTTTCGAAAAGCAAACGTGCACGCGCATTGATTTCGGACTCCGCCCGAGTGATGAGTGGCGGAAGTTGGGTAGTGTCATCCTGGAAAAGAGCGGCCTTATAGCAGTCGCTCCAAGCCGAATCTGGAGAATGAGTAGAGGGGGCTATCACGAACCTAACTCCTTAGGGGTCGAATCACCGATTCCTCAGAAAACGAAACGGTCAGCATTCTTATGATGTGGCTGGATTCGCGATTTGGAAATACAGTTCTTGCCTAATTACTCTTTGCCGCCCTTCACTATGTAGCGCCCGCGACAAAACATGTGTTTGGAGTGCCATTTTCCCACTGCAAGGGCGCACCCAGCCGAACCGTCCTGCGTTGCGATCGTCGTAACGCATCTACAGGATTCTTTGTAGAGTTTCCCCTGGCGCGGTTTTTCTAACCTCGCGAAGGCGCCGCATCGCCTGTTGTCGGCTGCCCTAATGACCAACATAGTGTGTTTAAGGTGTCCGGGGCGTGTTCCTACTGAAAAACAAATCCAGGCTTAGCCGTGCAGCGGTAGACTCGTCCCTTGTCGGGATTGGCGCCCGCATCGCACGTGGCCCAACTCAAGAAGAGGGCCGGCCCCAACGGATAAATTATCGTCTGCCCGTCCAAGTCGGCCATAATGCTCACGCTTTCTGCAGTGGAAGGCAAACTAAAGGTTAGCCCGTCGCCGAAGATAACAGGATAGGACCAATGCTCAGCTTGGCTCATCATGGAGCGAAACACTTCGGCCTCGACCAGAAAGGTCGCCGGATCGGACCAGTCGCGGGCCGTCACCACCAAAATTCGGTTGTTGTGCGATAGTCTGTCCGATTCAATCCGCGTGAATGGGCACGGTCCTGCAATGCAGGAGGCGCGCATGTCTCGGAACTCGTTGCCTTCCCCGGCATCGATCGAAATCTCTCCGGTAGCTGCCTTCCACTTGCCATCGGGCGAACAGGGACTTCGTGCCTTACAGGGCACGTTGCCTTTATTTCCAATCTCAAAAGTCTTGACTGCACTTCCCACGTTGACTTCGGTTAAAGCGTTGACTGTGTACCTCACTCGCACGTTAGCGACCTTGACTCGTGTTCCATCTTCCCCGGCTGCACTGGATGAAAGAGGAGTCAGCCGCGCTATGTAAAGTCTGGAGCTGACGAAATCGTTGAGATCCAGCGCGCGATACAGCGGATGTTGAAAATGCAGGACAATTGGGTGTCCCTTTCGAATCGGTTTGCGTAGCCTCAGGATGAACAATCCAGAGGAGTCGGTTTTGGACACGGAAGTGCCGAGATCACCCGCCGAGACGGTGACATCGATGATGGGCAACTGCTTACGAGGGTCGGCGTTCGCCACCAGAACGGCTCCATAGAGGGAGAGAGCCTTTTGTCTTTGCCACCAGACCATTCCCAGTGTTCCCATGCCCAGAAGAAGGCCGACGGCGAGAGCGATGAGTGCTTCCAATTTGTGAGATCGAGTCATGGCGGGCATCTTGCAACACCCTATGAGATGCACTCCCGTCGCAAACGTTCCAGAAGCGGGGCAACAAGAGGAGCCATCCGTTGCATCCTTACAATTCCTCTTGAATCATACGTAAGGAGTGACTCTTCGCAGCTGAGGCCCATTTGGCTGTTGGTTATCACGAAGGTGAGAGACATCAGAATAGAGAGCCCGCATGGATCATTTCCAGACCAGGCCGTTCTCGCGAAGGCAGGCGCTGCGTCAGATTTTGCGGGCCAGTATTGGCCTGACTTTGACGGACGTGCTACTGCCTTCGTGGGCCCGCTCTCCAGCTCCAGCCCGCGGCGCAAAGGCTTCGGTCCTTTCGGCAGAGGATGATCAGTTTCTGAACGACCTGGAAGCCGCCAGTTTTCTTTTCTTCTGGGAGCAAGGCAGCCCGAACACGGGAATGGTCAAGGATCGCTGCAATCTTCACACAAACTCCAAGGCTGTTGCGTCCAGCATTGCCGCGACCGGTTTCGGGTTGACCGCGCTTTGCATTGGAGCGCAGCGGGGCTTCGTTTCGACCAGCGATGCGCTGGAGCGCATCTTCGTTACTCTTCGCTTCCTGTGGAAAAAACTGCCTAACCATCGCGGCTTCTTCTATCACTTCGCAAACCCGGAAACCGGGGAGCGCATGTTCGATTCCGAAGTGTCTTCGATCGACACGGCGATATTGCTCTGCGGAATTCTTACTTGCCGGGAACACTTTGCCGATCCCACCGTCGTGACACTCGCGGATTTGATCCTTAACCGCGTGGACTGGTCCTGGCTCTCCGAGGACACGTCTCTGCTCACTCACGGGTGGACACCAGAAGTTGGATTTCTACCTGCGCGATGGGACTACTACAGCGAATTGATGATGATGTACTTGCTCGGTATGGGGGCGGCCAATCATCCGCTGAAGCAGGAAACCTGGAATGCATGGAAGCGTTTGACTTTCGAATATGACGGCATGCGCTACATCGGGTCCTTCGCTCCCTTGTTCGTGCACCAGTATTCCCAGGCGTGGTTTGATTTTCGCGGCCGCCGCGATAGATATGCTGACTACTTTTTGAATTCGGTAACCGCCACTGAAGTCCATCGCCGTTTTTGCCTTGAACTGGGAAAACAGTTTCCCGACTATAGCGACGACCTCTGGGGCATCACAGCATCGGACTCCGAACACGGTTACGTGGTGTGGGGCGGACCTCCCGCGACCGGGCCTATCGATGGCACGGTGGTTCCGAGCGCCGCTGGGGGGTCCTTGCCATTCTTGCCCGCAGCCGCTATGCGGGTCTTGAAAACGATCCGCACTCACTATCCCTCCGCCTGGACCAAGTATGGCTTCGCGAACGCGTTCAATCCGCTTAAGAACTGGTACGACTCTGATGTCATTGGAATCGACACAGGAATTACTTTGCTCATGGCCGAAAATCTACGCACAGGTTTCGTGTGGGACACCTTCATGCGAACCGCTGAGGCCAAGCGCGGAATGGAGCGAGCTGGATTGAAGAAATACTAGGGGCAGGTGAAATTGCCCCCAAACTCTCCAGGACAACCGGACGGCCAATCCTCTCATCCAAAAAGGCGCTTTGGCTGCGCCCTCTTTCATCGCCTTGAACTGGTCGGCTTCAGGGAGCGTATCTGCCGCTCTAAGCCTTGCCCTAGTTGCATCATTTTGAGTGGGGCAAGCTATCAGGTCGTGCGCGAGGTGTTTGAGATTCAGCGATGAGTGGAGAAACCGAATTCTGGAGCGGATGGCGCGAACGTATGTCCGCTCTCCGAAATGTGCCGGCTGTCCTGCAGCTTGTGTGGGAGTCCGGGCGAAGCGTTGTCGTTCTCGGGCTCGCCTCACGCATTCTCGCAGCACTCCTTCCTCCTGCGCTGTTCTGGGTATCCAAGTTGGTCATCGATACCATCTATCGAATTCTGACTACCCGCCAGCCGATTGGAACCCGCCTTTGGTGGCTCGTTGCCACAGAGTTCGCATTAGCGGTGATGATAGCCGTGTTAAGCCGGCTCATCGACTACCTCGACGCCCTGCTCGCTGGGAAGTATACGCATCACGTAAGCGTGCGAGTGATGGAGCACGCTGCCAGTCTTGACCTCCTGGCTTACGAGAATCCCGTGTTTTATGACCGCCTGGAGCGAGCCCGGGTTCAAGCAACCGACCGACTGTTCATGATCCAAGCGCTGGGGCGGTTGGTCCAGCAGGTCATCACGACCATCACCTTGTCGGTTTCGATTATGGTGTTTTCGCCCTGGCTGCTTTTCTTGCTGGTGGTCGGTGTAACTCCGGCTTTCGTGGGCGAGACTCACTTTGCTTTTCTGGGATACGTGAAAAATTTCCGCCAGACTCCACTTCGCCGGCAACTCGACTACCTGCGCATTTTGGGAGGTAGCAAGGAAGCAGCGAAGGAATTGAAGCTTTTTGGACTGCGTGATTTCCTCACTGCCAGATTCAAGCGCTTTTCGACTCAAGTCTACGAAGAAGATGTTTCCCTTGCGCGCCAAAAAGTGTGGGCTGGGTCGCTTCTTTCGGCCATTGGCATGGCTGGGTACTACAGCGCTTATGTGTTCGCCGTCTGGAGAACCGTCACAGGCGTATTCAGCTTCGGAACGTTAACCTTTTTAGCCAATGCGATTCGGGATGCAAGTTCGAACCTGCAGCAGACCTTTTCTACCCTATCTACGATCGCCGATCAGGCATTGTTCTTGACCGATCTCATCGCCTTCTTTGAGATGCGGCCGAGCATTCAATCGAAGCCCAACGCCCTACCGGCGCCGCGGCCTATCCGACACGGATTTGAATTCAGGAACGTTTCTTTCCGATATCCCGGCAGTGAACGCATGGTACTGAAGGAACTGAATTTGTGTCTGCGCCCCGGTGAGCGGGTAGCATTGATCGGAGAAAACGGCGAAGGCAAGACCACAATTGTCAAACTACTGACCCGTCTCTACGATCCCGTCGAAGGCAAAGTGTTGCTGGACGGCGTAGATCTGCGCGAGTACGAAATCGACGACCTTTATCGCGAAATCGGCGTCATATTTCAGGATTACATGCGCTACGAGATGACCGCGCGCGAGAACATCGCCGTTGGGTGCATCGAGCACATTGACGATCTACCCCTCCTTCGTGCGGCTGCCAGAAAGAGTTTGGCGAATGATGTTGTGGCGAGACTGGCTGCCGGGTACGAACAAATGCTGGGACGGCGTTTCGAAGGCGGCTCCGACCTATCAGGCGGAGAGTGGCAAAAAATCGCTCTGGCGCGGGCCTATATGCGAGAAGCCCAGGTTCTGATTCTCGACGAACCTACAGCTGCCCTCGACGCACCCAGCGAATATCAGGTGTTTCAGCGTTTTGCGGAGTTGACCGCTGGAAAAATAGCGCTGTTTATTTCGCACCGCTTCTCAACCGTTCGCATGGCGGATCGGATCGTGGTGCTCGAGAAAGGAAGTATTACCGAAGAAGGCGATCATGAAATGCTAACGCATCTCGGTGGCCGTTATGCGGAAATGTTCGAGTTGCAAGCAGCGAGCTATCGCTGATGCCGTCTTGTCGAAGGATGAACGGAGTAAATAAAGGAGTTATGGGTTCATGAAGACTGTGCCCGCTATTCATACTGAGAGCACTCCAGGAAAATGTGGGTCGCGGGATCCCATCTCGGACGGTCATGTCAAAGACCTTGAGAGGATGCGAAGTGCTGCGCGCCAGTTTGCAGCTAAGTTGATTTGGCTCCCCGAACTCCACTCGTCCGATGTGTTCGCGAAGCGGTCCCGAATCCTCGTGACCCAACTCGAGGTCGTGTTGAAGACCGCGGAGGCGGCTCTTGCGGGAACATCGGAGTCAGAAGATTTGCTTTGGCTGCGCGATAATTCGCAGCAGCTTTCGTCGTCGGCTCGCCTTGTTGCAAGCGAACTTGCACCCCTTATCCATCTTCCCCTTGTTTCCCTGAACGATGAAATCGTTCCTCGAGTTCTAGCTATTGCTAAGGCGTTCTTCAACGAAACCGCTGATACCTTTCGCGACACCGAATTCGCTGCATTCTGTCTTGCTTTTGAGGAAACTTCAGCCCTTGAGTTTCGTGAAATTGGTGCGCTTGTACCGGCTTTGAAGCTTGTCTTGCTGGAGCAGATCGCCGTCCGGGGTGCCGAGCTGGTCCAAGATCCAGTTTCACAATCCGGTAGACGCATCACTACCTGCATCCGTGCCTTCCGAAGTGTGACACAGGCTTCCTGGATGGACTTGCTGGAAACACTGGTACCTTTCGACAGGGTGCTGTCTCAGGATCCAGTCCGAACCTATGCCTCGATGGATGTGGAAAGCCGCAATGTTTATCGGGAAGCGGTGGCGAGGATTGCC